>Ga0233417_10000690_pt1 | contig 10288 bp, 9 predicted proteins | sample Sed_MG_FD_189023 | JGI IMG/M metagenome (GOLD analysis project Ga0233417, IMG submission 189023) | Sediment microbial communities from Lake Towuti, South Sulawesi, Indonesia - Sediment_Towuti_2014_0.5_MG | ecosystem: Environmental > Aquatic > Freshwater > Lake > Sediment | place: Indonesia... | reverse complement strand
GCGGTAGGTGAGGTGTCGGTGGTGGTAGCCATATCCAGCGGCCACCGTCACGAAGGCTGTTTTGAGGCGTGCCGATTTGCCATTGAGCGTCTCAAGCAAATCGTGCCCATATGGAAGAAAGAGGTAGGACCGGCCGGCGAAGAATGGGTCGAAGGGGAGTATCTGCCGACCACCCAGGACTGAACAGGGTGTGAAGACTACAAGTCCAGGTCTAGCATCTCGGTGGGGCCAACCAGATGATCGCGGGTGGCGGTCACACTGTCATCGTGGGGGTGCGTCCGCTGGATGGTCTCCTGGGCCAGGTAGATATCCAATGCCCGGCGCACCAACTCTTCCGCAGGGATCTCTTCGGCCTGCGCGACGCTCTCCAGGGCCTCCCATTCTTGCCAGGTCAGCGTTACCGTTAGTTGGGGCATAGGTCTTCTCCCAGCAGCCAGTATGGCTGCGCATACCATACCACACGTGGGAGCAGGCGTCAAAATCCCCTGCTGCCCAATTGACAAGGACGTAATCAGAAACCAGAACTGGTGGTGCCAAAGGGATTGAGAACGGCTCAATGCCTTCGGCTCCCTCAGTTCGCCAGACTCGGATGCCAGGGATTTCATCCGCACGGTTCTAGGGTGGGCCGCCCGGCGCGACCGCAAAGAGCCTGGGACCTGCGAGGAGGATGCCTGGCACGAAGGGAGCACGTCGATGAGCGAACTGGCTGCTGCTGAGGCCCGCCTGGGCCTGACCTTCGGGGACAAAACCCTGCTTCAGCGAGCCCTCACCCACCGTTCGTATGTGAACGAGAATCCCGATTTTCCGTTGGAAGACAATGAACGGCTGGAGTTTCTGGGCGATGCGGTGCTCAATTTCATAACAGCCGAATACCTGTATCACCGCTTCCCCGAGATGGCCGAGGGGCAGCTCACCAGCCTGCGAGCTGCCCTGGTGCGCACGGAGACATTGGCCGAATTTGCCCAGACCATCTGGCTTGGCGAGCACTTGTTCTTGGGGCGGGGCGAGCAGGAGAACGGGGGGATGGCCCGCCCGGCACTGCTGTGCGACGGATATGAGGCGTTGGTGGGTGCGCTGTATCTGGATCAAGGTCTGGCAGTGACCAGGGCTTTTGTTGTCCCGATGATCCAATCGGCCACCGGGCTCATCCTGGACCAGGCGTCCGACAAAGATGCCAAGAGCCTGTTCCAAGAGCTCAGCCAGAAAGCCCGGCGACTCACGCCGACCTACCGCACTCTGCAAGAGCAAGGGCCCGACCATGCCAAAGAGTTCACGGTGGCAGCTCTGATCGGCCGGGAGACGTATGGCGTGGGGGTAGGCCAGAGCAAGCAGGCAGCCGCGCAGGCGGCCGCGCGGGCCGCGCTGGCGCGCCTGGAGCAAGAAGTGTTGCGGGAACCAGCTCCAGATGAAGGGTGACCCCCGTCTGCTTGTCATCGGTGGCAGCGGTGAGCTTGGCAGCCAGGTGGTGGTGGCGGCGGCACACGGGTGGGATGTACACGCCACATATCTTGCGCATCGCGGCACGCCATCGAGCGCAACCTGGCATTCCCTGGACATTCTAGACCGCCTGGCTGTGCGTCAACTGGTGGCCCTGGTTCGGCCGCGGGCCATCATCCATGCGGCCGTTAGCGCGCATGACCGGGCCAGGTTCTCCAGCGAGGTCGATTTTTGGGCTGCCGTGGTGGAGGGCGGGCGCGCAGTAGCCGAAGCGGCTGCCGATGTGGGCGCACGCTGTATCGCCCTGTCTACAGACCTGGTCTTCGACGGCAGGCAGGGAAACTATCAGGAGGAAGATTCGCCCAATCCCATCATGGCCTACGGTCAGGCCAAGGCCGATATGGAACGTGCCCTGTTGGCCATGTCGTGGGATGTGGCCGTCGTGCGCACTTCACTGATTCTCACCCTGCAGCCCATGGGCAAGCACGTGACCTGGATTGTGGATGCGTTGCGCCGGGGTGAGGGTCGTGACCTGTTCACGGATGAGCTGCGCTGCCCTGTCTGGAGCGATGAGCTGGCGGCCGCCTTGTTGGAGCTGGCGCGGCTGGATTACCGGGGCTTGCTTCACGTGGCCGGGCCGGAAGTGACCCATCGTTATGCCTTGGGCCTGGCGCTGGCCAGGCACTTTGGCGCGGATGCAAGTCTCATTACCCCGGCGCTCAGCGCGGAAAGCGGGCTTAACCGCCCTCTGGACTGCACCCTGGATTGCAGGCGGGCCTATGCTTTGCTCAAAACGCCCGTTCATGGGGTCAGCGCCAGGCTCAGGTTTGGCACATAAAACGATCTCAGCTCATAACAGGGCAACCGGGACGATCAGCCTATGCTTCCCATAAGTCACATCGCCTACACACTCGCCGCTTTGGATGGCGCACGCAGGTGGATTCCCTCGTTGCGACGGGCGGATTTCCGCCTGATTGGCCTGGCCTCCCTGGCCTCCGACCTGATCGACAAACCGCTGGCGGGCCTTTACTTCTACCGCCGCTACAAAGCGGCGGTCTTGTTTGCGCATACGCTGTTGTTCCATACAGCCGTGGCTGCTATCACCCTGTGGAAAAAGCCTGGCTGGTGGCCCTATGTGCTGGCCTTGAATATGCACGCCATTCTGGACCGGCTGTGGTTTTTCCCTGACACCTGGTATTGGCCTCTGCGTGGCTGGCGCTTCCACGTCTGGCGCAAGGCGGGCAGCGAGCAACAAGACATCAAGAACGCCTATTGGCACGCTTTTACCCGGCGGCCCGAATTATGGGGGTGGGAAGTAGGAGGCCTGCTCGCGGCTGCCTGGTTTGTGCTTCACAACCGGCTCTATCGCCCGGAGCGGCTGAGGGATTTCCTGCGCACCGGCAAGTTGAGGTAGGGGCCATCCCGATCCTGGACGCCTGGCGGGCATTGGCCCGAGCTGGGATGCCGTGCCTCTACCGCCTTTGCCATTTTGTTGGGATCGGGTATAATGCTACCTGGTAGGTCAAAAATCGTACCTGGAGACTTGGAGCGGATGCCTTCGATCTTTCCTTTCACAGCCATTGTGGGCCAAGAACGCATGAGAATGGCCCTGATTCTGAATGCAATCAGCCCTCAAATCGGGGGTGTGCTGATCCGGGGTGAGCGCGGTACGGCCAAGAGCACGGCAGCCCGGGCACTGGCTGCGCTTCTGCCCGAGATTGAGGTAGTTGCCGATTGTCCTTTTGGTTGTCACCCGCGTCGACCTGACCGGCAATGCGACAATTGCCGGGAACGGGTTGAGAGGGGCGAGGACCTACCCATCAGCCGTCACCGCACGCGTTTTGTGGACCTGCCTGTCAGTGCCACCGAGGACCGCGTGGTAGGCACTCTCGACATCGAGCTGGCCATCAAGAAAGGCGAGCGCCACTTTGAGCCTGGTGTGCTGGCTGCGGCAAATCGAGGTCTTCTCTACGTAGACGAGGTCAACCTGTTGGATGACCATGTGGTGGACCTTCTGTTGGACTCGGCGGCTATGGGCGTCAACGTGGTCGAGCGCGAAGGCATTTCCTTTTCACATCCGGCCCGCTTCATCTTGGTAGGCACGATGAACCCCGAGGAGGGAGACCTGCGGCCCCAATTGTTGGACCGATTTGCTTTGTGTGTGGACATCCGCGGCCTTGAGAATCCTAATGCCCGAGTGCGAATCCTGGAGCGTACTCTGCAGTTCGAGCGTGACCCCTCCGGCTTCTATGCCGACTGGCAGCCCAAGGAGCGCGAGCTATCACAGGATATCGCTGACGCGCGCAAGCTGCTCGACTCGGTCACCTACAACCAGCGCGACCTGTATACAATCGCTGCCCTGACGGGCGAGATGAAGGTAGATGGTCATCGGGCAGACATCGTCATCCTCAAAGCGGCTATAGCCCATGCTGCCTTCGGCCGGCGTACCTTCGTCAGCGACGAGGACATTCTGGTGGCGGCCGAACTGGCCCTACCGCATCGCCTCAAGCGCCATCCTTTCCAGGATACGGAGATTCAGTTCCAGGAATTGGCGGAGCGACTGGATCAGGTGCGCCAGGATGCAGCCGAGCAGATGTCTCCGACGCAGACATCCGGTGACGCCCCTTCCAGCCCAAAGGAAAAAAAAACGAAGGTGACCAGGTAGAGCAGCAGATGGCAACGCCTCCGCCACTCGGCTCTCCACCTCAAGATCAAAGTCAAAAGGCCTCTGATGGCGACCACAAGGTGCCGGAGCGGCCGGTCTCCGTCGGGGATGATTTCCGAGCGAAGCGGCTACAGACGCCTCTAGACAGGTTGACGCGCAGCCAGGCCGGAAAACGGAGTTTCACCCGCACAGAACGAAAGCGTGGGCGCTATATCCAGGCCCGGCCAGCCCACGGCAAGACGCGGGACATCGCCTTCGATGCCACCATTCGTGCGGCCGCCCCCTTCCAGATCCAGCGCGAGCACACCCATACTGCCTTTGCCATCGAGATGAACGACTTGCAGAAGAAGGTACGCGTCCGGCGCGCGGCCAATCTCATCCTGTTTGTGGTCGACGCAAGCTGGAGTATGGCGGCCGCAGAGCGCATGGAGGCTACCAAAGGGGCAATCATGTCCCTGCTGATGGACGCATACCAGCGCCGTGACCAGGTGGGCCTGGTCGTATTCCAGAGGGAAGAGGCGCGGTTGGTGCTGCTGCCAACTTCGAGCGTGGAACTGGCCAAGCATGCCCTGGCCGACATTCCGGTAGGTGGCAAAACCCCCTTATCGGCTGGCTTGCTGCTGGCTTATCGCGTCATCGCCCAGCATATGCGCTTGAACCCGGAAGTAATGCCCCTCATGATCTTGCTGACGGACGGGGCTGGCAACGTCTCCATAACCGACTTGCCAGCTCAGGAGGAGGCCCATCGCGTCGCCGCTGTGATACGCTCTGCCAGCATCCGTTCTGTGGTGATCAATATGGAGCACGCATCATTTGATCGTGGGCTGGCGCAGGCATTGGCCGACGAACTGGAAGCCCCCTGTTACACCTTGCGCCAACTCAGGGCGGAGACTCTCTATCAAACCGTACGGGAGGAACTGATCCACCAGAAGATAGTGGAGAACAGGCAATAGGCAGTAAACAGTGGACAGGCATAACTTGAGCGCAGGTCAAATATGGCCTGCGCTCCTTATTGGCTCAGGGCCACCAGCTTGGCTGCTTCCAGCAGGTGCCGGATCAGGGCATCTCAAACGTGTCGTGCAAGGCCCGCACGGCGTCGGGCACCCGGTCGGCCGCGATGACGCACGAGATGGTCGAAATGGAGGTACTGATGGCCTGGATATTGATGCCGGCCTGACCCAGTGCCGCGAACATCTCGCCTGCGACGCCCGGGCGCTGACGAAAGTCCGGCCCAAAGATGCTGACCAGCCCAACTGAGGCATCGCGGACGATTTCCTGGGCAGATACATCTGTCTGGATGCCGGTGAGCAGACCAAGTGCCTCATCCAGGTCTTTGCGATCTACACAGAAGACCACGTGATCGTTGCCGCCTCTATCCACCGTCTGCACGATGAATTGCACATTGATGTGGTGGTCACCCATGGCCGACAGAATTTGCCCGGCTGTACCTGGGCGCGAGGGCATGGCCAGTAACCCTATCATAGCCAGCCCGTCGCTGTGCATGATTCCGCCTATTTGAGTCTTTTTGCCCATCGCCTCGCCTCCTTAGATTGCCTGCTTCCATTATACCACAGAACGCTCAGGCTGGCACACCTCGCTTGGAACTTGAGGCTTGCATTTTCTCCAAGAATTTGCGTGGGGGGTGTGTCGGGCTATAATGGTCCCATTCCACCTGAACAAGTGTCCAACTAACCCATCTGGTTTGATGCAAAGAAAGAGAAGGGTTTGCCTTGAACGTCGCAGTGATTGGTGCCGGAGTGGCGGGCCTCACCGCAGCCTATGAGCTGACCAAAGCAGGCCACCGCGCGATTGTTTTCGAAGCGGCCGACAAGAGCGGGGGATTGGCTTCGGGCTTCAAGGACGCGGGCTGGGAGTGGTCGCTGGAGCGGTTTTACCATCACTGGTTTGCCTCGGACGATGCGGTGATCAACCTGATCCACGAGATAGGCGAGTCGGAGAAGCTCTTCTTTCCCCGCCCGATTACCTCTATCTGGTACAAAGGCAAAGCCTACCCTTTCGATAGCTACCTGCGTGCAGCTCTATTCCCCCACCTGTCGCTCATAGACAAAGTGCGAGCCGGGCCGGTTGCCATCTACCTGCGCTTTACACGCAACTGGCGCCCCCTGGAAAAGTATACTGTCGAGGAGTGGCTCAGCCGCTGGTTGGGGCGGCGTACCTACCAGATCCTGTGGGAGCCACTGCTGGTGGGCAAGTTTGGCGAATACGCGCAGGAAGTGAACATGGCCTGGATGTGGGCGCGCCTGCACAAGCGGACACCTCGCCTGGGGTACTTTGTGGGCGGCTTTCAGGCTTTTGCCGATGCGCTCACGACCCGTGTCCAGGCCCGAGGGGCCGAAGTGCGGCTGAAGACCCCCGTTCAAGCCATCGAGCCGACGCCAGACCGGCGTCTGCTGGTGCGAGCCGCGTCGGGGGATGAGATCTTTGATCGTGTCATTGCCACGGTGTCGCCTGGGCTGCTGGCACGGCTGGCACCCGGCCTGGCGTCCGAGTATCTGGATGGCTTGAACAAGCTCAAGTCCCTGGGAGCGGTGGTGCTCATCCTGGCTCTCAAACAGCGGCTGACCGAAGGCCATTATTGGACCAATCTGCCCAAGGGCGAGGGTTTTCCCTTCTTGGCACTGGTGGAGCACACCAATTTCATTGATCCCAAGCACTACGGTGGCGACCAACTGGTCTATTGTGGTGATTATCTGAAGCCGGATCACGAGTATTTCAGCTTGTCCCACCAGGAGTTGCTGGCGCGTTTCTTGCCAGCGCTGCCTCGCTTTAATCCCGCGTTCCGGCCGGAGTGGGTGCGCCAGAGCTGGCTGTTTCGCGAGAAGTACGCCCAGCCGGTGCCGCCGGTCAATCACTCCCGCAACATCCCCGATCTGGCCACGCCGATCCCCGGCCTGTACTGGGCCAGTATGAGCCAGGTCTATCCCTTGGATCGTGGCACGAACTATGCGGTAGAGATCGGCCAGGAAGTGGCCCGCCGCGCGGTCGGCGACAGGGCCTAGCCCGGGCTCAACTCAAATATGGTATCGGTCATCTCTGCGCATAGCTCCTGAGCGATGTCCACAGAAATGGGGAAAGGCTGGTCTTGGTAGCCAGGGCCCCACACCGTGTGCACCCAAAAATCGTCTGCGTTCTGGGATTGGCACAAGGCGTCGAAGATAACATCGGCAGCCTGCTCGTATCGCGGCTCGCGCGTGTGCCGATAGAGTTCCGCCGCACCCCACATGACTTTGCACGAGCCGGTATTCTGCATCCGCTCTTCGTCCAGCCGGCTGAAGAAGTCGAACAGCGCAGCAGCCCCGTCCAGATACTTTCGTTCTGAGGTCCGGTCGTAGAGCTTCGCCAGGAATTTCAGGGCTTTGCCGGCCAGCCAGGTCAATTCGCCCAGCGGATCGGCTTCAGTGGTCAGGCAGAATTGCTTGCGCCCGCCGATCACACGCGCATCCGCTGCGCGCCAGACATCGGTCATCAGCCCGGCGCCCACCTCCCAACTCGTATAGAGATGGCGGTCAGGTTCGGGTTGTGCTTCCAGCAATCTCAGCAGAAAGTCCCCAGCCCGTGCAGCCTCCTCGACAAGCCCGCAGGCCAACAGTGCCAAGCCTGCGGAGGCAGTGCTGGTGCTATCCAGAAAATGCGTGTCGATATGGCCGGACGCCACATCAAACCGAGAGAAGAAGCCCCCCAATTCAGTGGATTGAAAGCGGCGCACGAATTCTATAGCACGGCTGGCCGGCCCGTACGCCCCCACTTTGCGCAGGCCGACGATGATCCACCCGTTTGGATAGAGATAGCGGACCGCCGGCATCGCCGGTGCATCCGCCCATCCCCTGTGCTGAGGGCTGGTGCGGAAGTCTCCATCGGTCTGCAGGTAGCGGTGTTGCATCAAGTCCACGTAGTGACGGGCCCGGATAGGATTGCCAATCGTCACGTAAAGGTAGGGAGCCTTGTAGTGGGCAATCAGGTCTTCAATCCGTGCAATCTCTGGCTCGTGTCGGCGCAGCCAATCGAGGGCGCGGGCGATGGTATCCTGTCCTCGCGTGAGCAGGTCTGGATTCATGATAGTGAGCCTCCTTGGCCAACAGGATTCTATGACTGGGACTTGCCCAGAGCAGTTTCTAACCAACCGATGAGGGACCCCAGCCGATAGGCTGGGGTGGTGTTTATCAGTGACAAATGGCTCCTGGTCCCCAACAGCGTGTATACACCCTGGCACCAGGCGTAGGCCTCGTGCAGCCGTGCCGGGGGCGCCGGCTGGCGTGCCCCATCTACCGCATCGGCCACCAGCACAGGGCGTGGGGCGGCCAGGGCGGCTACCTGCGCCAGGTCAAACTGGTTCAACACGTCGAAGAGGTAGACGCTGGGTGGGAAGGCTGGGCGCTGCTGGATGAGATCTCGGTAGGAGCACGGCGCTTCCTGGACCACAGTGGCCGCGATACGCTCGTCCAGGGCCGATGCGTATAGCGCCAGCAGGCCTCCGACGCCTCGCCCCCAGCAACCGATACGTCCCTTGTCAATCTGAACTGTGATGTAGATCCGTCGCCAAAGGCAGTCCAGGGCCCGCAGCACATCCCACACGCGTTGAGCGAAGAGGGGGCGATCCAGCATCAGAGCATTGGTGGTCGCTTCGAATTCGCTGGCGGCCGTCTCGCCCACGCCGCGCACGTCGATGGCGAACACGGCCAACCCGGCGTGGGCAAGAGCCTCGACGATGCCATTTGACAGGCCGTATTCCTTGCCCCACTCGTCCACATAGATCACTGTGGGTAGATACGCCAGCCAGTTGGCCGGTGCGAGGAAGATGGCGGGTATGGCGATGCCAGGCTCGCTTTCAAACACGACTCGCTCGAAGAACAAGTCCTGGCACAGACCTTGATTGTAGATCCGGTCCGGTACCAGCGTGCGTTCAGGGAAAGGGCCAAGGACCTCCTGAATGCGCTGCAATAGTGCGGACCGCTGTCGGCTCCAATCTTCAGCGCTGGCTGGCAGCTTTGGTGGGGGAGGAAGGGACTCAGCTATCTGGCGGGCCAGGGCGGTGATGGCCGGCCCGGGCGGCGGCCCTTTTCCCTCCGGGAAACACAGGCCTGGCCAGGCTTCAGGCGATGCCGCTCGTTGGCGCAAGATTGGCAAGTCGCTCATCTCTGGCGGGGCCATATAGGTCAACGCCGGGTGACAGGGTTGTGGCAGTAGCTCGTGGTCGAGCTCGGGCACAGGCCAGCCGTCGCTCTCGCCTTTCAGCCAACGGTTGAACCATGCATAGGCGGCCTGGCGCATAGCACGGTCATAGCCATGCTCGGCATCCACCTCGGCCAGGTGAACGCGCCCAGGCGCGTCTAGCAAGGAATAGATTCGCTCAATATCCAGGTAGACGCGGCGCACCCCCTCGATGGGGAACATCCAGTCTCGCATGCCCGCGACAATGCATAACGGCCTGGGGGCAAACAAGCCGCAAATGTCTGACATCTCGGCGTAGGCCATGACCCCAGGTACCTGGTTGCAGAGATCAACCCCATCCTCCCAATTGCGATCCCGTTCGGCGGTCATCATGGCCAGGAAGGTGGTTACATAGCAGACGGGAACGCTGACCTGAATGCGCTTGTCCACAGCGCTGGTGTAAAAGGTGTTCAGTCCGCCGCCAGAGGCGCCGGTCATTCCAATGCGCTGTGGGTCTACCTCTGGGCGACTGATGAGGTAATCTATGGCACGCATGCTTTCCCAGGCCATCAATCCTGCCTGGCTCAGCCCGACCAGGAGCGGTTCCAAGTGGCCGTGATCGAACCAGTCACCCAACCGCTCCCCTTGACCGATTGGGTCATAGACCAGGACCACAAAACCAAGCCGGGCAAGACTGGCACAGCAATGCTGGACGTCTGGCTCCAGCTTGCAGTTCTCCATCCAGTGGCCGGGTGCGTACAGCACGGCGGGGAGCGGACCGTCGGCTTGCTTCGGCAGGTAAACATGGGCAGAGGCGACAAAACCTGGACGAGGTTCAAAAGTCAACTTCTGGATGCGGTAGTGGGTTCGCTCGATCTCTCCCACAATCTGGGGTTGAGTGGGGTTCTCTCGGGGCAGGGGGTGAGCCCCAGAGAGCGCAACAAGCGGGGACGCAGCTCGCCAGCCCGGCCCAGCCATGACTCTTTCGTCTCCGCCCGGGGCATGTGTGCCGCCAGG
>Ga0233417_10000689_pt1 | contig 10290 bp, 11 predicted proteins | sample Sed_MG_FD_189023 | JGI IMG/M metagenome (GOLD analysis project Ga0233417, IMG submission 189023) | Sediment microbial communities from Lake Towuti, South Sulawesi, Indonesia - Sediment_Towuti_2014_0.5_MG | ecosystem: Environmental > Aquatic > Freshwater > Lake > Sediment | place: Indonesia... | reverse complement strand
GAGTTGCGCCGAGAAAGGGTTCGGAGGGCACTACTCGAGGATTTCCAACGTGTAGCGTTTCCGCAGTTTCATCCCGGCGGCGCCGAGCAGAGTGCGGATGGACTTGGCCGTGCGTCCTTGCCGCCCGATGACTTTTCCCAGATCGCTGGGGTCCACGCGCAGCTCCAAGACCGTTACCTGCTCCCCCTCCACGGCCCGCACATGGACCTCTTCCGGCTTATCCACGAGCGCCTTGGCAATCGCCTCTACCAGCTCCTTCATCGGGCACCTCCGCTTGCGCCGGTATCAGCAGGAACGTTCACAGGTCCGGGAGCAGGCTCGGGAAACTCTTTCGGCGGACGGCTCAGGGACGATAAGGTGCCGGCAGGAGATTGGCCTAGGCGATCTTCTCGCGGGTCAGAAAACTGCGCACGGTATCGCTCGGCTGGGCCCCGCATCCGAGCCAGTATTTAATGCGCTCGGCGTCCAGCTTGACCTCCGCCGGCTTCTTCAGCGGGTCGTAGGTTCCCACCACTTCCACCGTTCGCCCGTTCCGCGGCTTGCGCTTGTCCATCACCACGACCCGGTAAAACGGCTTCTTCTTCTTTCCAATCCTTGCCAGGCGGATAGCCAACACTGTTTTCTTGCCCTCCTTTTTCGCCCCCGCATTATAGCCTTGAAACACCCGGCTGTCATTCTAAGGGGCCGACGCGTCGGCCCGAAGGATTCCCGTGGTCAGAGCCGGTGTTCTGGATCTTCTGGTCAAACGCTGGCGCGGGCCACTTGTTCTGCGTGCAGTTAGCGGTAACGTTCCCAAAACTCCGGACCTTCCATCGCGTCGTACAGGGCCTCCCGATCGGCGATGTCAACGAGTTGGCCGCCGCGAAACCGCGGCAGTCTGGGCAGTCTCCCGGGTCGCTTTTGGAACTCAAAATACAGCCGTAGCGCTGCCTCCACCAGCTCGGACATCGTCCGTCCTTGTCGTGCCGCCTCCCGCTTCAGTTGGGCGAACAAACTATCACTGATCCTCAGCGTCATCTTCATCGTTGCAACCTATCCCAGTCCCGCGAACTTCCCCAGCCCGCGCAGCTTGCTCTTCGCCGCCGCTGGCCCAAACTGTTTGATCATCTTGCGCATTTGCATGTACTGCTTCAGGACCTGGTTCACTTCCTGCACCGACGTCCCGCTCCCGCGCGCAATTCTCTTGCGGCGGTGCCCGTCAATCATCGAGTGGTCGTCGCGTTCGGCATGCGTCATCGAGTTGATAATCGCCTCCACCCGTTTCAGCCGCCCCTCGTCCACCTGCGCATCCTTTGGGATTTGCGCCAGCGGCCCGATCTTCGGCAGCATCCCGACAATCTGTTCGAGCGGCCCCATCTTCCGCAGTTGCCGCAACTGGTCGCGAAAATCTTCCAGCGTAAATTCGTCGCGGCGCAGCTTGCGTTCTAGCTCGGCGGCCTGCTTGGCGTCCACCACCTGCTCGGCCTTCTCGATCAGCGACATCACGTCGCCCATCCCCAGCACCCGCGACACGATCCGTTCTGGGTAAAACGCCTCCAGCGCCTCGTACTTTTCCCCAATGCCCACAAACTTCACTGGCGCGCCGGTCACTTTGCCGATGGAAAGCGCCGCCCCGCCGCGCGCGTCGCCGTCCAGCTTCGTCAGCACCACGCCGCTTAACCCCAGCCGTCGGTGGAACTCTCCCGCCGACCGCACCGCGTCCTGCCCAATCATCGCGTCGGCAATAAACAGAATCTCCGCCGGCTGCAATTCACGCTTGAGCATGCCCAACTCATCCATCAGCGCATCGTCAATGTGCAACCGCCCTGCTGTGTCCACCAGCACCACATCGCTGGCCGAGAGCTTCGCCTCGCGGATGGCCCCGCGCGCAATCTCCAGCGGCTTGTTCATTCCCGCTCCCGGCCACACCGGCGTGCCAACCGCCTTCGCCACTTGCGCCAACTGCTCCCTCGCCGCCGGCCGGTACACGTCCGTGGACACCACCAGCGGCCGGTGCCCGGTCTGCGACAACCATCTCGCCAGCTTGCCTGTCGTCGTGGTTTTCCCCGAGCCCTGTAGCCCCACAATCAGCCACACCGACGGCGGCCGCGAGGCAAACTGCGGCTTGGCGTGCTTGCCGAGCAGCTCCGTCAACTCGTCGCGAACGATCTTCACCACCTGCTGGTCGGGCGAAAGCTGCAGCATCACCTCCTCTCCCAGCGCCTTCACGCGGATCTTGGCCAGCAGTTCGTCCGCCACGCCGACGTTGACGTCGCCGTCCAGCAGCGCCGTGCGGATCTCTGCCAACGCCTGGTCAATGTGTTCCTCGGTGAGCTTCCCCTGCCCGCGCAGGTTCTTAAACACCCTCTGCAGCTTTTCCGTCAGATTCTCAAACATAAGTGCGGTTCCCTGCGCGCCGCTTTGTACCGCGCGCAATTCTTCATTCTAGGCCCCACCCGCGGGGGAATCAATTTGCAGCCATGCGAACCTCCGCACCTTCCTGCGCCATGCCGCCAGCAGCACCACGCCAATGGTAATCAGCGCCGCGCACAGCCCGACCCACAATCCCGACGCTCCCCACCCGCGCCCGAAGCACAACCAGTACCCCAGCGGCAGCCCCAACAGCCAGTAGCACGCGATGTGCGTCAGCATCGCCGTATGCGTATCCCCGGCACCGCGCAGCGCTCCTGTGGCCACCGCCTGGATCCCATCGAACAGTTGAAAGAACGCGCCAATGAACAGCAGCATCACGCCCACGCGCAGCACGTCCGCGTCGGCAGTATAAATGCGCACAATCCACCGCGGCTCAAGCCACAGCACCACCGCCGCCGCCATCATGAACCCGGCTCCCAGTGCAATCGCCGTCCAGCCTGACAGTGCCGCGCCGGCCGGGTCGCGCCTCCCCAGCGCTTGCCCCACGCGTACCGCCGCTGCCGACCCGATCCCGAGCGGCACCATGTAGGTGAACGCCACGGTATTCAGCGCAATCTGATGGCTGGCCAGCGACACCGCGTCCAAACGCCCCATCAGCGCCGTCACCAGCGCAAACACGGCCACTTCGAGCGCCAACTGCGTCGCCGCTGGCAGGCCCAGCGCCATCAATCTCCGCATTCGCTCCCAATCCGGCTTCCAGGAAATGTCCGGCAATCCGGTCTTGAACTTTCGGTCGTAATAGAGCGCACACCCCAGCAGCAGCGCCGCCATATACGCTCGCGAAATAAACGTCGCCCACCCCGCGCCCTCCGTTCCCATCGCCGGCACGCCCAGCTTCCCATAGATGAGCACCCAGTTCGCGAACACGTTCACCAGGTTCGCGCTCACCAGCGCAAACGCCACCGGCTTCACCAGGTTCATCCCCTGCAAGTACCGGCGCAAACCGAAGTACAGCAGCAGGGGAAACATGCTCCAGTTAACGGCATTCAGATACGGCACTGCCTGCTCGAGCACTTCCGGCGCAATTCCAAACCTCTGCAAGACCGGCACCCACAGCAGCACCAGCCCCATCAACACTGGGGTGAGCAGCAGGGTCAAATATGTGCTGGCCACCAGCGACCGATGGCAGTCGCGCACCTCCCCTGCGCCAAACGACTGCGACACCACCGTATCCAGCCCCAGCAGCAACCCGCTCCCGAAGATTCCCACCGTGTAAAACAGGATGCTCCCCAGGCTCACCGCGCCGATGGCCACGGCACTGTCCGGCAGCCGTCCGACCATCATCGTGTCCACCATCTGCATGGCCATCCAGCCCAACTCGGCCAGCGCGATCGGCCACGCCAACCGGATGAGCGGCCCCATCTCTTCGCGCATCCTTTTGAGCATGATCTTCAGATTCGTTCGCTGCCCTGTCCGACCTCTCGTTGCACCATCCCACAAGCCGAAGCCGTAGAGACTACCATGCACCGCCGCGCTTCCCTCTGCTTTGAAGTCAGGTACGCTACGCCATCTTCTCCATCGTAGGGGCACGCCACGGCGTGCCCTCTTCTTCTTCGCCTCGATCGGTCAATAGACAGATCTTCTGATTCCCCAATGTCGCTGTTGCACACGCCACGAAGCGGCGCGCTTTGCGTGATACCATCACCCTCCCGTGAAACCGATTCCCGCCACCATGCGCGCCGTGCAGATCACGGCCTACGACGGCAAGCCGGAGAGCATCTCTGTTGCCGAGATGCCCGTGCCGCGTCCGGGGCACGGTGAGGTGCTGGTCAAGGTGTTTGCTTCGCCCGTGAACCCGTCCGACCTGATGTTCCTGCAAGGCCTCTATGGCTTCAAAAAGCCGCTGCCCGCCGTGCCCGGATTTGAAGGCAGCGGCACCGTCGTCGAGGCCAGTCCCGGGATGCTGGGGCGATTTCTCTCGGGCAAGCGCGTGGCCTGCACCACTGCGGACGCCAAGATCGCGGGAGGCATGTGGGCGGAGTACACCGTAACCTCGGCGCATCTCTGCATCCCCCTGCGCAAGCAGGTGGACTTGGAGCAAGGCGCGGTCATGCTGGTGAACCCGCTCACCGCCTGGGCGTTGATGGAGGAAGCCCGCCGGGGCGGGCACAAAGCCGTGGTCCAGACCGCAGCGGCCAGTGCGCTGGGGCGGATGATTGTCCGGCTGGGTCACAGGTTCTCCATTCCCGTGATCAACGTCGTGCGTCGCCCTGAGCAGTTCAAGCTCTTGGAGAGCATGGGAGCGAAGTACGTGGTGAACAGCAGCGACCCCGGATTCGAAAGCAGCCTGCGCGATTTGTGTCGCCGGCTGGGAGCCACCATCGGGTTCGACGCGGTTGCTGGCGAGATGTCTGCGCAGTTGCTGCGCGCCCAACCCCGCGGCAGCCGCCTGCTGGTCTATGGCGGATTGTCGCTGGCACCCTGTCAGGTGGACCCGGGCTCTCTGGTCTTCGAAGGGAAGCGGCTGGAAGGTTTCTCGCTGACTGCCTGGTTGCGCAGGAAAAGCCTGCTCGGCCAACTGAGGCTCTCGCGGGAGGTCCAGAAACTTCTCGACTCCGACCTGAAAACTGAGTTCCAGGCGCGTGTGCCGTTGACCGACGCCATGCGCGGACTCCGGCAGTACTCCGACAACATGACCGCAGGCAAGGTCTTGCTGTTGGCCGAGCCGATCGGCTGATCGCTAGATCGAGTGATCTGCAAAAGACATATAGCGCGCTGGCTGGAAACTAACCCCCAACCAGACGCGCCCTTTTCTTGACCGCTGAGAAGCCCTCGTCTACACTTGACGATTCGATTGCGTGTTCCGTAGCGGTCTGAGGAGCCCCCATTGCCCAAACGCACCTTTCAACCCAAAGTGCGCCGCCGCCACAAAACGCACGGCTTTCGCGCGCGCATGAAAAGCAAGGGAGGCCGCAAGGTTCTGGCCGCGCGTCGCAAGAAGGGTCGCCATCGCCTCACGCCCATCTAGTTCGCGCCCGGCGGCTGCGCCCAGCGGCAGGAACTGGCCCCGCGCCGCGCGCTTGGTGCGCAGCGCAGACTTTGAAGCGGTGTACCGCAGCGGCCAGCGGCGCTCGAGCCAGCAATTGGTTGTATTCTTTCGTAGGAACGGGCTCGGCCGCAGCCGCTTTGGCGCCAGCGTCAAGCGCGCTCTGGGCGGCGCCGTGGTTCGCAACCGCATTCGACGGCGAATCCGCGAAATCCTTCGCCTGCATCGGACGGAGATACCTTCAGGATGGGACATTGTCATTCACCCGCGCAGCTCAGTCGCCCGCGCCAATTTCTCGGAGCTGACCGCAGAGCTGTTGGCCCTGCTGCACAGCATCGCGCGCTCAGCCTAGGCCGCCGTTCACTGCTCATGGCGGTACGTCTGTATCAAGCCTTTCTCTCGCCGTTGATGTTTTCCGCCTGCAAGTTCCATCCCTCCTGCTCTCGCTATGCCTATCAGGCCATTGAACAGCATGGCGCGCGCCGCGGCTCCTGGCTGGCTCTCAAGCGCCTCGTGCGCTGCCGGCCGTTTTCTCCGGGAGGCTTCGACCCCGTCCCCACCGCCGAAGAACTCAGCGAGGCTGCCCGGTGAAAGAGCTTTCTCCCGAAAAACGCGCCCTTCTCGCCGGCGTTCTTTCGCTTCTTGTTATTGTCGCCTGGAGCTACTTCTTCGCTCCCAAGCCGAAGCCGCAGCCTCCTGCCACGTCTCCCGCTGCTACTCAGCCCGCACCTCAACCCGGCACTCAGCCTGGTCCGCCCGCTCCGGCCCAAGTCAAAGCTGCCCCGCCCGCGTCCCGCCAGGCCAAAGCCGCCGCCGAGGAAAAGACTATCGTCGTCGAAAACGGCCTCTACCGCGTCGAGCTTTCCAATCGCGGCGCCGTCGTCCGCAGTTGGGTCCTCAAGAAATACACTGACGACAATAAACCTCCCAAGCCGCTCGATCTCGTTCACGCCGAAACCGCTCCCAAGTTCGGCTGGCCGTTCTCTCTGGCCCTCGACGATTCCGCTCTCGAGCAACAGATCAACGCTGCTCTCTTCGAAGTCACCCCCTCCTCCGGCCCGCTCGATGCTCCCGCCGAGGTGCGCTTCGAGTGGAGCGACGCCCGCACCTCAGTCTCCAAGCGGCTCAAATTCGCGCCCGGCAGCTATGTCGTCCACATCGAAACTTCTGTCACCGTGGACGGCCAGCCCCGCGCCCACAATCTCGCCTGGCGCGGCGGCTTCGGCGACCCCACCGTTTATCTGGCCGCCGAACAGGTGCAAGCCTTTTTCAGCGCCGTCGCCAAATTCACCGCCGTGCCGAACAAGGAATTGGGCGTCCCCGACCAACCCGCTCAGCGCCAGCGCCGTGCATCCAACGCTGATTTCGGCGGCATCCAGGACCTCTACTTCGCCGCCGCCTTTGTCCCCGAAAAGCCCGGCACCTTGACCCTCACCGACTGGCGGCTCGAACGCGACGTCGTCATCGAAGGCAAACCCGCCAAGCAGCCCTTGGCGGAGGTTGCCGTCGGCTCCTCCGAAGCCGCTGGCCCGCTCGCCCTCCGCGTTTTCGTTGGCCCCAAGGATCTCGACATTCTCAAGGCCCAGAACCCGCCCTTGGGCCAGTTGGTGGACTTCGGATGGATGGAGTTCATCGCCGCCCCGCTCTTTTATTTCCTCCGCTGGATTTACGGTTACGTCCCCAACTACGGCTGGGCCATCATCATCCTGACCGTGGCCATCAACATGGTCCTCTTCCCGCTCAAGCTGAAAAGCTGGCGCTCCATGCAGAAAATGCAGCGGGTCGCTCACGAAGTGAAGTCCATCCAGGAGCGCTACAAAAAGTACGGCATGCGCGATCCGCGCAAACAACAGATGAATCAGGAAATCATGGAGCTGTACAAGCGCCACGGCATCAATCCCGTTGGCGGCTGCCTCCCCATGCTCCTGCAGATGCCCATTTGGTTTGGTCTCTACCGGATGCTCACCGTCACCATCGAGCTCCGCCACGCCCCGTGGATCTGGTGGATTCGCGATCTCTCCGTGAAAGACCCTTATTACATCCTCCCCGTCCTGATGGGCCTGACCATGTACGCCATGCAGAAGATGACTCCCATGACCGCCACCGACCCCGCCCAGCAGAAAATGCTCACCTTCATGCCGCTGATGTTCGGCGGCATGTTTGTCATCTTTCCCGTCTCCAGCGGGCTGGTGTTGTATATTCTTTCCAGCAACCTTGTCGGCATCGCCCAGCAGTGGTATTTGAACAAATACGCCCCGGCCGAGCTCAAACCCGGCCATGGCAAAAAGAAGCCGCAAAACACCTGAGGACCACCGCCGAGGTCACGGCCACCATGCCCGATTCGCCTCCCCAGCCCGCTCCCTTCACCTCTCGCTTCCTTCGCGACGGCCTTCTCGACCGTGAAAGCCTCGCTGCGGCTCTTCAGCGTTTCCTGGACCTGGTCCTCCAGGCCTCGCACCTCGAGCTTTCTTACCAGATTCACTTTGCAACGCCCCGCGACGATCTGGACCGCGCCGAAATCCACGTCAACTTCCATGGCCGCGATCAAGAGCTGCTCCTCGCTTACGGCGCTGAGCTTCTGGAAGCCCTCGAGTATCTCTCCCTCCGCTGCGTGGGTCTCGACCCGCAGCTCTTCGACCGCGTCCGCTTCGACACCGGCAATCACCGCGCCCTGCGCATCGAAGAGCTGAAGCTCTCCGCCCAGGCCGCTGCGCAGCGCGTCCGCGAATCCGGCAGCCCCTTCCGCTTCAACCCCATGTCCTCTCGCGAGCGCCGCATTATTCACCTCGCGCTGAAAGACCAGCCCGGCGTTCGCACCGCCAGCGAAGGGCTGGCTGACCAGCGTCACCTGGTCGTCTATCCCGCCCCGCCAAAATAGCCCTGCCGGCTGGCTGCGCTGCGGTACAATCCACTCGCCTGACCGCACGTCGAAGGGAGAGGCGATGCGTCGTTACAATCTCATTCAGCCCTATTGGCTTTCCTTTCTCTCCAAAGACCTCTACCGCGACGTTGCTCTGCACTGGCCGGGCTTCGCCTTTCTCTACCTCCTCCTCTTGCTTGCCCTGGCTTGGGTGCCGGACATGGTTCACGTCCAGCGCAGCTTCTCCCGCTACGTGGATCAGCAAAGTCCTGCCCTCACCGCTCAGATGCCCAAGGTCACCATCACCAACGGGGTGGTCTCTCTCGACCCGCCCGGCCCCCATCACATCAAAGACCCGGAGTCCGGAAAGGTCGTCATGATCTTGGACACATCGGCAAACATGGATACCCTCGAGCAATTCCCCGACGCCACCATTCTCCTGACGCGCACCCAGGTCATTACCCGCCAGGCCGACAGAGGCCAGACCCGCGCCCAGGATTTGGCCGGTATCCAATCGTTCTCGATTGACCAGGACGGTATGCGCCGCTTCTTCGCCGCCCTGAAAAACTGGCTGGGGATTCTCCTCTATCCCTTCGCTCTGCTTGGCTCCTATGCCTATCGTATTCTTCAGGCGCTCTTGAACGGCCTCATCGCTCTGCTCATCGCCGGCCTGGTCAAAACGCAGCTCGAGTATTCCGCCGCCGTGCGCCTGGCGGTCATGGCCGTGACTCCGGTGATTGTCGTGGATACCCTGCTCGGGATCTTCTCCGCCAAGCCGCCTTACTGGTGGTGGCTGTGTATCCCGATTGTCATCTGGTACCTATTCTTCGGCGTTCGCGCCGCGGCCGAAGCGAACACTAACTCCGCTCCCGGCTCCGCGCCTGCCCCTCTAGGATAGACAAGCGAATCGTGAGGCCCGAAAGGCAAATGTTCCCTGTGCTCCCCCAGAAGTGGCTGCGTGCTTCCTTGCTCGTGGTCTTTCTCTTCTTTTCCTTTGACTCCTCGGCAGACCTCTCTTTGCAGGCCAGCCACGCGACGACCGCGGCGTCCGGCGATCACATCCTCGTCGGCGCCGGCGACATCGGTGCTTGCAACACCAGGGGCGCCAAGCAGACTGGGGCGCTGCTCGACCACATCCCCGGCACGGTCTTCACCGCCGGCGACAATGCCTATCCCGACGGCACTCTCAAAAACTTCGCCGATTGCTACCACCCCTTCTGGGGACGCCATAGGTCCCGCACCCGCCCGGCCCCGGGCAACCACGACTATCACGTTGCCAGCGCGCCCGGCTATTTCGCCTACTTCGGCCCATCGGCAGGTGACCCGGCCCAGGGCTATTACAGCTACCAACTCGGCTCCTGGCGTATCTTCGTTCTGAACAGCAATTGCGACCAGGTCGGCGGCTGCCAGCCCGGCTCCCCGCAGGAGCAATGGCTTCGTGCTGAATTGGCGCGTCACTCGGCGCCGTGCACGCTCGCCATCTGGCACCACCCGCGCTTCAGCTCCGGCCACCACGGCAACTTCGAGCCTGTCCAGCCGTTCTGGCAGGCCTTGTGGGAAGCCGGCGCTGACGTCGTTCTCACCGGCCACGACCACGACTACGAGCGCCTCGCTCCCATGGACGCAACTGGACGCCGCGACCCCGCCAGCGGCCTCCGCCAATTCGTTGTCGGCACCGGCGGCGCGCGCCTGCGCTCCTTCCGCCCTTTCGTGTTGGAATCCAGCGAAGCCCGCAACAGCAAAGCCTGGGGCGTCCTCAAACTCACCCTCGGCGAGCGCAGCTACGACTGGGAGTTCATCCCCGTCCCCGGCCAGACCTTCCGCGACTCCGGCTCTTCCCCCTGCCACTGAAGCGCACTGCAGAGCACGGGGCCCGTTGTACGGGCACGCCATGGCGTGCCCCTAGACTCTCGCTGGATTCTCTCTATCAAATGCCCATCGCAAGGGATTTTCCCTGATGTACTGCGTCAAGGCGGCAAATTCTTCGCCATCCCGAACCACCCGTTCAAAGTAGCCGCGGTGCCAGACTTGC
>Ga0233417_10000688_pt1 | contig 10296 bp, 9 predicted proteins | sample Sed_MG_FD_189023 | JGI IMG/M metagenome (GOLD analysis project Ga0233417, IMG submission 189023) | Sediment microbial communities from Lake Towuti, South Sulawesi, Indonesia - Sediment_Towuti_2014_0.5_MG | ecosystem: Environmental > Aquatic > Freshwater > Lake > Sediment | place: Indonesia... | reverse complement strand
CCACTTCTGGATGGCCGAGGCAATGATGGCGATGGCCGCGAGGATAATCATTGCGCCTTCGAAGCCGGCGGAGAAAAACGTGATGCGTTCGTAGCCGTAGAGGAAGCGATGATTGGCGGGCCGGGTGCTCAGCCAGAGGCTGAAGGAGGCAAAGCCAACGGCGACCACGTGGATCACGGATTCGGCGGCGTCGGAGAGGATGGCGGCGGAACCGGTGAGGAAGTAGGCGCCGGTCTTGCCGAGGAGCATCACTCCGCCGAAGCCCAGCGACAGGCGCATGGCGAAGCGCGCGTCGCGCATTGCCCTGCCGTCTTGTGCCAGAGCGGGTTCCACGCTTGGAGTGTAGAACAGGGGGCAGGGGCGCGTCGATACGTTGTGCCAGGTCAGCGGAGCTGGAGGAGCGGGGCTCGATTGACGCGCAGCTCGAACAGGTCGGGGCGGGAGTAGTGGCCGCCGGTGTCGAGAGCGAGTTTTTCTTCGGCGACGCGGTCGAGGTCGAGATCGGCAGTTAGAAGGTCTTCACGACCACGGACGGGCTCGAGGAGGTAGGAAGCGTCGGGGGCGATGATGGCGGAGCCGCCGTCGAGGAGCACGTCCGGGGCGGAGGAGAAGTCAGAGGCCAGCTCGAAGTCGGCGGGGAGGTCGGATTTGCGGAGAAAGGCGGCGGCGACGAGGACGAAGCAGCGTCCTTCGAAAGCGTAGTGGCGCGAGGCAAGTTGATAGAGGTCGTTGGCACAGTGCGGCCAGGCGGCGACGTGAACTTGTTCGCCTTCGGCGTGCAGGACGTGGCGGGCCAGCGGCATCCAGTGTTCCCAGCAGATGAGGCCGCCGACACGAGCGCCGGAGATTTCGTACGTGCGCAGGCCGGCAGCGTCACCGTAACCCCAGACGAGACGCTCGCCGAAGGTGGGCACGAGTTTGCGGTGCTTGCCGAGAATTTCCCCTTGTGAAGAAATAAACAGAAGCGTGTTGTAGAGCGAGCCGGAGTGGCCCAGCTCGTTGGCGCCGAGAGCGACGGCGCAGCGGGCTTCGCGAGCGGCGCGGCAAAGAGCATCGGTGTGCGCCGAGGGGATGGCCAGGCTGTTGCGGGCGAGACGGGCGTGCAGGCGCTTCGAGGGTGGATGGTTCCACTTGCCGAAGGTGCCGGCGTCGCACCAGAGAGGGTAAACGGGGACCCAGGTTTCCGGGAAGGCGAGGAGCCCAGCGCCACGGCGTCCGGCTTCGGCGATGAGCGTGCAGGCCTTCGCGATGCAGCCGGGAAGGTCGAGGACAATAGGAGTGGCCTGGGCGATGGCGACGGTGAGCTTCATGCGACCCCCTGGGAAGCCACAGATAAACACAGATGAACACGGATTGGAAAGAGGGGATTGGGGGATTGGCCACCCCTCGGCCCGCCGTGGCGGGCTCGGGGCAGGCGCCGGCACAGAGACACAGAGGAAAGAAGAGAAAAGAGAAAAGAGGAGGATGGCTGGGGTAGAGCTGACCGCGACAAAGGCCGGTGAGCTGCATGGTGAGGTGGGTTGCGCGGAGCGCGCGGCGACAAAATCGGCGGGGCTGGGCGTCCCGAGGTTACGGGGCGTGGCCCCAGTTGAGAGAACAAACGCCAAGATTCCTCGCCCATCGCTTGGCTCAGGGCTCGGAATGACCATCGGGTCGCGAGGCGAGGGTTGCGCGAGGGAAGGAGTTACCGTACCGTGGGAGGGCGCTTGCAGGGATGGGCTGTGGGAAATTTGGTCGGTGCGTTTGAGGTGGAGATCCTTCGGGCATCCTCGTCGGATGCCCTCAGGATGACCAGGCCCATTGGCAGGGAGAGAGGGAGAGGGATGGCGTGTCCGATTTGTGAGAAGAGGAAAGCGGGGAGATTCTGCCCGGCCAAAGGGGAGAAGATTTGCGCGGTGTGCTGCGGGACGGAACGCGAAGTGACAATTGATTGCCCCTGGGACTGCGGGTACCTGTTGGCGGCGCGGCGATACGAGCAGGACCACCCCAAGCCGGTGCCGCCGGAAGAGGTCCCGTTTCCGGACGTCGAGTTACGCCAGGACTTGATCCATGAGCATCGGGTGACGCTCTCGGGGTTGGGAGCGACCATCCTGATCTATGCGGCGAACGTGGGGCGCGGGAACGAGTTGGTGGACCGCCAGGCCATGGCCGCTTTGACAGCGCTGGCGGAGACGTATCGCACGCTGGGGTCGGGGATTTATTACGAGAAGCCGCCGGATGAGCCGGAGGCGCGCGGGTTGTACGGGAAGCTGGCCGAGTTTGTGCAGAAGACGCAGAAGCTCGATGCGCAGGAAGGCAGGCCGTGGAAGGATGCGCAGGTGCTGCCGCTGCTAGTGTTCCTGCTGCGGGTGGCGCGAGCGCGGACCAGCGGGCGTCCGAGGTCGCGCGCGTTTCTGGATTTTCTGCGGGCACAGTTTCCGGGTTCGGTGGAGAAGGAGGCGGAGAGGTCGAGGATTATCGTGCCGTGAGGGCAGAAGAGGTGAAGACGTGAACCGTTAACCGTAAACCGTGAACCGTGAACCGTGAACCGTAAAGCGAGGAGCCGAGGGAGAAAAGCGGAAACTGGAAATTAGAAATTGGAAATTAGAAAAGAGAGGGTCGGCGGTGCAGGTCTGAGCGAGGGTTTTGTGGCGGTGATTTTCGGAGGGCGTAAGGCGGGAAACGTGAAGACGTAAACCGTGAACGGTTAACCGCAGACCGTGAAGGGTAAACCGAGCGGGGGAAGTTGACGGAGCGGGCGGGAAGTGATAGAAGAGCGGCGAGGTTGAGGTCAGTCCTACCCCTGCATACCTTGTCTTCGAGAGAGACGGAAGCACTCTCGAGCAATACACTTGGAGGAAAGAAATGAGAAAACGAGTGGTGTTGATGCTGGCGCTTGCGCTGCTGTGGTGCGCGGCGGCCAGCGCGCAACAGGCGCAGCCGTTGACCTTCGTCACCGATTTTACGATCCGCCCGGGCAAGGAAGCCGACTATATGGAACTGGTGAAGACGGTGGGGGCGCCGGTGCGGGATAAATTGATGGCCGAAGGAGTGGTGTTCGGATGGGGCATTGACGTGCCGCTGATGCAGGTGCCGGGACAGGCCACGCACTCGGTCTGGTACACGGTGGCGGGCTGGGACGGCGTGCAAAAGGTGCAGACGGCGATGGCGGCGCAAATCGAAAAGATGCGCGCGGAGAGCAAGGCTCCCCCTGCGAAGGGAGCGAAGCCGGGAAAGAGCTTTGACGAGCGCACGGCCGAGATCTTTGACCAGAGCAAGACGCGGCAATGGGTGTTCCGCGAGCTGGATAACAACTTCACCAGCGCGGCACCCCCGCCGGACCTGCTGCCGTACTCGCGGATCAACCTGATCACCATCCAGCCAGGAAAATACGGGGAGTGGAAGGCGGCCTGGGACAAGTACAACAAGCCGGTGTTCGACAAGCTGATCGCCAGCGGGGTCATCGGCGGCGTGGGCATCGGAACGGAGGAAGCGCGCTCGGCCGGGGAGTTCACGCATTATGTTTTCGTCAGCGCGCCGAACCTGGGGGCGTTTGACAAAGTGCGCGATGCGTTCATCGCCGACCGGAACGCGCGGTCGGCTGAAGAGCGCGCGGCGATCGCGGCGCTGTTCAACAGCCTGACCGACCCAACCATGGCGCGGCAGTTTATGTTGCGAGCCATCGTGTTCAAGGTGGCGCCGCCGAAGAAGTAGGGAGTAGGGAGTGGGGGGTAGGGTTTAGGGAACCCCCCGCTTACTTGCCGAGGAGTGTTGCGAGAAGGCCCATGCGCTGAGAAGCGGGTGGCCCTTTTTTGTTGGATGGCTGGAGGGTGGAACCACCGATAGAGATGGAAGTAGGGAGTAGGAAGTCGGAGAGGGGAAGTGGCGGATTGGAGGCGGGAGGGAGAGAAGAGGCGGCGAGGGGAAGGAGCGGAGTCTATACTCGAAGCGAGCGAAAAACGGGCCAATGGGTCGGAGTTGAGATGGCGAGCGAGATACGCATCCTGGTGATTGAGGACGACGAGGCCAGCCAGAAGGCGATCCGCCAGATGCTGGATGCGGAGGGCTGGGAGGTGGTGGTGGTGCCGTCGGCGAACCAGGGAATCCTGGGCCTGGCGGCGGGCGGGTGGGCGCTGGTGATTGTCAGCGTGGGCCTGTGCGGGTTGGAGAGCCTGCTGTTTCAGACGCTGCGAGAAGTGGTCACGGCGGAACCCACAGAAGGAAGCAAGGCCAAGGTGCGGGCGCTGTTCGTTGTGCCGGCAACGTCCGGGCGAGAGGTGCAAGCGGCGCTGGAACGGGATGGGTTGCCGTACGTGGTCAAGCCATTGCACCTGCACGATTTTCTCGAGCGGGTGAGCGATTTGTTGATGGAGACGTCGGCGCTGGAGGCGCCCATCCGTCAGGTGCGCGGGCCGGTGCGGGCGCAAACACGCACCCAGGCGCGAGGGTCGGGTTGGGGAACGTCGAAGGGAAGGCAGACCTCCATGTTTTCGTCGCGGGATGAGTACTCCTACAGCGAAGAAGAGCTCGCGGAGTACGAACGGTTGGAGAAACAAGCCGCCCAGGCAAAGAAAAAGAAGAAACGAGATTTGGGATTGCCGTGATGAAGGTAGAAAATAGAAACTAGAAAATAGCCGGGAAACAGCAAGAGCCTGCCGAAGAAGACCAGCGGACGAAATAGAAAACAGAAAAGGGAAAATAGAAAAGAGAACTGAGGAGCTGCGCGCTGAAGTCAGCCAGCGGCGCAGGAGCGGAGCCGCGCCCGAGAAGAGGAAAGATACGTTGCTGCGCTGGGGATCTCTGAGGATGGGGAGGTCGTCCTCGGGGCGAGCGAGTCGCCCTTTGGAAGTACGGCCACTGAGCTGAGGGCTAAGGGGAGCTGCGGGGAGGGGGCGGCAAGGGCGTCGGGAGTGTAGGGGCGGGAGGCGAGGCCGTAGCGGGCGCGGAGGAGAGCGACACGGTCGGCGATCTGGCGACGATAGGAGTCGGGCCCGTAGGCGGAGCGGGAGTAGAGGTCGCGATACTGGCGGGCGAGCTTGGGGAATCTTTGGTCGAGGAATGGGAGGAACTGGCAGGCGGCGCTGGGCATGAGGAAGAGGACGCTGGCGCCCAGCCATTCGGCACCGTGTTCGCGGGCAGCGCGGACAAGGTTCTCGAGATCAGCGTCGCGGTCGGTCAGGCCGGGGAGAATAGGCATGGCGAAGACGCCGACGCGGAAGTCAGCGTCGGCCAGGGCGCGGACGGCGGCGAGACGCAGGTTGGGATGCGGGGCGCGGGGTTCGAGCAGGCGGGCCAGGCGCGGGCGAAGCGTGGTGACGGTTATGTTGATGTACAGCGCGGAGCGGGAGGCGATGCGCTTGAGCAGGTCGAGGTCGCGGAGGACCTGGTTGGACTTGGTGGTGATGGAGATGCTGAGGCCTTCGCGGCGCGCAAGCTGCTCGAGGATAGCGCGGGTGACGCCGAAGTGGCGCTCGGCGGGCTGGTAGGGGTCGGTGGCAGTGCCGATGGCGATGTGTGCGGGAGGCTGGTGGAGGCGATCCAGGTCGCGGGAGAGAATCGGGCCGGCGTCGCGCTTGACGAAGATTTTCCGGTCGAAGTCGGCGGGCTTAAGCTCCATGTATTCGTGGGTGTAGCGGGCGTAGCAGTAGCGACAGGCGAATTCGCAGCCGCGGTAGGGGTTGATGGTCCAGTCGAAGGGGACGCGGTCGGAGTCGCAGCGGTTGAGGATGCTGCGAACGGGGAGCAGGAAATAGTCGGGGGACTGGTCGCCGCGGCGCTTGGAGGCGGCAGGGGGAGAGTCAGCGGCGAGACGGGCAATGCCCACGAGTCCGTTCGGTGAGGCGAACGGCTCGGTGCCCCGCTGGGGCGGGGCCATGGGGAATAAGGAGGGAGTGGGGTACGACGAACGGGGAGCGCGGCGAGGGTGAGTCGCCGGTGCCGTTCGAAGTGTGGTGGTGGATGTGGCCACTGCCCGCCTCGCTGATTTGCTGGGCGGATTGTATTCGCTTTTTGTTCGCTATGTCAAGGATTATTTTTCGCTTTTTATTCGCTTAAGAGGATTGGCCACAGAGACGCAGAGACACGGAGGTACAGGGGGAAGTGATGCAAGTAAAAGCGGTTAATGGGGGGAAAGGCGGGAGTCGAGGAGGAGGAGGGCGCGGTAGAGGACTTCGGCGCCGTTGGCGACGTGCTCGGGGGAGGAGTATTCGCGCGGGGAGTGGCTGATGCCGCCGCGGCTGGGGACGAAGATCATGCCCATGGGGGCGAGGTGAGCGACGTTCTGGGCGTCGTGGCCGGCGCCACTGGGGAGGTCGAGGGTGGCCAGGCCGGCGTCGCGGGCGGCGTCGCGGATAGCTTGCTGGAAGGCCGGGTCGGTGTGGGCGGGGATGTCGCGGCTGAGCGGGACGCAGGTGAGCTTGACGTTTTCCTCGGCGGCGATTTTCTGGAAGCGCTGCTCGATGCGGGCCCAGATGCGGGCGACTTTGTCGGCGTCAAGGTCGCGCAGCTCGACGGGGAACTCGACGCGGCCGGGAATGATGTTGCGCGCGCCAGGCTGCACTTTGGCATAGCCGACAGTGCCGACCTGGCGCCCGGGCTCGGCGCGAACCTCTTCGCGAACAGCAAGGGCGGCGCGGGCGGCGGCAGCGAAGGCGTCGGCGCGGCGGTCCATGGGGGTGGTGCCGGCGTGGTTGGCGAAGCCCTCTGCAGTGCAAGTCCACCAGTTGATGCCGACAATGCCCTGGACGATGCCGATGGGAATGCGCTTCTCGTCGAGGATGCCGCCCTGCTCGATGTGCAGCTCGAGGTATCCGGCGAGAGCGCCTTTGGCGATGCGGGCATCGGCGAAACGCGCGGGGTCCTGCCCGTAACGACGCAGCCAGTCGGCAATGGTGAGGCCGTCGGAGCCGCGGCGGTCGAGCACGTCGGGGCCGAGCAGGCCGGCGGCCGCGGCTGAGCCGAAGACCGCCCTGCCGAAGTGGTGCCCTTCCTCGTTGGCCCAGATGACCAGTTCCAGCGGGTGGCGGGTGTTGACGCCGCGGTCGTGAAGCGCGCGCAGGACTTCGAGCGCGCCCATGCTGCCGACGTCGCCATCGAAATTGCCGCCGTTGGGGACGGAGTCCATGTGCGAGCCGAAGAGCAACACGGGGAGGTTTTCCGTCCCTTCGCGGCGGGCGAAGAGGTTTCCGGCGGGGTCCACGCGAACGGTGAGGCCGAGTTCGCGGAGTTGCGCCGTGAGCCAGGCGCGGGCGGCAAGGTCTTCGTCGCTGAAGCCGAGTCGCGTGACTCCTCCTTCGAAGCCGGCGCCGGCGGGGCGGCCGAACTCGCTGAGCTTTTCGAGGGTGGACCAGAGGCGCTGGGGGTTGATGTGAAAGGAGGCGGGAGCCTGGGCGGGGGCAGGCTGCGAGAGCGACAGGGCGATGAGAACAAGCAGGAGGCCAGCGAGAAGGCAACCTTTCAAGATGGGCACGCGCTCTCCTTGAGTGAGGGGGAAGTCTGCCACAGGACAGAGAAAGGCTGCAAGGAATTGAGGGTGGAACGTTCAAAGGATTGGGTCATTTGGCCGTTGGGGTCATGGAGCCATTGAAGAGAGGGGAAAAGAGTGCCGGGCGGTGACCGTGGTTGGAAGGACAGGACGCTGAGGTCCTTCGGCCATCCTCATCGGATGGCCTCAGAATGACTGCGGGAGTGGGTCATCGGAAATTCAGGCATTGACTCATTGAAGAGAAGGAGAAAGAGCAACGGCGAGTGGTCGGAGGAGGAGGAAATGGAAAGGGGTAGATTGCAAACGACAGGGTTGGGCAGGCTGGCGATGCTGCTGGGTTTGGCAGGAATCGGAGGGGCACTCGGAATCGTCTGGTGGAGTGGAAGCGGGGCGGCGGAAGCGGCTGCGGGCGCGCCAGCGACGAATGGCTGGAAGGTGCTGGAGCCGGTGACGTACGAAAATCTGAGCGTGTTCCCGGTAGTAGGAGGGCCGGGAGCGGATACGAGCGGGTTCATTACGCTGGATGAGGCGATGGCGTCGGGGGAAGCCGTAGTGACCGAGCAGGGCGGGGAGATGATCCGGCGCACGCGCGATGGGCGGCCGGTACCGCTGATCTACCCGCAAGGGGGCGGGGCGACGGTGAACCGTCTGGTGCTGATTAACCGCAGCAAGCGTCCGCTGGTGCTGCTGGCGGGTGAGGTGGTGAGCGGAGGGAAGCAAGACCGGGTGATCGCCAAGGACCGGATCGTCGCGCCGGAGGCAGAGCCGCTGCCGCTGGACGTCTTCTGCGTGGAGCAGGGGCGGTGGTCGGCGGGGTCGCAGTTTGCGGCGGCGAAGCTGATGGTCCACCCCAGCGTGCGAGAGAAGGCGGCAGTCGATCAGAAGCAAGATGAAGTGTGGTCGGCGGTGAGAAGCGGGACGACGGCGCGCAATGCAGATCCGTCGGCCGCACCGCCCAGGATCGCAGCGTACACGTTGAACGAGACCATGATGGAGTCGGGGTCGGCGGCCTACGCGAGAATCTACGATAAGTCGCACGTGGGGCAGTCGGTGGCGGCGTTTGCGGAAGAGGTGGATCGAAGATTCCGGCGGGCAACGAAAGGGCAGACCGTCGTGGGCGTGGTGGTGGCCTACGGCGGAGAGGTGGCGTGGAGCGACCTGTTCGCGTCGGGGCAACTCTTCGAGCGGTACTGGTCGAAGCTGGTGCGCAGCTACTCGGTGGAGGCGCTGACGCGGGCGGGGTCGAAGGAACAGGCCAGCCTGGCCGATGCGCGAGAGTTCCTGCAGCCGCTCAAGGGCCGGGAGAACGTCGAGAGTGAACCAGGCATTTATCGGTGGCGTCAGGTGACCGAAGGACGCTACGCGGAAATCGAGTTGGAAGCGCTCGTACCCAAAAGCATGAAGCTGCACTGGATGAAAGTGCATCGAACAAGCTGAAGACAGAAACTGGAAAATGGAAATTAGAAAATAGAAATTGGGGAAGGAGGGGCGTGCGCGGCACGCCCCTACTTTTTTGGGGTGAGACGAGATCGGTTGCCATTGTTCGTACAAATGGCCGGTGATCGTGAAGCTGAGATCCTTCGGGCATCCTCGTCGGATGCCCTCAGGATGACCGAGATAAGGATTGGCAGGACGCCAAAGCTGTAGAGGCTGCGAAGAGGCAACCGCTACACGGAGGGCAGGCGTTCCGGCTGAGCTCAGGGTAAACGGCGGAGGCAAGAGGGATCGGGGCAGGAGGCGATGAGTTGCGAGATGGTTGAGCCGAGAAGGGGATGAGTGAGCGAGGGGGCGATTTCGGCGAGAGGGACGAGGACAAAGCGGCGCTGGGCGAGGCGCGGATGAGGGATGACGAGGTCGCGGGAGCGGATGACGGCGCGGGCGTAGAAGAGGATGTCAATGTCGAGGGTGCGCGGGCCGTTGTCAAAGCGCAGGCGGCGGCCGAGTTGGTGTTCGATGGATTGAGTGGCGTGGAGAAGCTGCAGAGGAAGAAGAAAAGTTTCGGCGGCAACGCAGCAGTTGAGAAACCAAGGCTGCGGAGTGAAGCCGACTGGCTCGGTGGAGTAAAGAGACGAGCGGCGGACGATGCGGACGCCGGCCGCGTCGAGGAGTTCGAGAGCGCGGGAGAGGTTTCCCTTGCGGTCGCCGAGGTTGGAGCCGAGAGAGAGGTAGATTTTTTTTGATTGGGTCATTGGGTCATTGAGCCATTCTGCCATTGGGCCAGTGAAGTCGGAAACTGGAAACTGGAAATTAGAAATTGGCACGTGGCGCACGGTCCCCTCCTCCCCGAATTTCCAGTTTCTATTTTCTAGTTTCAGGGATTAGAGGTGGTCGAGGAGGCGGCGGAGCTCCTGCTTGCGGGAGAGAAGAGAGCGGAGGTCGGCGGCGGAGGGGTTGGCTTCGATTTGTTTTTGCACGGAGTAGAGTTCAGCTTCAACGTGGCGGCGGCGCAGAGCGGCGAGACAGCTCTCCGCTTCTTCCCAGGAGGAATCGGCAGCGGGCGCGAAGGCGATTTCGAAGAGCAGGCGGCGGTCTTTTTCGTCGAGCGAGGCGGCCAGTGCGGTGGGTTCGGGTCGAGCGCCGTCGGCGACGCACTGCAGAAGGGACGCGAAGATTTTTTCGGACTCGAGGCCCTGGTGGAGATGGTCGGCGACGAGGGCAGCAGCGATTTTTTCGCGGAGAGCGTCGGAATCGAGAAGCATCTGCAGGAGGCGACGCTCAGCGGGCTTAGCGCCGGAGGGGACGAGTTCGGGTTTGGCTTTGACTTCGCTGCGCCGCTCGGAGGCAGCGCGACGTAGAGCTTCGCGCAGCACTGGCTCTTCGATGCGCAGTTGCTG
>Ga0233417_10000687_pt1 | contig 10303 bp, 9 predicted proteins | sample Sed_MG_FD_189023 | JGI IMG/M metagenome (GOLD analysis project Ga0233417, IMG submission 189023) | Sediment microbial communities from Lake Towuti, South Sulawesi, Indonesia - Sediment_Towuti_2014_0.5_MG | ecosystem: Environmental > Aquatic > Freshwater > Lake > Sediment | place: Indonesia... | reverse complement strand
TGGGAGGTGCGGCGCTGTTTCTCAGTTGGGTGCGTCGTATCCCTTTGTTATTCGAGGTTCGCGACCTCTGGCCTGAATCCGCAGTTGCATTGGGTGAGCTTAGTAACCCACGTGCCGTGGCCTGGGCTACCCGCCTAGAAGAAGCCTGTTACCATCGCGCTCACCGGATTGTGGTCGTCACGCAAGGGATCCTGGGGCGTCTAGCCAAGCGTGGTTTAGAACCTGGCAAATTATCCCTCATCCCGAATGGCGCGAACGTGGATATGTTTCACTTCTCAGACAAAGGCCGTGAGAGTGTTCGTCATTCCCTCCAGTTGGAGGATCATTTTATTGCCATATATACCGGCATCCATGGCATCGCCCAGGGGTTAGACACCGTAATCGAAGCTGCAAGGATACTAAAAGATGAACCACGCATCCATATCCTATTGGTCGGGGATGGACCCAAGAGAGTTGAACTGGTTGAGTTGGCACAAAAGTACAGTCTACCCAACTTAACCATGCTCCCCGAACAACCCCGCGAGCAGATTGTCAATTACTTATCTGCAGCCGACATCGCTTTGATCCCTTTGCGCAACCTGGATCTATTCAAGGGGGCATTGCCTTCAAAAATGTTCGATGCCTGGGCATGCGAACGCCCGCTGATACTGAGCGTCAATGGCGAGGCACGCCAGATCATGGAAGCAGCTGAGGGAGGAGTATTTGCGCCTCCAGAAGATCCACATGCACTTGCGGATAAACTTCGTCAGCTCTCTAAACAACCTGATTTGTGTCTGGAAATGGGTAAGCGTGGGCGACAATTCACGATTGAGCATTTTTCCCGGAAAGCCCTGGCAGAAAAATTAGCCGCATTGCTGGAGACCACTGTCGCTCAATCAAAAAGGGGCGCTCAGTAATGAAAATCATCCATGTTGCCGGTGCGCGGCCAAATTTCATGAAACTTGCCCCAATCCTGCGCGAGTTACGGAATATACCCACTATCCATAACATACTGCTGCACACCGGCCAACACTATGACGCCAACATGTCGGATGTTTTTTTCGATGACCTACAATTACCTCGACCGGACATCAATTTAGAAGTTGGCTCTGCCAGCCATGCTGTCCAGACCGCACACATCATGGAACGCTTTGAGCGTGTGATGCTGGCAGAAAAACCCGACCTGGTATTAGTTGTCGGTGATGTAAACTCAACCTTGGCCTGCAGCCTGGTCGCTGCCAAGCTGAATGTACCCGTCGCACACGTAGAAGCAGGTGTGCGCAGCTTTGACCGGACGATGCCAGAGGAAATTAACCGCCTCATCACCGATTCGCTATCAGCGATGTTGTTCACCCCCTCTCAACATGCCAGCGATAACCTGCTCAAACAGGGTATCCCTGTCAGCAAGATATTCTTTGTAGGCAATGTCATGGTCGACTCGCTGATCAACGCCATGCACATTGCTCTAGATCGTCACACATGGGGAAAATGGGGGTTAAATCAGGGTGAGTATGCCATCCTGACCCTACATCGCGCTTCCAACGTGGATGATCGAGAGACACTCGCTGGGTTAATCTCAATCATTTCAAAGGTATCCCAACGCCTGCCAGTTGTTTTCCCGGTTCACCCACGCACAGCGCATCGTTTCGCGGAGACGAGTTTGGATGCATTAATCCAATCATCTCCTGGCCTGATCCTATGCGAACCACTCGGATACCTGGATTTCTTAAGCCTGGTCGCCAATGCCAGGGTAGTTCTGACGGATTCGGGTGGAATACAAGCTGAAACAACCATACTTGGAATCCCATGCCTGACCTTGCGCTCGAATACCGAATGGCCTGAGACAATTGAGCAGGGTACAAATCGCTTGGTCGGTACCGATCAAGGGCGCATCCTGCAGGCTTTGGATGAGATTTTTCAAGCTGGAGTAAGCCAACCATCACGCCCGGATGGTTGGGATGGTAAGGCAGCCGGTCGAATCGTGAAAATTATCCTCCAATATTTCCGCTTACAATAGAATTCCAGGCACCGGGATGATCTCGGTTTTCTGCACTTAGACCATTCGCTTCATCTCTTCAATAAAAGGGTCCCAGGCAATCGTCTTCCTTCCCCTGCGCAGACGCTGGTAATATGACTGCGTGATATTCCCCTGCTGCTCCGGGTTGAACTCCTTGAACATTTTGCCTTTTTCTCGGCTCTTTAACAACCCCGGTTCGCCCTCAAAATCATAGGCCTTGTCCTTATCTCGGAACTGGGCAACGAGCGCTTTGACCAGGTACGACCAGCCAGAGCGTTGAAATTGCCAGGCGTGGGTGACCTCATGCACCAGCCACTCATGCTTGAAGCTCATATGATCTTCAATAGGTAGGAGCTCTTCTGGCATATCTACCGGGAAAAAACAGTGATTTCCCAATGTGACAGCATTATGATCGTGCAATCCTGGAGGTGGCATGCGCTTGAGATATCTTCCTAACCGGTCAATCCAATCCGGCCATGAGGCGCATTCGTGGATTCGCACGCGTTGATAATCCAGGGAATTACCAAACACTAGCTTGAATTCCTCGATCTCCCAATCATATAAATTCCGTACGCGCTTGGTACAATGCTCTACCATAGCCAATGCCTCCTGCCGTTAATACTTCATGGAAATTCCCAATAAGCTACTTCACTCACTTGGACGTTAAAATTATCCGTTTCCTTTGAAGCAATAAATAATCCGAAGCCCCCATCGAGATAGGTATCATCACTGGCCTCCTCCAGGAGATATCCGTTGGCATACAGGGAAAATTGGTCATCTTCGACCAGCAATCCCAGGCGATTCATTTGGTCAGCGCCGGGGATGATATGTGGGCTTTCAATCCAATCCACCAGGGCTTTAAAGTCCTCCCCATTCCAACGCCGCAATGAATATTGCCCGTCGCAGGAAAAGCCATACAAATAACCTACCTCCGCATCTGTTCGGAAAATGATTCCATACCTGTCCAATCCGTCGCATGCCCCGGGGGTGGCGATCACCTCAAGATAGTAATTCCCCGGCTCAGGCCAAGTGAGCATCCACGAATCGCGTCCTATAGCATCAAAAGATGTCATCTTGAGCACCTCGTCACGAACACGAAAGTGCACATATTCGTCTTCGTAGAGTGACCAATTATCGCCGTCCTGGAAATTATCCAGCCAATCTGGCTCGCCCAATTGGGGCTTGGGATCATCTGGCGCCGAGGTCTGCGATAAAACGACTTCGCTGGTAGGTGAGTTGGTAGGAGTTAATGTCGAGGTAGGCGAAGGTGTCTCACTCGGCAGTTCCGTGCTGGCTTGAATTATCGCGGCGGTAGGGGACAGAGTAATCGTAACCGGAGTGGTGATAAAAGCAGCCTCAGTTAGCTGAGCGATAACCGTTTCAGCCGCGGCAGTATACGCTACCTCCTGGGTTTGGGCGAATCGAGCATTGTTTGCAGGCATGCTGCAAGAGACGAGAGCGATCAGAAGAGCCAGAAAGAGAAATGCTCGGGAGAATGGGTGAATATTCATACAGGGGGCGAAATCCAGCATGATCCTTTCTTTTAGGATTGAAGACCTCAGACGTATTATTATAACGCCTCAAACAGACAGAATGTTCCGATCAATTACATCCGAGAATCCGGAATTTCGTCCATTGACCCTATGGAATCCAGGGTTTAGAATACAAACAATTTAGTCATTCGAGAAGGTGACGCATGCCAATATATGAATATATTTGCCTTGATTGTGACACACGCTTTGACTCTCTTCGTTCAATGAAAGATGCCGACGCGCCTATAGAATGTCAAAAGTGCCAAAGCCAGCACACCTCACGTTTGCTCTCTGTATTTTTTGCGCAAAGCAGCAGTGGTCGAGTTATTGCAGGAGGCAATAGCAGCGCTTGCTCAACTTGCGCCAGCGGATCTTGTGCAACATGCGGGAATTAACCCATCCCTATGGATAGGCGGTTGGCTCCGGGGTAGGCGGAGGTGGGGGTGGAGGCGGCGGGTAAGGATCCGGCGGCTTTGTTGGAACTGAAGTATTGGTTGGGGGTGGTTTCGTGGGAACTGGCGTATTGGTGGGGGGTGGTTGCGTCGCCACCGGTGTCGGTGTGGGAGGTGGGGTTGTAAGCGTTGGCGAGGGGGCAATAGTTGTCGGCGGTTTTGTGGTCGACGACAGAGTTTTCGTAGGCGATACTGAGGTCAATGTTGCTATCTGTGTAGCCGTTCGCTGAGCAGTAGCTGTCGGCAACTGCGTACTTGGGGGGAAAGTGGTCGTGCCTGGTTTTGTTGTAGGATTTTGACTGGTTCCCGCCGGTGTAGTGTTAGCCACTTTGGTGGGAGTAGATGTTTTAATGTTAATTGTTGGAGTATCAGGGGGTGTTTGTGTAGACCTAGGTGTAGAACTTACCTCGGTTGGCTTTCCTGTCTGGTTTGCTTGGGGGGAGGGAGCAGAATCGCTAATCTGAGGAGATGTTGTGGGTTGCAAATCCCCAGGAGCTGGTGTTGCTGGATTTTGAGCGCCTGTTCCACGCGTTGGTACAGAAACAGCAATAGGATCAGCACTGGTAGTTGTGACCTCCAGACTGAGGGTACCCCCTGGTTCTCCCATTGCAATTCCGGAGGCTGCAATTACAATGTTGTCTCGTATCGCATCCTCGATAATACTGAGTCGAAGCGCGACGTGCTTAATGTTGCGTGGATCAACGCCATAATTGGCGGTCAAGACTGAGTGAAGAGTATATGGTACTGAGGGCGGCTGGCTGATTTTCACAAGCATCGGTATCAAGATGATCAAAAGGAAAGCGAAAAGCAATATCGAGAACAGGGCGATCCAACCGAGCCGTTCCCACAAAGTCTTATGATTCGATTTCTTCATTGACTTCTGCTTCAAAGAGAACCTGCGATTTCCTGCCAACATTTTCCGGCCACAAGCGATATAACCAGATCAGCTCGCTTTTACCTTTTAAGGCATGTTCGCCCAAAGGCTCGAAATAAAATTCGCTGCGACGATCTTTCAGTGCTGTCAGCGTAGTCTCGCTGATCACAATGCCACTTTCGTAAAAGCTGCGCGTAATCCCTTCGATTCGTTGAGTAGTGTTGACCGCATCCCCAATGACTGTGTAGTTCAACCGATCTGTAGTTCCCAACCCACCTGCTATCAACTTTCCGGTATTGATGCCTACGCCGGTTAGCAGGGGTGGATCACCTCGAGACACGCGCCTTATATTCAGCTCATCGATCATGCGAAGCAATTCAAGCGCTGCCTTGCATGCCAGGTAGGCGCTTTCTTCGGAAGGTAGAAGCTTAGGCAAAATACCAAAAAACGATAATACGGAGTCGCCCTCGAATTTGTCCACCACGCCGCTAAATGACGTAATCACAGGCACCACCACTTGATAGTATTCATTCAACCATTTTAGGATCGTTGTGGGATCCTCTTTTTCCGACAGTGATGTGAAGCCACGGATATCACTCATCATCACGGTGGCAATCGTGCTCTGACCTTCCAGCCGTAATTCTCCCAACGCGAACGACTCTCGCAAGGCTTCGCGTACCTCCGGCGAGACCGTTCGGCCGAGCAGATCTCGATAGATGAAGCCTTCTTGCAATCCAGATACCATGTAATTAAATGCATGCGCCAAAACCATCACTTCGTCGTTCCCGCGTGAGGGTACCTTCACCTCAAAGTTTCCCTTAGCCACCTCTATCGAAGCCTTGACAATTTTTGAGAGCGGGTTGGTTATCTGATGCGCCAGATAGACTCCAAGCAAGATAACGCCTACTACCCCAATAAGAATGACGGCCATTATTTGGAAGCGCGTCAGAGTGGAGGGACGCGTGATGAAATTTTGCCTTAGGGACGTACCAATAATCCCAAGATCCTGACCTCCGCGCACCTCCCAAGGCCCCAAGATCTCTGAATAAGTGTTCTTGTTGACTGCCATCTCTCGCACAGGGCTTTGACTATCCTGGGATTGAAGTATTTGCGCCACAGTTCCAACAGGCAGCAGGTGATTGCTTTCTTCCACGAAGATGGTTGAGATGATTGGATTACCAACCATGGTGTAGATACTGACATGTGCCAGGGTATCCTGTCTGATTTTCTGTACCAACCTACCTAAGGGTTCTCCTACAGCAACGGCGCCAACCAGCCTGCCTTCGTTATTGAAGATAGGACCAGCGATATAAAAGTAATCGCCGCTGGGGAGCCGCGCCATACCAGCAAACTTGTCGCCTTGCTTGTCCACGCGTCCTTGCAACACCTTCTGGATAAACGCCTGCGTCGCGAGCTGAGGGTCGCCTGTACCTGTCTCGTAGTCTCCAACAGCACCCGCGGCTTTGTGATGCAAGGAAAGCAGCACATCACCGCTGGCATTGAGTATCTCGACTGCTTCCTCCTGAGAGTTAACTGCTACAGGTAATGTAAGTAAATGCAATCGCTCAGCGTCACCAGCGACAACCGCATCCGCTACCCCCTCGGTATTTGAGACTAATCGCAAAGTTTCCAAGAGGCGGCTCTCCTCTTGAACCATCCAATCGGCAGTCAAACTTCCTGTATCGATGAGCTGGAGCAAGAAACGATCACGAAGTGATTCCAACACGTAACGGCTAAGGAGGAAAGCTGCAGCAAGTGCGAAAAATAAAGCCAACAAAGCATATGGAAAGGTAATCTTCATCCGCATACTAATCCGCACACGCGGTAGTATGGTCCGTTTTCTGGAAGGCAATTGCCCTCCGACCTCAACAGCCTGAACAGCTTTATCTATCCAGGATCGGTTGAATGGCTGGCGGAGAAACACATTAACCCCCAGCTCCTTGGCTTGTAACTCACGGCGAACATCGGGGTATTTATTGGTGATAATGACCCTGATATTTGGCTGACCTTTTTGAATAATCGACAAGGCCTCAAGCCATTTCTCGCCCGGCAGATGTAGATCGACAAACACAATCTCTGGCTTGTAGCGTCTTATAAGCCCCGCGACATGGGCCGCATCGTTCGTATGCCAGACCAGATCCCTTCTCTTTCGAAAGTATTTTGATAGATATTTCTCCGCTTTAGTATCTGCCAGCAGGAGCAATATTCGTTTACTCATGGCTTTATTATCAAAACAGATATCCCAAAACAGGATGAGGGCTGTACGGCAACCGAATCACAGGTTCTATACAACCCATGCAACCATTTTCAAGAAGCTGCAGGAATATTTTATGACAGGACGATGTCCAATACCAGGTGCATGGACTTACATTGTTGCAAAACGTGTTGATGCTTACATATCTGTTAAGCGCATCTGGCTGGTGATTACCAGCCAGATCTCGTTAGGTACACGATGTCTACCCGCTCTACCAGTGCTCATACCTTATCAATTGGGAGAGGTCTTTACGCTCCTTCTCTGAGGGCTGGTCGGCGGGATAACCCAAGGGAGTAAAGATTAACGGCACGACCTCATCGGGCAATTGCAGAATCCTGCGCGCCTCCCCTTCATTAAACGCCGCAACCCAGCACGTGCCCAATCCCAAATTGGTGGCTGCCAGGATCAGGTGATCCATAACGATGGCCACATCTACATCCAGATATCGGCGGTGGTCGTTGCGCACCCAGCTAATGCGCGGCACCCCCACAGAGCAGATCAATAATGGAGCCTGAACAAACCACTCCCGTTGGTAAATCTTCTTCAATTCTGCTCTCCGCCCTTCGGTGTGAATAACGATGATCTGAAATGGCTGACGGTTTGCTGCAGTTGGCGCCAGCCGGCCTGCATCCAGCACTTGTTGCAGTTTCTCATCCTCAACAGGATCTGATTTGTAAGCCCGCACACTGTAACGCTTTCGAATCAAGTCAAAATACTCCATGGTGATTGACTTTCCTTTTCTTCAGGTGCTTGCCAGGGCTGCGATTAGATCATCGAGTCCCGAAACGTTTCCCGATCTATGCTGATATCGCCTAGCGTGATGGATTGAACGCCTTCTAACGAGGACAAAGGCGTGAACAGAGTGACGGTTTGGGTTTGACGATTTACATCCTGGACGAGACCGATCCCGAGCGAAAATCTATGGGCATCATCCAACGAAACCAAGCGGTTAAGTGCAAAGCGCGGCGCCGGGAATACCGCTAGATTTCTCCAGCCAATTTTCAGGAAGCCAGCCCGCTTGAAATAACTAGCGAACCGCTCCGCCCTGTAGGCCTGCCGTACAGCCTGAAGGCGTTGCTTCACATCTGGAGAGCTGGCCAAATCCACTATACGGGTACACTGGCTGCGTCTCAGTGGTTGTAGGAGGGGTTCCAACTCCTCATTGACTTGAAGAGCATACACAACCTGGGGTTGAAGCAAGTCAATCTTCGCCAGCTTTAGCGCCATGCCACCCTGTTGCGGGTCAATCAAACCACAGGTATCGTAGACGATTACATCTGCACCTCGTTCAATTCCCATTTGGATAAGACGCGCTGCGCCCACCAAAAGGGGTAACATATGACCACTAGGCGAGACGGAACCGAGGAATCTCCGCCATAATTGCCCCGCTGGAGGAAAGCGCCTCTCGCCAGCTTGAGCTATGGCCAACGTCAGGGTTGTGGGAGGCCCAAGCGTGCTTTGCCCGGGATCGCCGTCCAGGAAAGCTACTGATAATCCTTCTTCGCGTAGGCGCTCGAAAAGATAGCGAGCAAAGGTGCTCTTACCCGTATCAGGTGCTCCAACCACCATTAAAACCCCCCTCAGAGCGCTCAACTCAAGTTGCCGCCAGGATCCAAGGATAGAGAATTGAGGGTCGCTCACAGATTAATCACAGGTCAAAGAGCACTGGAGTAAAAAGACTCTGATCAAATTCGTCGATGTGATCAGCTCCCAATGTCTGAAGAGATTCGTGAACCTGCCGTGCATCTGAGCGCAATTTCGCCACGTTCACTCCCCGGCATACGTCCGGTAGAGGGTCAATCCACTGGCGCAAGCGTAGAAACATCTTCATCGCGCCGCGGTAATTCTTCCGCTCAATTTGCAGGTAGGCTACCGCGACCTGCAATATGGCGCGATAAAGCTCTCGCCCTGGCGTTGGATCATGATTCCAGGCCTCCTCCAGTATCTCGTGCGCTTCAAAATATTCCCCTCGATTGAACGCGTCCAAACCTCGAATAGCAATTTCGGATAACTTTTGCTGGCAGGCTTCCCCCAAGGCGGAGTAGTCAATTCTGCGCGCATATTTTTGAAGCAGCTCAGCTAGTGACTGGACAAATTTCGAGCGAGCCAGAACAGCGTCCGCTCCCGCGGACCTTGCTGCCACCAAACTCTCGGCATCCATGTGCGCTCCGAAACACAATACAGGAATCCGCCGTGTGGCTGGAGACGATTTAATCAGTGGGATCCATTTACGCCAGGAGATGCTCCCATTTCCCAGGTCAAAGATGATCAGTGCTGGACGCGGTTGAGTCAGCATATTCAATAGAGTAGATCCCTGCCCCGACTGTTCCTGAGGGGCCTGCCCCGACTGTTCCCGAGGGGCCTGCACTTCCAGGTGTTCGGCGTACTGCACGCCATCATTGTCCAGGTTGTTTAACCCAATTACCTCATCTCGCTCAATGGTCTGCACACGAAAATCCAGCGCCTGGGCTGCCGCCTCGATCCTAGAGGAGAAGAATAGGTCGCTAACGAAAGCGATAATCAGGGAGTTATCATTGTAAGCCATCTGAATACGTAACAAATCCCATTTGTCAATAGATTATAGCAAGGATTTTCAATAGCCTTGAATAGATCGCAAAATCGATTATCATTATCATTGTTAGAGGTCTTATGAGCAAACTGCATGAACTCGCCGCACTTGGACAGGCGATCTGGTTGGACTATATCCAGCGAAGATTCATTACCTCAGGTGAAATGCAGGCCTTGATCGATCAGGGTGTGCGCGGCATGACCTCAAATCCTACCATTTTCGAAAAGGCCATCTTGGGCAGCCAAGATTCAGGTCAGGATCAAATGGGAGAATACGATTCTGAGCTGGAGAGTCTGAGCCGGGCAGGTTTCACTCCATTACAGGTCTACGAGGCCCTGGCAATTAAGGATATTCAGATAGCGGCGGATTTGCTTCGTCCGGTGTTCGATGAGACAGATGGTGAAGATGGCTTTGTCAGCCTCGAAGTAAACCCCAAGCTGGCCAGGCAAACCGGGCAAACCATTGAAGAAGCGCAAAGATTATGGTCGCAAGTAGATCGACCAAACCTGATGATCAAGATCCCCGCTACCAAAGAAGGTCTCCCGGCCATAACAGCCACGCTTGCTAGCGGCATCAACGTCAACGTGACATTGATATTCTCTATAAAACGTTATCACCAGGTTGTT
>Ga0233417_10000686_pt1 | contig 10306 bp, 9 predicted proteins | sample Sed_MG_FD_189023 | JGI IMG/M metagenome (GOLD analysis project Ga0233417, IMG submission 189023) | Sediment microbial communities from Lake Towuti, South Sulawesi, Indonesia - Sediment_Towuti_2014_0.5_MG | ecosystem: Environmental > Aquatic > Freshwater > Lake > Sediment | place: Indonesia... | reverse complement strand
GATAGGAAATGCTTTTTCATATCAATCACCATTGTATGTTTGTCAATTGATAGTTAACTAAGATAACTTTACAAAATTAAGTAAATATCTTATAGATTTGGCCCCATTTTAGAACCGAATGTTCATGGAAATAAAACAATCAATAAGGTTTCCTGTAGGTAGATACATTTCAATAATCACCATTAGCACCTTGGTCCTGTCGTTAATATCAATATCGATACCTGCATTCGCGCAACAGTCGGCCTTCATAGCCAGCCTTTCGGGCAAATCCCTATCACCATCAGTCAATACTGCGGCTACTGGCACTGCTAAATTCAACGTAGAACCAGATGGCAATTTGGCTTATCAGATTAACACAAATAATCTGAATGGAGTCATTGGAGCCCATTTAAGCCTGAAAAATGGAACCGATTTAGCACAGGTATTCAATTCCTATGTTGAGACTAATGGAAGATCAGAGATTCCTACCGGTCAGGTGAACGGACAATTATCCAATGGTATCATTACATCAGATGATCTTAGCGGTCCGGTCATAGGAAAGACTGTTAATGATTTAACAAATTTGATGAAAAATGACTCAGTTTACGTTGTCGTTCGCACCCAAGCCCATGAGAATGGCGAAATACAAGGAGTCATATCTCCTTCAAAAAGTGGATATACGCAGACCTCTTAATTCTGGAAAATAAGGCTCTGACTTTACAACTTAATGTCCTTTTTTTGGGGCTAGTGTCCGATATTTCATCGAAATTCGCGATTGCCTTATTTGCAATGGATTAGGGTAAACGGTCTAGTCTTTCAGACAAATGGGTATAATTGTATCTAAAGTTAGTAATAAAATTAAAGGAAGATTGTTTTATTTAATACCGGTCTTCGCCTATTCCGCAGGACAAAATCTCATATCCTACTAAACCATCCTTTCCATTTCCATCCTCATGACCAGTTTCCAAACATTTCTTCTGTTTGTCATAACTAAGCTCATAAGCTGGCGAGCTCTTGAACTTTTCCCAATCGACTGCATCTCGGTTTGTGCATTCTTCATGGTCAATGCACTTTGTGAGTTCGCAAAGTGAGCCATGATAAGCCAGTAACTCAAATTGTTTAGATGATGGATTATTAGGTTCATGATTCTTTGGATCCCAATCCATGTCGGTGAAAGTATCGGAGCATTCAACATCTTTCGCAAATGTAAAGTGAGTTGAGAATAGTACCGCTAATAACATTGTTGTGACTAGCACAACCATAATTTGCCTTAACACAAATCTTTTTAGAATCTGCACTTAATAAATCTTATTTTCGTAGTCATATCAAAATTCCAATGAAAATATCAACATCAAGGTGAGGTAAAAAGGCATATTTTGAGGGCGTTTGTTAGAATTTCTTGAACTTATAACCTCTAAATTAGAATTATAATAATAATCGGATTTAAGCGTTAGATTCGTTACTTCACAAGATACAATAAAGATGATGATTTTCAAGTAGCTTTTTAATACTTAGTGTTAATCGTCAGTCCTTTCTAGGTATCAATTTGCCTCAGAATATTACTTGTTAGTTGCAATCGACTTGAAAAATGACCAACCGATAGAATTAATTGTACAATAAGTAATCTCGGATCAATCAGTACTAGCCATCAAATTCATAGTTTCTGGAAAATAGATACAATCTTTTTTTCTGATAGTCCGTGATTATATGCTATCATTCTTATTTACAATTAATTACGGCAAAATCATTAGCATCAGATCATAGAGGTGTTGTTTCATCTTGAGAATATACCTTCGCGGGCATATTTATTGAACGATGTACCATAAACATGAATGAAACAATGGCTGCTAATACTATCCAACCAGATAGACTCAATGTAAAGTTTAAAATATAATAATTAGCTCCACCTGAACTTGAAACAAGATCTACTAAAATATCGCCTATGGCTCTGATAACCAAGGATGTTATAATTAACCATATTGGAAGTCTACTAATGTGTATAAATCGCACAGGTCTCCCCAGAATTGGAGATAACATTAGCGGCAAATACATTGCCACTGTTAGTCCAATGAAACCAATAGCAGTAATGTGTATCCACATGTCGTACAGAACAAAATTATTTGAAAACAACGCAGAGAAAATTGACAATACAATACCTACCAAGAGTAACATAAAAGATAGCTTTGAAATAACAAGGGTGAATTTATACCTGGCTCTTTTTTCACCCAGGCTGAGTTTCATAATATCCGAGGTATCAAAACCTGCAAAGATGTTTAGTCCCCATGTAAAGCATGCTACTCCTGCTAATAAGACAACACGGGAAATAAACTCGAGTATCAAAGTATCATGATAGTAGGAATTTGCTATACCAAGTCCTGATGAGAACGTCAAAAATACAGCAGACATAATCGAACCTTTTTTTCTTGGCCAAATGAAACCTATGAATGAAGGTAATGTTTTGTATTGAATTCCAAATATCATAATAATAGGAAACATTATCCAAAGTTGAATATTTTGAGTTATTTTATCATAATTCAATATACCAGCAAAAGCCAAAATGACAAACAAAAATACAGATAATGCAATAAAATAGTCGGCCAATCTCAGTAGCTTTGGACTTGTTCTTAACGTCAACATGATCATGAGGGAGAAAATGCCAACTCCTGCAAGTCTACAAAAACTGGCAAGCAAATTGAGAACAGAATCAACAGAACTCTTAGAGCTTGATGATGATACTGTTACAGAGAATATAATTGACAATAGTATAAGAACGTATGACATATAAACTAATTTTACCGATGGTATCTCAATATTTCTAAAACGAGGAACTATCAGGTAACCCACGCCCATTATTATCATCGTGATAAACCCATCAAGCTGTAATAATTTGTGCAAGTGCACAGTGTGAACTAATTCAGAGGGCAATATTACACCGTACATGGTCATCAACCAGATTGAACCTATAATAGAACCTGCCATTAGCATTATAAGAGCAGTGATTACAAATGGCTTACTAGGACTGAAAACGTGGATAGTGCTCAAGTACGAATAAAAATTTTGTAATTTACTCGTGATATAAAAATATCCATTTTAAAGTGAGCATGAAAGGATGAATCTGGAATTTTAGATAAATCTGATTGAGTTTTCAACATGAACGTAAGCAATACTATGATGATAGAGGTTCCAGTCTATGAATTATGAGCTATTCGTTTCAACAGCGGACAGATTTTCCCGCAGGTTCTTAAATCTGTCATGAATAAGTTTCGGAATCGTAAACCTTCTATCATCATTCGTAATTCCCGAGAAGTGTCTTTGAAAGAACCGATCAAAGAGCACTGATGGAATTCCATCTAGATCAAAAGAATACATTTTGAATTGATTCGCAATTGGAGCCTTAACATAATGTTCGGTTAGATTATAGTTGATCAAGAGAGTCTTCCAAATTTTGCCATTAAAAATTAGCAATTTAGGATGGAATTCTTTAATAAATTCAAAGTTAGTGGTAAAACGATTCTGCAGATATTCGAGTTGCTTCTCATTGAGAATGGCTGGAAATGTAATCCCTTCTGAATGGTAGGGTATCAGTTCCAAATTGCAGAGATATTTATCAAATAATGCCCATTTCCTTTTTATGAGATAGTTGGTTCCTGTCAGTCCAGAAAGGAGATACCATAAAGCAGTATAGTATGGTGATTCAAATTTATGACGGGAAAAGTATTGAAAAAAATTGAGATAGAGACTTTGGTAGTGTTCCCATGATTTACTTGCTTCGTTTTCTTCTATAGGACTATTCTTCGAAGAATATCCAGGATTTACTCCGAAGAAGATAACAGGAGCGGTTTGATACCTTCCAATTACGAATACGGGACAATAATCTGTTTTAAGTCTGTTTTTATTTGTTAAGCCAAACATATTTGATATTGAATTTACCTTTTTTTTATACTCCGCCGGAAATTGTGCATAGTCCTGATATTCATTACGAATTTCCTTTAGTAGCTCGGTCAACTGGGATTACTTTGAAATGGCCCAAATAAGTATTATTAGTGGTTATGATTCTGTTAATATTAGTAAACAAACCCAATAATCATCAACTAGCAAAAGAACAGACTTTATGCAAAGAATACGGTAGACTTTGCAGAGATGTAGACACTGGAAGAGATGAATCTGGAATTCCAGATGGGCCGCAAAGTGAATTCGGACTTTTAATTTCTCGAAAAAACCAATATCTAATAAAAAAAATTTACTTGGAAATAAATTTGGTTGCTCCTATTATGCAGCAATCAGATTTAAATTGAGTTAAATCTCATATAGGGTTTAGAACTGTACAATGATTACTCCTGTATTAACTATATAGATACCCGATTGCTATTGTACCTATGGATATATTTCCACCGCCAGACCAGATACTGAATCCATTTCCCTTCTATTCTAAAATGAGGAAATCTCATCCCATTGCATATGATGACAAAAATAAGCTATGGGGAATTTTCAGGTACTATGATATTCAAGAAATTCTAACTGACTATAGACATTTTTCTTCAGATGTTCAAGAATTAATTAATGTTCAACAAGCGGAATTGGAACGACAAGACCAGAACAGGGTACTAGAAAGGGGCGAATCCGTCAGACGTAGTATTCTCACTTCTGATCCTCCATACCACAATAAGTTAAGGAGTGTGATATCATCCGCCTTCACCTCAAACAAAATGGGTGCGTTAAAGCCTCGCATCGAGCAGGTCTGTCATGAATTGATAGATATTGTAATTGAGAACGGCCACATGGACCTCATAAATGATTTGGCCTATCCTTTGCCTGTCACTGTCATCGCTGAATTGCTGGGGATACCATCTGATGATAGAGATACCTTCAGGAGATGGGCCGACGAACTGATTGGTTCTACTGCTACTAATAATAATAATCTTCCTATAGATAGAGCATCGGAACAGACATTCAAGAGAGTTCAAAATGAAATGGATTCTTATTTTATCAAAATAATTGAAAAAAGAAAAGTGGAAAAACTATCAAGTAACGATCTCATAAGTAATCTACTTAAAGCTGAAATAGACGGCAATAAGCTTACAGACGAAGAGATATTTGCATTTTGTTCTCTTCTACTTTTGGCTGGTCATGTAACAACTGTAAATTTAATAGGAAATATGATACGTTCCTTGCTTGAGAATCCAGATCAATTAGATCAAGTATCATTACTCATAAACAGTTACACCACCAGTGAACAAAATCATGATAAACATTCTTCAATTTCTTCAACTGTTGAAGAAACATTACGTTACAGGTCTCCTGTACAAGCATTAATACGTTTTGCTACAGAGGATGTAGTTATTAGAGAACAGAAAATACTACGTGGACAAAAGTTGTTAATTTGGATTGGATCAGCTAATCATGACGAAACTATTTTTCATGACGCTGAAAAATTTGATATAAGCCGTTCTTTTGCTAACAATTCCCATTTAGCCTTTGGTCATGGAATTCATTATTGCGTGGGTTCTGCCCTTGCAAGTTTGGAAGCTCAAGTGGTTCTAAAATTAATTTTAGGAAGGTTAAAGGACATGAAATTCGCCGACGATTATAGAGAAGAATCATTAAGACCACTTTACGGCATATTCTTTCATGGAGTCAAGAACCTGCCCATATCATTCAAACCCGGAGGAAAAGAATAATCCAATTGAAATCGCAAATATGTCTGAGGAGAAAAGCAAAATGAGTTACAAATAGGACGATAAATCTGCCTTACTAACCCGAACCGAAATTGATTGGGCTTAATAACAAAATCCAATTATCAAATGCTTATCAACGCAATATTAAGAGGATATCAAAAGGAAACTTAGAATTTTTAGTGAACTTGAATTACCATTACTTGTAAAATCTTGTTTTGTTATCGCTACTGCTAATTGTAACATTGCTACAATCGATGATAACGTGAAAGACCTCAAATCAATATCAAATATTGAAAATCGTGCTGAAAATATGGTGGGCCGGAAGGGATTGAATTTGTTTACGATATGAATCTTTGTACGGATATTCTGAAATTATGTGAGTTAATGTATCGTGATATTACTTGCGTATTACAAAATGTGAATCTAACTGAGATTGACTTTTGTAATGTAATATTTTTCATAATCATTAAAGTATGCTACTAAAACAAGCATGTACTCTGTTGGTTCTTTTCTATAGGGGAATTCACCATAGAATGTATGGCAACCCTCATCAGTACTATTGAAATTGCATGATAAATTTACTAGATGATGTTGATTGCTAAATTCAATCGTGCCGTTTTCATAATCCACTTTTATTCTATGCTCCTTAATCAAGAAGGCATCAAAATCTAATATCGAATCCTGATCGGGAGAATTAAAAACTCCACGAACTGGAGTACGTATACTTGCGTTAACTGCGTCTTCTTCTGCATTCTGATTTTTGATTATTTGATTATTCTTTGGGAAAACAGTATAATCAAGTGCAAATGAGTATGATGTACCCAAAGTCTCAACCGTGGTGAAATCAGCGGTTTCATTGTTTAATGCATGAGTCTGTGTAGATCCACTTTCTACACCGATGAATATAAGGATTGGAATTAACACAACGGATAAAGTAAGTCTCATTTCTTTCTCTCCAATTAAATGATCTTATAGTTACTCTAATATTATATTTTATAAATAGTACACCTAATGTGACTCTCAGAATTAAGATATTCAAATATCTAATTATTCGTAAAAACGTTACCATCCAGAATTTTTGTTTCTTGCTTAGTAAATAGCACGAATCTCAATTCTGGTTACGGGATTGGGGGTCAAACTAGTCAAACTATTGAATGGATATTTGTTGTTCTGAAGCGTAATTGACTGATTGTCTTTTATCATGGTCAGTAAAACTGATTCGTTTAGTAATTGTCTTAATTTCTTTCTGCTAAGTTTATCACTGGCCTTCTCACTGACAAAGTCTTCATCAACAACTAAAATGATTTTTTCTGTCACGTTGTCTTCAACTTTGTAAAAGTTTTTAAATTCATTAATACCACCTCTATCGAATATGTATTTTGGAATCCAAAGCCAATAGTTATTCCCAATAACGGTCACACCACTCTTGTCAATGTTTCCTTTACCATCTTCGCTTGTAGATGTGGTATTTGCATTTTGAATCTGATGTGCGATATCTGATATGACTTGGTAGTGAAATGACGTGAGATTGAGTGTGATAAGCATAGTCGTGACAATGAATCCAAAGGCCCCAATTACTAATATGGACGCATAAGGTAACATTAATCGAATCCTTTTGTTGGGTAACTGTTCAGTAATATCATTAATTAACATCGCAGAACTTATACAAAATGCAGGTAATAGCGGTATGAAATGCCAATATGAGACGTATCCGCTGAGAAGGTTAAAGAGCATGAATGGAACAAACCATAATATAATGAATAAATCCCTCCTCTTTGCTACTGCATACAGAGTGCCACCGAGTGTAAGAATTAGAAGAACTGGATCGATCGCAAATAACTTTCCAAGCGCACCAGTAATTCCTTTATTTCCTCTCTCTGATTGCCACAATAAACCGTCAATCCATTGATCATACTCGCCATTCAATATTGCAAAAAGTGGCCACAAAAGGGGTATCAATAATACTGGAAGAATCCAAGTACCAACTAATTTCCAATTCTTGGTGTTGGAATAAATAACATATATACCCAAAGGAATTAGCGTGAAAATTGGAAGCTTCGTGTATATTGTTAAACCAAAAAGTATTCCAGATACTGTTACTAAAATAGAAACTATTCTTCCTTTTGATTTGTAATCCTTTAAGTACATAGCTACAAGTATCGAACCAAGTAGAAAAGGCAGTTGAATAGGCTCCAGCCATATCCTTCTAATGATCAAAGTAAGGGGCATTACCGCAAAAAGAATAGAAGTAATTACGGCAGTTGTGGTTCCATAGCGATGCTCAGTTATTCTGAATAAGAGAAATGTATCCAGTACTGCCAGAATTCCCATTAGTATCCTTGGAACCAAGTAGATTTCCTTAATTGAGGATGGTTCTATCGATGGATTAATTGAATCGGGATATCCAATTCCACCTAATATCACCGCAAGAAACTGCTGTCCGAAGTAAGGATGAGTATAAGGATGTAACGGGTAGCTCACCAGTTCATCAGATTTTTCCTGTGGACCAAGACCACTTAGTACGTGCAATGTTTTCCTAAGATAATGATCTTCATCCCTATAGATACTGGGAAAGCCGTCTAAATTCCACAGATGAGTAAAAGCAGAGAGTCCTATTACGACAAGTAATATTACAAATCTTGAACTTGGTCGATGGTAATAGCGGACAGCGAAATGTATCAAATAATCTATAAGGATTCTACTAGTATAAAACCTGTAATATTAAGTGTAAGACAACACTGATGAACGAATTAGTCAATATCTACAAGTTGTTTTTCAAAACTAAACTTAATCCTCTTCAGATTCCATTGTTTCATTTTCAAAATCTGTTAGGTCCGTCTCCCTATCAATTTTAATAAGATCACTGATGATAACGAGGGGATCCTTTGTACCTTTCACTTCATTCGACAGGCTTACCTGATCTAAAAAGTATGCATTAGAGTTACTATTGATTGAATCACTATTGTTTGATGGATTTGTAAATACAATTCCGTTGGTAGAATTGTAAATTTTGTTATTAATTATTTTATTGGTAATGTTATGAAGTATTATTGCGTTCTGTGCCCCAATTATTTTATTGTCAGATACTATATTGTATGAAGTATCAGTGAGATCTACACCTGTTCTACAATTTGAAAGAGTATTGTTATAGATCTTGTTATAATCTGATAATCTGTTTGTTCCAATGCATATATCTTCATCATGAACATAATTATTCCGTATTATTGAATGATCTGAATTAATGCTATAAGCAATACCGCGATGACCATCAATATTATTATAAACTTCGTTTCCATCAATTAATATGTTATAGCAGTCCTTTGCACATACTATAGCCGTTGCATTATTATGATGGACTTTGTTATTGCGTATCACCATATCATGCGTTCCCGTATGGGGATCTATCCCATATAGATAATTATCATGAATACTATTATTCTCGATAATCATATATCCCATTTTTTTGGAATAAAATCCCTTTAAGAGGTGGTGAATATCGTTTCCCTTTATAACAGAGCCAATACCTCCGTAATAACTCAATCCTGAGCACTTGCTGCACGAGTAACCAAGGTAAGCTAACTCAGAATTAGTGATATTAGTTGTTCCGGATGCTTTATCTGATACTCGTATGAAGGGCCTAGGCTCAACAGTATCATATTCTGATTTAGTGTCTTCCTCTCCAGGTCTTTTACCTTGACTAAATTTAACAACATCATTTTTCTCTGGATCCCATGAAGTTATTTTTACAGAATCAATTATCAGTGAGCCAAGTACATGAATTCCATTCGGATTATTATTATTATTCTTACTTGTTACTATCGTATTTCTGACTTCGTTACTACTTGTGTTCTTATTATTAATAGACTCAAATATTCTATCAGTCTGATTACTATCAAGAGGACCTGTTGTTAAATTACTCTTCAAAGAAATCTGAACGTTTTGTTCTTGCTCTTTTGTAGTTTTTAATTCTGATGATAACTGTACGGTGGCTACTGGAACTATCTTTAGCCAACCGGTATCGATAGAATCTATTATAAGCGTAGCATTTCTAGCAACAGTAATTCCCGCGTTTAATAACCATCCCTTACTAGTTGTGGAACCAAATTCATCAGAATTAGAATCAAAACTTTCTCTTCTTAAAATACTTGGATTGTTTAATTGCTCATCAATATCAGATAGTCTTGCTGATTTACAGGAAATAGAAATTAATCGTGTTTTAGAGTCAAATGTTATACACGAATCATCACTCCCATTAACTCTCTCAAAATAACCTACTAATGATCCAATTACAAATAAATTAACATAAATAACGAAAGTTACTGTTAAAAGGAGCGTAATATGATGCAATAGTCTTGATTTTATATGATTATTAAGTATATTCTTTTCTATTGAGAATCAGTGAAATACAAAGAAAGAATAACTATTTTTGAAATATTTTCATAATTTAAGATGCGATGGATGGGATTGAATTTTTTTACAATGTGAATCCTTAGAATATACTAGAATTTCCTAATCGAGCTAACTTTGATGGGTCGGAAGGGATGAATCTGATTTATCAGATGGGTCGTAGTTAGAATATATAATGTTCCTTTATAAAGAGCTTAATTTCGAATCATAGATGACTTGAGTTGTTTCGATTGAAAGAATGAAAC
>Ga0233417_10000684_pt1 | contig 10320 bp, 9 predicted proteins | sample Sed_MG_FD_189023 | JGI IMG/M metagenome (GOLD analysis project Ga0233417, IMG submission 189023) | Sediment microbial communities from Lake Towuti, South Sulawesi, Indonesia - Sediment_Towuti_2014_0.5_MG | ecosystem: Environmental > Aquatic > Freshwater > Lake > Sediment | place: Indonesia... | reverse complement strand
CAAAGGCCGGCTGGGCGCGAATGCGATTCTGGCCGGCTCGCTAGCCGTCGCCCGGGCCGCGGCCCAATCGCAGGGCACTCCGCTGTTCCGTTACCTCGGCGGGGTAAACGCGTGCCTGCTTCCGGTGCCGATGATGAATATCCTCAACGGCGGCGCCCATGCCGACAATTCCGTAGACGTCCAGGAATTCATGATCGTGCCGCACGGCGTCCCCAATTTTGCCGAATCGATTCGCGCCGGCGCGGAGATATTCCACACCCTGAAGAGCGTGCTCAAGAGACGCGGCTATTCCACTTCGGTCGGAGATGAAGGCGGCTTTGCGCCGAATCTGAAGTCGAACGAGGAAGCGCTGGAGGTCATCCTGGAGGCGATTTCGCTGGCGGGTTACAAAGCCGGCGAGCAGGTTGGCCTTGCGCTCGATTGCGCCGCCAGCGAGTTCTTCGACAAAGGCAAGGCGAAGTACGTTTTCAAGAAGTCCGATAAGAGCGAACGCAACGCAGAGCAGATGGCCGCGTTGTGGGCCGGCTGGGCCGCGCGCTATCCCATCCTCTCCATCGAAGACGGGATGGCCGAGGACGATTGGGCCGGCTGGAAGCACCTCACCGAACAGCTTGGCGCTAAAGTCCAGCTTGTAGGCGACGACCTGTTCGTCACCAACACCGAGCGATTGCGCCGCGGCATTCAGGAGGGCATCGCCAACTCGATTCTGATCAAGGTCAACCAGATCGGCTCGCTGACCGAGACGCTGGAGGCCATGGCGATGGCCGACCGGGCCGGCTACACGAACATCGTCTCTCACCGCTCGGGTGAAACCGAGGACAGCTTCATCGCCGATCTTGCCGTGGCCACCGGCGCGGGTCAAATCAAGACCGGATCGGCCAGCCGCACGGACCGCATGGCGAAATATAATCAACTGCTGCGCATCGAAGAAGAGCTTGGCGCCTCGGCGCGATTTGCGGGCCGGTCGGCGTTTCGCCGCTAGACGCAGCGGGCGAATCTTGGGAGTATCGTCATGATGAAACTGGTTCTGGTTCGCCACGGTGAGAGTACCTGGAACAGGGAGAACCGCTTCAGCGGCTGGACGGATGTGGACCTTTCCGAGAAGGGCCTTGAGGAAGCGCGGGAATGCGGCCGCGTGCTGAAACGGGAAAACTACACGTTCGACATCGCCTACACTTCGGTTCTGAAGCGCGCCATCCGCACGCTGTGGATTGCGCTGGACGAAATGGACATGATGTGGCTTCCGGTGATCCGCGCCTGGCAGCTCAACGAGCGGCACTACGGAGCGTTGCAGGGATTGAACAAAGCCGAAACCGCCGCCCGGTTCGGCGAGGAGCAGGTGAAGATTTGGCGGCGCAGCTACGATGTGCAGCCTCCGCCGCTGGATCCTGGCGACGAGCGCCACCCGGGCCGCGATCCACGCTACCTGAATCTATCTCCGGCGGAGCTCCCGCTGACGGAGTGCCTCAAGGATACGGTCGCCCGATTCCTCCCGTACTGGCATTCGACGATCGCGCCCGACATCCTTTTGGGCAAGCGGGTGCTGATTGTGGCCCACGGCAACAGCCTGCGGGCGCTGGTGAAATACCTGGATGACATCTCCGATGAAGACATCGTCGGGCTTAACATTCCGACGGGAATCCCGCTGGTTTACGAGTTGGATAGCATCCTGAAGCCGTTGAACCGCTATTACCTCGGCGATCCCGAAGCGGTGAAGGCGGCCCAGGAGGCTGTGGCGGCGCAAGGGCGCAAGAAATAGGCAGTCTCCGATCGACGAGGCGCTATGCAGGACATCCGCGTCGCCACTGCGCAGTTTGAGGCCCGCGATGGCGACAAGGAACGCAACCTCTCCGTCATCGCGGAGTTGACGGGACGCGCCGCCGCCGAGGGCGCGCAGTTGGTCTGTTTCCACGAATGCTCGATTCCGGGCTACACGTGGCTGGAGACGCTCGACCGCGACCAGCTATTCGACCTGGCCGAACCTGTTCCTGCCGGCCCTTCCCTGGAACGGCTCACAGAGTTATCCAGGCAGACCGGCGTCTGCATTGGCGCCGGCCTCATCGAGCGCGATGGGGACCGCATTTACAACGCCTGGGTGGTCGCGGGGCCGCACGGCATCCTCGCCAGGCACCGCAAAATCCATGCCTTCATCAATCCGAACCTTACTTGTGGGGACGCCTATACGGTGTTCCGCGCCTTCGATTGGTGTTTCGGTATCCTGATCTGCTACGACAACAATCTCCCCGAGAATGTCCGCATCACCGCGATGATGGGCGCCCAGGTCATCCTGATGCCGCACGTTACCGGGTGCCTGCCTTCGCCGGCCCCCGGCCGTGGAACGGTCGCCCCCGAAATCTGGCAGAACCGCCGCCGCGACCCGGTCCGCTGCCGCATGGAATTCGACGGGCCGAAGGGACGCGGATGGCTCATGAAATGGCTGCCGGCCCGCGCCTGGGAAAACGGCGTCTACGCCGTCTATGCGAACGTGATCGGGGCCGACGGCGGAACAATCAAGCCGGGCGGCTCTTTGATCCTCGACCCCTTCGGCGAGGTGATCGCCGAATGCCGCTCGCTGGAGAACGAGGTGATCACCGCCACGCTCACTCCCGAGGCTGCCAGCCTTGCGTCCGGCAGAAGCTATATACGCGCCCGCCGCCCGGAACTCTACGGAAAGTTGGTCGAGCCCAATCCGGACCTCGGTCCCGACAAGCGCCCCGAGGTGTACTGGCAAAAGCTGCGAAATCTGAAGTAACTTTAGGCAGGAGCTCTACATGTCCGGCATGCATAGAAGACAGGTTCTGCTGGGTGCTCTGGCGGCCCCGCTGGCGCAAGAGATTCGTGCTCAAGCCCCGACCATCGGCGTGGGCATGATCGGCACGGGTAACCGCGGCGCACACGTGATGCGGCGGGTGATGGAAGTGCCGGGCGCCCGCATCGCCGCGCTGTGCGACATCAAGCCCGACCGGCTGGACGCGGCCGCCTCGGCCGCCGCCGCGCACGGACCGAGGACCTATAAGGACTACCAGGAGCTGCTCAATGACCGCGCCGTGAATGCGGTCCACATCTCCACACCCTGTAATCTCCACGTCGAGATGTCGATTGCCGCTCTCCGGGCAGGCAAGCACGTCTACTGCGAGAAACCGGTGGGAACAACGCCGCAGTCTATCGCGGAGCTGGTGAAGGCGGCTCGGGCTACCGACAGGATCTTCATGGTCGGCCAGCAGTTGAGGGCCAGCAAGCGCCTCAATGCGGTGATTCCGAAGATCAGGGACGGCCTCATCGGTCAGGTCATCATGGTCAAGGCCCAGCGGCACGCTTCCAACGATCTGGCCCACGACGCGACTTCCGCCGACTGGTTCTTCGACGTCAAGCAGTCCGGCGACGTCATTGTGGAAATGTCGGTCCACAACCTGGACATGTGCAACTGGGTGGTGGGCGAGCGGCCGGAACGCGCCGCCGGCTTCGGCGGTACGCTGCTCTGGAAGAACGATCCGCCGGGGCGCACCAGCATGGACGGTTATACGCTCAGCTATGAGTATCCCGGCGGCGCCAAGCTCTCCTACACCCAGGTGTTCTTTCACCCGCGCGGCATGCCAGGCGGCGGCCAGTACTGCTACGTGTACGGGACCAAGGGCGGCGTCGATCTCGATAACGCCACGATGCACCCCCTCGACCGCAACGCGAAGCCGGTCCGGCTTTGGGAGCAGGAGCCGGACGAGCTGGACACCGCCCACGTCACTGCGTTTTATGACGCGGTGCGGAGCGGCAAGCAGCCCGAAGCGGGCATCATGGTTGGCGCCACCGGCGCGTTAACCGCAATCCTTGGGCGCGAGGCCATCTACAACAGAAAAGTGATGGCCTGGAGCGACCTGAACGTGAGGCTGTAAAGGGGCAACGTCGTCATGAAACACTTCTCTTATCTCTGCGCCGTTCTGATCGTATCGGCCGGCTTGGCCTCAGCCCAGCGCACCGGCGACATGCGCGATCCCGACTTGCGCTACGACGAAGGCTGGGTCTCTCTATTCAATGGCAAGGACTTCGGCAAGATGGTCATTGTCCTCAAAGGCGAGGACGGCAAGGCCGCCCGGTTCTTCGAGGAGTCGGCCTCGAAGCAGTCGACCTTCTATGTCGAGGACGGGTTGCTCAAGACTACCGGCACGCCGAACGGGTACATCCGTACCAGCGACGTCTACGATGATTTCGTGTTTCACGTCGAGGTCCGCTATCCGCAGCGGGGCAACAGTGGGGTTCTGGTGCATATTCAGCAGGACGGCGTGTGGCCGCGCGCCATCGAATGCCAGCTCTACCAGTCGCACATGGGTCGCATCTTCCCCATCCAGGGAGCGTATCTGGAAGGGGGCGAGATGATCCATGAGAACTCCAAGCCGGTGGGAGAGTGGAATGTTTACGAAGTCTACTCTGAGGAGGGGCGGCTGGCGACGGTTCTGAACGGGACTGTCATTGGCCTGGCATCGGACGCCAATCCGCGAATCGGGTACGTCGCGCTGCAATCGGAGGGCGTACCGGCCGAGTTCCGCAACATCAAGGTGCGGCGGCACTCGCCATCGCATATTCTCTGGAATCCCAATAAAGGCGAGCCGCTCAAGAAATAGACGGTTTGCGCGTCCGCTCCCAGACGTAGAACGCCACGACGCCGGCGGCCAGGCTGCCGAGGCCGAATACGATGAATTTTACGCCGGACGTGGAGAAGACATAGATCCACCCTGCCAGCGCAAGCAGGCTCGGAACCGGGTAGAGCCAGATGCGGAACGGCCGTTCAATGTCGGGACGCCGCAGGCGCAGATACTGCACGGCGGCGATCTGGCCGATGAACTGGACCAGGATCCGCGCGGTCAGAAGCCCGGAAATGACATCCCCGAGCGGAAGCATGGCGGCGGCCGTCGACAACGCTCCAATCGCCAGCAGGCTGACATAGGGGAAGCCCGCCTGCGGATGGAGTTTGGCGAAGGCCTGGAAGAACAGCCCGTCCAGCGCGGCAGCGTAGGGAATGCGGCTGTAGCCAAGCACCAGGGCGAACACCGAGGCCAGGCCCGTCCAGAGAATCATTGCCGTAACCGCGCTCCCGGCCCAACTTCCATAGATTCGTTCCATGAATTCGGCCGCGATGAAGCGCGACTGTTGCGCCTCCTGCCATGGGATTGTGCCGAGGATGCAAAGGTTCATGCCGGAGTAGATCAACGCCACCAGGATCACCGAGAGTGTGATGGCCCTCGGGATGACGCGCTCGGGGTTTCGCACCTCGCCGCCGACATAACAGATGTCGTAGTAGCCAAGGTAGGTGTACATCGCCAGCAGCATCGCGTTGCCGAGGCCGAGAGCGAAACCGCGGGTGAAGTCGAACGCGCCCGGCGGGAAGTCGAAGGCCTTTTGCCCATCGAAATTCCAGAGACCGCTGGCCACCACCCACAACACCGTGAGCAGCATCCCGGCCCAGAGCACGATCGTCAGCCTGCCCACGGCGTGAATCCCCCGATAAAGCAGCGCGACCACCAGGAGCCCGGCGCAAAGAGCGACGGCGCGGGTCTCCCAAACGCCCATGGAGCGCCAGAAGTAGCCGAGGTACTGGGCAAAGCCAATGAATCCCGAAGCGATTTCCAGCGGCCCGCTAAAGATGAACTGCCAAATGAACAGGAAAGGGAGCAGCCGGCCGGCCCGGGTACGCTGGAAAGTCTCCTTCAGGTACAGGTAGGTTCCGCCAGAGCCCGGCATCGCGGCCGCCAGTTCGCTCCAGATCAAGCCGTCGCACATCGCCAGCAACGCGCCAAGGAACCATCCCAGCATGCATTGCGGCCCGCCCATGGAGGCGACGATGAGCGGGATCGTGATGAACGGACCAACGCCGACCATGTTGCTCATGTTGAGGGCGGTCGCCTGCAACAGGCCGAAACTGCGCGTCAGGCCGTACTTCTGTTTGATTTCCTGGTGCTCGCTGCTCATGGAAAGGCCAGAGCATAGCACAAAAGCCGCTATAATCGGGCTTGACTACCCGCCATGCATCCCAGTAGACGGAACTTCCTCAATACCGCCGGTTCGGCGATCGTATATCAGCTTGCCGGCAATGGACCCACGATGAGAGCCGCCGGCGTCAATGATCAGGTTGGCCTCGGCTTCATCGGCAGCGGCATCCGTGGGACCCAGCTCATCGACGATTTCAAGTCCATCCCGGGCTTGCGCATGCTGGCTGTGTGCGACCTGTACGACGGGTGCCTGCAACGCGCGAAGGAGCAGATTTCACCCGGCATACAAACAGGCAAGGATTATCGCGGCGTTCTTGACCGCAAGGATGTCGATGCCGTCGTCATCGCCACGCCGGACCATCTCCATAAACGGATGGTTCTGGATGCATTGCAGGCCGGCAAGCACGTCTACATTGAAAAGCCGATGACCTGGAGTCTGGAAGAAGGGCCGGAGATTATCGCCGCAGCCAAGTCCGCTGAGCGAATCGTGCAGGTGGGCAGCCAGGGAAAAACTTCGATGCTCACTGCGAAGGCGCGGGAACTGATCCAGTCCGGCGCGCTGGGCAAGGTGAACATGATTCGGATGGCAAACCACCGCAATAATGCCCAGGGAGCCTGGCGCTACGCCGTACCGCCGGACGCCTCGCCGCGGACCATCGACTGGAATCGATTCCTGGGACAGCGGCCCGCGCGCGCGTTCAACGCCGACGTGTTCTTCCGCTGGCGCTGCTGGTGGGAATTCTCGGGCGGCGTGGCGACCGATTTGTTCGTGCACTTGCTGACCTGGCTTCACGAGGTGATGAACGTGAAAGCACCCGTCTCGGTGGTATCGCAAGGCGGGCTCCACAAATGGACGGACGGCCGCGACGTGCCCGATGTCATGAACTCGGTATTCGAGTATCAGGAGGGCTTTCTCGTCGATATGTACGTCAATCTCTGCAACGGCCGCCAGTTGCAGGGTCCGGTTCTTCATGGCATTGAGGGGACCTTGGCTGAGGATCGCGGCAGGCTGATTCTCTGGAAGGAGCCCGTGGACAACGACGTACAGGGCTACGGCACCTTGCAGTGGCCGAGGGAGATGCGCGCCCGCTATTTCGAGGAGCGAGGGTACACGCGCGAAGGCCGTCCGCGGCAGCCGTCACCGCCGGTCGAGCCGCAAGAGGTGGCCATCGAGCGCGGCCCCAGCCACGCGGAGTATTTCATTCTTTCGATCCGCAACAATACGCCCAGCAAGGAAACGGCCGAGGAGGGCCACTACGCCGCCGGCGCCGCTCATCTGGCGAACATGGCCTTCCGCCAGGGCGCCCGGATGAAGTGGGACTGGAGCAGCAACAAAGCGGCCGCAGCCTGAGTCCGCCCGCTTCGCGCTACCCTTTAGGGATGCAACCATTGTCTTGCTTGATGCTGGCCGTGTCTTCGCTTGCCGTTCCTCTGTTGGCCGAGAGCGCCGGCGGCCTGCAATGGGCGGCGCCCGCAAACTGGAAGGTTCAGCCGGAGCGCCCAATGCGCGCAGCGACCTACACGGTTCCAGCCGCCGCCGGCGACAAGGAGGACGGGGAATGCGCCGTCTTCTACTTTGGCGCCGGTCAGGGCGGCGACGTGGATGCGAACATCAGCCGCTGGCTGAATCAGTTCGAGCCCAACAAGGCGCAAGCGGGCCAGCCCAATCAGCGCACGGTGAACGGTCTCAAAGTCACCACCATCGATCACTCCGGCACGTATAAGGCGGCCGGCGGACCGATGATGCAGGTGAGCGCCAAGAAACCAGGTTTCAGGCTGCTCGGAGCGATTGTTGAAGGACCCCAAGGCAACGTATTCTTCAAATTCACCGGCCCTGCCAAGACCGTTGCCGCCCAGGCCGGCGCGTTCGAAAAGTTGCTCCATTCCCTCCGGAAGTAGAATCGAGGACCTTCATGTCTTCGTTAAGACATTCGCTCATCCCGCTGCTGGCCGCCGCCGGCGCGCTGGCGGCAGATTGGCCGCAATGGCGCGGCCCCAACCGGGACGGCATCTCGTCGGAAACAGGACTGCTTGAGAAGTGGCCGGACACTGGCCCGCCTTTGGCGTGGAAGACCGGCGGCCTCGGCGCCGGCTACTCGTCGGTTGCAGTCGCCCGGGGCCGCGTGTACACGCAGGGACAGCGTGGTGATACACAGCACCTGATCGCGCTTGACAGTGAGACAGGCAAGAAACTGTGGGAGATTGCCAACGGCCGCGGATACCGCGAACGCCGCGGCGATGGTCCGCGCAGCGTCCCCACCGTCGACGAGGATATTGTCTTTGCGTTGGCGGCGGACGGCTCACTGCTGGCCGCCGACGCGCGTTCGGGAAAGAAGATCTGGAGCGTCAATATCCTCGAAGCCTATGAGGGTGAGACGCCGCATTGGGGAATCAGCGAGTCGCCGCTGGTCGACGGTGAACATCTCATTGTCAGCCCCGGCGGGAACGGCGCCTCTGTCGTAGCGCTGGACAAGAAGACGGGCCGGCTTGTCTGGAAATCGCAGGACGACCGGGCCGCTTATTCCTCGCCGGTGCTGGCACAGGTGGGCAATCTCCGCACCATACTGTCTTTCTCCGAGCGCGGCGCGCTGGGATTACGCGCCGACAACGGGCAACTCCTGTGGCGCTACGACAAGGTGGCCAACCAGACCGCCAATATCGCCACGCCGATTTTCGCCCGCGATCACGCGTTCTATTCGTCCGACTACGGAACGGGCTGCGCCTTGTTGCGGTTGCGCGCCGAAGGCAGCGGCGTGAAAGCCAGTGAAGTGTATTTCAGCCGGGAGATGAAGAATCACTATAGCAGTTCGGTGCTCATCGGCGAGCATCTGTACGGTTTCTCCAGTTCGATTCTCACGGCCATGAAATTCCTCACCGGCGAAGTGGCGTGGCGCGATCGAAGCGTCGGCAAAGGATCGGTCACGTACGCCGGCCGGCACCTTTATGTCCTGGGTGAGAATGGCGTGGTAGCGCTCGTCGAAGCGTCGCCGGCCGCTTACAAGGAGAAATCCCGATTCACGATCAGTAAGAGCGACAGGCCAACCTGGGCGCCGCCTGTGATTTCAGAGGCAAAACTCTTTCTCCGGGATCAGGACAATTTATACTGCTATTCGATCAAGGCGGGGAAATAACGAGGCCCGAGGGGGACGCCCAGAAATATGTATGGGGCGGCATCCTCAGATTGTTTGAGGCCCGTTTGGCGTTGACGCCATCATCCTGCGCTTAACGCGCGGCTTCTCTCCCTTGCCTTTTTCCGGCCGTTCGCCGAACGGGTTTCACACCTCTTCAACCTGAGACCAGCCGCCCCTCATCTTGTAAGGCTCTATGGTTACCTCCTACTGGTCGTTACTTTCAATCAACTCCGCTTCTATACATAACTCGATTGGATCTCCGTGTCAACAGTTTTCCGCACTAGAAAGGCAGGCTTACAGCACCCATGTTGGCCGCAATTACTATTAGTACTCCGCCGTGTCGTAACATCCGACATTCGCGCTCAGCGCGACACCCTTCCATCGATGCGGATACTACGAAACGCGCCCATGTCGAAAAAGCTGCCCACGCCGACTTTGCCCGCGCCAAGACTCCAATCGACGGCGCGCAAGGACGGGGAGGATTGGCCGTTGACGTACACGTCCACGCGGCCTTTGTTCGCTTCGTAGCGCAACCTCACCTTGTGCCAATCTTCACTGTTCAACGCGGCGGCTCCTTCTTCTGAGCTGATACGCACTCGGTCTCCGCCGTAAACGTGGAAGATGCCGTTGTGGACGGGTTGCTCGCTGGCCGCATCCACCGACAGGTGTGCGTAGTTGAAGTGGTTCTCATCGCGCCAGGCATACACGAGAATCACCGATGTTCTCCGGCTGCGCTGCTGCCGGGACTCCTTGCGCACTTCGAGCTCGAGGGTGACTTCTTCGTAATCCGGCGTGAGCGCCAGTGCGTACTGCGACGGCCGGCGCGGCGCCAAGGATGGCCGCGGCGTCACCAGGTGAAGCACGGGGAGGCCGCTTTCCATCTCCAGCTTCCAGTCCGATGCGCTCGCGACCTGCCACTTGTACCCGAACGCGTCAAACGTATCGGCCGCGCTCAGCACCGTGGCGCTGATCAACAGACAAATAGACGATAGGAGACGCCGGCAAAGCATCTCCTCCAAGCATATCGCGGCCGCGCGGCGACCCTAGTGCGCGGCGGCCGCGCCAGGCGCCGCGCCTGACGTCGCGTCATCCTGGTATCTCACAATCACTGAAATGCGGCGGTTGGACGGGGCCTGGGGATCATCTTTGTTCCGCAGTCGCCGGTCCGCATACCCGCGCACTTGCATGACCTGCCCGGCACGCATGCCATT
>Ga0233417_10000683_pt1 | contig 10324 bp, 9 predicted proteins | sample Sed_MG_FD_189023 | JGI IMG/M metagenome (GOLD analysis project Ga0233417, IMG submission 189023) | Sediment microbial communities from Lake Towuti, South Sulawesi, Indonesia - Sediment_Towuti_2014_0.5_MG | ecosystem: Environmental > Aquatic > Freshwater > Lake > Sediment | place: Indonesia... | reverse complement strand
GCCTACGGGTGCTATGCCGATCCTGCAACCCGAGATAGGGATGCCCACGCAGATGTGAATGAATGGCGCTTCGAATCGCGTATTTATTATTGCGCCGCTACTAAGGATCGGTACAGCCCCGTGAAAACGGATATCTGGCATCTTTTTGGTCTCCGCTGCTTGCATTATTCCGCCAGCACATGGCTCACCGGGACAGGCGTCCTCGCACAGCCTCAACAATCTTCCGCCCCGATGGCAAGATGCCCAGGGCAGCGAGCGCGCCGCCGTCGATCACTGTTTGGCCGTCGACGAGCACCTTGAACTCGGCGTACCGGCCGCGGACCATTTCGACGTCGACCCCCAACTCTCGCCGGATCCGTGCCGCCACCCGGACGGCATGCAGTCCGGAGACTCAATACACGCAATAACGGAACACGATGCGAGCCATGCTTTGCCGAGGAAATGCCTCAGTCTCACACAGGTGAGGTTAACAGCCTACGATCACCGCCCCAGGGCATGCAGCGGCCCGCCGCTGACGACTCTGTCACCCAGGTGCGGCTTGGGTTTGGGTGTTGTCTGTCGCGCCGGGTTTGCTGGCCTTCGCCCTTCAGGAAGCCCGCTTGAGCATGGCGCGCTCCAGCGACTTCGGTACATCGATCGCTACGAAACGGTCCGCGGAGTAGAGGTAGTCTTCACCACTTTCGTCAATGATTCGTACGTCTCCCTCGTGTGCCGCATCCGGGTCAGAAACAACCGCGTAGATCTTGTGTAGCTCCAGCGACGCCTCATAATCGGCGTTGTCGATGCAGACGACGAATCGTGGGACTGAATCCTTTCTTCGCCTCGGTCGCATTCAATCTAGGTAACGCTTCCGTTTGAACTCCTTTCTACCTATACCATGAGCTTCATACCAGTGCAATTCCGCAAGCCGGACCCTGCCGCTTCGAAGCCGCAGGTAGGCGATCCCTTTCATCTTCCGCCACCGGCCGGGACCGTACACCTTCCGGAGGCGCCCGAGATCTCGAATCGACGCGCCAACCGCGATGGGTTCGACTTGCCAGATCTCTCCAAGGATCTCAAAAGTCATCGGTGCCAGATTGTACCGAAGACGAACGCATCGAAGTCCATCTCGTTCAGTCTGACTCTGCGTCAGGTCTAGATTCAGGAGTGCATTTGAAGACCGAAACAGACCGGGCGCTCTGCCAGAGTCGCCACGCTTCCTGGTACGAGTGTTCGCGCGCCCTCATCCTCCCGCGAAGGGGCTGCGCTTGATCGCATAGTCGATCACTTCCTGCGGGACCACGTACTTGGAGTGGCTGCTGTTGCCTGTGTAGCCGAGGTCCTTGATGCCGAGGCGGCTGGTATAGAAGGCATCCACCGTCAGCTTGGTCACCCAGTTGAAGAAGACCACGCCGGGGCTGAGCGAGGTGTCAGGTCTGTCCCGGCCGCCAGCCGCAGGTTCCGGCTTTGACTCTTCCGTTCCGCCAGACGCCTCCCACAATCCCTCCAGCACCGCGATCTGCTCCCGCTCGCCCGCTTCAACGAACGGAGCCCCGTGCCTCCGTCGCATCTCCGCGTCCAGCCACAACAACCCGCCGGTGAAGATGGCCGCCAGTTCCGGATTCTGGCTGCACAACAGATCGATGAATTCGGGCGCCCCCGCCTCACGCGCGCTGCCCGTGACGCCGTCGGCCGGTATGATGAGTTCCGCCAGCCGCTCCAGCGTCCGGAATTCATGTGGGTTGAAACACTTGGGAGTATAAGCGCCCTGTGCCTCCTTCTCGCGGGCGGCCGCTTCGTGAACGTGTTGGGCTGCTTCCAGGCTGATGGGAACGGCAGCGGAACTCAACGCCAGCGCCAGATTCCCCACCAGGTCGCGTCGCGTAAGTTCCTTAGATAGAATGAAATGGTCTCCCATATTAGAGATTTCCCTTTCGCATTTCCTCGGCGATGTATTCGGAGGTCCGCCACACCAGCGCGTTAATCGTCAGCGTGGGATTCTTGTCCGGGTTGCTCACGAATGAGCCAGCGTCGGCCACGAACAGGTTCTTCACGTCATGCGCCTGGCAGAACGGATTCAGTGCCGAGTTCCGCGGACTCGTGCCCATGCGAACCGTGCCGAGTTCATGAATGATCTCGCCGCCCGCCGAGATGGGTACTTCGCCTCCGGGGGGAGTGAGGGGCGTCAACACTCGCCCGCCCATCGTTTCGATAATGGCCGCAAACGTTTGCTCCATGTGCCGGGCCTGCTTCAATTCGGCGTCCGACCACTGAAAATGAAAGCGCAGCACGGGGATGCCCCACCGGTCCATGACGTGAGGATCGATTTCGCAGTAGCTCATGGCATTGGGGACCATCTCGCCCCGGCCGGCAAAGTCCACGAAGGCCCCGAACTCCTTGCGGATGTTCTCCTTCAGCTTGCACCCGATCCCATGCCGCCGGACCGCTCCGTGGAAGGAGCCGATCTGTGGCATCCCATAGCCGCCGCCGATCTCGATGTGGTATCCGCGCGGGAAGCCCAGCTCCCCCTGTTTTTCCCAGGCCCACCACGGCATGTACAGGTGCGCGCCGCCGTAGCCTTCGGTGTCATAGCGCGGCAGCCCTTCCAAGGCCGGCACGTGGCCCCGTGCGCTGAGTCCTACGGTATCCATCAGGAACCGGCCAACCAAACCTGAGTCGTTGGCCAGCCCGTTGGGGAAGCGGGGGCTCTTGGAATTCAAGAGCAGGCGCGCCGATTCGCACGCGCTTGCCGCCAGCACCACGATCCGGCAGCGAATCTGCTTCTCGGTGCGCGTGCGCTGTCGATGTAAGATACGGCGGTCACGCGGCCCTCGGCGTCGCTGAGGATCTCGCGGGCCATCGCCATGTCGATCACTTCGAGGCGCCCGGTCTTCAGCGCCGGAAATATCTGCACCTGGCTCGAGGAGTAGTTGGAGGCCGTAACGCACCCGCGCTCGCAATTTCCGCAGTAGTGGCAGGGAGGCCTCCCGTTCAGCGCGCGCGTGATCACCGCCCGGCGATTGGGAATGCACGGAATGCCCAGCTTTTCCGACGCCTTCTTGATCAGCAGTTCATGCACCTTTGGCGGCGGGGGCTCCTGAAATATTCCATCGGGCGCGCTGCGTATGCCTTCCTTCGACCCACACACGCCGATGAATCGCTCTGCCTTGTCGTAGTAGGGCGCGACGTCCTCGTAGCTGATGGGCCAGTCGGTTCCCAAACCGTCTCGCGAGTACGGTTTGAAATCATAGTCAGAAAAACGGAAGCTCATGCGGCCGTAGTGGTTGGTGCGGCCGCCCAAGATCCGCGATCGAAACCAGCGGAACTTCGTGCCGTTGCCGGTGGTGTAGGGCTCACCCTCCAGTTCCCAGCCCCCGCTCGTTGTCGCGAAGTAGCCGAACGGCTTACCCTGCCCGAAGTAGGCCGCCCCGCCTTCTTCCGCTCCACGATGATCCAACTGGTGGGGCCAGGTGTGCTCCATGAAGTCGCGCGCCGGGTTGAGCATGGGTCCGGCTTCGAGCAGCGTGACCTTGACGCCCAGCGCGGTCAGCACATGCGCAGCAGTGCCTCCACCCGCTCCCGAACCGATCACCACAACGTCATGGACTTCCGGTGAACTCTTCACTTGAAACATGGTTTTACCCCGTTCCCAGCAGCGTCTCTCACACCGCATCGTAGAGGAACGCCGTGTACTTTGCCCCAGTGAGCGTCTTCTCGATCTCCGGCCACGCGGCCTGGTGGTCGTCCGTTGCGACCCACTTCTGCCGCAGCTCCTCGGTCTGGAAGCTGATGATCAGCCGGTAGCGCATGTTGGGCGGGGGCGTCCCGGCCAAAGCGTTGCGCAGCTTCAGCAGTTTGACCTCCACAAAACCGGGCTGGCGGCTGATGGCCGGCCGGAAGACCTTCTCGAAATTGGCAGCCAGCTCATTCTCCCTGACCGGATCAACTTGCAGGTCCACATGCAGTTGAATGGGTTTGCCCGCGGCTGGCGCCGCGCCCGATACCAGCGGCGTAGCGGCCAAGGCCTGGAGACAGTGTCTGCGATTCATGAGCGCAATTGTACTTCAGCCACGCGATCACACGCGGACCGGCCGGCGAGTTGCGCTGGTGCCGCCGCCCGCTCGGATGTAGAATCTCAACCATGAATCTTCGAGACTGTTTTGCCTTCGCCGCGTTGCTTGGTCTGCTCGGCTGCACCCAGCCAGCCCCGGAGCCTCAACAAGCAAAGCCTGCCGAAGAACCTGCGTTGGGCACTGTTGTCCGAGTTGATCCAGCCCTGGACGCCATCGTTCCCGCGAATGCCAGAATCGAGAAGTTGGTGGGAGGCTTTGCCTTCACTGAAGGGCCGGTGTGGGATCGTCAAGTTGGCGGCCTGTTGTTCAGCGACATTCCGCAGAACGTCATCCACAAGTGGACCCCCGACGGGCAGGTGACCATCTTCCGCAAGCCGGCCGGCTACGACGGTTCCGACGCCCCGACCGGCGCGTTCATCGGTTCGAACGGGCTGACGCTCGACCGGCAACAGCGGCTCATCATCTGCGAGCACGGCAACCGCCGCCTCACGCGCCTGGAGCCCGACGGCAAGTTGACTGTGCTGGCCGCCGCCTACCAGGGCAAGCGGCTGAACAGCCCGAACGACGCTGTCTGCAAGTCCGACGGCAGCGTGTACTTCACCGATCCTCCCTACGGCTTGGTGAAGTTGAACGACGATCCCAAGAAGGAGTTGGACTTCAACGGAGTCTACCGCTTCAAGGACGGCAAGTTGGACGTGCTCCATCGCGAGTTGACCTTCCCCAACGGCTTGGCCTTCGCGCCGGATGAGCAGCACCTGTATGTAGCTAACTCCGATCCCTCGAAGAAGATCTGGATGAAATTTGAAGTTCAGTCTGATGACTCCCTGGGGCCCCCATCCCTCTTCTTCGACGCCAGCTCTTCTACCGAAGAAGGCCTGCCCGACGGTATGAAGGTCGATTCCGCCGGCAACCTTTACTGCACCGGCCCGGGAGGCGTCTGGATCTTCTCTCCCGCAGGCAAGCACCTCGGCACCATCAAGCCTCCCGAAGTACCGGCCAACTGCCACTGGGGTCCGTACACACAAAAAGACCCCGCCGGGCAGATCCAAACGAGCGCGGAGTGGAACACACTATACATGACAGCTCGCACCGGGCTGTACCGGATACGCCTCAGCATCGAAGGAATTCATCCTTAGGAGGAAACCCCACATGCGCTGCACTGGTCTCATTCTTCTCTTTGTCTTTCCCCTGCTGACGCCGCCCCTGGGCGGGGCCGATGTGTACTCCAGCGCGAAGCGCCCCCGCGCTCTGGCGCTTGTCGGCGACCGTTATCACAGCCCGGTCTACATCCGCGAGGGCCTCGCGCCGGCGCTGCTGCGTGAGAACATTCCGGTGACGTTCATCGAGAACGTCGAGGCGCTGAACGCGGATTCCCTCGGGCAGCACCAGTTGCTCATCATCCTGCGCGACGGCATGAACTGGCCGCAAGGCTACGACAAGCCGCATGTCAAGTGGATGACTGACGCGCAGCAACAGGCCATCTGGGACTTCGTTCAGAACGGCGGCGGCTTTCTCGCCCTGCACAACGCCCAGGGGCTTTACCCGCCGGATGGCCTCTACTACAAGCTCTTCGGCGGGGATTACGGCGGACACCCCGAGCCCTACGTCTTTACCGTGCGGGTGGAGGACCGGCGACACCCCATAACCGCAGGCGTCGAGGATTTCCAGATCTTCGACGAACAGCACACCGTGAAGTACTACCTGGACCGCGAGCATCTCCTGCTCCGTTCCATCGCGCGCAACAACCTCGAGGCCCCCGCAAGCTGGTGGCGCGAGTCGGGCAAAGGCCGCTTCTGTTACCTCGCGCCGGGACACACGCCCGAGGCGCTCGGCCATCCGATGATGCAGCGCCTCATCCGGAATGCAGTGAACTGGCTGCTGCGGCTGAACGAGTAAGCGGGGAGCACCCGGACCGCCCCGGCGCTTGGGCGTAGCATGAGAGTTGGACGGCGAAAAGGAGCAACAGCCATGGATCAACAGACTCCGAATAGCAAGATGACCCGGCGGGCATTCTCTGGAGCGGCCGCTTTCCTGATCGTGCCCCGGCACGTGCTCGGCGGCGCGGGGTATGTCGCCCCCAGCGACAAGGTCACGCTGGCCGCGATCGGAATGGGCCGCCAGGGCCTGGCCGTGTCAATGGAACTCCTCGAATTCCCCGAGGTGCAGATGGTGGCCGTGTGTGACTGCAACCAGGGCAGTAAGGACTACGCCGAATACGGCCGCAATGCGATGTTGCTCGAGGCGCGCCGCACACTCGGGCCGGGTTTCGAGACCTGGGGTGAAGACCTGGCCTCGCCGGGCGAAGCCATGCTCACGCACACGTTCAAAACCAGCCTAGGGTTTGGCGGCCGGGAGCCGGCCCGGAGGCTGGTCGAGGCCTATTACTCCGGGCACAAGCCTTCCGGCTCCTGGCGTGGCTGCAACGCTTACAGCGACTACCGCGAACTGCTCGAAAAAGAGAGCAGCCTCGATGCCGTCTACATCGCCACGCCCGACCACTGGCATGCGCCCATCGCCATCGCCGCGATGAAAAAGGGCAAGCATGTGCTCGGCCAGAAGCCTATGACGCACAGCATCGGCGAGGCCCGCCGCATGGCCGAAGTGGCCCGCGAGACGAAGGTCGCCACCACGGTGACTGTGCGCAACCCTGGTTCCGAGCCGACCCGGCTCATCGCAAGCTGGATCGCCGGCGGAGCGATCGGCCCGGTACGCGAAGTGCACAACTGGTCGAGCCGTCCCTTCTGGCCCCAAGGTGTCGAGCGGCCCAAAGAAGAGATGCCCGTTCCCGAGGGCTTGGATTGGGACATGTGGCTGGGGCCGGCGCCATGGCGTCCTTTCCACAAGGCTTATCTGCCCTTTGTCTGGCGCGGCTGGTACGACTTTGGCTGCGGCTCGTTCGGCGACATGGGTTGCTACAGCTTTGCCGGGATCTTCAAGATCCTACAACTGGCCCCGCCTCTGGCGGTCGAAGCCAGCACCAGCGAGGTGTTTGAGGAGACCTATCCCAAGGCTTCTATCGTGCACCTGGATTTCGCCGCCCGCGGCCAGGCGCCTCCCGTCCGGCTCACCTGGTACGACGGCGGGCTCAAGCCGCCGCGCCCCGCCGGAATCTCCGAGAAGGAAGCGGAGCACTCTTTCGGCCGCCGCTCGGAGGGCGTGATGTACGTCGGCGATCGGGGCATGATCCTGGCAGGCTTCAACGGAGACAACCCCCGCGTAATCCCCGCGTCGAATGACTACCAGGCGCCCCCGCGCTCCCGCGACCGCGAGGCTCGCGACCCGGTCCTCGAGCAGTGGATTGCCGCATGCCGCGGCGGCCAAGGCCCGGAGGCCAACTTCGAATCGCAGAGTCCGGTCACCGAAGCGTTGCTGTTAGGTTGCCTGGCCCAGCGCCTTCCCGGCGAGAGGCTGCTCTGGGACTCCGCGAACATGAAAGTCACGAACGTCACCGCAGCGAACGATTATCTAGACGCGCCCTACCGCGGCAGTTCGCCCGCCGCCCCCAGCGCGGCGTAACCGCGTGGTGGGGCGGACATTGTCTGTCTGCTGCCGGTTTTCAAACCTCCACCGGTTTTACAACCGGCGACTGTCGTCCGCCTTCACAGGTCCCGGGTCGGCGGCGGGGGTCCGCCGGGGTCCGCCCTGCTGCCGCTCGGCATGAATCAAAACAGTGGTAAAATCATTCAGTGCCACGAGTAGTTAGAACGGCGGTGTCCCTCCGTCGCAATCTGTTCCAGGAGACGGAAGCCCTGGCCGCCCGACTGTGCCTGAGCCGGAGCGCCTTGTTTGCGCGGGCCCTGGAGGAGTTCATTCGCCGGCAGCAGAATCGTGAGCTGCTGGAGCAGCTCAACGCCGCCTACGACGATGCCCCTGACAGGGCTGAACGGACCCTGCAAGACAGGATGGTCCCCCTGCAGCGCCGCTTGTTGAAAGACAAACGGTGATCCGGCAAGGCGACATCTACTGGATCGATCTCGGGTCGCCCGGCGGCTCAGGACCCGGTTACCGGCATCCGCATCTGGTAGTCCAGAACAATCTGTTCAACCAGAGCCGCATCAACGCGGTTGTCGTGTGCGCCCTGACATCCAACCTGAAGCGCGCTCGGGCGCCGGGCAACGTGCTGCTACGCGCCGGCGAGGCCAACCTGCCGAAGGCAAGCGTGGTGAACATTTCCCAGCTCTTCACCGTGGACAAGGCACGCCTGCGCCAGCGAATCGGCAGTCTCTCGCCTGAGCGGCTGCGTGCTGCCCTGGACGGAATTGTCCTTCTGCTCGAACCGCGAGACGCCGAGGCGCCTGTCGCTTCGTGAAACGGGACGACGTGCTATCTGCTCAATCACTGGACTGTGTCTAGACCGTCCAGGAACGCCGCAGCTCACATGGATCGCTCCCTCCGCGCAGTTTCGGCGACGGCAGTTGTCACCATGCTGGATGTAGAAGTGGTTGCCCGCTCCGCCGTGTGGGTAGCTGCCCCAGTAATTGTCCTTTTGCTCCTTCAGTTTCTGGTCCAGTTCTGCCTGCGAACTCCAAGTCAACGGCGCGGGGTTGTTGGGGCAATCGTTGACGGCCTCGAGCACCTTGCCGTCGGCCATGGCGTAGATGGGCTTTGCCCAGACACGCAGGTCGGAGTTCTTCGTACCGTTCTTGCCCGGAAGGTTCCAGCTATAGGTGTCGTTGTCGTGATCGACGCCCCAGACGCCCATATCGTAAGCAAAGCTCTGGCTGCCTTCAGAACCCATGGCGTGGGTGCAGCCGTTGGTCTGCCAGAACTCGCCGAGCGCCAGATCCGATGCCTTGGCGGGGAAGAGATAGGCGCCTCCTTTGGGCGGGCTGACGTGCGCGGCGAGTCCATAGGTGAAGCTTTTCGCCGTGGTGAAGCCGGAACATTTCAGTGCGATCTTGATTTGCAGTGGGCCCGGGAGGTCGAAGACGATGTCATCAGCGGGGTTTGGGAACCACCATTTCTTGGTCTGCCCCGAATTGAGGTTCATGTTGATGGCCAGCGTGGACGCACTGACGCTCGAGTTTGGAAACGAGACCGTCACCTGTTGAACAGCGACCGCGGCGGACTCACTGTTCTTGATGCTGAGCAGCAGGAAGACGCGGCCGCGCGCCTTGGCCTGCGACGTGACCGGCGCCATCGGCAAGTACACGACCTTGCCCGATTCAAAGGGTTCTACCGTGATCTGAAGATTGGGTGCCCCCATGTGCCTCCTCCGTTGAAGAGAGTTTATCACTTGGCCCGGGCAAGCGGATCGTGGCCGTACCGGGAGAAACCCGCAGACTCTGCGGGGGTTTCGGAGTTTCGGCCGGATCGTGGGGTGTGCATTCTTGCACGCTGCCGACTTTCCAGTCGGCATTCCGGTTTTCAAACCTCCACCGGTTCTCCAACCGGTTAATCCGCGCCGCCTCGCCATAGCCGCTCTCGAACACACCAACCGATCTTCATTCCGGTGGGTGAGGCGGAGCCTCCTGGGGGACTCTCTCGAAAATGCGCCGTACCCGCTACGTGGGACCCAGCAGCGACACTGGGGTCGCTCTCCAATCACCAAGCTGTTTTCATCCTCGGCGCGTGACGGGAAGCCTCATAGGGGACTCCCTCGCTGCGAGCCGCCGGGGTCGGACCGGGTCCTCATCAAGTCCGTCGTCCTTCTGATGGCCTAAACTTTCCCCGCCACTCATCCGATGTTCCGCTCGGATGAGGATCAAGACTCTCTTAGGACTGTTTCTGGGCGTACTGATTTCGCTGGCGGGTAGCCCGCTCGAAGCCACTGCCCTCCGGCTGCCTCCGCCGGACCCGATCATCATTGTGATCGATTGACGCTCCCCGCTCGAACAGTGTACGGGCAGCAGCAGGACCGCGCGGTCCGGTGACAAATTCCCTGCCCTGTGCCCAAGCTTGAGGCCGGATGGCATCCAGGACGACATCAAGCATAGTGGCGAGAATCTCCGGCCGCTGACTCTAATTGCGGGCCCGCTGCACGTCAGACGTGCTGATGGCTGAATGCCGGCCGCTGAGCGCTGAAACGCTAAGCCGCCGGCTCCTGGAGATTTCAAGTATCCTTGATCAGTCCTCATGGAATTCGTGACCGGCAATACGGGCTGGATCGAGGTCATCTGTGGTCCCATGTTCTCTGGCAAGAGCGAAGAGCTGATCCGGCGGTTGCGCCGCGCGATGATCGCGCGCAAGCGGGTGCAGGTGTTCAAGCCGGCTATCGACACGCGCTATTCGGCGGACGAAATCGTTTCTCACGGCGCGGCCCGCATGAAATC
>Ga0233417_10000682_pt1 | contig 10332 bp, 9 predicted proteins | sample Sed_MG_FD_189023 | JGI IMG/M metagenome (GOLD analysis project Ga0233417, IMG submission 189023) | Sediment microbial communities from Lake Towuti, South Sulawesi, Indonesia - Sediment_Towuti_2014_0.5_MG | ecosystem: Environmental > Aquatic > Freshwater > Lake > Sediment | place: Indonesia... | reverse complement strand
CTGATGTATTCTTTTTCGATCTTGACCGATGCCGGTGCATCCACGGCCAGGCAAGGCATGTGGCCATTGGTCGGCCACATCAGCATGAAGCTGCACCTCAAGTGTCTAATCCACATCCGTACCGATAGCCGATCACAAATCTCGAAGACTTCTTCAAGCCGATGGCTGATGAAGACGATAGCCACGCCTTGATCGCGAAGACGCCGCATGTTTGTAAACAGGTGCGCCACTTCGCTGGGCGTCAGCGACGCCGTCGGCTCGTCCATCAGCACGACTTTCACATCCTGCGACAGGGCTGCGGCCATTTCGATCATCTGCTGATCGGCGATTGACATGCCGCGCACTTTCGCGCGTGGATCGATGTGCACACCGAGCGACGATAGCAACTCTTGCGCGCGCTTGTACATCGTGCTCCAGTTCACGGCACGGCCTCTTCGCGGCTGGCGTCCGGCGAAAATATTCTCCGCGACATCCAGATCGGGAAACGTCAACGGCTCCTGGTGAATCAAGGCGATGCCGAGATCCATGGCGACGTGCGGGCTGGGAATGTGGACGGTGCGGTTCTGATATCTCATCTCACCTGCGGTCGGGTGATGTACGCCTGCGATGATCTTCGCCAGCGTCGATTTGCCCGCGCCATTTTCGCCGACCAGGCCATGTACCTCGCCCGGATACAGGCTGAGGCTGACGCCCTTCAGCACATCGACGCCCGCAAAGGCCATGTGGATGTTGTTCGTCGTGAGGATCGGTACGCGCTCGCTCATTGCTGATACTGGCCCTCGAGTGCCTTGGACGTGTAACGCTCGCGATTGATCAGCTGCGAGGTCATGCCGCCATCCGCCAGCAGATTCGCGCCCGTTACATATGAGGCTTCGTCGGACGCAAGGAATAACGCGACTTTGCCCATCTCGCGCGGCGTGCCCACTCGTCCCAACGGAATGTTATCCATCCAATGTTGAACCACTGCCTCATGATCGACAGCGGCCGCTTGAATCTGCTGCCAGATCAGTGTATCGATGAGGCCGGGGCTGAGCGCATTGATGCGCACGCCGAATGGCGCAAACTCGATTGCCATCGACGCTGTCATCTGCGCCACGCCGCCCTTCGAGGCCGCATATGGTGCGGCTCCCCCTAAGGTGGCTTTGGTGTGCACCGACGCAATGTTGATGATGCTGCCGCGCCGCGCTTTCACCATGTATTCAAGCGCGTAACGACTGCACAGAAATGTACCGCGTAGATCGACGTTGACCACACGATCCCAATCCTCGACCGTCATTTCTAGCGTCGGCTTCACGAAGTTGACGCCCGCATTGTTAACCAGCGTATCGACGCGGCCATACGCTTTGATCGTTTCCGCGATGAGCGCTCGACATGCGGCATCTTGTGAGACATCGACCGGGATGAACAGACCATGACCATATCGCTGCTGCAAATCCGCCGCTACAGCCTGCCCGCGTTCTCGATTGACCTCACCGACGACCACCTGACAGCCTGCTTCGGCAAACACCTCGGCAATGCCCGCGCCGATGCCCGCCCCTGCACCAGTGACTATACATACATGCCCTGACCAGCCCATGCGTTTACACTCCTTTCGTCAATCGTCAGCCGCTAAGCGAGTCGATAGAATGCAATCGCGTTGTCGTGGAACAATTGATGGAGTTCAGTCTCAGAGCAGCTCTTGATCGCCCACTCCAGCGTCTCGACCCAGCGCGGATACTCGGTCGCTTGATAAGCCACGGGCCAATCGCCGCCATACATCGTGCGCCCAAAGCCAAAGCACTCCAACACGTGATCGATGTAGGGCTTCAGGTCTTCTTTCGTCCAACGCTGATGATCGGCTTCAGTTACCAGGCCTGACATCTTGCACCAGACGTTGGGGAAGCCCGCCAGCGCTTGCAACTCTTTTTTCCACGGCGCATACAAGTGATTCTTAATATCCGGCTTACCGATGTGATCGAGTATAAATGTTACGTTGGGGCACTGCTGGACTAATTTGATTGTGTTGGCCATTTGCCCGTGCGAGATGCAAATTTCAAAGTGCAGGCCGTAATCGGACAGCGCCTGTACGCCCTTGACGAAATCGGGCCGTAGGCAGAATTCCTGATCCGGCTCGAACTGAATGATGCGGCGAATGCCCTTGATCAATGGGTTTGTGGCGAGCTGCGCCAGATCCGATCGAGCCGCGTCACCCTGCTCCAGCGGCGCCCACGGCACGATGCCTTTGATGCGCGGCTCAGTCTGCGCCAGACCAGTCACCCAATTGGCTTCATCCATGAATTGTGCGAAGTCACATTCACACTGCAGGAAGACCATCTTCTCCACCTGCACGGGTCCACATGCGGCACGATAATTCTCCGGCAAATACGGCTTGTTCAACAGCGCATTATCGTCCAGCCATGGATACCTCAGATAGGACGGATCCCACAGATGCAAATGCGTATCAACAATCGGGAAGTCGATCATCAGAGCCTCCGGTGTGATGGGAGAGTCAGTTATTTCGATCCAGCCAGAACAGTAGTTTTGCCCAGACCTTCAGGCCCCATACCCATGTAACCACCATCGACAGCGAGGTCCGTCGCCGTGATGAACGACGCATCGTTGCTGAGCAGAAACAGCGCGGCCGCCGCACACTCGATCGGATCGCCGCAGCGTCGCAACATGTGATACTCGCCCCAGATCGGATCCCACTTTTCGCGGCCACCGCCATCGATCGCGGCCGCTTTGTACACTTCCTGAGTCCAGATCCAGCCCGGGCTGATGCTATTAACGCGAATGTGAAATGGCGCGAGATCGAAGGCCATGCACTTGGTCAAATTGTAGACCGCTCCCTTGGCTGCGTTATACGTCCAACGATTGGGTTGCGCGATAAACGCCGAAATGCTGGACACGTTAACAATCGCGCCGCCTGTTTGCTTCATTGGCCCAGCTACAGCCTGCGTCATCGTGGCATAACCGATCGGACCGACTTGCATCATCGTTTCCCAGTCATCACGCGTGGCATCTAGGCCTTTAGCAATAAACGAGAAGGCATTGTTGACTAGGTAGTTGACGTGTCCCCAGCGCGCGACTGCGGCCTCGACCACTTGCTGGCACACGCGTTCATCGGCAATATTGCCATGAAAAAACTGCGCATCATACCCGGCCGCTTGCCACTCTTCGGCCACAGCTTGGCCACGCTCGTTCGCGTCGAGGAAAATCACGGCTGCGCCTTCACGGCACAACTCCTGCACAATGGCGCGCCCAATACCAGATGCGCCGCCCGTCACGATTGCAACTTGGTCTTTGAAGCGATTCGCCACTGGTTGTCGTTCCATCGCACACATCCTTAGCAATAGGCTGGCTCATACCATGAGCAGGCCACCGTTGACACTGAGCGTTTGACCAGTAATGAAGGCGGCTTGCGGCGAAACAAGAAACAGCACCGCGGCCGCCACATCCGCCGGCCGTCCCAGGCGTTGGAGAGGAATCTGTTTGACGATGTTGGCGACTGCGTTTTCATCCCATTCGTGAATCATGTCAGTGGCGGTCGTCCCCGGTGCAACCGCATTCACTTGCACATCAGGCGCGAGGATGCGGGCCAAACTCTTGGTCAGCCCCAAGAGGCCCGCTTTCGACGCAGAGTAATGCAGACCCACTGCAATGCCGCCCATCTGCCCCGCGCTCGACGCAATGCTCACAATCTTGCCGCGCTGCTGTTGGCGCATGATTGGCGCGATGGCCTGGCTGCACAAGAACGCGCCCTTCAGATTCACGCCCAGCACCAGGTCCCATTCGGCTTCAGAGATAGCGGCCAGCGGCGTCATGGGGCATATGCCCGCGTTATTGATCAAGATGTCGAGCCGCCCCCACTGATCGATCACGGCTTGAACAGCGGCTGCTACTTGATCTTTATGCGTGACGTCCGCCCCCAACCCGATCGCGTCGTGCCCTTCAGCGGGCAATTGTTGTGCAGCAGCTTTCGCTTCCGGCTCGCGCACATCCACAATAGCGACGCGCGCCCCGGCCCGCGCCAACTCGGCCGCAATCTCAAAGCCGATGCCGCGCGCCGCGCCCGTGATCAGGGCTACTTGATCATGTAGAAGCAGATCGCTCATGACAGCCACAAATAAGGTTGTTCGCACAACTGCTTGATGCGCTGCAAGAAACGAGCGGCAGGTGCGCCATCGACCAGACGATGATCGAAGGTGAGACTCAACGTGAGCATTGTTCGCATCGCCGGTTGATCGTCGACGACGACCATCGTCTTACGCAATCGCCCCACGCCCAACACTGCGCACTCGGGCGGATTGATGATGGGCGTGAAGACATCAATGTCGTAGACGCCGAGATTGGTGATGGTAAACGTGCCGCCCGTGAGTTCGTCGGGCGTGGCTTTGCCCTGCGCGGCGCGCTTGAGCAATTCGTCCATCTCGCGGGCGAGGTCGCTCATCGACTTTGAGGCCACATCGCGCACGACGGGTACCACCAGACCGCGTTCGGTGTCTACAGCCACGCCGATGTTGACCGTGGGCCAGTACACGATCTCATTGCCTTCTAACGAGGTATTCAGATCAGGATAATCACACAGCGCTTTCGCAACGATCTTGGTTAAGAGTACGTTGTAACTCGGTGCAAGAGTGGTGTGTGAATCGGCTTTCACTACTTCGCGCAATCGCACCAGTTCGGTCGCGTCGACTTCAGTGGTCAGCGTGACCGGCGCATAGGTTTGCTCGCTTAGCATCATCCGGTCGGCAATGCGTTTGCGCACTGCGCCCATGGCTTCGCGGCGCGGCGCAACCGGCGTCGCCGGCCCGATCGGAGCGAGGGCGGCGACCGGAGCTAAGGCCGTTTGGCGTTCCCGCACGATTTGTCGGATCGCTTCCTCCACATCGCTTCGCTCGATTTTGGCTTTGCCGGGGATCAAGTTCGCGAGTGATGCGTCATCTAAACCAAAATCGTCGGCGATGCGCCGCGCCACGGGCGTGAGCTGGATCGAAATCGTGGGCGCGGCTGTGGCAGTCACAGTCTGCGTCGATGTTTGCGCGAAACGAATGACGTCACGTTCCCTGATGCGGCCAGCGCGGCCCGTGCCTGTCGCCTGCTGCCAATCGATCTTGAGTTCGGCGGCTTTGCGGCGCGCTGCGGGGCTGGACGGCAGACGGCGCGACTGCTGGCCGTTGTCGCGCGCTGGCGGAATGATCGGGACGGGTTCAGTGATGATGGACGTCGTCGCGGCAGGCTGAACGATCGCTGGCTGAACGACCGCCGCTTCGTTTTCAGCCCGCACATAGGCAATCACCGCCCCAACTGAAATCTCGCCGTCTGTCGGACCCAGCACGATCTGCAAAATACCGCTTTCGACTGCTTCGACTTCAACTGTCGCTTTGTCGCTTTCGACTTCCAGCAAGATGTCGCCCGCGTTGATCCTATCGCCGGTCTGTTTCAACCAGCGAGAAATCTGGCCCTTGTCCATCGATAGGCTAAGTTGCGGCATGACAATTTCGTGTGCCATCAGCGTGCCTCTACGCCAGCATTTCTTTGACAAGTTCGACTATCTGTGCGGCATTGGGAATTGTCAGATCTTCCAGGCTAGGCGCGAACGGCACGGGCACATCGAGCGCGCCCAATCGCCGCACCGGCTCATCGAGATAGTCGAACGCGCCTTCTTGAATGCGCGCCGCGATTTCGGCCGTGACGCCAAAACTTTGATAGCCTTCATCAACGATCAAAGCGTGCCCAGTTTCTTTCGCAGCTTGAATCAAGGTGTCCGTATCGAGCGGCGACAACGTGCGCGGATCGATCACCATGATCTCGATGCCGTCTTTCGCCAGCAAATCAGCGGCTTCCAGCGCGGGATACAACATGCTAGACGTGCTGACGACGACGGCATGACGGCCTTCACGATGCACCCGCGCTTTGCCCAGCGGAAGCGTGTAATCACCAGACGGAATTGTGCCCTTCTGGTTGTACATCATCTTGTCTTCCATGAAGATCACGGGGTTGTCATCTCGGATAGCGCTCTTCAGCAGGCCCTTGGCATCGGCGGGCGTTGACGGCATAACCACCTTGAGGCCGGGGATATGGCAATACCAGGCCTGCAAACTCTGGCTGTGCTGTGCGGCTGCGCGGCGGCCCGCGCCCATCGCCGTGCGCACGACCATCGGCACTGTGGTCTGACCCGCTGTCATATAACGCAGTTTCGCGGCTTGATTCACGATCTGATCAGACGCCAAGGTCGTAAAGTCGGAGAACATGATCTCGACGATAGGACGCAGACCCGTCATGGCTGCGCCTACAGCCAGCCCAACGATGCCGGCTTCGGCGATAGGTGTGTCGTAAACCCGCTCTGGCCCAAAGGCAGTGAGCAGACCATTGGTGATCTTGAACACGCCGCCCGCCAGTCCCACATCTTCACCCATCAGGATGATGGCTGGGTCACGCTGCATTTCCTCATGCAGTGCTTCGTTGATCGCTTCACGGATCGTACCGATACGCTCAGGCGTAGACATGTTTGTATACCTCGGAAGAGTCGGGATAGGGCGCCTGCTTGGCAAACTCGACCGCGTCGGTAATGTCCTGCTGAACTTCAGCATCAATGGCAGCGAGGGTGGCGGTGTCGGTGCGACCGCCATCGATCAAGCGTTGACCGAAGCGCGGAATGGGATCTTTCTTCATCCATTCTTCGATCTCGGCTTGAGTGCGATAACCATAGGTGTCGCCTTGATCACCCATATGGTGCCCGCGCCATCGATAGGTCTGGCACTCTACAAAGCGCGGCCCGTTACCCGCTCGGGCTTCGGCGATGGCCCAGCGCGCCGCGCCATACACCGCCTGCACATCGTTGCCATCGACGCAGATGGCGGGAATACCCATCGCTTCGGCGCGGGCCGGGGCGCTGCCCGCAGTCGATCGGGCGGTGGAAGTGTATTCGCCGTAGGTGTTGTTTTCCATCACGTAGACCACCGGCAACTGCCACAGCGAGGCCATGTTTGCGGTTTCGTAAAATAAGCCCTCATTCAATGCGCCATCGCCGAAGAAGGCAACAGAGACTCGATCTTCGCGGCGTACTTTGGCCGATAAGGCCGCGCCTGCCGCGATGCCCATGCCGCCGGCGACGATGCCGTTGGCCCCTAAAATGCCCAGACTCAGATCGACAATGTGCATGCTGCCACCCTTGCCATGGTTGTAACCGGCAGCCTTGCCCAACAGTTCGGCAAACATGCGCTTCGGTTCACCGCCTTTCGCCAACAAGTGGCCGTGACCGCGATGCGTACTCGTGATATTATCTGTCGGCCGCAAGTTGATACACACCCCCACCGCCACAGCCTCCATCCCAGTATACAAGTGTGCCAAGCCCGGCATGATGCCGCGACTGTACACGTCGTACACCGTCTCCTCAAATTTCCGAATCGTCACCATACGCCGATACATGTCTGACAAGGTCTCGATCGGGATCTGAGACAGATCGGGCGGGGAAATCAACGCAGCAGATTGTGTCATGATTGCTCCTATGTGTGCTCGATCACTTTATAGCGATCCAACGAGCGGCCGACTTGGCCCATGTGCTCTAGCATTGCACGGCGGGCTGCGGTCGCATCATGCTGTTCGATCGCCTCAAACACGACGCGATGCCAATCGCGCGCAGCGGCCAGCTCGCCCGGGACCAGGAAACTGCGGCGACGGCTTTCACGCAACAGGTCGCTGATCGACCACAATACGATTTGCAGCACCGTATTCTTGGTGGCGCGCGCAATGGCAACATGGAAATTTGTATCGCGCTCGATGTGCTGCTCAATGGTATCGTCGAGCGGCAAGTCGCACAGCGCGCGCAGCGTTTCAATCTCGTCTGATGTCGCGCGCTGCGCGGCGAGCGCGGCCAGTTCCGGCTCGATGATGCGCCGAACTTCGTGCAGCTGATCGAGCGTTTGATCGCCGTGACGCAGCAACAGAATATCGGGATCAAGGGTGTTCCACTGCTCGATAGGATTCACCGTGGTTCCACTGCCCTGCCGTGTGCTTAGGATGCCCTTGGCAATCAATGCTCCGAGTGCCTCCCGGACGGCCACCCGGCTCGTCTTAAACATCACGGCTAGATCGCGCTCTGGCGGAAGCTGGTTACCTGGCTGATAGCGACCTGAAATGATTGCCTCAACGAGTTGGTGGCTGATCTGATCACCGAGTTTCGTGTTTCGTACAACTTGGAACTGGTGTTCGTCTTGTGCTGACATAGGTACCGCCCCATGATATGCAATATGGTCGTATATAAAATTTGAAAATCGGGTCTGGACTTATTTGAAGAATTTGGTACAATTGGTAGTAAGGTAAGGTGGTATGACCAATTTATCACAATGCGGGACGAAAGTCAAGCCCCAATTTGAACTGTGGTGCTCTTTCGGGTACTTTTACTTTAGCTCAAGAAAGGCAAGTCTATGACGCACGCCTACGCTGGCAGATTCATCCGCTTTGATTTGAGCACAAGCCGTCACACACTGGAACTTATCGCCGAACAGGATGTTCAGACCTACCTGCTCGGCAGCGGCTTCGCGGCCAAATTGTTCTACGCCGAAATGGATCCCTCGCTTGATCCACTTGATCCTCGCGCCCCGATTTACATCTTCAACGGGTTGTTGTCCGGCACCTTCGCGCCCACTGGCTGCCGATCGTCCTTCTGCGGCCGATCGCCCCTCACCGGCATTTGGAATGAAGCCAACCTTGGCGGACATTGGAGCGCGGAATTGCGTTTTGCCGGTTACGATGGCGTGGTAATCACAGGCAAGGCCGCCAAACCGAGTTACCTCTTTATCAACGGTGATCAGATAGAACTACGCGACGCGTCTCATTTGTGGGGGAAAGACACGTTTGAGGCGCACGACTTACTGATTGCGGAAACCGATGAGAAAGCTCGCGCGATCATCATCGGCGTGGCAGGCGAGAATCTGGTGAAGATCGCCGGCATCGTCAGTGGCGGACACAGTCATGCGCGCATGGCGGCGCGCGGCGGCATGGGCGCGGTACTCGGCGCAAAGAACCTCAAGGCCATCGTCACGCGCGGCAGAGAAAAACCGCACTACGCCGATACCAAAGGTTTCCACGCGACAGTCAAGGAAAGCAACAAGTACATCATGGCACACGGCCCGGCTGAGGCGCTGCACTTGGTTGGCACGGCGGGCGGCCATCCCGGCACTGATAAATTTGGCGACAACGCCATCAAGAACTGGCGCGGCGGAAACTGGACCGAAGGCACACTCAAAACGTCGGGCAAGGCGATCGCCGAGACGATCTTCACGCGGCACACGTTTTGCCATGCCTGTCCGATCGGGTGCGGGAAAGCCGTCGAAGTTAAGGAAGGCAAGTACGCAGGCGTGAGGGGCGAAGGCCCTGAATACGAAACACTGTGCGGCTTCGGATCAAATTTACAGTGCGACGATCTCAACGCCATCGTCGCCATGAACGATCTCTGCAATCGTTACGGGCTTGATGTGATCTCCACTAGCAGCACAATCGCATGGGCTTTTGAATCTTTCGAAAAAGGCGCGCTGACGCTCGACGACACACAGGGCCTGGCCTTGAATTGGGGGGATGCCAACATCATCATCGCACTAATTCACGCGATTGGGCAACGGCAAGTCCTGGGTGACCTTCTGGCCGAAGGCTCGCGCGAAGCCTCTCGCCGCATTGGGCGTGGCACAGACAAATTCGCCATGCAGGTTAAGGGTCTGGAGTTGGCCTATCATGATCCACGGGCTTTTGTCAGCATGGGCGTGAACTACGTGACCGCTAGTCGTGGGGCGTGTCACCTTGAATCGATCTCGTACTGGCGTGGCAATGGTCTTGAGTGGCCAGGCTGGCAGGAGGGTGAGGCGCAGGAGTGGGTGGAGGAGAAACGTTTCGATTCGACGCTGGGCGCAGCACTCGCGATTGATTTCCAGAATTATATGGCCACCTATAACCCCTTGGGCTTGTGCAAGTTCATCATCAAAGGCTCGTTTACGCCCGCGCAAACTGCGGAATTGGTGAACAAGGCACTGGGCTGGAATTGGACCGGGCGGGATCTACTCGATGCGGGCGCACGCTTGTTCAACTTCAAGCGGCTCATCAACATTCGCTTGGGGATCTCGGCGAAGGATGATGTGTTGCCAACGCGGCTGACAACCCAGCCACGTCCAACAGGTTCAGCTGCTGGAATACTACCCGACATGGAATTGATGTTAAGAGACTACTATTCCATGCGCAAGTGGGATGAGAATGGCGTGCCTACGTCCGAAGCGTTGCTGCCCAACAACGTTACACCTGAGAAAGGATAGATCACACTATGACGACGGCCCGAATGCATCCGGGCCGGATGGCGGCTAC
>Ga0233417_10000680_pt1 | contig 10342 bp, 5 predicted proteins | sample Sed_MG_FD_189023 | JGI IMG/M metagenome (GOLD analysis project Ga0233417, IMG submission 189023) | Sediment microbial communities from Lake Towuti, South Sulawesi, Indonesia - Sediment_Towuti_2014_0.5_MG | ecosystem: Environmental > Aquatic > Freshwater > Lake > Sediment | place: Indonesia... | reverse complement strand
TTCGCCCAGTGCAGGTTCTTGAAGCTACCCTTTCCAACGGTCTCCGCATCCTGCTCGCGGAAAACCATGATTTGCCCTCTGTCAGCGTGATGGCGCTGGTTCGTGCCGGCCGCCTTTATGACCCGCCCGGCGCCCTCGGCGCCGCCTACCTGATCAGCGCCAACATCGCCACGGCCGGCTCCCGTCTGTTTTCTTCCTCCGAAACACGGTCGCTCGTTCAGCCCCGCGCTGCTCGCCTGGAAAGCTCCCTGTCCGACGCATTCCTCGGTTTGACGCTCCGCTGCCGCGCCTCCGACCTGGCTGCATTGCTCCCCCTGTTTGTGGCCCACCTTACCCAGCCCGCTTTCGAAATCAATGAGCTGGAAACCGCAAAGAACCGGCTCCGGGCCTCCATCGGCGGCCGCAACAGCGACTTGCTGGCACTGGTGCGCCGCTCGGTCGATGAACAGCTATTCGGCTTGGAATCCCCGTACGCACGCCGCGTGGAGAACGCGCACATCGACGACATTGAGCGAGATGACCTTGTAAGGTTCCAGCGGCGCTATTTCTTTCCCCGGAATATGATCCTGGCCGGGGAAGGCGACTTCGATTCGGCTGTTCTCAAGACGCTGCTCGAGAAGAGCCTCGGCGGATGGGACAACAATCAGCCGCCCGTGGCGCCTCTTCCCGATCCCCCGCCTCCCGCGCCCCCTTCCGTGGCGGTCCACGACGCCGGCGATCCCGACCGCGGCTATTTTGCCATCGGCGAGCGGCATGTTTCTCTGACCGACCCCGATCGCGCGGCGCTCGATGTCGCCGCCATCCTCGCCGCCAACGCCGCCGCCAGAACAATGACGGCGCTCGCCGCGCAACCTCGCAGCCTGGAAACCAACTGGCTGGATCGTTGGGATCGCCCTGAGATTCTTGGCGTGACCGGCTCGGTCCGTCCCTTTCGGATTGTTTTCTACGTCCAAACCGTCCGCGAGGCGCTGACTCGCCTCCGCAGTCAGCCTGTTTCCGCCGAAGACCTGGACTACGCGAGGATTCTTGCTGCGCAAAACTGGGTGTTTCGCTTTTCGCGGCCGGTCGACATCCTCCGTGGCATGGCTCTTGCCGACCTGCTGGGCGTGCCACGAAAAGCGGTCCTCGATTATCCTCGCGCGGTGGCGGCCGTCAGCCAGGCCGACATCCAGCGCGTGGCAAGGTCGAGCCTGCATCCTGATCAGATGCACATAGCGGTGGTAGGGCCGCGCGCTTTCTTCGACAGTCCGCTGGAGCAGCTCGGCCTGCCGGTGAAGGTCATGGATGTAGCCATTCCGCCGTCGAAGCTCCGCGAGCCTCCCACGGATGAGGCAAGCGTCCAGGCCGGCCAAGAAGCGGTCCGGAAAATGCTCGCCGCGCTGGGTGGTCTGGAACGACTCGCCGCAGTGCGGGATTTCTCCCTGGTTCTTGAAGGACGGCTCGAAACCGGAGGCGCGCAGACACCTATCCGCCAGACGGTTCGCTGGATCCGTCCGGCGGTCTTTCGCCAGGACCAGCAGATTCCCGGAGGGCAGGTCAGCGTGTACTATGACGGCAAGATCGGGTGGATCTCCCAGCGCGGCCGCTTCATGAGTCTCACCCCGGAGATGGTTCAACAGATCCGCGGCGAGTTGTTCCGGCTTCCATACAACCTGCTGGTCAACGCCAGCCGGGAGGGTTACCTGGTGAGCCTGATCGGTTCCGGCGCTGTTTACATTTCCAATCGCAAAGACCAGAGCGTGCGAATCAGCATCGACAGCGAAACTGGTCTGCCGGTCAAGTATACGTACCAGGGCTACCGCGCTTCAGAGACTTTGCTCAACGCGCAGGAACTGATCCGCGAATGGAAGGAAGTTGAAGGTATCCAGGTGCCGGCAAAGTTCAGCTTGCAACAAGGCGGTCGCGTACTGGCGGAGTATGACCTGATTGATGTGAAATTTAATACTGGGGTAACCGAGGAGGACCTCATCCAGCGACCATGAAGATGCTGTTGCTACTGGCCGCCGCGGCAGGTCTGAGGGCTGAAACCAACGTCGAGCGCGGCGAGCGCGTCGTCCGCGAAGCGATTGAGGCCCTGGGCGGCAAGAGTTTCCTTGAGATGCGGGACCGTGTCGAGCGCGGGCGCGTCTATTCCTTCTACCATGAGCGGCTTCGTGGACTTGCCGTAGCCACGATTTACGTCCGCTATCTCACTCGCGGCGAGCCGCCCGATCCACACGAGCTTTACGTGCGGGAGCGCCAGTCCTTCGGCAAGGACAAGGAAGATTACGCCTACCTGTTTGACGAGCAGAAGGGGTGGGAAATCACCTTCCGCGGCGCCCGCCCGATGCCCGATCCGACCGTGCGGCGCTACCGCGAAACTACCCTGCGGAACGTCTTCTATGTCCTGAGGCAGCGCATCGGTGAGCCCGGTCTTGTGATCGAGTCGCGCGGATCTGACATCGTCGACAACCAGCCTGTGGAAGTCGTAGAAATCTACGACCGCGACAACAACAGCGTCACCGTTTATTTCCACCACTCGACGAAGCTGCCGATCAAGCAGATCTTTGTGCGGCGCGACCCCGCCACCAAGGAACGCTTCGAAGAGATCACACGGTTTGAGAAGTTCCGTGACGTCGGCGGAGTTCAATGGCCCTTCAACGTCCAGCGGGTCCGCAATGGTGAAAAAATCTTCGAGCAGTTCTCCGAGTCGGTGGCGATCAATCGCGACTTAGGAGACGAACTGTTCACCCTCTCGGCCGACCTGAAGATCCTGCCTCCGGCGCGTTAGCCCGCTTGCCGGCGCGCGCGGGCTTTGCCGAGCCGCGACCGGAGGGAGCGGAGGTCAGCACGGCTTCGCCCTATCGTAAGCTCTTAGCTGATGCTCGTTTTGGCATTGCTGTTCTGCTCTTTCGCCGCCGGCGCCGCCGCGGATCCGTTGTGGGAACGAGCACGCGCCAACGGCCGCCAAGTCGATGAAATCTTTGCCCGCACACAGAAGATGCTCCGTGGATGGCTCGCCTACGCCGACAAGGAGACGCTGCTGCTGCCGGATCGCCTGCCCGGGCTGATTCGCGGCAAACCGAACACCCAGAGCCTTTATACGCCACACAACTCCGGCGCCGACAACTATCCGTACCTGATTCTCACAGCCTACTTCACCGACCCTGACCTTTACCGCGGCCGCATGGTCGATATGCTGCGCAGCGAAGTGCGATACACGGCGGTGGGAGGCGCCATCCCGGCAGACTTTGACTTCCGCACGCGCACGCTCGGCCCGCCCAGCTTCTTCGGTGCGGGGGAATACGCTAAAGACGGCCTGATCTCGGTCACCGAACTGCTTGGCCGGACGCCATGGTTCTACCGGATGGTCGACATGATGGAAGACTTCATGCGTCGCGCCCCGGTGAAAACAAGGTTCGGCAACCTGCCGGACACCGGCGCCGAGCTGAACGGCGATGTGCTGCAAACCTTGGTCCGCCTGATCCCGATGACCGCCGACACCCGGTTCCTCCGTTGGGCGGAACAAATCGCCACGGCTTATTTCGAGGAAGTGCTCCCGGCCAACCACGGACTTCCCGGCTTTCGCTGGGACTTCGAGAAGCGGGCGGGCGAGTCGCACACCCGCTTGCGCGACCATGGCAACGAGTTGATTGTCGGCCTGACGCTTCTTCTGGCCGTCGAACATGACCTCAACCGGCCGCAAGCGGCCTCCTGGCTGCCGGCTGTGCGCCGCATGTTGGACCGTGTCCTGGCTTCGGCGAATCCTGACGGCATGCTGTACAACGAGATCGGCAACGAGACCCTGCAACCGCGCGGGGATCGACTCTCGGACAACTGGGGTTATGTCTACGGTGCCGTGTACACCTTTTACCAGATCACCGGGGAAGCGAAGTATCGCGACGCGGTCCGCCGCGTGCTTCGCAATCTCCCCAAATACCGCAACTATGACTGGGAGAGCGGCAGCATGGACGGCTATGCCGACAGCATCGAGAGCGCGCTGTACCTGGTGGCGCGCGAACCGGCGCCGGAGGCTCTCGACTGGATCGAATCGGAAATGAAAACCCTCATTGCCTACCAGCAGGAGGACGGCACGATCGAACGGTGGTACGGCGACGGCAATTGGAATCGCACGCTGCTGCTGTACGCCATGATGAAGAGCGCCGGTTGCCGCCCAAAGAACTGGCAACCCGGCGTGCAACTCGGCGCCGCCAGCGACGGCGACCGCCTGCTCGTCAGCGCGAGGGCAACGGGCGGCTGGTCCGGCGCTATCGCTTTCGACTATGCCCGGCACCGCCGTGTGTTGAACCTCCGCCGGAACTACGTGCGATTGAACGAGTGGCCGGAGTGGTTCACGCTGGATGAGAACACGCTCTACCGCGTGGAGGATCCGGATGCGGGCAAGCACGAGCTTCGCCTCGGCAGCGAGCTCAAGGAAGGATATCCGGTAACCGTTGCCAAAGGTGGGGAACGCCGCCTGATTGTGAGCCCCGTTAGGCGGGCTGATTCGCAATAGAATGAGAATTACTTGCTCATGAGGCGGCCCTTCGTCGCGGCGGTGTTCCTGTTCGCGCCCGCATTGTCCGCCGCGGACGGCCGGCTTCAGTTTAATCGGGACATCCGGCCGATCCTTTCCGAAAAGTGTTTTCTTTGCCATGGCCCGGATGCGAAGACTAAGAACATCCCGATTCGTCTGGACGTCGAGACTGAAGCCAAGGCGGACCACAACGGCCGCCGCGCCATCGTGCCGGGGGATCCGGACAAAAGCGAGCTGATACGGCGGATTTCGGCGGAGAAGAAGCCTCTGCTCATGCCTCCCGTCTACAGCGGCTTGAAACTGACCGCGCACGAGGTGGAAACCCTGCGTGTCTGGATCGCACAGGGCGCGGAGTGGCAGAAGCACTGGGCTTTCATCGCGCCGGTCCGCCCGGAACTGCCGCGTGTAAGAAACTCCTCCTGGCCGCGGAATGCCATCGATCACTTCATCCTGGCGAGGCTGGAACGGGAAATACTGTCCCCCTCGCCGGAGACCTCACGCGAAACCCTGCTCCGCCGTGCCTCGCTCGATGTCACCGGGCTGCCGCCAACGCCCGCGGAGATCGATGCCTTCCTCGGTGACGCCTCACCGGAGGCCTGGACAAAGGTTGTGGACCGACTGCTGGCTTCGCCACGCTACGGCGAGCGCATGGCGGCGCGCTGGCTGGATTATGCCCGCTATGCCGATACGAACGGCTATCAGTTCGACGGCGAGCGCTATATGTGGCGCTGGCGCGACTGGGTAATCAGCGCGTTCAACCGCAACTTGCCCTACGACCGGTTCGTCCTTGAGCAGATCGCCGGCGATATGCTGCCGGGCGCGACCCTGGACCAGGTGATCGCCACCGGCTTCAACCGCAACCACCGCGGCAACACCGAAGACGGCATTGTTCCGGAAGAATACGCGGTGGAGTACGTGGTTGACCGCGTCGAAACGACCTGCACTGTGTTCCTCGGCCTCACCATGGGCTGCGCGCGCTGTCACAACCACAAATACGACCCATTCTCTCAGCGGGAGTTCTACCAGCTCTTCGCTTACTTCAACAACATCCCGGAAAATGGGCGGGCAATGAAATACGGCAACTCGCCTCCGCTGGTGGCGGCGCCGACCGCGGAACAGCAGCAAGCGCACGCCCGGCTGCAAGCGCAAATCCGCGCCGTGGAGGAGTTCCTGGCGGATCGCGAACCGCAGATCGCCAGGGCGCAGCAGCAATGGGAGCACCATCTTCCAGCCGCTGGGACGCTGTATTGGGCGCCCCCGGCCGGCATCGCGTCAATCTTCGAGCTGGAGCTGCCCGGCCTGGCTGCGACGCCTGCCGGCCCGCCGGAATATAAAGCCGGCCGGGTGGGGAACGCCGCCTGGTTCGACGGGACGACTTTCTTGCAGTACGGCGAGTACGGCAATTTCGACATCGAAGATCACTGGACGATAGCCGCGTGGGTGTATGGCGACGGGAAGCTCGACGGCCCGGTGGCCAGCCGCATGGCGGACAATCCGAAGGGGCGTGGCTACGGCTTGCATCTCAACAACGGCAGGGTTCACGTGCACCTGACCAGCGTCTATGAGACCGACGCGCTGCGCGTGGAAACCGAGGAGAGCATCGCCCCGGGACAGTGGCATCACCTTGCCGCCACCTATGACGGATCGCGCATGGTCGACGGCGTGTCCGTGTACATTGACGGCAGGCCGGCGAAACTGAAGTTCCACGCAAACACCTTGTACCGGCCGTTTCGCAACGCCGGGCGCCGGTTCGCCGAGCCCTTCCGGATCGCCGGCGGATGGGGCACGGAACGCCGCTTTAAGGGCGGCACAGACGACGTCCGGTTGTACGCGCGCGTTCTTTCGCGGGAAGAGATCGAATCGCTAGCCGTGGGCCAGCCGGTGGGTTACCTGGCCGGACAGCCGCCCTCGCGGCGGACGGCGGCTGAGGCGCGCCTGCTCCGCTGGCATTTCCTCGAGAACGCCGCGCCGAATGAAATCCGGCAGGCCTGGGACAGGCTCGTCTCTCTCCGCCGCGAGCGCGAAATCCTGGAGCGGTCCTTTCCCACCGTCATGGTGATGGCCGAACAACCTGTGCGGCGTGACACGTTCTTTCTGGTCCGTGGCGCTTACGACAAGCCGGGAGAGAAAGTCGAGGCGGGCGTGCCGTTGGCCCTTCCTCCGCTTCCGCCGGCCGCGCCCAACAACCGCCTGGGCTTCGCACGCTGGCTTGTTGACCCCTCGAATCCTCTCACCGCTCGCGTAGCGGTCAACCGGACCTGGCAGATGTATCTTGGCGTGGGCCTGGTCAAGACCACGGAGGATTTCGGCGTCCAAGGAGAGTGGCCTTCCCACCCTGAGTTGCTTGACTGGCTGGCGACCGAATTCGTTCGAAGCGGATGGGACATGAAGGCGCTCCAGAAGCTGATTCTGACCAGCGCCACGTATCGCCAATCTTCCCGCGTCAGTGCGGAGCTTCTTCAAAAAGACCCGGGAAACAGGCTGCTGGCGCGAGGTCCGCGTTTTCGTCTTCCGGCCGAGATGATTCGCGATCAGGCACTCCTGGCCGCCGGCCTTCTGGCGGAGAAGCTCGGCGGGCCGTCGGTCAAGCCGTATCAACCACCCGACCTGTGGAAGGAACTAATCATGCAGGACATGGAGTATGTCCAGAGCAAGGGCCCGGATCTCTATCGCCGGAGCCTGTATACGTTCTGGAAGCGCACGGTGCCGCCGCCGGTGATGGTCAATTTCGACTCGGCCAACCGGGAAGTCTGTGTGGTCCGCGAAAGCCGCACCAACACGCCGTTGCAGGCCCTCAACATGATGAACGACGTCACGTTCCTGGAAGCGGCCCGGTTCATCGGCCAGCGGATGATGAACGAGGGTGGATCCACACCCGAACTGCGGCTGCGTCACGGCTTCCGTCTTCTCACCGGACGCGCGCCCGTTTCCGGGGAGTTGGAGATTCTCCAGGACAGCTTGCGCTACCATCTCGATTATTTCGCGGGGAAGCCCGAGGCGGTGGACGCCTACCTGAACCAGGGCGTCTCACCGCCCGATCCCGCGCTCGGCCGGCGCGAGCTGGCCTCCTACGCGGCGGTCGCCAGCCTCATCCTCAACCTCGACGAAGCGGTGACCAAGGAGTGAACCATGGATCCGGTGACTGAACGCCGCCTCCTGATCACCCGCCGCCACTTCTTCTCCGCCGGTTCAACGGGCATTGGCATCGCGGCGCTTTCCTCGTTGCTGGCTCGCAAGGCGCACGCGGCGGGCGGCTTGTCGGGTTTGCCGCATCACACGCCCAAGGCAAAGCGCGTTATCTACCTGTTTCAACATGGGGCCCCTTCCCAGCTTGACCTGTTCGACTACAAACCGGAGCTTGCCCGGCTTCGAGGCGCCAATCTGCCGGACTCGGTTCGACGCGGGCAGCGCCTGACGGGCATGACCGCCTACCAGGAGACTTTCCCCACCGCGCCCTCCGTGTTCCAGTTCTCCCGGCAAGGCCAGTCGGGCCTGTGGCTGAGCGAACTGTTGCCGCACACCGGCAAGGCCGCCGACGACATCTGCCTGGTGAAGTCGCTCCACACCGAGGCCATCAACCACGACCCGGCGGTCACCTTCTTCCAGACCGGTTTCCAGCTCGCCGGCCGGCCCTCCATCGGCGCCTGGGTTTCCTACGGTCTGGGAAGCGAGAACGAAAACCTCCCCGCCTTTGTGGTCATGGTCTCGCAGGGTGTGGGCAACGCGCAGGCGCTTGCCGAGCGCGCCTGGGCGAGCGGCTTCTTGCCGACCCGCCACCAGGGAGTGAAATTCCGCGCCTCCTCCGATCCGGTTCTCTACCTCTCCAACCCGCCCGGCTATGACAGCACCGCGCGGCGCCGATATCTTGACGACCTGGCGCGGCTGAATCAGATGAAGCTGGCCGACTACCAGGACCCGGAGATTGCCACCCGCATCGCCCAGTATGAGATGGCGTTCCGGATGCAGAGTTCCGTGCCGGAACTGGCGGACCTGTCCACGGAGCCCGAATCCACCTTCGATCTCTACGGTCCCGACTCGCGCAAGCCAGGCTCTTATGCCGCCAACTGCATCCTGGCGCGGCGGCTGGCCGAGCGCGGCGTCCGCTTCATCCAGCTTTTTCATCGCGGCTGGGACCAGCACGGCAACCTGCCGAAGGAAATCCGCGGGCAGTGCCTGCAAACCGATCAGCCCTCCGCCGCGCTGATCGCGGATCTGAAACAGCGCGGGATGCTGGACGAAACCCTTATCGTCTGGGGCGGAGAATTCGGACGCACCGTCTATTCGCAGGGCACTCTCACCGAAGACAATTACGGGCGCGACCATCACCCGCGCTGTTTCGCTATGGTGCTGGCCGGAGGAGGCATCAAGGGCGGCCGCACTTACGGCGAGACGGATGATTTCTCCTACAACATTGTCGAAAACCCCGTGGATGTCCACGACCTCCACGCCACGATCCTGCACCTGCTTGGCGTCGATCACACGCGCCTTACGTTCAAGTTTCAAGGGCGCCATTATCGCCTGACTGACGTGGCGGGCAACATGATCCGGGGTATCCTCACGTAGCGGTCCCCATGAACGCCGCGCCGAGTGAAGAGGAGGTCCGGCAAATCGTCGCCATCGGGCATCCGGTCCTGCGGAACCTGGCTATCACGCAGGCCTACAGCGAAATCTCCCGCGCCTTCGCCGGGCGCTGCCCGGGCGCTAACTGGTGTACTTTCGCCACCTGGGCATCAAGGCAGGCCGGCCAGACCATCCGCGGCGAAGATCTCCACGATACTCTTGACCGCCGTCTGCACGCGCCGGCCAGCATCACAGCTCCGCTGGAATCCCTTTGGCGCCGGGTGCTGCGAGCCGGGTTTCACGACCCCAGTACCATCTTCGGACGGCTGGTGCGGGAAATCCACGGCCCGCTCGATGCCCTGGAGCACGCCTCCGATGCAGTCGGCCGTGGCAACAAGAAAGTCTTCGAGGAAATTGCCGAGGTGTGGGCACGCTTCCTTGCCGGCCGCGCGGGCGACCAGGCGCACGATCCCGCTCAGATTGCCGCCTTCTGTGAACAGCTCAAACCGGGCGAGCCGCCCGACGGCCAGCGATACCTCCGCCAGGCCTTTACGAACTACTACTCGGCCATGTTCGAGCCGGGGCCGAAGACCAGGGCTGAGCTGATGTTTCTGGCCAACCTGGAGGTGGGACTCCACGAGCAGACCCGCCTCCAACCCGAGATCCGGGATGCCCTGGACGTGCCCCTGCGCGACGCCGCGGATCTCGGCTTTCGTGTACTTGCTGTGGTGTTCCCGCGTTCGGCGCGGTGGTGGGAGATCTTCAAAAAGCCTTCAGCCTCGCTCCTGGGCGTGCTGGCGCATTCCTTTGCGGGCTTCTGCTTCCGGCTGAACCGTCACATCATTACGGAATGCCTGATGACGCTTCGGTTGCCGCCGGGCGCAGTACTCAGGCTGGGCGCGAAGATGAATGCTCCCGCCGCGCCAAGCCTGGCCGAAATCACCAACCCCGCTCTTCTGAGGATGCTCGCCGGGCTGGAACCGGACGGAACCGGAGACGACGCCGCCGACGTCGAGGACTGGTCCGTATTCCGCCAGCGCCTACACTTTATAGCCCACCTCTTCCGCTCGTTCCATGAGTCCAGCGAGCTGTTCGATCCCCCCTTCACGCCGGAGCAAATTCGCGAGTTCCGCGAAGGCCGGATCCCGGATGGCGATTTGTAGCCTCACAAGCCGAGGCGTTCGCTCATCCAGGCCTCGACGAGGGCTCTTTCGAGCGCATAGCTCATCCGCTGGAGAGCCTGCTCCGGCGGATGAGCTATGCGCT
>Ga0233417_10000679_pt1 | contig 10348 bp, 9 predicted proteins | sample Sed_MG_FD_189023 | JGI IMG/M metagenome (GOLD analysis project Ga0233417, IMG submission 189023) | Sediment microbial communities from Lake Towuti, South Sulawesi, Indonesia - Sediment_Towuti_2014_0.5_MG | ecosystem: Environmental > Aquatic > Freshwater > Lake > Sediment | place: Indonesia... | reverse complement strand
TTCATCTAGGAATCCGTCGCATCGCGCTGCGTGATATTGCACCGCACAACACGAATTCTACATGCAGATCAGGCCCTGTCAAGAAAAATTCTTGCATCGCAGCATAAGGTGCGGCACCGCACCAAAACCCTCGCCGGATCAATGGGTTGAGCCCCGGGACGGGGCGTGACCCGTCCCGCGACCGCCGGCTGGGTGCGGTGGATGCCGGCCACCTTCGTCTTCCTTTGGGCGACCGGTTTCATCGGCGCGAAGTACGGGCTGCCGTACGCCGAACCGGCGCGGTTCCTCGTCGCCCGGTTCGCGCTGGTCGTGGCGCTCATGCTCCCGATCGCGCTGCTTGCGCGCGCGCCCTGGCCCCACAGCGGCGCGCACGTGTTCCACGTTGCCGTCGCGGGCATCCTGCTCCACGGCGGCTACCTCGGCGGCGTCTTCAGCTCGATCCACGCCGGCATGCCGGCCGGGCTGTCGGCGCTGATCGTCGGGCTGCAGCCGGTCCTCACCGCGCTCGCCGCGCGCCCGCTCCTCGGCGAGCGGGTCACGGCGCGGCAATGGCTCGGCCTCGCGCTCGGGTTCGGCGGCGTCGCACTCGTCGTGGGCAGCCGCGCCTCGCTTGGCGGCCTGTCCGCATTCAGCCTCGCGATGTCGGTCCTCGCGCTCGTCTCGATCACGATCGGCACGGTCTACCAGAAGCGCTTCTGCGGCGCGTTCGACCTGCGCACCGGATCGGTGATCCAGTTCGTCGCGGCGGGCCTCGCGCTCGCGCCGTTCGCGATCGCGTTCGAGCACGCGCCGATCCGCTGGACGCCCGAGTTCGCGTTCGCGATGGCGTGGCTGGTGTTCGTGCTCTCGATCGGCGCGATCTCGCTCCTCGCGCTGCTCATCCGCCGCGGCGCCATGACGAAGGTGGCGAGCCTGTTCTACCTCGTCCCGCCGTGCACCGCCGTGATCGCTTTTTTCCTGTTCGGCGAGACCCTCTCTCCGCTTGCCCTGGCGGGCTTCGTGCTGGCGGTGATCGGCGTCGCGCTGGTGGTCCGGGGTGGCTAGAATCGCGACCGCCTTGAAAACCGCTGTGCGCTTTCGCCCTCGCCGGACCCCGTCCCGATGAGCACCGGCCATCGGGAGACGCTGCCGCCGCAGCTCCTCTGGCTGCTCGTCGCGCTCACGCTCGCGTGGGGCTTCAACTGGCCGATGATCAAGCTGTCCCTCGCCGGCATGCCGCCGATGCACTTCCGCAGCTGGTGTCTCGGAGCGGGCGCGGCGATCCTCTTCGTGATGGCGGCGTCGCGCTGGCTGCCGTGGCGCGTGCCGCGCGCCGAATGGCGCCGCCTGGCGGTCATTTCCTTCTTCAACATCACGGTCTGGAACATCCTGTCCGTGTACGGGGTCAGCATGATGGCGTCCGGGCGCGCATCGATCCTCGGCTACACGATGCCGATGTGGAGCGTCCTGCTCGGCACCTGGGTCCTTGGCGAGCCGTTCACGCGCCGGCGCGCGGTCGGGGTGGTGCTCGGCATGGCCGGCATGCTGCTCCTGCTCGGCGCCGAGTTCAGGGCGGTCGAGCGCGCGCCCGTGGGCGCGCTGTGCATGATCGGCGCGGCCATCGGCTGGGCGATCGCGATCATCCTCATCCGCAGGTGGCCGACCGCGCTGCCGACGACCAGCTTCGCCGCCTGGCAGATGCTGATCGGCGGGCTGCCGATCTTCGCGTTCGCGCTGTTCTTGGAGCAGGGCAGCTTCAGCCTGCTCGCGCTCGCGCCGGGTCCGCTGATCGGCGTGCTCTACAACATGTTCATCGCCTTCGGGTTCTGCTACTGGGCGTTCACGAAGATCGCGCAGAGCACGCCGGCGGGGGTGTCGGGTCTCTCGTCGCTGATGGTGCCGGTGGTCGGCGTCTTCAGCGGTGCGCTCGTGCTCGGCGAGACGCCGCGCTGGAGCGACTACGCCGCGCTCCTCCTGGTCGTCGGCTCGCTCGCGACCGTGCTGATCCCGCCGCGCGCCGCGCGGCCGGCGGCGGCGAAGGCCTGAGCCGCCCATATAATCGCTCTGCAACGTGGAGCTCGGCATGGTCGGCTGGATCGTCATCGGTGCCGCGGTGGTATTCGGCGTTCCCGCGGCGATGTACCTCGTGCAGGACAGCCTGCTCTTCTTCCCGCAGCCGCTCATCGGCCCGGGACCGGCGGCGCGCGCCGCGCGGCCGGTGGAGGACGTCGCGTTCGAGACCGCGGACGGGGTTCGCCTGCGGGGCTGGCTGATTCACCGCCAGGCCGGCGCCGACCGCGCGCCGCTCCTGATCTTCTACGGCGGGAACGCGGAGGAGATCTCCTGGCGAGCCGGTGAACCGTGGCCGCCGGCATGGTCGCTCGCGCTGGTGAACTACCGGGGCTACGGCACGAGCGAGGGCAAGCCTTCCGAGAGCGACCTCTGCGCCGATGCGCTCCTCGTGTTCGACGCGCTCGCGCGCCGTCCGGACGTGGACGCGAAGCGCATCGTGCTGGTCGGCAGCAGCCTCGGGAGCGGGGTCGCCACCCACGTCGCTGCGCAGCGGCCGGTCGCCGGCGCGATCCTCATCTCGCCGTTCGACAGCATGACCGAGGTCGGGCGGCGGCACTATCCGTGGCTGCCGGTCGGGACGCTCCTGAAGCATCCGTTCGATTCGGCGTCGCGCGCTCCCGAGATCCGCGCCCCGCTGCTTGCGATCGCGGGGGGCCGCGACGGCATCATTCCGCCCGTGCACTCGAAGCGGCTGTTCGACGCGTGGGGCGGCCCCAAGCGCTGGGTGGAGATTCCGCAGGCCGGCCACAACGACATCAGCGGCTGGCCGCAGTACTGGCCCGCGATCGGCGAATTCCTTCGCGAGCTTCCGGCGAGCTAGGCCGGAACGGCGATCGTGCGCCGGCGCGGGATCCGCTCCCGTCGCCAGTTCGCGACCGCCCAATCGAGCAGCTCGCGGACGCTCGCCTTGTCGAGCGCCGCCGGGGGCGCCTGCCCGAGGAACGCGAGCGCGCCGCAGAGCGCCGCGGACCCGCGGTCGCGGCCGACGGGCGCAGCGAGCGTCTGCTTGGAAAGCTTCTCTCCCTTGGGGTTCGTCGCGACCGGGACGTGCAGGTACCGGGGCGTCGGCAGACCGAGCAGCCGCTGCAGGAAGATCTGGCGCGGCGTCGAGTCGAGGAGATCCGCGCCGCGCACGACGTCGGTGATGCCCTGCGCGGCGTCGTCGACGACCACCGCGAGCTGGTACGCGCAGAGCCCGTCGGCACGCACCAGGACGAAGTCGCCGACCTCGCGTGCGAGATCCTGCTGCACGTGGCCCTGCAACGCGTCGTCGAAGTCGATCACCGCGGCGTCGACGCGAACCCGCGTTGCCCGCGTGACCCGCCCCGGCGCGAGCCCGCCGCGGCAGGTCCCCGGGTAGACCAGGCTGCCGTCGGGCGCGGCGATCGCGGAGTCCGCAACTTCCTTTCGCGTGCACGCACAGGCAAACAGGACGCCTCGCGCGCGCAGCGCGTCGAGCGCCGCGCGATACGCGTCGCCCCGCGTGCTCTGGTAGAGCACCGGTCCGTCCCACTCGAGCCCGAGCGCCGTGAGGGTACGCAGGATTTCATCGGCCGCGCCGGCGACCTCGCGCGGCGGATCGAGATCCTCCATCCGCACGAGCCAGTCGCCGCGGTGCGCGCGCGCATCGAGGAAGCTCGCCAGTGCGGCGGCGAGCGAGCCCGCGTGCAGCGGTCCCGTCGGCGACGGCGCGAACCGGCCGCGGTAGCGGTGCGAGACGGGATCGCTCATGTGCGAACACTACCGGCTCCGGGTGAAGCGCGCTGTATACTCGGCCGCGTTTCGAGAGCGAGGGACGAAACTTGGCGACCGTCGAGCTGACCCGGGAGAACTTCGAAAGCGTCGTGGCCGGCCATCCCATGGTCATCGTCGACTTCTGGGCGCCGTGGTGCGCGCCCTGCCGGGCGTTTGCACCGACCTACGATGCGGCGTCGGAACGGCATCCCGACATCGTGTTCGCCAAGGTGAACACCGAGGCGCAGCCCGAGCTGGCCGCTGCGTTCGACATCCGCTCGATTCCCACCCTGATGGTCTTTCGCGAGCAGGTGATCCTGTACGCCGAGCCCGGGTCGCTGCCGGCGGCGGCGCTGGACGACGTGATCGCCAGGAGCAAGGCGATCGACATGGCCGAGGTGCACCGGGAGATCGCGGCGCAGCAAACGCCCGACCAGACCTGAGCGTCACCGCGCGCGGGCCGCGCGCATCACAGGGAATCGTTCCGCGGCGATGGGCCGGAGCGGCACATATACTGGCCCGCTCCCGATGGACAAGGCCGGTTTCTCGCAGCCGCTGCCGGAGACGATCCGGGCCGCCCAGGTCGCGACGCTCTACGGCCAGGCGGTGCCGGGCTTCTTCGTCACGCTCGGCGTGGCCGCCGTGTGCGCCGGCGTGCTCTGGCACGACGTCGACCGCGCCGCGGTTGCCGGCTGGTTCCTGGCTGCCGCCGCCATCACCGCCCTCCGTTACCTGCTCGTGCGCGCCTATCGCGCGGCGGAGCGCCCCGCCGCGGAGGCGCGGCTCTGGGAGATGCGTTTCACCGTCGGCGCGGGCGCGATGGGCATCGCCTGGGGCGTGCTCGCCGCCCTCATCAATCCCGCGAGCTACACGCTCCAGGTCTTCGTCGCTTTCGCCGTCGGCGGCATGGCGATCGGCGCCATGGGCATCCTCGCGGCGAGCCGTCCGGCATTTCTCTGGTTCACGGTCCCGATGCTCGGCGCGCAGTCGGGGGAGTTCCTCCTCCTCGGCGGCGACCTCTACCCGGCGATGGGCCTCCTCGGCCTGATCTTCCTCGCCGCGGTCGTACGGATCTTCACCGGCCTGCACCGGACCGTGCTCCAGAACCTCGAGCGCGGGATCGTCAACGAGCGGCTCCTCGCCGAGCAGCGCGGGCTCTTCGACGCCGCGACCGTGGGGATCGTCTTCCTGCGCGAGCGGGTCGCCGTCGACTGCAACGTGCAGTTCGAGCGGATGCTCGGCTGGCCGCGCGAGCGGCTTGTCGGTTCCTCGAGCCGCCTGTGGTTCCCCGATGAGGCGAGCTGGTCCGGAGTCCTCGCGCAGATCGAGGCGCGGACCCGCGCCGGGCACCCGTACCGCACCGAGGTCGAGCTCAAGCGCCGGAACGGCGAACGAATCTGGTGCGACACCTCGTGGCAGGCCGTGATCCCCGGCCGCCCGGAGCTCGGCCTCGTCGCGGTCTACGCCGACGTGACCGAGCGCAAGCGCACGGAAGCGGCGCTGCGCAGCAGCGAGGAACGGCTCGATCTCGCGATCCAGGCCTCGCAGGCCGGCCTGTGGGACTGGGACATCGTGAACAACGTGCGGCACGTCTCGGACCGGTTCAAGGCGATCCTCGGCTTTCCCGCGGACGCCGACGTGGTCCGCGTCTTCCACCTGCCCGACCGGCTCCACCCGGACGATCGCGGGCGGGTGCTGGCGGCGGTCGACGCGGCGGTGAACGAGGGCGCGCCGTTCGACCAAGAAGCGCGCCTGCGCCGTGCCGACGGCACCTACGTGTGGGTGAACGGCAAGGGCCACGCGGTTCGCGACGGGCTCGGGCGGCCGGTACGCTTCGTCGGCTCGATCATCGACGTCTCGGACCGCAAGCAGGTCGAGGACCGGCTGCGCGAGAGCGAGGGCCACTTCCGCCACCTCGTGGAGACGGCGAACGATCTCGTGTGGGCGGTGGACCGCGACGGGCGCTGGACCTATCTCTCCCCGCGCGCCACCCGCCAGACCTTCGGCTGCGAGCCCGAGGACCTGCTCTGGGAGCGGCTCGTCGACTCGCAGCCGGAAAGCGAGCGCGAGCGCACGGCGGCGATGCTCGCCCGCGTGCTCGACGACGGCACCGCATCGCACTTCGAGACCGTGCATCTCGACCGCAAGGGCCGGGAGGTCGTGCTCAGCCTCAACGCGACGCCGCTGCGCGGTGCCGGTGGTGCGATCGTCGGGGTGACCGGGACCGCCACGAACATCACCGAGCTCAAGCGCAAGGAATCGGAGCTCTCCGCCGCGCTCGCCGAGCAGCAGCTGCTGTTCGACTCGGTCTCCGAGGGGATCGTGCTGCTGCGGCATGGCGTGGTGCGCAAATGCAACGCGAAATTCGCCGCGATGCTCGGGTACCAGCCCGAGGAGCTCGCCGATCAGCCGTCGCTCGTCTGGTACGCCGACCCGACGGAATGGGAGCACGTGAACCGGACCATCCGCGCCACCCTGGCCCAGGGCCGCGACTACGGCGGTGAGCTGCTGGTGAAGCGCAAGGACGGCACCCTGTTCTGGTGCGACATGCGCGGCCGCGCCCTCGACCCGGACCGCGTCGACGAGGGCGCGATCTTCGTCTTCATCGACATCTCGGCGCGCAAGGAACGCGAGCAGCGCATCCAGCACCTCGCCGATCATGACGCGCTCACCGGCCTGCTCAACCGGCGGCTCCTGGAGGACCGGCTGCAGCAGGCGATCAACCTCGCGCGCCGCAACGAGGCGATGGTCGCGGTGATGCTGATCGACCTCGACGGGTTCAAGGCGGTGAACGACCGGTTCGGGCACCTGATGGGCGACTACGTGCTGCGGACGGTGGCGAAGCGCCTGCGCGACTGCGTGCGCGAGTCCGACACGATCGCGCGGCTCGGCGGCGACGAGTTCGTCGTGCTGCTCTCCGGCCAGCGCTCGCCGGAGGACTCGAGCATCGTCGCCGAGAAGATCCTCGGCGCGCTGACCGACCCGGTCGCGGCCGGCGGGCGGCGCTTCGACATCGGGGCCTCGATCGGCATCAGCGTGTTCCCGCGCGACGGCGCGAACGCCGAGCAGCTGCTCAAGCACGCCGACGCCGCGATGTACCGGGTGAAGGAAGCGGGGAAAAACCGCTACGAGTTCTACTCGGGCTGAGGCCGCCGATCGGCGTCGAGCGCCGGCGACTGATCGCGCTCTGGCGCGAAGGTAGAATCGGCGCCGTGGTGCTGCATGCGACCGAGCGCGAACTGCACTTCGAGGAAGCGCGGCTGGGCTAGGCGTGGCGCCGGCGCGGCGGCGGTCCTCGCGGCCGCGCTCGTGGTTGCGCCCGCAAGCGCCGCGGACCCGCAGCCGGCGTTCAACGACGGCCTGCTGTGGCGGGTCTCGAAGTCCGGCATCAGCGACAGCTTCGTGTTCGGCACGATCCACATCGCGGACCCGCGCGTGAACTCGATCGCAAAGCCGGTCGAGGACGCGCTCGCGCAGTCGCGGACGCTGGCGATGGAGATCGCTCCCGAGGCCGTCGCCGATGCGCGCGTGTTCGATCTCGAGCAGTTCCGCGACGGGCGGCGGCTCGAGGGGCTGATCGGCCCCGCGGCGTTCGCCCAGGTCCGCGACCGGCTGGTCGCCCAGGAAATCCCCGAGCGCGTCGTCGAGCGGCTCAAGCCGTGGGCCGTGCTGGTCAAGCTCACCAGGGCTCCGGTCGGGAGCGAAGCGCTGAGCCTCGATCAGCAGCTCCTCGCGGCGGCGCGGGCGCGGCGCATGAAGCTCGCGATGCTCGAATGGCTCGAGGAGCAGATCGCGGCCTTCGACAGCGTGCCGATGGAATCGCAGATCGCGCTCCTCAGCCACACGCTGGCGCACCCGGAGGCGGTGGAGGCGGCGGTCGAGCCGACGATCGAGGCCTGGCGGCGCGGCGACCTCGCGGCGCTCGCGCGGCTCGGCGACCGCATCAGCCGGCGGTTCCCCGGCATGGGCTACCACTATTCGCAGCTGACGAAGCACATCATCCACAACCGCACGATCGTGATGCATCACCGGCTGCTCCTGCCGCTCCGGGAGGGCCGCGTGTTCGTCGCCGTGGGCGCCCTGCACCTGCAGGGCGACAAGGGCCTGCTCGCGATGCTCCGGCGCGACGGCTACCGCGTGACGCGGGTCTGGGTCGGCGAGGCCAGGGCTTCGTGAGCGTCGTCGCCCTGATCTCCGGCCGCGGCAGCAACCTCCGCGCGCTCGTCGAGGCCGGCCTGCCGGTCTCGGCGGTGATCAGCAATCGCGCCGACGCCGCCGGAGTCGAGTTCGCGCGGCGGCAGCGGATCAAGACTGCCGTCGTCGCGCACACCGGGTATCCGACGCGCGAGGCGTTCGACGACGCGCTCGCCGCCGAGATCGAGCGCCACCGCCCCAAGCTCGTGGCGCTCGCCGGATTCATGCGCATCCTCACTCCGGCGTTCATTGCGCGTCACGAGGCGCGCCTCCTGAACATCCACCCGTCGCTGTTGCCGGCGTTTCCCGGCCTGCACACCCACGCCCGGGCCCTGGAAGCGGGTGTAAAGGTGCACGGCTGCACGGTGCACTTCGTGACCGCCGACCTCGACCACGGTCCGATCGTCATCCAGGCCGCGGTCCCGGTGAAGCCGGACGACGACGAGAGCCGTCTCGCGGCGCGCGTGCTGGTGCAGGAGCATCGGGTATACCCGCAGGCCGTCCGCTGGTTCCTCGAAGGCAAGCTGCAGGTCGAGCGGGGCGTCGTGCGCGTCCGCGAGGCCGGCGCGCGGCAGTGGCTTCTCGCCGACGAGTGAGCTTGGCTGCGGCGCCGCGCTGATGCCGGTCGCCGCCGCGATCATCGACGCGCTCGGCGCCGCGGCGGCGGAGGTGCTGCGGCTCGACCGTCCGGCCGATGCGGTGCTGTCGTCGTTCTTCCGCACTCACCCGAAGCTCGGCCAGCGCGATCGCGCGTTCGTGGCGGAGACGGTCTACGCGCTCCTGCGCCGCAAGCGCCTCGTCGAAACCGCGGTCGGCGAAACAGGTCTCGCCCGGCCGGACGCGCGCGCGCTCGCGCTCGCGGCGGCAGTGCGGGTACGCGGCCTCAATATGCGCGAGCTCGCTGGCGCGCTGCGCTTCGGCGAGGCGGAGTGGCTCACAGCGGTCAAGGGCGCCGCGCGCGGCGCGCTGCCGTTCGCGGTGGAGTGCGATCTGCCCGACTGGGTCATCGTCCGCCTGGTGCCGGTGATGGGCGAGGCGGGTCTGGCGCGTCTCGCCGCCGCGCTCAACCAGCCGGCGCCGCTCGACCTGCGCGTCAACGTGCTCAACGCCGACCGCGAGGGCGTGGCGGCGGCGCTCGCCGCCGACGGGATCGCCGCGACGCCGACGCCGTACTCGCCCGCCGGTCTGCGGCTCGCGGACAAGCCGGCGCTCAACCGGCACCGGCTCTTCACGTCGGGTGCGATCGAGGTCCAGGACGAAGGCAGCCAGCTCGTCTGCTACCTCCTCGCGCCGCGGCGCGGCGAAATGGTCGTCGACTTCTGCGCGGGCGCGGGCGGCAAATCGCTCGCGCTCGGGGCGCTCATGCGCTCGACCGGACGCGTCTACGCCTTCGACGTCTCCGAGAAGCGGCTCGCGCAGCTCGGGCCGCGGCTCGCACGCTCCGGGCTGTCGAACGTGCACCCGCATCTCATCGGCAGCGAGCGGGATCCGAGGGTGAAGCGCCTGTCCGGTAAAATCGACCGCGTTCTCGTCGATGCGCCGTGCACCGGCCTCGGCACCCTGCGCCGGAATCCCGACCTCAAGTGGCGCCAGGACGAGGAGGCGCTCGGCGAGCTCAGGCTCAAGCAGGCGGCGATCCTCGCCTCGGCGGCGAGCCTGGTGAAACCCGGAGGCCGGTTGCTCTACGTCACCTGCAGCATCCTGCCCGAGGAGAACGAGGCGATCGTGCGGGGCTTTCTCACCGGCAATCCCGGGTTCACCCTCGTGCCGGCGCGCCCGGCGCTCGAGGCGCAGCGGATCGCGCTTCCGCCCGGCGACCCGGACGACGCATTCCTCAGGCTGCGACCGGACGTCCACGGCACCGACGCCTTCTTCGGCGCGCTCCTGGCGCGGCCCGCGTGAACCTGCCCTCCACGCTGACGGGAATCGTGACCCTGGCGATCGCATTCGGTGCGCCGGCCCAGCCGGCAGCGCGCCCCGCGCCACCGTTCTCCGGGACGGGCACGACGGTTCAGGTCGCCTTCGCGCCGTGGGAGGATGCCGAGGGGATGGTGGTGGACGCGATCGCCGAGGCGCAGCGCCAGATCCTCGTCCAGGCCTTCTCGTTCACCAGCCGTCGGATCGCCGCCGCGCTGATCGCGGCGAAGCGCCGGGGCGTGGAGGTACTCGTGACGGCCGACCGCGAGCAGACGCTCGCGGGCGAGGGGAGCCGAATCCGCGACCTCGCCGCGGCAGGCATCCCGGTCTGGCTGGAAACCCGTCATGCCGCCGCGCACAACAAGGTCATGGTGATCGACGCCGCGACACGCGACTCCGCGGTGATCACCGGGTCGTTCAACTGGAGCGCGGCCGCGCAGCGCCGGAACGC
>Ga0233417_10000678_pt1 | contig 10349 bp, 13 predicted proteins | sample Sed_MG_FD_189023 | JGI IMG/M metagenome (GOLD analysis project Ga0233417, IMG submission 189023) | Sediment microbial communities from Lake Towuti, South Sulawesi, Indonesia - Sediment_Towuti_2014_0.5_MG | ecosystem: Environmental > Aquatic > Freshwater > Lake > Sediment | place: Indonesia... | reverse complement strand
TTAATCTGTATAATATGAAGTATGTAACTTATTATTTCCTACTAAAGAATGTTGTTCGCATCCAATTCTAAAGGCATCTCCTGAACTTAAAGCTATTTCGCTACTCCAAGTAGAAGTTTCTTCATCATATTTTTTATAATAAGCTTTATCATCTGATTTTTTAGTATAAAAAGCATATATATTATCAGAAGCATCTGATCCTATACAATACATATCTTTATATGTTTGCGAAACACCAGATGTTATTAAATCTACTGAAAATGTAGTTTCGTTTTTATAAACTTGAAAATAATATGTTCCCGATCCTTCTCTAAAAGATATAATCCATCTATTTCCTTGATTATCTATAACTAAAGAATGTCCAAATAAATTACGATTAGTGCTAGATACTATATCAGCAGAAGACTGAAAAATTCCATTATAATTCCACCTTTCCATTTTTCCTCTGAAAGTAGCATTTGTTAGTCTTACAATTAAATATATATCGCTTGTTAATGGATTAGAATCAATACTATCAATTGTATAATGGTAATTATCAGTAGCGTGAGTACGTTGTGTTCCATTTGTCCAACTAGATCCATAATTATCTGTATATTTATTATTAATATATACAGGACTGCTTCCTGAAGCATGTGTTAGCCAAAAAATATGTAATCTAGATAAGCCAGATTTTCTATTCCAAGTTATAAGAGGTTTTAAAATTATTCCTGTAGAAACTAAGCTAGTTTCGCTTAAAACTTCGCTCCACGTTTCAGAAGAATGATCTCTTTTTTGTACTTTTAAAGTATATGTATCTATATCAGTAGCAAAACTATAAGTAAGAAATACATCATCTAAATCAGATATAGCAAAACTAAACATATCAATATCTCCTTCTCCTGAAGGCGGAGAAAATGTAGTATCTAAACTCCAATTAGTTCCTCCATTATCAGAATAACGTATTTCTAATTGTCCAGAAGTATTGATATGTCCAATATATATTCTTCCATCACTAGTTCGTATTACCGAATGTTCTGCAAAACCATCTTCTCTTTCATAGATAATTTTTGCGTCAGTATCTATAAGATTAGGCATTAGTTTTCTCCTTTATACTGATACTGTTATGGAAATTTTAATATATAAATCTGTATCAGAATCTACATTCTTTGCAGAAAAAGTCAAACGATTTAACATAGTAGAACCAGAAGCTATAGCGTCGTCAAAAATACCAGCTTCTGTAATAGCATAAGATTCTCCTGAACTAAAAGAAAAAGTATATTCATAAACCGCTTTATATGAATTATAACTTTTTGTTGCAGAAGCTCTAGTAACTTCTGATTCTAAAGCTGTATCGTTAGCTGTAGGAGAAGTTGTACCTTCGCCAATAGCAATATATCCGAAAGATGTTGGAGAATCCACTCCATTAATTAATTTAGCTACTCTTTCTTTTCCAGTATTAACTATAAGATTCTTCAATTCTTGTCTCTCAATAACAACACCTTTTCTGCGTAGTTCTAGAACTACTTCACCCATCAATTTAATTCTTTCTTCCATTGGTTTCCTCCCTTTCAATAATATCATTTTAATAGTATCTATAATTCTAAAATTATTATTCATTATGTTATATCTTCACTAGTAACTGTCCATGTACTATTTTCTATTTTTACTAAAGTAGTAGGATCAGTATATGTTACTACCCATAAATTTTTATTATTATCTATAGTTATAGCTCTAGCATTATTAATGCCTGTTAAAGTAATTGTTGCTAATAAAGAATTATTATTTTTGTTAAACCTCAAAATTTTGGCATCTGATCCGCTTATAGAGCCTGGTATTAAAATAAAAGTATAATCTTTAACAACTAATGAAATTCCTTCTTCAGTAATAAATATTGGCTTAGTATAATAGAAATAAGTAGTTAGAGGGGAAGTTTTACTTAATCTTATTCCTATATATTGATCATCATCTAAAGATAAATAGATATAACTTCCGTCATCTGTAATTTTAGTAATTTTATTAGCTTGAATATTTAAATCAAAATATCTAACATTTGGATTATATTTACTTACTTTATAAAGATAAGAAATTCCACCAGTTCCTAAAAATGCAATCCATAGATAATCTCCTTCTCTATGAATAGCAGTTATTTCTTTTTCTGGAAATGTAAACCTATTTTTTATCATATTTATACTGAAGTATATTTAATACTAATTATTGGTTGTTCTAAACCTGATTGAGTTGTTCCAGCTGGAATAATAATTTTTAAATTACAATAAAGAACTTTAGCACTTAATAAAGCTCCATTTTCATTATTTAACCATAAGAAATGATTATTTTCGCTTCCAGCTAATGGATATCCTGCCCAATCATCTCCAGGAAGTCCATCTGTGGTTACTATTCCTTTCCACCAACTATCATCGGCTACTCCGTTACCTAAACTATATAATTCAATGCTATCTAAATCTTCATCATCCCATAGTTCTAAAATAGGCTCTGAAGTAGTTTCGCCATCAAAAGAAAAAGCAAATACATATCTTTTATTTTCAGCAAAATTATGAATTTCTCTTAAAATTCCTGAACTTACATCTTCTAAAAAACATCTATTTACTTCCACATCTTCAGTAGCACTAATTAATGTTCCTGCCTGATTTTTAGCTGAATCAGAAGGAATAGTTTCGCCATCAGCTACTATAATAGAACCAGCCGAAAATAATAATTTATCATTAGCGATAGACATTTCCTGCCAATCTATTCCAGAAGTTCCTAATGGCTGATCATCTGTATCACAATTTACATGAACTGTTAATTCTGTACTCATTTTTTTTATTCCCCTCCTTTTACCAAGAGTTTACTCTTAATCGAATAATATATCGTTGAGTATCTGTTCTAAGATTTTCTGGATATTCTATAGGTACAATTCTTTTTACTTTATATTGCCAATATAAAGTTTCAGTTTGATCGAATCTTAAAATATATGGTATATTTAATTCAATTGCACTTTCTAATTCATCTATTTTAGATGTTACCATTTCATAATTATTTCCAAATAATATACCTTCTATTTCTGCATCCCAAGCTTGATCTCCTCCTTCTATAATAATACTTCCTTTACCTCTAACAGTAGAATGTTCAACTATATTTTTTGGTGATTGTGGTATATTAGTTCTTTGTACAATAGGAAATGTATATAATAATGTATTTCCTGTAGAATCATATAATTTAAATCTAGGCACAAAACTTGTTTCGGGAAATTCAAGTAATTTTGATGTTCCTGTTTTATTACCATGATCAAAAATAACTCCATATCTAACATCTGATTCATCAGGATAATCAGCTGAAATTCTTTGATCAATACCTATATCTATATGATAATCTTCTGTTCTATTTAATAATCCTATTTTAGAAAAACCTATATCATCTAAATTAGTTCCTATTCTAGTATAATCCAAGTTATCAGGATCATTAAATTGAGGATCTAATTCATAATAAGTTATTCCATAAGCATCTAAATCGTAATTAGAATTTTTTAGACAATTATAAAAATTAATATTACTAACAAATGCACAATCAGGATCATGATTAAACATAATTCCATAATGAGAATAATAATATCCAGCATTTATAATAATACAGTTTATAGCAATTGTTCCTTCTCCTGAAATAGCAAATCCGATTGAATCACTATCAGATATACAATTATAATAATGTCCCAATGTAGAAAATCCTTGTAAATTATTTTTTGAAATACAATTAATAGCAGATGTTCCTCTCCAAAATCCATAAAATGTATTGTTTTCTGATATACAATTTTGAGTTATACACCATTGAAATCCAACTAATGCATTATTATGAGCATAGCAATTTATACATTTTGAAGATGTAAATCCATGAAATTGTGTATTTTTAACTTCTATATTTATAAGAACATTAAAATCAATAGGTGCATAGATTCCATATCCTGTAGATTGTCCATCTAATATTAAATTCTCTATTTTCCAAAATCCTCCATTAGGAAATGCCAAAAGATTTCCGCTACCTCCGCCATTTCGTTGTATAATAGCTTTGCCTTTATCTCCAATAATTGAAGAATAACCACTAATTCTATTAGGATTAGAACTCGAAGCTATATTTGTAAATGTAGTATCTACTAAATTATAAATACCATCTGCTTTAATCCATAAATGATCTCCATTAGACCAACCAGTCATGGTTTCTATTGCATTTATAGCTTCTAATAATGTCCAGGGATTGCCTTCTGAACCATTTCCACCGCCACTAGCTAATGCTGATACATATCTATTTGCCATAATTATTTCTCCTCTATAATTTGATTATTTTGTTCTTGAGTATCTTTATTATAAGTTGTAATTATTCTTTGTGTATCAGTTTCTTCGATTTTTATATGACATATATTACAATCAATAATTTCATTACTTTCATCAAGAATACAATTTACTAAATTACAAGTTTCTAATTTACAATTAATTATATTAGGTAATGAAGTAAAAGGATTTTCTTGAGAAAAATTACAATTTTTAAAATGTTTATTAGAAAAAGATATATTAGGATTACTATATCGTTTATGTTTAATAATTTCCATACTTTATCTCCTTTTAATATTTTTCTATAATTTCTTCTGTTCCTCTAAAAAATGTAGATTTAGGATTTTCTACATCTAATTTAATTTTCTTTTCTACTCTTGTATCTATCAATCCATCTAATTTCTTACCATCTAAATTATTAGTTACATTAAAATCCACATCTATATTTATAATATCTTCAGCTGTAATAGGTTTTTTTTCTCTAGGCATAGGAGTCCATAATTCAGGTCTAGTTCTTGCTATATCTGCCATAATTTCGGCTATATTTATTTGAGGAATACCTGGAATGGGCATGCCTCTAGGAGCTTCTTCTCTAATCCATTTTCCAACTTGATATTGTTCAATTCTTCTAGGAAATCTTTCTTCAAATACAGCTCCTGCCATTTTACCTAGATCTTCTATTTTCATAGTACCAGCTAAAACTCTTGCTATATCACTAGCTATACTTTCTCCATAATCCATAGCAATTTTATAAAGTTCTATAGCATCTTGAGAATATTCTATTTGTCCTAGTTTTTCTTTTGTAATTTCTCTTTCAATATCTAAAACTCTTTTTAGTCTATCTGTTCTGCCTTGTTCTATTTTATAAACAGAATATAAAGTATTTTGTGTTTCTAATATTTGTCTTGTAGTAGCTCCTTTAATTTTTAATAATTCGAGAGCTTGTTCTACTTCTAATTTAGTTTCTTCTCTACCTTTTCCTCTAACTAATTTTTCTAGTTGTTGTTCTTCCTTTTTTAAATTTACCATATTACTTAATATATCCAATAATTTAGTTTGTTGCTCTATAGATAATGCATCGATATTAACTCTCTTCTTTACTAAATTGTATATATCTGCTCTTAAAGTAATTTCAGGAGCTTCTGTAGCAATTCTTTCTTTAACTAAATTATTTAATTCTTGATCTAAAGTTAAAATATCTTTCTTTTTTTGTTCTTCTTCGCTAGTAACTTGTATAACTTGTAGCATTAATTCTAATAATTCTTTATTAGCTTCTAACCATTCTTTATCTTTTATTTTTGGAGATATAAGTCCTGTTATAGGAGCTATATCCATAAAAAATTGTTGTAAAGACGGCATTTTTATTTCTGGTGGTATAAATCTTCCATAAATTGCAAGTACCCTACTTTCTTCTAATTTTTCTGCAAGATAATTAAAAAATGCTGATAATGTAGGTTCTGTAGTTTCTATTGCTGTAATAAAACTAGACCTCCAAGCATTTTTAAATTTTTCTATAGATCCTGGAAGAGTTTTTTCAAATCTTTCCTTCATATATTCAGCAAAATTTTCAACTTCATCTCTATCGAATGTAATAGATTTTTTCCATTCTTCAAATCTACTAATAATTAAGGCTATCGCTCTCGCTCCTCTATTTCCAAATACACTAAATAGTTCTTGAAGTTGACTTAGCGAAAATGTAGATTTACCATATACATTATGTAATTGTTCCATTACATTAAGAAAATTTAACGGTTTTTCTGGATCGAATATAATTCCTAAATCTGCTAATTGATCAGATTTACTAGCTAATTCTACAAAAGCATTCATTAAAGAAGTTCCAGCTTTACTTCCTTTTAACATAGATGTATTTAAAAAACCAATTGTTCCAATTAATTCTTCAAATCGAATATTTAATATATCTCCTACAGAAGCTACATAACTCATAGCACTAGCGATTTCTGATACTTCTACTTGTTCTTTAGCGTAAGTATATGCTAAAACATCTGCTATTCTTTGAAATTTAGCAGATTCTGTATAAGCTCCTTCTATAGAATCTCCAAATACATTAAACATTCCTGCAACTAATTTAGCTATTTCTTCTGTATTTCCTAATGTACCTATTGATAAATCCATGATATGTTTAAAACCTGCCATTTGTTGAGTAACTGTTAAACCTGCACTTCCCAAAGCATATACAGCAGAAGCTACTTCTTTAAATCCTCTTGTTGCAGATGCACTATAAGTAATAATTGCTCTTTCTAAATTCATTAAATCTGTACTAGTTCCTCTAGTTGCTGTAGCTACTCTTCCCATTTCTTTATTTAAATCCATCCATGTTTGAATTCCATCAGATATTGTATTCATTACAGCCATCATAGTTTGTCTAAAAAGAAACCATACAGGAACTACTATAGCTACTCTTCTTAAAGCTTTTATAAAGTCATTTTGTTTATTAGTAGCTTCTGATAATGTCGAAGATGATGTTTTTTGTATTCCTTCTATTTCTTTTAAAGATTTTTTAACGGCTTCTACTCCTTGTTGAGTCGCTACAATTTTTATTAAATATAATGATTCTTTAGTTGCCATTTTTATCGCCTCTTATTTTTTCTTTTTAGTAAAAGTTATTTTTGGAATTCCAGTAAAATTTTTATCTCTATTTTCTCTATTTTCTTTATTATTATTTAATTTATCTCTATTTTTTCTTTTCCATAATATATAACTATCTGCCCATAAATCATTATCTATAACTTCTTGAGAAATTAAAGCTTCTTCTGTATATAAATCTATATAAAGATTATAATAAAATTCTAAATACTCTAAAAATAATATTTGAATTCTAGAAAGATCTTCTTTATTTAAAAATAATTTTATATTTATATTATTTTTAACATTAGTATATAAACATTGCCATTCAAAAGATCTCGCTAATTCTCTTAATGGATTATTTTTCATATTATAAATTTAGACTAAAGATTAAAGCACCAAGATTATTACTAGCTAATGCTAATAATAAATCGTCAGCATTCGCCAGTAAATCATCTATATCTATAAATGCTTTAATCCATTTATCTTCCGCTTTTTTTTCTAAAACTAAGGAGATTAAGGCTATATTAGAAAATTCTGTAATCATATCTTCTATAGAAAATTCTAAATAATCTCTTTTATCAATAATTAATCTATTAATTTTTAATTCTAATTCTTCAACATCTTTTGATAATTTTTCTTTAATTTCTTTTGCTTCTGTACTGCCTATCTTTAATTTAATATCTTCTATTTGAAGATACATTTCAGCTATATCTTTATCAATTTTTTCTATATCTATTCCTTTTTCTTTATATATTTCTATCCATTGATTTCTAAATTTATAAGCTTTATCAAAAACTAATTCTTGTTTTTTAATACTTCTTAATCTATGAAGTTGAGATCTTTCCTTATAATTAGGTTTCCTTACTCTATAAGTCTCATTTTTAAATTCAAATTCAATCTTATTATCTTTAATTAGATTTTCAACTTCATTTAAATCGTTAATCTTTTTAAGTTTATCAGTTACATCTTTAGCTAATTGTTCCTTATTTTTATTTTCTTCCATTTTTTTCCTCCTTACTATTTTCAATAAATTTTACACTAGGTATTAATGAAAACTTAATTAATTTTTTTAATACTCTAGACTGTTCATAAATTGTTTCTTTAGTTAAGTCTTTAAATAAGGCTGGATTAAGCGATTTATTTTTAGAAAGGACTTCTATTCTTTTACAAATAATTCCTACTGTAGAAGAAGCTTCTTGATCAATTATTTTATTAATAAGTTCGAGCCATTTCTCTAATTCCATACCTTATCTTACTCCTTATGAAAGAGGAATCTAGCCTAGAATAATTAATACTCTAAGCTAGATCTCTTTCATTCATTTATTATATTCCTAATTCTCCAATAGTTTCAGTAATCAATAAATCTTCACCTTCTAAAGTAACGCCAGAATCAACATGAGTATTAATATTTGCAGTTCCTGGTCTAAATGCAGAAGGTGTTAATTTTGTAGCTTTAAAGCCAATTTTAAATGTGCCTTTATCAGCATCTGAATATAATGCACAAATAAATGTAATATCTGCTGAAAATTTATCTATATCAATTACTCCATATCCACTAGCTACATTTCTTAAAACTTCTTCTAATGTAAATTCTGATTCTAATAATCTACCTAAAGTAATGGTAACAGTTTTATTAGTTACTCCTCTAAGAACAACTTCATCATTACCAATTTCTCTAACGTCTTCTCTGTCAAATCTAACATCAATAGTTGCACTTTGTAATTTATATAGATAATTAGAAGATCCGATTTTAAGATATAAAGATGCACTATGAGCTCTAATTGCTGGTAAATCTGAATCATTTTCAATAAATGGTGCTGATGGATTAGAAACCCAAGATGATGCGGTGTACCAGTATTTAATTACATCTCCAATTTCACAATCTTCAACAGTTAAAGTCGGAGCAGAATATGAAAATTTATCAGAAGTTAATTCTTCTGTTTCTCCAGATCTTACTCTAACTACTCGTAAAATATATTCTCCAGCTTTATCTGGATTTTCTACTGCTGAAGGATCTGAAACTGTAATATCTACTATATTTCCTGAACCTAAATCTCCACTAGCTACTGTTTTCTTTTTGAAAATAAAATATTTATTATCTCCTTGCCAAAGTTTAGCAGATTCACCAGTAAAATCAAAAGATCTGTCAATTAAAGCTGTAGGATCTCCAATAGTAATTGAAAATCCAACCATCCTTTGTTTAGGATATACTAATGTGCTGATAAATGCATCATTAGTATCTGTCAAATAAGCACAAATATCAAATGCTGTATTATCAAAGTCTCCTAAAGAAACACTTCCAGATGTTTTATTTGCTAATTGTCTAAATAAATCGATTGAACCGTATTCTCTTTGCACTAATCTACATCCAACTGTAGGAATATCTTTTAGCCAAGCAACGATATCTTCTCTACCCAGTTCTTCGATTTTTTCTCTGGTAAGTGTTACATCTGGATCCAAAGTTTGAGCCCTATCAATTTGTGCCCAATCTGTATCCCCTAATAAAGGGATAATACGAGGTTTAAAGTTACTTTGTGAATGAAAAAGATCGCTTTGCATTTTTTCAAGTCCTCCTATGACTTTTTAGTTTTCGACTCTCTCTTCATTAGATTGTCGATTATTCTAATCTTCCTTCTATCTTAGATACTCTCTCTGATAGATTTCCCACTTTATCTTTAATTTCTTCTAATTCCTTACTTATTTTTTTCATATCTTTTGTTAAATGTTTTAAATCATTAAATTTCATTACTATAAAAGCGAAGCCTGTTAAAAGTGTATTTGCTGTTGTAATTATAAATAACCAAAATTTCCAATCTTTTAATAATTCCATATTATAACTCCACTTTATCTAAACTTATATTTAGACTAATTAAATGTCTATATCTATCTTTCGGATCTAAAGCATCTTTATCTATATTCAAATCTACAATAGTATCATCGATACCTAAAATTTTAATTTTTCCGTTTGCTATTTTTGATTCTATTTCTCCGTTTCCATTAATAACATATTCGTAATAAATACATCCATGTTTTAAAATACTAATTAAATAATCTTTTAAATCTAATCTTTGTCCATCCGAACTAGCAAATATATCAACTAAAATTAATGGATTTCTCATTGTAGAATTTGTTCCTATTTCTACAAATTCATGATCAGTATTTCCTAATCTTACACAGATTATAGGAACAGTTACTTCGGTAGAATATACTCTCTTAAATGTTTTTTCTACATTTACACCATTCCAACCATCTTCCTCTAATTTAGTTTGTAAATATTGTATAATAGAAGCCTCTAAATTACGACTTATACGATATGCCATTATTTTCTCCCTAATCTATCAGAATGTCTTGCTAATATTTTAGCTACTTCTTTACCAAACCAATGTTCAGTATTTTCTATATAATTAATAGGACGAATAGGATTTTTAGGAATAAAAGAATAATTACCTTTAGAACTGTCAG
>Ga0233417_10000677_pt1 | contig 10351 bp, 8 predicted proteins | sample Sed_MG_FD_189023 | JGI IMG/M metagenome (GOLD analysis project Ga0233417, IMG submission 189023) | Sediment microbial communities from Lake Towuti, South Sulawesi, Indonesia - Sediment_Towuti_2014_0.5_MG | ecosystem: Environmental > Aquatic > Freshwater > Lake > Sediment | place: Indonesia... | reverse complement strand
GGAGTTGGCCCTAGGTAGCCTGTCTCGCGCGTCTCGCTTTTCTCGCAAGGGTGCCCACCAGCCACACTGAATAGACGAGACAGACCAGATAACCAGACAAACCAGACCAACCGGACCATGCAGCAGGGGCGCGAAATCGAGATCGGACAGTACCGGATTCAGCAGGAGCCGTTCTACGCCGAGGTCCGCGGAGAAATCGGACTCTTTACGATTGCCGCGGGCAGGAAAATGCCGGTGATGCTGAAGGGGCCGACCGGCTGCGGGAAAACTCGTTTTGTCCAGCACATGGCGTATAGGCTGGGCCGTCCGTTGATTACCGTTGCCTGCCACGAAGACCTCACGGCGTCCGACCTCGTCGGACGCTATCTGCTCAAGGGACAGGAAACGGTCTGGATGGATGGACCGCTCACAGTCGGCGTCAAGCATGGGGCTATTGTCTATCTCGATGAAATCGTGGAAGCTCGAAAGGACACGACCGTCATCATCCATCCGCTCAGCGACGACCGCCGAATGCTGCCGATCGAAAAGAAGGGCCACTTCGTAGAAGCCGCCGACGATTTTATGCTGGTGATCTCCTACAATCCCGGGTATCAGAGCGTGCTCAAGGACTTGAAGCAGAGCACGAAGCAGCGGTTCATGGCGATCGAATTCGACTACCCCACCCCGGAAATCGAAACCGCGGTGGTTGAACGGGAGGCCGGTGTGAGTCGGGCGATTGCCGCGAGTCTGGTGAAACTCGGCGGCAAGGTTCGGAACCTCAAGAACCATGGGCTTGAGGAGGGGGTCAGTACCAGACTGTTGATTTATGCCGGCGCCCTGATCAACCAAGGCGTGGAGCCGGAGCGGGCCTGCGATGTCGCCATCGCCCGGCCGATCACCGACGATCCGGACATGCAGCGCAGCATTGTCGAGCTTGTCAAAGCCATCTTTTGAGCCCCGCCTATCGTGGATGCCCACAGCGCGATTGCGCAGGACAGCAAGAACGGTGCAGTCCTGACGGTATATGTCCAACCCAAGTCGTCCCGTACGGAAACTGCCGGTGTGCACGGCGACGCCCTGAAGATTCGCGTGGCAGCCCCTCCTGTCGCCGGTGCCGCCAACGCAGAGCTCCTCCGATTCGTCGCTGATCGCTGCTTGATTCCGCGTACGGCGGTGTCCATTCAGTCCGGCGCGGAAGGTCGGCGGAAGCGGCTATGCTTGAAGGGACTTTCGGCGGAGTGGGTCATGGCGCGATTGGTGGCTGGAACGGATGGGCCCAGGCGGGAGTAGGGCGGAGCGAAGAGACAGGTCCCGTTGCTCGCTGTCCGCGTGCGATCGGAATGTACTCAGTCAAAGCGCTGGCGGAATTCTCACCCGTGCGCTCTGTGAGAGAAAGCGAAAAAGAGAGCGGAGCCATTGAAAATAAGGTACAAGCATGATGGTGCTCGCTGCATCAGCGAGATGGGAATCATTCTCGCGCACAGCCTCGGGGATCAAGCGTGGAAAGAAGAGGAACAGGCAGAGCGGCGGTCTTGCTTGTCCTGGCGTCATTCTTGGCGGCCTGCGCGGCGCCGGAGCCAATCCTGCGGTCCAATAAGCAATTGCAACTGTACGGCAGAGAGGCGGCTCAACAGGAGGTCGATGCCTGTCGGCGGAAGGTGGACGCAGCCGGGATTAGTCCAGGAGTCCACCAGAGCGGAAACGCCGCGACCGGCGCACTTCTCGGGAGTCTGCTCGGCAGCGCGGTCGGGGCTTCAGCCGGCATCATCGGAGGCTTGCCAGGCGTGACGATCGGCGCGGCCGCCGGTGGAGGACTCGGGTTGGTCGTAGGATTGTTCGGGGGCACCTTTAAGCCGCTGATGCCCGATCCGCCGTACACCGATGCCGTCTCGAAATGTCTGAAAGAGAAGGGATACGAGGTCAGCGGCTGGCAATAGACCCTGGCGCAGAATGGAACGTGGCGGGTCGACTCCGGGCAGTCTGTCGCCTGCAAGAATGTTGAGAGTAGAGAACCTCGCCTTGACCATCGCCGGCCGGTGAGCGATATTTCCTCCTCCGGCCAATCTCCTGACTCGACGATAGAGCCCTCCGTGCAGAACACCGGATGACCGGTGCCACTTGACTTAGTCCTAGCTAGAACTATTATACTGTGCTCAGGAGGATCATCGGTTGCAGGTCGCTAAAGCTGTTGCATGGTGCACTCCTGGCGTCGTCAGGTGGCCGGAAACGGTCACTCTGTCACAAACGTTGCGAGGAATGGTGTAAAGGAGGCCATCATGGCGCTAGGCGCAGCGGTCGCTAAAGAGGTGCTCGGCATCTTTCAACCCGGATCGACGCACATGGTGGGGGACGGATTTCCCGTTCGGAATCTGTTTCCAAGCAACGATCTGGACCGGCAGGTCGACCCCTTCCTGATGCTGGATTACGCGGGGCCGCAGTATTTCGAGCCGACCGATCATCCCCGTGGTGTTGGCGAACATCCGCACCGTGGATTCGAAACGGTCACGATTGTCTTTGAAGGCGCTGTCGCGCACCGGGATTCGGCGGGGAACGCGGGTGTGATCGGTCCGGGGGATGTGCAGTGGATGACGGCGGCATCCGGGATCGTCCATGAGGAATTCCACGAGAAGGAATTTTCCAAGAAGGGCGGCTCGCTCCACGCCGTACAATTGTGGGTAAATCTCCCGCGGGCCTCGAAAATGGCGGCGCCTTCCTATCAGACGATGCTGGCGGCAGACATTCCGGTCGTCGACCTCGAGGGCGGCGGTCGGCTGCGCGTAATCGCCGGATCGTTTCAAGGTCAGAGGGGGCCTGCCCGCACGTTTACACCGGTCGAACTGTACGACCTCCAATTGATGGCAGGGACAGGCCTGCCTTTGACTTTTCCGGAGGGATACCATGCCGCGCTGTTGGTCTTGCACGGCAGCGCGTCGGTCAACGAGACACGTGCGGCCCGGGAAGCGGAACTGATTGTCTGTCAGCGACCGGGGTCACAGATGACGGTCCGTGCGCACGATGACAGCAGGATCTTGGTGATGGCGGGAGAGCCGATCGGGGAACCGATCGCACGCTATGGGCCGTTTGTCATGAATACGAAGGCCGAATTAATCCAAGCAGTGCAGGACTATCAAGCTGGCAAGATGGGACACCTGTCCTAAATGCGTCGCTCGTGAAGCGTGAAGCCCGCTTCGCCCGCTCAGCGAGGCGAGCGTATCTCGTCGGGATGGAATGAAAAGCGAATAAGGCCGGGACAGAATGAATGACCAGGGTACAGCACTCCGCATCGACGTTTACTCGGACGTGGTCTGCCCCTGGTGCTATGTTGGGAAACGACGGCTTGAACGGGCTCTGGCCTCCGCCGGGACTGATGTCCATGTGACCTGGCGGCCATTTCAATTGAATCCGACCATGCCGCGCTTCGGCATGGACCGGCGGGAGTACCTTGAAGCCAAGTTCGGTGGCCCTGCCGCCACGCGGTCGATGTATGATCGAGTCACAGAGGCGGGAGCAGCCGAGCAGCTTCTCTTTGCCTTCGACCGGATCCAACGCACACCCAACACCTTCGACGCCCATCGAATGATCTGGCATGCAGGGCGGTTCGGAAAGCAGGAAAGAATGGTCGAGACCCTGTTCCGCTGTTTCTTCGTCGAAGGCCTGGATATCGGAAACGTCGAGACACTGGTCCAAGCCGCCACGCAAGTCGGACTCGATCGAGCGTCAACAGAAACATTTCTGGTGAGCGACGAGGGTGTGGAAGATGTAAAGGGGGAAGAATCCGTGGGTCGTCGCATGGGCATTCGCGGCGTACCCTACTTCGTTTTGAATGGAGCCTATACCCTTTCCGGAGCACAACCCTCCGAGCAGTTCGTAGCTGCTTTCAGACAACTCGAGTCCGACCCTGCGGCTAGAATGGCAGGTTACTGATGGCGGTTCAGGTCTATGGCTGCAACCATGTGGTCGTCGAGGTCACGGATGCCAAGAAGGCCGTGAAGTTCTATTCGGATGTCTTCGGCTTGAAGATGCTGCGCGGCGGTGAAGGAGCCGCCTGGTGCAAGCTCGGTGAGCACCAGTTCATGGCGATTTTCGAGGTCGATAAGCTGCAGGCGGACCGCACCAAACATTTCGGGCTGATAGTCCGCGATGCGAAGCAGATCAGAGAGGTCCGTAGGAAGTTGACGAAGAAATACAAGCTGAAACTGCATCCCGGCTTCCGCTGCGACTTCCGCGATCCTTGGGGCAACCGGATTCAGGTCGGAGACCTGTCCGACGAGTCCTTGGTCTGGCTGCTCCCCTATCAGGAAGTGCAGAAAGCCGGCATTACCTTCACGAGTACGAGGCGGCGCGGTCGTATCTCGTGAGAAAGAGGGTCCCGTGGAATACGACAGTGGGATACGAACAAGGCCTCACGGAAAACCGAGCGATTTGTGAACGCACACTGGTGGCGCCAATCGAGCCGTTACGACTATAGACTCAACAAGGAGGCACGTTCATGGAGAAACCACGCATTGCGGCCAAGCAGCCGGCAGTCCTCACTCTAGATCCTGGCACCTACTACTGGTGCCAATGTGGACGCTCGAGAGACCAGCCGTTCTGTGACGGATCCCACCAAGGCACCGGGATCGAGCCGGTCGAGTTTTCGCTGTCGGAGAAAAAGGAAGTCGCGCTGTGCCAGTGTAAGCAGACCAAGACTCCGCCATTTTGCGACGGCACGCATCAGACGCTCTGAAGGCTTCCGTGATTCCGGGCAGTTGCTGTCCGCTATGTGGCGATCGAGGTGGTGGGGATGGTCAGGCCAGCCGGAGAGGCTCGTTTCACAACCCGGAAGGCAACACCACCGAGGCGGTTGGGCGTCAATTCCCCGAAGGGGGCAGTCGCGGTGTCGTGTTCTGTACAACGAAATCGTTGGCACTCTGATTATGTTTGCGGTTTCATGGTAGCGAATGAGAGCAGCAAGGGGGTAAACTGATAAGTCATTCTTCTGTTTCGGGTAAACATCTTGGCGCCAAATCGTCTTCCATACGTCTGTTTCACTCTCGCCGGCATCTTGCTCGCCCTCGCCGTCGGCTGCAAGCCGGAGGCCGGGTCCATGCCGGCCCAACAGTTACCGCAAGTGGAAGTGATGACGGTCACGATGCAGCCTGTTCCCGACGAACCGGAGTTCATCGGTCAGGCTTACGCCTCGCGGCCGGTTGAGATCCGCCCGCAGGTGACCGGGATCCTCAAAGCGGTTCTCTATCCGGAAGGTCGTGATGTCAAGGCGGGCGATCGGCTCTACCAGATCGATCCGGTTCCCTTCCAGGCGGCGGTCGCCGGTGCGAAAGCCAAGATTGCACAGGCGGAAGCGAGGCTGGTCCAGGCCCGGCAGGATCTGGCCCGCGTGAAGCCGCTACTCGCGGAGCAGGCCGTCAGTCAGAAGGACGTCGATGATGCGGTGGCTCAGGATCTTGCCGCGCGGGCGCTCCTCCAGGCTGCGAAGGCCGACTTGATCAAAGCCCAGTTCGACCTCGACAACACGCTTATTACGGCTCCGATCGATGGGCTTATCGAACGAAGCCGTTACTACGAAGGTCGGCTCGTCTCGGCCCAGACGGATCTGCTGACTGTCATCCACCGCGTCGATCCGATGTACGTGGTCGTCAGTGTGCCGGAGACCTTCATCTTGAAACGCCGTCAGGACATCGAGGCGAAACGCATTCAGCACCCCGGCGTCTACCAACTGCGCGGAGCCTTGACCCTGATGGACGGGTCTTCCTATCCGGAGGAAGGAACGCTTGATTTACTGGAGCCGGGACTGCGGACCGACACGGGGGCGCGGCAAATCCGAATCACGTTCCCCAATCCGAAGCGAACATTGCTGCCTGGGCAATTCCTGAAAGTCCGCTTCAAGGGCGATGTGAAGACTGAGGCGGTGCTCGTTCCTCAGCGGGCGGTGCTGCAAGGCCCCACCGGTCCCTTCGTGTTTATCGTCAACGACGAGGACAAGGTCGAAATGCGGGACGTGGTTGCATCAGACTGGAAAGGCTCGCAGTGGCTCATCGATGCGGGCTTGAAGACCGGTGACCGCGTCGTGGTCAATGGACTGATGAAGATCGGTCCCGGTGCGCCAGTGAAGGCCGTGCCGATAGGTCCGCTGGTTGATCGACCGGCGTCTCCTCCCGTACCCGAGCAGGGATAACACGTGACAGCGCACGCGTTCATCGACCGGCCGATCATGGCCTCGGTGGTTTCCATCGTCATCGTCGTGATGGGCCTGCTCGCCATGCAGTTCCTGCCGATCGCGCAGTTTCCGGAGATCACCCCACCGGTTGTCCAGATCGACGCCGACTATCCCGGAGCCAGCGCGGAAGTCGCGGCTGAGGCGGTGGCGCGTCCGATCGAGGTCACACTCCCCGGCGTCGATAACCTGCTCTACTTCGAATCGACCAGCAGCAACGATGGACACGTCTCGATCAAATTGACGTTCGAGATCGGGACCGATCCGGACATCGCCCAGGTGCAAACGCAGAATCGCGAGAAGCTGGCCGAGCCGCAACTTCCGCCCGAAGTCGTCCGCCAAGGGATCTCGGTCAAGAAGCTGTCGCCGGATCTGGTGTTGGTCATCGCGCTCAAATCGACCGATCCGCGACACGATGCCGTGTTTCTGTCGAACTACGCGACGCTCCGTCTGGTCGACGATTTGAAGCGGGTCAGGGGCGTCGGCGATGCGCTAGTGTTCGGGCAACAGAATTACAGCATGCGGATCATCCTCAATCCCCTGCTCATGGCCAGACTGGACCTCACACCCAGCGACATCATCGGCATCATCCGCGAACAGAATCGCGATTATCCGGCCGGAACCATCGGGCGGGAGCCGGCGCCGAAGGGAACCGAGTTGACGATCCCGATCATCACGAAAGGCCGTCTTACGGAGGTGAAGGATTTCGAAGAGTTGATCGTGCGCGCGCTTCCGGATGGCTCCACCGTTCGGCTCAAGGATGTCGCGCGCGTCGAACTGGGCGCGCAATCCTACGCGCTCGAAGGCCGCTGGAACAGCAACCCCACGACCTTCATCCTGACGTTCTTGTCCCCCGGCGCGAACGCGCTCGAAACCGTACGCCGCACACGAGCGCAGATGGATCAACTGACCAAGAATTTTCCACCCGGCGTGTCCTACGATACCCCGTACGACACGACGCGATTTATCGAAGTGTCGATCAGGGAAGTGGTCAAGACCCTGGCGGAAGCCATGGTTCTGGTCGTTCTGGTCGTGTACCTGTTCCTCCAGACCTGGCGTGCCACCATCATCCCGACGGTTGCCGTGCCCGTCTCGCTGATCGGCACATTCATCGGATTGGCCGCGCTGGGATTTTCCATCAACACCATTACCCTGTTCGGAATGGTGCTGGCCATCGGCATTGTTGTGGACGATGCCATCGTGGTGGTGGAGAACGTCGAGCGTCACATGCGGGAAGACCGTCTACCCGCCAAAGAGGCGGCGAAGCGCGCCATGAGCGAAGTGACCGCGCCGATAATCGCCATTGTGTTGGTGTTGGTGTCCGTCTTCGTGCCCGTCGGTTTCATCGGCGGAGTGACTGGCGCGCTCTACAAAGAATTTGCCGCGACGATTGCCATCTCGGTGACCGTATCGGGGTTTGTGGCCTTGACGTTGAGCCCAGCCCTCTGCGCGCTCGTGCTGACTCCCCAGCACGAGTCGCGAGGCTGGTTCTGGGCGTTCTTCGACCGGACGTTCGGCCGGACGCAGCGGGGCTATACCTGGTCGGTCGGCAAGCTCGTGGTGAGGCCGGCCCTGGTGCTGGTGGCGTTCGGCGGCCTGCTCGCGGTGTCGCTGGGCCTGTTCCGGATGCTTCCGCAAAGTTTCTTGCCAGAGGAGGATCAGGGTTACTTCATCGTGGTGGCGCAGCTTCCGGATGGCGCCTCGAAACAGCGGACCAATGCGGTACTTGAACGGGTGGAGCGGTTTTTCCAGGCGATTCCGGCCGTCCATTCGACCGACGCCCTGTCCGGGCAGAACTTCGTGTTCGGCACGCGAGGGCCCAACTCGGCGACCATGTTCGTGCCGCTGGTGCTCTGGGACGAGCGCCGGGAGCCCCAGTATCATGCGAAAGCGCTTGTCGGCGCGGCCTACGCCGAGTTCGCGAACATTCCAGAGGCGTTGCTCCTGGCGTTCAATCCGCCCCCTATTCGCGGCGTCGGCGTCGTCGGCGGCTTCTCCGCGCAGTTGCAGGACCCCGGCGGCGGAGACTTCAAGAAGTTTGCGGCGGTCGCGCAGCAATTCGTCGAACGGGCGAAACAGGAGCCGGCGATCGGTCAAGTGGGGACGAATTTCCGTGTCTCGTCGCCGCGGCTGTTCGCCCATGTGAACCGGGAACGGGCGAAGGCGCTGGGTATCCCGATCTCCGACATCTTCGATACCCTGCAGGCGTATTTCGGCAATTTCTACATCAATGACTTTGTCAAGTTCGGCCGCGTGTATCACGTCCAGACCGAGGCGGAGGCGGATTACCGGTCGACGCCGCAGGACCTGTCGAAAATCTTCGTGCGCGCCCAGCATGCGCGCGGCGCCAATATGATTCCGCTCGATACGGTCGTCACGACGGAGTATCAGAGCGGGCCGGATCCGGTGAACCATTTCAACGGCTACAATACCGCCCTGGTGCTCGGCGCGGCTGCGCCGGGTTTCAGCTCCGGCCAAGCCCTTGAAGCGTTGGACCGAGTGGCGAAGGAGGTGCTGGTCCCGCAGGGCTATGCTCTTGACTGGAGCAACATTTCATTTCAAGAGCGTCGGGTCGGCGGGCAATCGGGCCAGGTCTTCGCGATCGGGCTGCTGATGGTCTTCCTCGTGCTGGCGGCGCAGTTCGAAAGCTGGGTCGTCCCCTTCGCCGTAATCTTGGCCGTGCCGTTCGCCATCTTTGGCGCGCTGACAGCCGTCTGGCTTCGGGGGTTCGAAAACGACATCTATTTCCAGATCGGTATGGTGACGTTGATCGGTCTTTCGGCCAAGAACGCGATTCTGATCGTCGAGTTCGCCAATACCAGGTATGAAGCGGGCCGTCCCTTGATCGAGGCGGCCGTTGAGGCGGCGCGCTTGCGCTTCCGGCCCATCATCATGACCTCCATGGCGTTCATCTTCGGCATGTTCCCGTTGGTGATCGCGACGGGCGCCGGCGCGGCCAGCCGCCAGTCGATCGGGACCGGCGTGCTCGGCGGCATGCTGGCCGCGACGTTCCTGGCGATCTTCTTCGTGCCGTTGTTCTTCGTGCTGCTCAGAAAGTTGACTCGGCGCGGCACTCAGCCGGTCGGGGCGCTCGGCCACCCGATGGTGCCGCGCCTCTCGTTGGAGGACAAACCGTAACGTGCATGCCCTACTGGCCATCGTGGTCTCATTCGTCCTGGCTTCCTGTACGCTGGGACCAGACTATAAGCGTCCCAAGTCAGAGGCGCCCACGACCTTCCGGATGGCAGAGGGAAGGCCTGATGCCTCATCGATCGCGAATTTGCCCTGGTGGGAGCTGCTGCGGGATGAGCAGTTGCAGGCCTTGATCCGGATCGCACTGGAGGAGAACCGGGACCTCCGGCACGCGGTCGCGGTAGTCGAAGAATTCCAAGCACGCGCCTTTATCGCCAGACAGGATTTTCTGCCGGCGATCACGGCGGCCGGCAATGCCCCGTTCGACCGCAAGACGGTCTTCCTGGTGCCCGGCTTTGCGAACCCCTTCAATTATTACCTGCTGGGCAACTTGTCGTGGGAGATCGACATCTTCGGGAGAATCAGGCGCTCCTTCGAAGCGGCGCGCGCGGACCTGCTCTCGAAGGAGGAAAACCGTCGTGCGATCGTGCTGCAGCTGGTCAGTGCGGTCGGCGAAGCCTACTTTACCCTGCTTCAACTCGACGCCCAGCTCGAGATCGCCAAACGGACGGTGCAGTCCTGGGAGGAATCCGTCCGGATCTCCCAGGCGCGACTGAAACAGGGACTCAGCTCTCGACTGGACCTGGATCAGTTCGATGCCGAGCGAGCCAATGCGGAGGCCCGCGCGGCCGAGTTGGAACGGCAGATGGTCCAGGCCGAGAACCAGTTGAGCATCCTCCTGGGGAGAAAACCGTTTTCGATGACCCGGGGCCGGGCGTTAAGCGAACAGCTCGCGCCACCCGAGGTGCCGCCGGGGCTCCCGTCGGAATTGTTGCAGCGTCGCCCGGACCTCTTACAAACCGAACAGCAACTTGCGGCCGCCACCGCCCGGATCGGGGCGGCGAAGGCGGATCGGTTTCCCAAGATCACGCTCACGGGCATGGTCGGGGCGGCCAGCCCCGAGTTGTCGCAATTCTTTACCGATCCGGCCTCCTTCGGCGTGGCGGGAGCCGGCTTCACCGGGCC
>Ga0233417_10000675_pt1 | contig 10366 bp, 10 predicted proteins | sample Sed_MG_FD_189023 | JGI IMG/M metagenome (GOLD analysis project Ga0233417, IMG submission 189023) | Sediment microbial communities from Lake Towuti, South Sulawesi, Indonesia - Sediment_Towuti_2014_0.5_MG | ecosystem: Environmental > Aquatic > Freshwater > Lake > Sediment | place: Indonesia... | reverse complement strand
CTGGTAGGGCACGGTGTAGTTGCATAACTCGCCGACCCAGACCATGCCGTATTGCTTGCGGCACTCCTCCATCTCGCGGAGGGCTTCGTCGATGAGGAGAGGGTTCACCACGCAGGCGCCGAGAAACCGGCCTTTGTACTTTTCCACGTAGCGCGCGACTTCGCGATTGCCGGCGACGAAATCGACCGCGCTCTTGGCAAGCTGGCTGCGCACCGAGTTGATGATGCCGCGATCGACGCCGGTCCGGTCGAGGTAGGCGGCGAACTCCTCGAAGGTGCGCGTGACCGGATTCCATTGCCACACCTCGCCGCGGGCGCTCGGGCAATGGAGGTGCGCATCGAAGATGCGGCGCGCGGGCTCGGCTCGGCGGCGCGGCGGCCTGGGCGGGCGGCCGGGGAGCCGGAGCACGTTCGGAGGCTCAGTCTGCTGCGGCGCTGCGGAGGCTTTCCCCGCGCCGGCCAGCATGCCGAAGAAGACGAAGCTGCGGCGGGAAGAAGCTCCCGCCTGACGCCGTGGGAAACCATGGAAGTAGCTCATCAAGAAGCTCCTGGCGAAGCAACATCGTACGTCCCGGAGGGAGACGGGGGCAAGCGTTGCCGGCAGATGGGGAGCGGTGGGCGGGGAGGGGTCTCTCAGGCCGGGCGACGGCCGCTCAGGAAAGCGCCCAGATCCCGCGCGGGCAGGCGGATGCCGACATAGAACGGACCGAAGAGAGCGTAGACGGCGCTGACCTCGTCGAAGCGCATCTCGTAGATGAGCTTCTTGAATACGAGCGGGTCGTCGGCAAACAGGTCGACGCCCCATTCCCAGTCATCGAAGCCAATGGAACCGGTGATGATCTGCTTGACCTCACCGGCGTACTTGCGGCCCACCATGCCGTGCTCGTGCATCATGCGCTGGCGCTCGGCGATCGGCTCGCGGTACCAGTTCTTGGACTCGCCGCGGCGGCGGTCCATCGGATAGAAGCAAAGGTAGCGGTGGGGAGGGATGGAAGGCCAGAGCCGGGGCGCCATGGCCTTGCGGTGTTGCTCGAGCGCCGCCTCGATCTCGGCGTTCCACTCGGGGCTATCGGGCTGGAGGCCGCGCTCGGCGAGGGAACGGTAGAGGCGGACGCTCGAGTCGTAGAGGCCTAGCTCCACGACGGAGAGATACGACGTAACGGGCTCGAGAAAGCGGGCCAACGCCAGGTTGGCGAGGCGCAGTTCGGCTTCGTTGAGTTCATCAAATCCGCGGCGGAAGTGCAGCGCCAGCAGGTCGCCTTTGTGGCCGAGCATCGAGTAGAGAGCGGACTGGCGGTCTCCTTCCGGCTCGAACTCGGCCATGAAGCGCTCGGCCTCGGCGACGATTTCGGCTTGCTCGCCGAGCGGCGTCGCTTTCCAGTCCGCCCAGCGAAAGCGGAACATCTGGTGGAGGACGCTGGAGCCCTCGACGGTCAGCGGCGCCGCGGGCGTGAGGCCTTCGGCGGCCACACGCTCGGCTGTGTTGGCAGGATGCATCGGGTAATTCCCCTCTCTTCTTACTGTACCCTGGCTGCCCGTGACGGATAAAAGCGTCTGCGCCCGCGCTGCGTCTTGACGCTCAGATGAAGATGCTTGCGAGCGGCTGCGCCTGATACACCTCGTGGTACACGCCCTTGAGGAATCTGAGTCCTTCCGTCGCCAACTGTTCCGGAGAGTCCGCCAGCTTCCGCCAGATGCAGCAGAGCTTGGCGATCTTCTCCATGTCGGGATCGAACGACTCGATGGTGATGCAGCCGTCGTAATGGACTTGCTTCAGCGCCTTGAAGAACGCCGCCCAGGGCACCAGACCCGATCCCGGGATACCGCGCTGGTTCTCACAGGCGTGAACGTAGCCCAAATCCTCGCTCGTCTCGATGACTGCCCGCGCAAGGTCGTTTTCCTCGCGGATCATGTGGAAGGTGTCGAGGTGGACCTTGACATTGGGAGAGCCCACGTCGCGTATGAAGCGGACCGCATCGGCGGCGGTGTTGATGAAGTGCGATTCGAAGCGGTTCACCGGCTCGATGCCAAGGATCAGGTTCGAGGTCCGCTCGGCGTAGCCGGCGATCTCCCGATACCCCTCAACAGCCCACTTCCATTCGTCGTCCGTGCGCATCCTGCCGGTCAGGTATCCCCAGCCGCAGTAGATCATGCCGCCGAAGATTTCAGCGCCCGCCTCGTTGCTAAGGTCGATCAGCCTCTTGGAGAACTCGATTCCCGCTCTCCGGACGGCTGGATCGGGGGAGATGATGTTGTACTCTTCCGGCATCCCGTAGCCGGTGTTGATCGTCAGTCCGAGGTCCGCCGCCGCGGCCCTGACCTTCGCGGCCGGGAAGCGGTCCGGATCGAAGGGAATGATCTCCACTGCGTCAAAACCCATGCTTTTGCACTTGTCGAGCAGAGGCAGATCCTCCTCGATGAAGGTCTCTCGAAACAGCAACGAGTGAATGCCGAATGTCATGACTCACCTGCTCCTGCCGCCGCGGCGGCCTTGATTTCGGATAAATGCCTCTTGTTATTTCCGCTCCCGAGCGTACTCCAACGGCGCCGCGCGGGGCAAGTGCGCCGACCCGGCTCCGCCGGATCGCCGGACAAGACGGGAGTCTTATCCCGCGTTTGTGACTGAAGTCATCGTGCCCCCGGCCGGGCGCGGGTAGGCTGAGGGTAATGAGCGAACTGATCGACAACCGGGCGCATCGCGTCCAGACACTGAAAGAAATCATCAGGCATCTGCATGCCGGCGAGTCGCCCGACGCGGTGCGGGGCCAACTGAAGGAACTGGTGTGCGCGACCGACTACTCCGAGATCGTGGCCATGGAACAGGAACTAATGGCCGAGGGCATGCCCGTCGAGGAGATCCAGTCGATGTGCGACCTCCACTCCCAGGTGACCCGGGAGGTGCTGGTCCAGTTGCCGCCCAGGACCGTGCCGCCGGGGCACCCGGTGGACACGATGCGCCGCGAGAACAACGCGGTTCGCGGCGTCCTGTTCAAGATGCGGCAGGCGCTGAAGGAGATCCAGGCGCTTGCGGACGACGGCAGCGCCGCGGATCCGCTGCTGGCCTGGCGGCAGGCGTTCAATGAGCTGATGGACATCGAGAAGCACTACCAGCGCAAGGAGCACACCCTGTTCCCCGCCCTGGAACGCCACGGAATCACCGGACCCTCGAAGGTCATGTGGGCCAAGGACGACGAAGTCAGGGACCTGCTGAAAGAACTGGGCGCGGCGTTTCGGCAGCAGGAGGCGACCGCAGCGGAGTGGAAGATCGTGGCGGCGAGCCTCGGCGAGACGGTCCTGAGCGCGGTCGAGGAGATGATCTACAAGGAGGAGAACATCCTCCTGCCGATGTGCCTGGACACCTTCACGGAGGAAGACTGGGCCGAGATCTGGCTCGCCTCCCCCCGCTACGGCTGGTGCCTGGTAGAGCCGCTCGACGCCTACCGGCCGCCGGAGTCGGTGATCCGCGAAGGCCTGAAACTGTCGTTTCAGGAGGGGATTCAACTGCCGACCGGCAATCTCACTCTCGGGCAACTGACGGCCATCTTCTCGGCGCTCCCGGTGGACCTCACCTTTGTCGATGCCGACGACCGGGTGGCCTTTTTCTCCGAAGGGCCGGACCGGATCTTCTCCCGCAGCCGGGCGATCATCGGCCGCAAGGTGCAGCATTGCCATCCGCCTCGCAGCGTGGAAGTGGTGGACCGGATCGTGACGGACTTTCGCGAAGGCCGCCAGAACGTGGCCGAGTTCTGGATCAACTTCCACGGCCGGTTCGTACACATCCGCTACTTCGCCGTACGGGACGCCGACAACCGGTACCTTGGGACGCTCGAGGTGACCCAGAATCTGACGCGGCTGCGCGGCCTCGAGGGCGAGCGGCGCCTGCTTGAGTACGGCGAGGCGGCCGTCCACGGAGGAGCGCAATGAGCCTGCCCATCAATCCCGAGACGAAGGTCGGCACGTTGCTCGAAGCCTACCCTGGCATCGAGGAAGTCCTGATCGCGTGGGCACCCGCTTTCTCGAAGCTCAAGAATCCCGTCCTGAGACGGACGGTGGCCAAGGTAGCGACGCTCGAACAGGCGGCGCGCATCGGCGGCGTGAGCGTCCGGGAACTTGTGCGGAAGCTCCGCGAGGCCGCCGGCCAGGAGGTTTCCGGAATCTCGCATGGGGGCGACGCCGCGCCGGCAGCGCACAATGGCGCTCCGCCGCCAGCCTGGCTCAGCCAGGAGCGGGTACAGTTCACCATCGATGCCGACAGCATGCTCGAGACCGGCGTGCATCCCATCGGCAAAGTGCGCCAGTGCGCGGCGCTCCTTGAGCCGGGCGGGATCGTGGAGCTGACCAGTTCCTTCCGTCCCGAACCGCTGATTGACGCGATGCGGCGCAGCGGCCTCGCTGTTCACTCCATGGAGACCGCGCCCGGCCGGCACGCGACGTACATTTCGCGGCCAGAGGCCTGACGGCGCCGGACCTCCCCTGGGTCATAGAATGGGAGTTGGTTTGCGGTGGTGCGATGACCAAGGTGACCTTTACCCTCGATCAGGCCACTCTCGCTCGCCTTCAGGAGACGGCCGCCCGCCTCGCCAAACCGAAAAGCGAAGTGGTGCGGGAGGCGATCCTCGAGTTCCACGACAGGATCGGGCGGCTGAGCGAGCGTGAAAGGCTGGCTCAGCTCCGCGCCTTCGACGAAATGGTCCCTCGGATACCGCCGCGAGACGTCCGGCAGGTGGAGCGCGAGTTGAGGGCGATCCGGCAAGCCCGTCGCACCGGCGGCCGGCGCGCGCTCACCAGTAAGCAGTGACCTTCACCTTTCCGCTGAATCCCTCGACCCTCACGCACTCTCGCTCCGGATCGTAGACGCCGCCTTCCACTCGCTTCGCCTTGAGCCTGGCGGGGTGCGGAAGCCGGATCTCCACCACCTTTGGCCTCCTCTCCGTCAGACTCTCCACTGTCGCCTCGATCCTGCCCGTCCGGTCCAGGTCCGAAGCCACTTTCAGCGAGAAAGGTCCGAAGTAACTCGCCGCTCGTTCCAGTTCGATCCGCTTACCGCTTTCCAGATACCGGCGCGGCACGCCGCGGAGAAGCTCGAGTGTTTCTCCCCGCTCCATGTACAGCATCCAGCGGCTGTCCATCAGGAACCAGCCCTCCTCGTGCGTCTTGTGGGGACTCGCATGGAAGTAGTGCTCCCAGAACGTGTAAGTCTCCCGGTCCGCCAGGCTCGCGACCGTGTTGTAGTACGCCTTCAGGAACGGCTTCACCTCGCCCCGCCGCAAGTGCACATACGGGTGCCGGCTGTAGTACGGCTGGCTGAAGGCCACGTTGAACTTCGTCATCAGCTCGTTGTGAAACGCCAGCAGAAACGCCGCCGCGTCCTCCTTGGGATCGAGCACTTCTTGAAACACCAGGTAGAGCGGTCCCAGCAGAGAGTCACGCGCGGCGACCGTCCCGTGGGTGAACCAGTTGCCGCCTTCGGCGTGCAGCATCAGCGGGCCGCGGTACTCGGCCCACGGCGGCAGTGTCGGACACCACGTTCCGTCGCGCAGCGGGACCACCGGGGACCGTCCCATCACCGCGAACACCGTGCTCCGGATGTCTTCCTTCAACTCCGCTGCCAACGCCGCCCAGTGCTTCGACTCTTGCCGGTCGACGCCCTCCAGCATCTCCGCCGCGCGGCTCAAGCCGAGGTACGCGTACCCGTTCAGCATGAACGACCGGTACGGGTCTTCCGGATCGGCTGTCTTCCCTTCGAGCATTCCGTAGCCCTTCCCCCGCAACTCCTCCCGCAGGTTGCGTTCACGCCATCGCTTCAGGTACTCGCAGGCTTTCAGCACTTTCGGCCGGATCTCCCGCACCCACGCGTCGTCGCGCGCGTAGCGGTAGTGTTCCCCCATGCTCCACAAGGCCGCTCCGGTCTCCAGCATGTAGCCGCCGAAGTTCTGGATGAAGCCATCCTCGTGCTGTTTGTCGAGGAAGTACATCAGCGCCCGCCGGGCCACGTCGTGCCAGCCCATCGAGTCCATGTACTGGATGATCGGCGAGCTTTCCGACCCGATCGCGCTGTACACGCCGATGGTCGCCGTCAGCGTCCCCGCAGGCTCCAACCCATAGGTGACCAGGTCCAGGTGCAGCAGGCCCGCCCGCATCATTTCTTCGATGCGCCGCTCCGGAAGATGTATCTGAGCCGCCTGGCCGAGCTTACCGAGCCAGAAGGCTCGCACCTCTTCGTGCCGCGCTTCGAAGCTTTGCCCGGCCAGTTTTGCCGCGCGCTCCTCCGGGATCGGACGGTGCGGCAGAAAGATCTCCATCGTTGCCGTAACGCCGGGCGTCAGCAACACGGCGACCTACTCCTCCGCCAGCGCGGCTCCGTTCAACTTCGCCACGGCAAACACCCGGCCCGATTTGTACGCTGCCAGCCCGCGCTTGCCGTCGAACGTCCACTCTTTCTCCGGCATGCCCAACGGCCACACGCTGCGGAAGAAAGCAAACGCGGGAGCTTCGCTCGTGTTCACCGCCATGATCCGCAGGTACAGCACCGTCTCCTCCGGCTGGCTCAGTTCCCCTCCGAGCAGCGAGTCGTGCAGCTTCTGCTGCTCCGGCGTGAACATGTGGCCGAGGCCGAACCCGTCGGCCGCGAGAAAATGCGAGCCGCGCACCGTGCCGGCGCGCAGCGGCGACGATTCCAGCCCCACGAACGCCGTCAGATAGTAAATGATGTTCTCGTCGCGTAACTTGCCGTGGAGGATGGGGAGCACTCCGTCCTCCAGCCGGCGCGTGATCTCGTCGCTCGGACCCCATCCCCGCCCGGCCAGGAAGTTGTACCTTACCGGCTTGTTCTGCGCCTCCGGGAGCGTCGCCTCGTTCCCGTGAAAGCGAGGCTGGATCCAGTCCAGCCTCTCCCCGATCGCGAAGATGCGGACGTCGCGGCTCAAGCCCAGCCAGGTTTGGGCCTTCATGTTCCGCGTCCGGCTGGCGGCTTCCTCGAAACTCTCTTCCGGCTCGTTTTCGATTCGCCCGAGCTTGGTTTCAAGCCCCAGCGCGCGGACGGCTTTTTCGATCTCCGCATAGGTTCGGCGGTCGTCCGCGGCGGTCACGGCCACGCCGTATGCCGGAATCCAGACCGGGAACTCGCGCGTCACGTCGCGAAGGCGGAAGGTGAACGGGTTTCTTTCCGCCGCAATGGTGACCAGCGTCGCCTGTTTCCCGTATCCGGCTTCCGAGCCAGCGACTTCGAGCTCGAGGCGGCACGGCCCGGACGGGCCGCAGTCGAACGGCCCGCCCCCGCGCACGAGCGACCCGCTGGTCACCTGCACCTCGCCGCGCAGCGGCGTCCCGCCATGCTTCCAGACCACCGCCGCCCGCCGCGTCCCGGCAAAGGCTATCGACAGAGCCGCCGCAACCAAAGCAGCCAAAATCCCCACTCGCAATGCAGTCATCTTCATCACCACTCTCCACTTACCACAGGCCACTTGCCACATGCCAGAATGTGTCATGCTTCTTAGCCGCCGCCAGTTGTTTTCTTCCGCCGTCAGCGCCGGCGCCGCTGCTTCCGCCGCGCTTCGCGGCCCGAAGGCCGAGCAGCTCGACCGCGCCGCCGCGGCTCCCGTGCTGCGACTCGACGGGCTGACCTCGCCGGTCATCATCGACTCGATCCGGCTGCTCAAGAGAGACAAGGAGTTCCTCGTCCACGTGCGTTCGCGGGACGGCGCCGAGGGAGTGTCGCTTACCAACCCGCCGCGCGCCGAATACCTCTCCTCGATCCTCCAGCAGCTCGTCATTCCCTTCTTCCTCGGCAAGGATGCGCGCGACCTTGAGAACCTGCTTTGGGAACTCTACCGCTGGCAGGACAACTACAAGCTCTACGGGCTGGCCCTATGGAGTCCCCAAGCGTGGGTTGAGTTCGCCATCCTCGACATGCTCGGCCGCATCGCCCGCAAGCCCATGGGCGCGCTCCTGGGCGACATCGTGCGCCGCGAGGCAGCGTTCTACATCGCCAGCGGCCGCCGCGACACCACGCCGGAGCAGGAAGTGGAGCACCTCCGCCGGCTGGTCGAGCAGTCCGGAGCCAAAGCGCTGAAGTTCCGCGTCGGCGGCCGAATGAGCCGCAACGCCGACGCGATGCCCGGGCGCACAGAGAAGCTCATCCCCCTGGTCCGCAAGGCATTCGGCGACGGCTTCGCTATCCACGCCGATGCCAACAGCTCCTACGATCCGCCCAAAGCCATCGAAGTGGGACGCCTGCTCGAGGAAGTCAACGCCGTCTATTTCGAAGAGCCCTGTCCTTTCGATCACCTCGAGGACACCAAGCGAGTGGCCGACGCGCTCTCGATCCCCGTGGCCGGAGGCGAGCAGGAATACAGCGACTGGCGTTTCCGCTGGATGATCGCCAATCGCGGCGTGGACATCGTGCAGCCCGACCTCCATTACTACGGTGGCATGATCCGCTCGATCCGCGTCGCGCGAATGGCCGAACTGGCCAAGATGCCCACTACCGTCCACATCTCGGGCGGCTTCGGTTTTGTGTACATGCTGCACTTCGCCTCCTGCGTCCGCGACATCGGCCGCTTTCAGGAGTACAAACTGGGAACCGAGCGCTACGCCCACTGGTTCGATCCCCCGATCACCGTCAAGGACGGAAAGATGACGGCGCCCTCCGGCCCCGGCGCCGGCATCGCCGACATCAAGGGTCTTCTTGGCGACGCCACGGAGGTCGCGTAGTTACCCCGTGCCCGCGAGGTGTTACCATTTACATTTATCGAAGCGCCGAAGCACATGCCGATCCAGAGCAATCATCAGAAAGCTGAAACCACGCGCGGCCCGCGCAGAGGCGATCGCCTGCTCATCGATTCCCGAGCCGTGAATGTGGACGCGCCGCCGGCGAAGGCTTTTGAGTCGATCCGCCGCATCGGGGGAGCCACCGGCTGGTACTACGCCAACTGGCTCTGGCATTTGCGAGGCTGGGTAGATCTGCTTTTCGGCGGCGTCGGGTTGCGGCGAGGGCGACGCGATTCCGAGCATCTCGATGTGGGCGACGAAGTGGATTGCTGGCGAGTGGAGGCCTGCGATCCCGGCAGGTTGCTCCGGCTTGCGTTCGAGATGAAGGTGCCCGGCCGGGCGTGGCTCCAGTTTGAAGTTCACGGCGACACAACCACGAGCACCATCCGGCAAACGGCCGTTTACGATCCGGGTGGTCTGGCCGGCCGTATCTACTGGTTCTGCGCGTACCCCCTGCACCACCTCGTCTTCGCGGGGATGCTGAGAGGCATCGCGGCGCACTGCGGCCCGCCTGTGGAAGAACGGTGGCGACGCAGGAGCGGGGGTTAGGCGATGAATGCGGCGGTGTCCGAAGCCTGGATCGAGGCCATCATCGACTCGAAGCAGCGCCGGCTCGTACTTGAGCCCGGCGCCAATTACTACATCGGGCGCGATCAGCACAACACCATCGTCCTGGCCGACCACCAGGTTTCCCGCCGGCACGCCATGCTCCAGCGGTTGCAAACAGGGGAGTGCTACGTGGTCGATTTGGGCAGCCGCAACGGCACCCTCGTCAACGATAAGCGAGTGGTAGTTCCGGTGTTTCTGCGCCAGGGTGATCGGATCGTCATCGGCGGCTGCGAACTTGTGTTCCACAGCCCGGCTGAACATTCGCGCGCCTCGACGACGCTCCCCGCCGAGACCGTGGTGGACTTCTCCGAAGGGCTGGTGACGGTACTGGTGGCCGATATCCGGGACTTCACCGGATTGTCCCGGCGGTTGCCGGAGACGCGGCTCTCGGAAGTCATCAGCGCGTTCACGCGCGACTCCGGGCGGGTGCTAACTGAGCAGGGCGCCTGGGGGCAGAAGTACATCGGCGACGCGGTCATGGGCATCTGGCGCCACCCGAGCAATACGGCCGATGTCCGGGATATGGTGCGTATTTTCGGAGCTTTGGACCTCATTTTCGAGATCGCTTCCGGCCTACAGCCCAAGTTCGCCCTGGATGCCCCCATTCGCATTGGCGCCGGCATCAACACCGGCCTGGCCGCCGTGGGCAACGTCGGCGGCGGCGGCCTGGCCGATCATACGGCGCTGAGCAGCGCGGTCAACCTCGCGTTTCGCCTCGAATCGGCCACCAAAGAAATCGGCCGCGATGTGGCCTTGGGGCAGACGACCTATGAACTCCTCGCCGCCCAGGGTGTGGGCCAGGACGTCTTCGAGCCGTACACCGTCAGGCTCAAGGGTTTTGAGGAGCCGAAGCCGACCTACGCAACGTCCCGCAACTCGCTGGGGCTTCTGCTCGAAAACCTCAGACGGCAATTGTCGCCGAATAGCGCCAGGATCTGACGAGCAGCCTGAGTTCTACGGCGGCTCGGGGTGGGGCCAGATCATATCGC
>Ga0233417_10000673_pt1 | contig 10383 bp, 7 predicted proteins | sample Sed_MG_FD_189023 | JGI IMG/M metagenome (GOLD analysis project Ga0233417, IMG submission 189023) | Sediment microbial communities from Lake Towuti, South Sulawesi, Indonesia - Sediment_Towuti_2014_0.5_MG | ecosystem: Environmental > Aquatic > Freshwater > Lake > Sediment | place: Indonesia... | reverse complement strand
AGAGACTGTTCCAAAGCCTGGCTCTGCTTGCGCAGTAGGTCTTCCGCGCCGCGCCGCGCCGTAACGTCGCGCACCCTGGCCTGCAAATGAATTCCACTGGAGAGCTGAACCGGGTTGAGGGCCACTTCGGCAATGAACTCCGAACCGTCCAACCTGCGATGCACCCATTCGAACGCTTGCGGTTGCCCCTGGACGGCCGCACGGATCCTCTCCTCGCTGGTCTCCCAGGAAGCGCGCCCATCCGGCTGGAAAGGGGACGAGAAATCAAACGGCGAGCGCCCGAGGATCTGCTGGCGCGTGCAGCCGAATAACGCCAGCGCGCGGGGATTGCAGTCCAGGATGACGTCGTCCCTCACCAGGAAAATGGCATCCGTGGCGGTTTCGAACAGCGTCCGGTAACGATTCGCACTCTCCAGCAACGCGGCCTGGGCGCGTTTGCGCTCGCTGATCTCGCGGAAAACAACGGCAATGGCGGCGGGGCCCGTTTGAAACCCGTGGCACTCGAAGACTCCGGAGACTCTGCGGTCCTCGTAGCAGAGTTCGTCCGTATGCCAGGGCTCTCCCGAAAGGCAGGTCCGCCGGATCGCTTCGAGCGAGTCGGCCCGCAGTCCGGGCAGGGCGTCTTCCACAGACCTGCCGATCAGTCCTGCTACCCGCACGCCGAGAATCCTCTCCGCTGCCTTATTGGATCCGGTCACAATCAGCCTGCCGCCCGCATCCATCTGGCCCATCAGCATCCCCAGGGGGGTGGCTTCCACGATGCTGCGAAACCTCTGCTCGGAACGCTTCACCGCTTCGGCGGCCCGCATGCGCTCCAATTCCGCCGAGGCGCGTGCGGCGAAGATGGTCAGCAATGAGCTCGTCAGTTGAACGTCGTGAAGTGGCCGGCGCCGCAACACAACCATCAGGCCCAGGGGCCGGTTCTGGGAATCGAACAATGGCATGCCAGCGTAGCTTTCGATCCCCAGTTGCCGCAACATCGTGTCCTGCGGGAACAGGTCCGCCACACCCAGCGGGTACACACGGAGTTGCTGGCCCACCACGTCCCGGCAGGGGGTGCCCTCCAGCGGGTACTCGAGGTTCTCCGCCAGGAAGCCCGCGGGATAGAAGGCGCGCATCCGGACTGCGACCGGGTGTTCCGGGTCCACCTCACCGATGAGCGCATAATCGGCCTCCAGAGCGCGCGCCAGGCGCTCCGCCAGCGAATCGAAAAACTCCTCTCCGGTGGAGGCCGCCACACCATCAACGATGTGCAAGAGAACGTTTTCCGCGCGCTTACGTTCGGAAATATCTTGGTTTACGCCGGAGAGAGCGATGATGCGGCCATCGCTGTCCCGCACCGCCTCGAGCCGTGTCGTGAGGAACCGCTCCCGGTTGTCCGCGAGCAGGACCCGGAAATCCTGCTCCACCGGCTCCCCTGTTTTCAGGCAGTGCTGGAGCTTGGCCCATAGGCCCAGGCGATCCTCAGGATGGACGCGGAATATCACGTCTTCGATCCGGATATGCTTGACGTCCACCAGGCCCAGGTTGCGGAAGGCTTGGGCTGAGCCGGTCACCACGTTGCTCCCCGCGTTCCAGCTCCAGTTGCCCACTCTGCCAATACGTTGCGCGTCAGCCAGCGCGGATTCCCTCTCGCGCAGCGCCTCTTCAGCCCGCTTCAGGTCCGTGATGTCCTTGGTGACACTGAGGATGTGGGGCTCGCCGTTCAAGTGGATGGCGCTGGCCGATTGCAGGCCAATTCGAATTTCGCCGTTTCGGCGGTGAAACCGGACTTCTCGGTTTTGCACCGAACCCTCACGTAAGACGGCGTCCACCATGCGTGCGCGCTCGTCCGGGTTGACCCACACCCCAAGTTCAAGCGACGTCCGTCCTGAGACTTCCTGACGACTGAAGCCGGTGCCCGCGACAAAACCGTCGTTGACTTCCACGTAGCAGCCGTCGCGAAGCCGCGTAATGCTCACGATGTCCGGCGTCGTCTGGAAGGCCGAGCGGAAGCGCTCCTCGCTTTGCAGCAGGGCCTCCTCCGCTCGCAGGCGACCGGTCATGTCACGGGCTATGCCCTGGACCGAGACACGACGGCCGTCCTCAATCTGGAGGCGCATCCGATTTTGCAGCCGGGCAGGCTGCCCATCCTTTCGCAGGATCTCAAAGTCCCACTGATGGGGTGCGCCGCCATCGATCGCCGCCCGGATTGTGGCGGCCGCCGCGCGGGCGCACTCCGGGACCGCCAACTCCGCCAGACTCATGCCCAGCAGTTCCGGCTGCGAGTAGCCAGTGATCATCTCTCCGGCATGGTTGACGGACGTGAATTTGCCTTCCAGGTCCAGGCAATAGACGAATTCACTCGCGTCTTCCAAGAGCCACTGATAGTGGTGCTGGATGTCCTGGAGCTGGCGCTCAAGGTCCGCTACCCGCAGTTCCGCCTGTTCGAGTCGGGACGAATCCTGCATGACTCAAGCCACCTGGACGACGATAAGTCCTCCCCCATCTTAGTAATAAATGCTATCAGGTTCGCGAGTCGGGACGCGCGGGTCTTCGCGGTGGCGGCGTGCGCCGGCGTGCGTTGTACCTCCCATCGAACCGCTTGCGGCGGCGGATGCATGCGGCGGGTAGAATAGTACTCGGTATGGCCCGTAGCATTACTCTCCCCATCGTGGTCTCGAGCACCTTGTGGCTAGCGGCATGCAGGCAGTCGGTGCCGCCCGGCGTGGCCGCCACGGTGAACGGGCGCCCCATCACTTACCAGGAACTGGACAAGTATTATCAGCGCTTGGTGGTTGAAGACGCGTCCCCGCGCAAGATTCCAGGCGAAGAGGCAGGAGGGTCTTCCAAGAACGACGCCGGCGCTGCCAAGGCCGGCCAGGAACAGGAACTGATCCAGAAGCTCGAAGTTCTGCGTAGCCTCATCGATAACGAAATCATGCTCCAGCGCGCCGAAAAGCAGGGCTTGATGGCCGGCGTGGCCGACGTGGACGCCCGCTTCAACGAACTGAAGGCGCCTTACACCCAGGAAGAATTCGAGAAGTGGCTGGCCTCGCGCAACATGGCCGCCGAGGATCTCAAGACGCAGATACGCCGCGATTTGAGCGTGCGGAAGCTTTTCAACAAGGAGATCACTTCCCACATCAACATTACCGAGAAAGAAGTGCGGGATTCATACGAAGCCAATAAGGCCAGTTTTAACCTGGCGGAACCGCAGATCCACCTGGCACAGATCCTGGTGACACCCATCCCCGACGGCAACGTGCGCAATCTGAAGAACGACAAGGCCCAGAACGAGGAGCAGGCCCGGCGCAAGATCGAGATGATCCGGGTGCGCTTGCAGAACGGCGAGGATTTCGCCATGCTCGCCCAGAACTACTCCGAGGACCCGGTTTCCACGCCCAACGGCGGCGATCTGGGTTTCATTGGCGAGTCGGCGTTCAACCAGGCCAATCCCGAGCTGCGCAAGGCGATCCTGGCATTGCAGCCCGGCCAACTCTCACCCATTCTGCGGACCCCCGAGGGCTACCGGATCCTCAAAGTCTTCTCTAAGGAACCGGCCGGACAGCGGGATCTCGCCGATCCCCGGGTCCAGCAGACCATCCGCGAGACCCTCCTGAACCGCAAGGACCAGCTTCTGAAAGCCGCTTACTACGAGGTGGCCCGCAACGAGGCCGAGGTCGTGAACTACCTGGCGACACGCATCACCGAGACCAAAGGCAAGCCGGATTGATCCTCCGGCTTTGCGGCGACGCCTCCGGCGACTTGGCGTATTCTTGGCATGAATCTTGCCTGACAGGTTGAAAACATGATGGCGCCACATCCCAAATTCTCAGGTCTCCTGCTGTCGGTGGCCCTGTGTTTCGGGGTGCGGCCCTGCCCCGCCGACGAACCGTTGCGCGTGGTCTTCGACACCGACATGGGCAACGATGTCGACGATGCACTCGCCCTGGCCATGCTGCACTCCCTGGAGAGCCGGGGCGAGCTCAAACTGCTGGCGGTCACCCTGACCAAAGACAACCGGTTTGCAGCGCCCTACATCGACATCGTGAATACGTACTATGGGCGGCCGCACATCCCCATCGGCGTGGTCAAGAACGGTAAGACCCCGGAAGACGGCGCGATGATTCGGACGCCGGTCGAGCGGAAGAACGCGGCCGGCGGTCCGCTGTATCCGCACGACTTGGCCGACGGCAGGCAGGCGCCGGATGCGGTGCCGGTCTTACGGAAGACGCTGGCCAGCGAGGTGGACGGAGCGGTTACCCTGATCCAGGTCGGGTTCAGCACGAACCTCGCCCGGCTCCTGGACAGCGCACCCGACGCGGTGAGCCCGCTGCCCGGCCGGGAGTTGATTGCGCGCAAGGTGCGGCTGCTCTCGGTGATGGCGGGCAAGTTCACGGGACCGATGGCCGAATTCAACGTGCACATTGACGTTGCCTCGGCCCGCAAGCTCTTCTCCGAGTGGCCCACGCCCCTGGTGGCCAGCGGCTTCGAGATCGGCGAGGCGCTGCTTTTTCCCGCAGTAAGCATCGAGCGCGACTTCCGGTATGCGGAAGCGCACCCCGTGGTGGACGCGTATCGGGCCTACAAGAAGATGCCGTATGACCGGCCAACCTGGGATTTGACGGCCGTGCTGTACGCAGCCCGTCCCGAGCGCGACTACTTCGCCTTGTCCGGCCCGGGAACCATCGAGGTGGCGGAGAATGCGCACACCACGTTCCGTGCCCATCCCGAGGGGCGGCACCGCTATCTGATTCTGCGGGAGGACCAGAAGGGCCGCACGCTGGAAGCGCTGATCCAGCTTGCCAGCCAGCCCCCTTCGCGATAGCCCTGCTGGCTCCCAGCGGCGCGTCTATTTCTCCGCGGTAGGGAGGTTGGTTAGTTGCGGAGCGATATTCGCCGCGCGGTAAGCCTCAATCAACGCGCCGGCCGCGGGACTGTGTATGGGCGGCCCCACGAGGTTGCCCTCTTCCAGCTCGAGCAGGGTTCGAAAGCGGAGCAGGAGAATTTCGCTCCGGAAGACGCCGCCGATGTAGGCTACGTGGGCCGGCTCCCCGGGCTGGAACAACTGCCGGCGCACCGCCATTGCCAGCGTGGCCAGATCCTGTGCAGCTTTCTCCAGAGTCTGCCGTGCCAACGGATCTCCCGAGCGGGCGGCGTGGTCTACCAGCACCGCGAAGGACGCGATCTTCGGGCGCGGGAACTCAGGAGTGTAGCAGCGGTGCATCAGGTCGTTGGCCGAGGATGCTCCGGATGCAACCAGCAATACCTCACGCAAGGCGGTAGGAGCACCCCAACCCTCCTCGAAAGCCAGCGCCGCGCGTAGTGCTTGCCGTGTCAGGTCGAAGCCGCCACCTTCGTCGCCGAACAGGTGACCCCAGCCGCCCGCCCGGGCAGTCTTCCCCTCCCGGTTGCGCCCGAAGGCAATCGAGCCAGTTCCCGCTATGGTGATCAAGCCGGCTTCCCCCGCCGTGGCGCCCGCCAGAGCGATGAGGGCGTCGTTGGTCACCACCATGCGGCGGGCCCGCAGGATTTCCTCAAGAATGGCGCGCTTGTCCTCCGGGCCTCCGCTGAGTCCCAGGCAGGCAGCTTCAAACTCCGCGGAGGCAAAGTCCACACCCGCTTGCGCGCAGGCCGCGCTGACACATTCGGTAACCGCGCGGACCAGTTTCTCCCGCCCCTCGGCCGCAGCGACGTGATTGCACGGCCCGCCGGAGCCGAATCCGGTTACCCGGCCGCTCTCGTCACCGATCAGAGCCGTGGTGCTGGACTGCCCGCCATCCACCCCAAGATACAGCCTCATGCTCACTTCAGCCTATACAATCGGGCGCCATTTCTCTCTTCCAACAAAGTGATTCCATACAGCAACTCGTTCCGGCGGAACGACTCGGCCCAGAAGTCGGAGTTGTACAGCAACAGGTAATCGGCGCCACGCGCCTTCATCTCCTCGGCCGCCAAGCGGTGTATGCCGGCCGGAAGCGGGATCCCCGAGTCCGCTGCGCGGTCCGCCAGCATCTTCCATCTGCCGCTCTCATCCTGCCCCTCCAGCCAGAGCTTCATGCCGTATTGATCGCGGGCGCAGTCCAGCGCCACACGGTCGATCTCCTCGGCGACACCGAAGTCCAGCTCTACATACATGCCCCAGCTCATGGTCTGCCAGCTTCGCCAGCGCGTGGCCAGGCTGTTGTCGAAGGCCAGTTGCACGTCCCAGGGGTTCGGCTGCGCACGCAACCTCCAGATGGACTGCCGGGGCAGCTCTTTGTCCTTCAGAAACACCCTGAATTCGCTCACGCTCCAGTAGGTATCTCGTTGCGCGGCAGCGCCTGTCTGCCAGACCCGCAACGCCCGGTACTTGGCCGCGGGGACGGCAAAGGAAAGCCGCCAGGTCGGATGGAAAGCCGGTGTAACCGGTCCCAACAGGATGTCGGCAAGCACCGTGTTCGAGGCGGACTGGTATCCGACCAGGATTTCCCGGGTGGTGTAGGCATCGGGGGCTCCTGTGAACGTGAACACCTTTCGGCCGGGCGGCACGTGCTCCTCGATCATGCGGGCCACGCCATACAGTGGGAAGACGCGGTTGAGGTAGGCCTCCTCCGGTTCGATGCGCAGGGCTGCCTTCCAAGGTATCCGGGAGAGCCGCCATGCATGGGGTGAGCAGTAGAGAGTGAGCCACTTCGGCCAGGAGAGCACCGCATGCGCCAGCAGCACCACCAGCGCAACTCGCTGCCACCGGGCAAAAAACATGCCGACCGCCAGCGCGAAGAAGACTGCCGGCGCAATCAGAAAGCGGGTGCCGATATTGCTGGGATATGTGAGCAGGAACAGGGCCCCGGCGAACAGCAGCCGTCTGCCTTCCCGCCAGCGCAGCGCATACAACGCGAGCGGTGTCAGCAGGAACAGTGGACCGAGGAACCCCACCAGGGTCTGGCCGCGAACCGTCACCTCGAGCGGAATGTCCCAGTAACTCTTCAGACCTTCATACCAGGCCATGTGCGCGCGGTACTCCGTCTCGAAGCCCACCGTCGCGTAGGGGTTGGGGAAGTACCGGTTCAAAAGCGGAGCGAAGGGATTGCCGGACCAAACGACGTTCTTCAGGATCCAGGGCGCAATCATCACCGCCGCGCAACCCGTCACCAGCAGAACCGGTTTCAGGAGCGGCTTCTTTTGCCGCCGCAGCTTCCAGGCAACGAACCCGATGGCGTAGAGCACGCCCAGAAACGCCACGTACTTGGCGGCGTAGCAGAATCCCGCGACCAAGCCCAGGGGTGCCAGCAGACCGTCCTCCCGTTCCTGGTCCCAGATCTGCGCCAGGTAGAAGGTCGCGAACACGATGCAAGCCGTAGCTACGTCGTTGTAGGCCGTGGTGCCGTCCATCCCGACTACCGGGCTTAAGAACACGAACAGCGCTCCCAGCACTCCCGCCACGGCATGCTGGAACCGGCGCGCGTAGGAGAGCAGCGACAGCGCAAGCACCACCAGGAAGCTGAAATGCACGAGTGCCGCGGCCGAGTGCCGGCCGAATGCAAAGGCGTAGGTGTACAGCATCTCGACGCCCTGCGACAGGCTGGCATACATGTTCGTCGAGATGGGCCGGAAGCCCCGCTCCCGCAAGTAACGAGCCGCCAGGCCCAGGTGATAGGTGGTGCCGTCGGCGCTGGTCTCCGGCGCCATGGCGTTGATGAAGTACACCGCGCTGAACAGGCTGAACAGGCCCCAGAACATGAACTTCCAAAGACGCGGCAGGGGAGGGAAGGGGTCGCCCGCGGGCCAGAACACTTTCTGGCGAATGGCAATGCCCAAAGCCAGCGCCCCCACCGCCAGAAAGACCGGCTTGTACATCAGCCCTACTGCTCCCAGCAGGAACACCACCAGACTCAGGCACGCCGAGCCGGCCACGAAGCCCAGCACATTCTCTTCCTGCCGGTACAGCCGGATCCGCAGCCCGCGTAGCAGCAGTTTCCCCAGCGCCAGAGAGACGGCTACGGTGAATAGCGCGCCGAACAGGATCGCCACGGGCTTCAGCATGTCACTTCACAAACCCGGCGCGGGTCAGGATGAATCCCAGTTTCACCTTGTCGCTTTCCGTGACGTAGTGCTTGTCCAAATACATCTCGACCAGGTTCTCGCTGCCCTGCATCAGCCACTCCGCAGGCACGGGTTTGCGAATCGAGTACTGCCCGTCTTTCGAATACGTGATGCGCTCGAAAGTGTGGCCGTTAATAGCGACTGTCAACACTACAGGCCCGGTATGAGCAAGCGTCACGCCGGGCATCGCCAACTCCATGGTGAAGTAGAGGCCTGCGATATCAGGCAGATAGAAGCGCAACGTGGGCTTCTCGAACGTCCATCGCCAGGCGTTGGCTTCGAGCTGGGGACTGACATCCTGTACGAAGTAAGCTGCGGCGCCGGCATCGCTCATGTTCACGAAACTTCCGAACGGAATCTCGAGCGTAGCCGGGCTGCCGCGCTGCGGCGGCGGCGCATAAGGTTCAGGAGCGCGAAAACAACCGGCCGGCCACAGCGCCAGCGCCGCCAGACCGCAGCGCAAGGCGCAACCGCCGGCTCCCCCCAGCTTCATGCCCCCGTCCAGAGAGCTTGTATAACGCACCCACGACGGCCGTCAGGCGCGCTTCTTGTCTTTCGCATAGCAGAGCGGATCGATGGGGCACTCCCCACAGCGGGGAGCGCGCGCGGCGCAGAGCTGCCGGCCGTGATGGATGACCTGATGAGAGAACAGAATCCAGCGCTCTTGCGGGATCGCCTTCGTCAAGTCCTGTTCGATCTTCTCCGGCACGGTCTGCCGGCTCAGATCCAGGCGCCGGGCGATGCGCTGCACATGGGTATCCACGACAACTCCAGAGGGAATCCCGAAGGCCGTGCCCAATACAACGTTTGCGGTCTTGCGCGCCACGCCGGGGATGGACAGCATTTCCTCCATGCTGCGGGGTACCTGCCCGCCGTATCGGGTAAGAATAGCTCGCGCGGCCCCGATGATCGACTTGGCCTTGTTATTGAAGAACCCTGTCGAGCGGATGTCCGCCGCCAGTTCCTCCTGGCTCGCGTAGGCAAAATCCTTGATTGTCGGGTACTTCCGAAACAATCCCGGCGTCACCTGGTTGACGCGCACGTCCGTGCATTGCGCCGAGAGGATGGTCGCTACCAACAGTTGCCACGCATCCTTGTGATGCAGCGCGCAGGTCGCCGCGGGATAGAGTTCATTCAGGTGTTGCAGGATTCGCCGGATGCGCTCTTTGCGTTCGGCGGCAGTCCGGGGCCGTTGGGCTCGCATAACGCCTGAAGCGGCCGGCTTTGCAGGAAGCCGGGCGTGGGCCGTGGGCAAGCCGCCATCATAGCACCCGCCCAGGGGCCCCACGTTTGAAAGCACCTACAAGAGAGCCGGCTACTGACCCGTGCTGCCGACTTCCAGGTCCGCCTCCAGAAACTGCCAGTCCGGCAGTTCGTAGGCCCGCAAGCTCGTTTCGGCAACGGCTTTCACCTCGCGCGACTCGTAAGGTCCGATCGACGCGACATTCAATGGCAGACTCATCATCGGACTGGCGTCCGGCGGATCGGTGCTGCGGCGTAGTCTCACCGTTCCGACGAGATTCGCCACGTCCGCGGCCGAGTGGTTCACCACCAGGAACTGGACCTCCACCCGCTTGCTGTCGCCTTCGGAGATTCGCAACCCGCAAACTTCAAGGTAGTCGCGCAATGGGTTGGCGGGTGGTCGCGCGCTCGCCTGTGTGGCGACCGCCGGCTTCTCGAACTGGATGCTCTCCTTGCCCGGCCCGTACTGGCGATAGAGAAAATAGCCTAGAAAAGCCACAACCCCGAGTCCGAGGGCCACCAGGATGCTCTGAAACCACACTGGCAGACCCGTGCTCTTTGCGGCGCGCCGCGGACGGGCTGCGGGAACCTTGGCCACTGGCGGGGGCGGTGCCGGAATGGTCTCGGCAGGCGCCGCTTCGACCTGGTCGGTTGCAGGGGCCTCCGCGTTCGCCGCGCAGTTGGGACATTCACTGTAAGAGGGCGGCACGGTGTGGCCGCATTTGGGGCAGATCCAGCTAAACATGCTTCTTTATCACTACTGTAGCGCACGGATTGGAAGTTCCGGCGCCGGAAGCGGGCCTGCGCCTCCCAGGGCCAGGCAAGCCGGGCCAGTCTGGCATTATCGAAGGAGAGCATCATGAGACTCACATCCATCGCAGTGCTTGCGGCCGCCGCCCTTGCCGCTCAAGTTCCAAACACTCTGCGTGTGGACTACGTTCACACCGGCAGCGCCACCGAAGAGCAGTTCGCCCTGGACGGCCTGGTCGCGGAAGGGCCATGGCCCGGGCATCCCGGCCGGGCCATCGACGACACCAACTTCGGCAGGTACTACTTCGAAGTGCGCGACCTCTC
>Ga0233417_10000672_pt1 | contig 10384 bp, 11 predicted proteins | sample Sed_MG_FD_189023 | JGI IMG/M metagenome (GOLD analysis project Ga0233417, IMG submission 189023) | Sediment microbial communities from Lake Towuti, South Sulawesi, Indonesia - Sediment_Towuti_2014_0.5_MG | ecosystem: Environmental > Aquatic > Freshwater > Lake > Sediment | place: Indonesia... | reverse complement strand
CTACCGCGGCGCTTCCTCGAGCGGCCGGCCGCTGCCGCTGAACTCCTCGCGCGGCACGCTCGCGCCGCGATATTCCGGGCGGATGTTCTCCTCCGGCGTCGGCGCGACGGACGCGCGATAGCCCCCGTCCTGCTGGAAGCGCGGCGGCGCGTCCACCGGCGCGGCGGGCGCCAGACGCTCGAGGCGGTGCGGGCGATCCCGGTAGAACTCGATGTCCCGCAGCGAGCAGCGCCCGAACCGGTAGCAGGACGGCAGTCCGTCCGAGAAGCGCAGCGGGTCCGGGTACGGCCAGGCCCAGGGATACGGCACCAGCGGGACGAGCACCACCGGCGCGACCGGATAGGGGCCGTACGCGAACCCCACGCCGCCGAAGATCACGACCTGCGCCTCCGCCGTGCGGATCGCGCCGCAGGCGGCCAGCGCGAGCAGCCAGAGCCCGGCGCGCCTCATTGCGGCTTCGCCGCCAGGCGCTTGCGGATCCGGCGCGCGAACACCGTCATCTCCTTCGCGGCCTGCTTGTCCCCGCGCGCCTCGGCCACCGCGATCCCGCGCTCGTACGCCGCCGCCGCATCGTCGAGCGCGCCGGACTCGGCGAGCGCCTGGCCGAGGAGCTTCCACGCCGCGGAGTAGTTCGGATCCTTCGCCACCGCCTCGCGCAGGTGCCCGGCGGCGGCCGCGGGGTCGCCGGCCTTCAGATACTCGTTGCCGAGCGAATACCGCAGCAGGGCGCCGTCGCGCGGCGTGCCCAGCAGCTTGAGCAGATTGGCGAGGGCGGGACTGCCCATGTAACATTTTGACGAAGCGCTGCAAGCTTACCCCCGCCGAAGGACGCCCGCCCGACATGCCGAAGACGATCGTCTCCACCCCGAACGCGCCCGGCGCGATCGGCACCTACTCGCAGGCGGTGCGCTGCGGCGACACCGTGTACGTCTCGGGCCAGATCGGCCTCGACCCGGCCACGATGCAGCTCGTCGACGGCATCGAGCCGCAGATCCACCGCGTGTTCCAGAACCTGCGTGCGATCGCGGAAGCCGCCGGCGGTTCGCTCGCCGCCGCGGTGAAGGTGACGATCTACCTCGTCGACCTCGGCCACTTCGCGAAAGTGAACGAGATCATGGCGCAGTACTTTCCGCAGCCGTTTCCGAGCCGCGCCGCGGTCGGCGTCGCCCAGCTCCCGCGCGGGGCGCTAGTGGAGGCGGACGCGATCCTCGTGCTCGCGTAGCGCACGGCCCGGTGACGCCAACGACCGCGAAGCCGGCGCGCGCCGGCACCGGCGCCTCCCCCGCACCGCGCTCCGCTTCCCCGAAGGCCAAGCTGGCGAAGCTCGGGCTGCGCACCGACTTCGACCTCGTCCTGCATCTGCCGCTGCGCTACGAGGACGAGACGCAGCTCACGCCGATCGCCGCGGCCCGGCACGGTGCGCCGGCGCTGGTAGAGGGGGAGATCATCGCATCCGACATCGCCTACCGGCCCCGCCGGCAACTCGTGCTGAAGGTGCGCGACGCCTCGGGCGTGCTGTTCGTGCGCTTCCTCAACTTCTATCCGAGCCTCGCGAAGACGCTCACCGCGGGCCGGCAGGTGCGGCTCTTCGGCGAGGTGCGTCCCGGCTTCTTCGGCGGCGAGATGGTGCATCCGCGCCACCGCGTGCTGCACGGGCCCGAGCCGCTCGCGACCCGGCTCACGCCGGTCTACCCGACGACCGCGGGCCTCTCGCAGCAGGTGCTGCGGCAGCTGATCGACGGCGCGCTCGCCCGCGCCGATCTTTCGGAAACCCTGCCGGAGGATCTGCGCGCGCGCCTCGCGCTCGAGCCGTTCGGACCTTCGGTGCTGACGCTCCACCGGCCGCCGCCGGACGCCGACGCCGCAGCGCTGGAACTGCGGACGCACCCGGCCTGGCGGCGGATGAAGTTCGACGAGCTCCTCGGCCAGCAGCTCTCGATGCGCATGCACTACCGCGCGCGCCGCGCGCAGCGGGCACCGGCGCTCCGCGGAACCGGGACGCTCACGTGCGCGCTCCTCGCGCGCCTGCCGTTCCGCTTCACACGCGCGCAGGTCCGCGCGTGGGGCGAGATCGAGCGCGACCTCGCGGCGTCGCATCCGATGCACCGCCTGCTCCAGGGCGACGTCGGCAGCGGCAAGACCGTCGTCGCCGCGGCGGCCTGCCTGCGCGCGGTCGAGAGCGGCTGGCAGGCCGCGGTGATGGCGCCGACCGAGATCCTCGCCGAGCAGCATCACCGGAAGTTCGCCGAGTGGGTCACGCCGCTCGGGGTGCGCGTGGCGTGGCTTGCCGGAGCCCAGAACGCCCGCGAGCGCCGCGCCGCGCTCGCTGCGGTCGCAGCGGGCGAGACCCAGATCGCGATCGGCACGCACGCCCTGTTCCAGGAGAAGGTGTCGTTCGCGAAGCTCGGCCTCGCGATCGTCGACGAGCAGCACCGGTTCGGCGTGCGGCAGCGGCTCGCGCTGCGCGCGAAGGGCAAGGGCGCAGCGCTCGAGCCGCACCAGCTGATGATGAGCGCGACGCCGATCCCGCGGACGCTGTCGATGAGCTACTACGCCGATCTCGACGTCTCGCTGATCGACGAGCTGCCGCCGGGCCGGAAGACCGTGCTGACGAAGCTCGTCGCCGACGCGCGCCGCGACGAGGTGATCCGCCGCATCCGCGCAGCGTGCCGCGAGGGCCGCCAGGCGTACTGGGTGTGCCCGCTGATCGAGGAGTCGGAGGCGCTCGAGCTCCAGACCGCGATCGACACTCATGCGCGCCTCGCCGCGGAGCTGCCGGAGCTCGCGGTGGGGCTGGTGCACGGCCGCCTGAGCTCGGCCGAGAAAGCCGCGGTCATGGACGGCTTCAAGGCGGGCCGCGTCCAGCTCCTCGTCGCGACGACGGTCATCGAGGTCGGCGTCGACGTGCCCAACGCATCGCTGATGGTGATCGAGCACGCCGAGCGCTTCGGCCTCGCGCAGCTCCATCAGCTGCGCGGCCGGGTCGGGCGCGGCGCGGCCGAGAGCGTCTGCATCCTGCTCTACCAGAACCCGCTCTCCGAGGGCGCGCGGCAGCGGCTCAAGGTGATCTACGAGAACGCGGACGGCTTCCGCATCGCGCACGAGGACATGCTGCTTCGCGGCCCGGGCGAGTACCTCGGGGCGCGGCAGAGCGGCGTGCCGCTGCTGCGCTTCGCCGACCTGGCCCGCGACGAGGACCTGCTCGCTGCAGCCCGCGAAGCTGCCGACCGGATGCTCGATCGCGAGCCCGCGGCGGCGGCGCGCCACGTCGAGCGCTGGGCGGGCGGGCGCGGGGATCTGCTCGGAGCCTAGCCGCACCGTCAGGATGCCGGCATGACCGCCCAGGAGCTCCGCGCGCGCATCGATGTCTACGAGCGGTTGATGCGGCTCGACAAGCCGATCGGCACGCTGCTCCTGCTCTGGCCGACGATGTGGGCGGTGTGGATCGCCGGCTCGGGCGGACCGCACTGGCTGGTCGTCGGGATCTTCGCGGTCGGGACGCTGCTGATGCGCTCGGCGGGCTGCGTCGTCAACGACGTCTGGGATGCGCGCTTCGATGCGCACGTTGAGCGCACGCGCAACCGGCCGCTTCCCGCGGGCGAGATCGGGTACGGCGAGGCGCTCGCGCTCGCCGCGGCGCTGGCGCTCCTCGCCTTCTCGCTGGTGATCGTCTTCAACCCGCTGACGGTCGCCCTCGCGGTGGTCGCGCTGTTTCTCGCGATCACCTATCCGCTGACCAAACGCTTCCTCGCTCTCCCGCAGGCCTACCTCGGCATTGCGTTCGGGTTCGGCATCCCGATGGCGTTTGCCGCGCAGCTCGGCGAGCTCCCCGCGACCGCGTGGTGGCTGCTCGTGGCGAACATCTTCTGGGCGATCGCCTACGACACCGAATACGCGATGGTGGACCGCGACGACGACCTCAAGATCGGGATCCGGACTTCCGCCATCACCTTCGGGCGCCACGACGTCGCGGCGGTGATGCTGTGCTATGCCGCCACGCTGGCGATCCTCGCGTACGTGGGCGTGCACGAAGGGCTCGCTTGGCCCTACTATGCCGGGCTCGTGGTGGCCGCCGGCATGATGCTCTACCACTACCGGCTCATCCGGGACCGGAGCCGCGAGGGCTGCTTCAGGGCGTTCCTGCACAACAACTGGGTCGGGGGCGCCGTGTTCGCCGGGATCGCCGCGGCCTACGCGCTGCGCGGGGCCTGGCCGCGCTGGGGCTGACTGCGAGAGGACGAAGGGAAAGAGCGGATGGATCTGGGGTTGCAGGGCAAGGTCGTGCTGATCACCGGCGGCAGCAAGGGCATCGGGCTCGCCTGCGCCAAGGCATTCCTCGCCGAGGGCGCGAAGGTCGCCATCGTCTCGCGGAGCAAGGTGAACCTCGTCGCCGCCGAGCGGCAGCTGAAGACCGGCAGCGAGGCGATCCTGAAGATCGCCGCCGACCTGATCGACCCGGCGAACGCGCGGCGGATGGTCGCCGAGGCGGAGCAGGGGCTCGGACCGGTCGACATCCTCGTCAACTCCGCCGGCGCCGCGAAGCGGACGCCGCCCGAGGATCTCACGCCCGAGGCGTGGCGCGCGGCGATGGACGCGAAGTACTTCACCTACGTCCACGCGATCGACGCGGTGATCAAGGGCATGGCGAGCCGCAAGCGCGGCGTGATCGTCAACGTGGTCGGGTCGGGCGGGAAGGTCGCGAGCCCGACGCACATCCCCGGCGGCGCGGCGAATGCGGCGCTCATGTTGGTCACCGCGGGTCTCGCGAACGCCTACGGCCGGCACGGGATCCGGGTGAACGCGGTCAACCCCGGCGCGACGCTGACCGATCGCCTGAAGCAGGGCATGGAAGCGGACGCGAAGCTCTCCGGCGTGAGCCCGGAGGAGGCGCTCAAGCGCGCGACCGATCGCGTCCCGCTCGGCCGGCTGGCCGAGCCCGACGAGATCGCGAACGCGGTGCTGTTCCTCGCCTCGACCAAAGCGAGCTACGTCACCGGCGCGGTGGTGGCGATGGACGGCGCGGCGACGCCGATCGTGGTGTGAAGCTCGTCCTGCCGTTCACCGCTCCGCCGGCGCGGCCGCAGCTCGCGGCGAACGAGCGGGTCGTCGCGGAGGCGGTGCTCGGCGGTGACACGGCCGTGCTGACCGACCGGCGCGTGGTGGTGGCCGGCGCGAACTTCGAGCAGAGCCTGCCGCTCACGCACGTCGCGCTGGTGCGCGTCCGTTTCGAGCACACCGTGCGCGACATCGTCGTCGGCGCCGTCTCGATCGTGATCGCGCTGCTGCTCTTCGCGATCGCCTCGCCGGTGCGCACGTTCCTCCTCAACCAGAGCGCGGGTCTCTAGACCGCGGCGCGCCAGGAGCGCGAGAACGGCGCCGAGGGGCAGGGCCTCGCGCAGGGCATGCAGCGCCTCCTCGGGGCGCTGGCGGCGGTGGCGCGCGCGATTCCCGTCGCCGGCTGGCTGCTGCTCGTGTTCGCGGCGGCCAAGATCGCGCTCGGCATCATCGGCCGCACCATCGTCTCGCTCACCGCGGGGGGCTCCGATCTCGTCTTCTCGAAACGCGGGCGCGACCCGACGCTGCACGACTTCGTCACCGAGATCGGACGCCACCTGCCGGGGCCGGCGCGCGGCTAGCCGATGCGCTACCGCGATCTCCGCGACTTCCTCGCTCGGCTCGAGAAGCTTGGCGAGCTGAAGCGAATCGCGGTCGAGGTCGATCCGCGCCTCGAGATGACCGAGATCTGCGACCGCGTGCTGAAGGCGGGCGGGCCGGCGCTGCTGTTCGAGAAGCCGAAGGGCCACTCGATCCCGGTGCTCGGCAATCTCTTCGGCACGACCAAGCGCGTGGCGCTCGCGATGGGGATGGAGGAGGGCGCCGAGCCCCTCGAAGCGCTGCGCGACATCGGCCGGCTGCTCGCCTTCCTCAAGGAACCGGACCCGCCGAAGGGCTTCCGGGACGTGCTCGAGCGCTGGATCCCGATCGGCCGGCAGGTACTGCACATGGCGCCGAAGGAAGTGTCGGGCGCGCCCTGCCAGGAAGTCGTATGGGAGGGACGGGACGTCGATCTCGCGCGGCTGCCGATCCAGACCTGCTGGCCCGACGACGCCGCCCCGCTCATCACCTGGGGGCTCGTCGTCACGCGCGGGCCCGACAAGCCTCGCCAGAACCTCGGCATCTACCGCCAGCAGGTCATCGCGCCCAACAAGGTGATCATGCGCTGGCTCGCGCATCGCGGCGGCGCGCTCGATTTCCGCGATCACTGCGCCGCGCACCCCGGCAAGCCGTTCCCGGTCGCGGTCGCGCTCGGCGCCGATCCGGCGACGATCCTCGGCGCGGTGACGCCGGTCCCCGACACGCTATCGGAATACCAGTTCGCCGGGCTCCTGCGCGGCGCCCGCACCGAGGTCGCGAAATGCGCCGGCTCCGACCTGCAGGTCCCGGCGACCGCCGAGATCGTGCTCGAGGGGGCGATCCATCCCGGCGAGACCGCGCTCGAGGGCCCGTTCGGCGATCACACCGGCTACTACAACGAGCGCGAGACCTTCCCGGTCCTCACGATCGATCGCATCACGCTGCGCCGCGACCCGATCTACCACTCGACCTACACCGGCAAGCCGCCCGACGAGCCGGCGGTGCTCGGGGTCGCGCTGAATGAAGTGTTCGTGCCGATCCTGCAGAAGCAGTTTCCCGAGATCGCCGACCTCTACCTGCCGCCCGAGGGCTGCTCTTACCGGCTCGCGGTGGTGAGCATGAAGAAGCAGTATCCCGGCCACGCGAAGCGCGTGATGTTCGGCCTCTGGAGCACCCTCCGCCAGTTCATGTACACCAAGATCATCGTCGTGACCGACGACGACGTGAACATCCGCGACTGGAAGGAGGTGGTGTGGGCGCTGACGACCCGCGTCGACGCCGCGCGCGACGTGACGATCGTCGAGAGCACGCCGATCGACTATCTCGACTTCGCGAGCCCGGTCGCGGGCCTCGGCGCGAAGCTCGGCATCGACGCGACCAACAAGTGGCCGGCCGAGACCGCGCGCGCGTGGGGCCGGCCGATCGCGATGGATGCCGGGGTGAAGAAGCGGGTGGACGGGCTCTGGAAGGAGCTCGGCCTGTAACGGTCCCTTGCATCCTGCCCTCGTCTAGGAGTCTTGCCGCATGGCCACTTACGAACAGCCGACCTCCGCCGCGGAACCGATGCCCTCGGTGCTCACGGTAGCCAACATCGTCTACGCGCTGCACACGCTCGCCATCGTGATCGGCATCGCCGGCGCCGCGACCGTGGTCGGCAGCTTCCTCGGCAGCGTTCCGTCGATCGTCGCGGTGATCCTGAACTACGTGAAGCGCGGCGACGCGCGCGGCACCTGGGCGGCGTCACACTACCGCTGGCAGATCCGCACGTTCTGGTTCGCGCTGCTGTGGGCGGTGATCGCGATCCTCCTCATCATCACGATCATCGGCCTGATCTTCGGCTACATGGTGCTCGGCCTGCTGACGCTCTGGCTCATCTACCGTATCGCGCGCGGCTGGCTGCGCCTGCGCGACCGGCGCCCGATGTACGTGTAGAAGTTCCGCCTTCGGGCGCGTTCCGCGCCTCCTCTGGTCCCCTAGTTGCTAAAGGCTGTACCGAGGTCGGGGAAAGCCCCGGCAGGGGATGCTTTTTGACGGAAAGCCCGTCAACCGATGACGAGCCTTCGACAGCTTCTCGGCAGCCTGATCATCGCGGCGCTCGCGCTCGCCGCCACGGCCGCGCGCGCGGACATCTACGTCCTCGTCGAGCCGGACGGCACCAAGCGCTTTTCCAACCTGCCGAACGATCCGCGCTACAAGCTCTACCTGCGCTCGCCGACCGAGTACAAGCTCAAAGACACCGCGGAGATCCGCAACGTCCGCAATCCGGGCGACTACCGCCTGCGCTCGCCCAATGGGCGCCAGCCCGATCTGCTCGAGAATCCGCGCATCGCCGGCAAGCCCTACCGTGAGCACGTCGTCGAGGCGGCCAAGGCGACGAATCTCGACCCGGCGCTGATCTACGCCGTGATGGCCACGGAGTCGAACTACAACGCGCGTGCCGTGAGCAACAAGGGCGCGATGGGGCTGATGCAGCTGATGCCCGACACGGCGCGCCGCTACGGCGTCAAGGAAAAGGACATCCGGCAGCCGGACAAGAACATCCGCGCCGGCGCCCAGTACCTCGCCGATCTCGTCCAGATGTTCGACGGTGACCTGCGCCTGGCGCTCGCCGGCTACAACGCCGGCGAGAACGTCGTCGTCCGCTACGGCAACCGGATTCCGCCCTACCCCGAAACGCGGGCGTACGTGCCGCGCGTGCTCGCGCACTACGATCAGCTCCGGCTGCGCTAGCTCGCCGCAGCCGTTCCCGCCCCGGAACCTTCACCGCGCGGTCTCGTAGGCCCAGCGCAGCAGCGCGTCCTGCGCGCTCTGCGAGGCGGCGGCGTTCGGATGGTTGACGATCAACACCACCGCCAGCCGCCGGCTGTTGCGGTCGAGCACGTAGCCGGCGAGCGAACGCACGTCGACGAGCGAGCCGCCCTTGATGTGCGCCTGGCCGGCGACGCCGTCCGCGCGCAGGCGCTTGCGCATCGTCCCGTCGATTCCGACGAGCGGCAGCGTGGCCATGAACTCGGGCATGATCGCGCTGCGGTATGCCGCCACCAGCATGCGCCCGAGCCCCTCCGCGCTGATGCGCTCGATCCGCGAGAGCCCGGAGCCGTTCTCCATGACGAGCTCGGGCACCTCGAGCTGCCGGCCGGCGAGCCACGATTGGACGGTCCGCGCCGAGCGGTCGTAGCGGCCGGGCAGCCGGAGCGTCTCGGCCGAGAGGGTGAGGAAGACCTGGCGCGCCATCACGTTGTTGCTGAACTTGTTCATGTCGCGCAGGACGTCGGCGGCCGCCGGAGACTCGAAGGTGGCGAACGGCTTCGCCCCCGCCGGCGCCGCGCCGGCGCGCACCCCGCCGTGAAACGCGCCGCCGAGCTCGCGCCAGAGCGCCTTGAAGACCCCGAGCACGTACTCGTCGTGCGCGAGCGGCGCGAGGTTCCAGATCCGCTCGCCGCAGCTCGCGGGGAGCGTGCCGGAAAAGCTTGCGCGCACTGCGGCACCGCTGCCCTGGAGGTCATAGCGCAGGCCGGCACGCCAGTCGCCGCACGGCCCGTCGGCGAGCCGCACGCTGCTCGTCACCTCGAGCTGCGCGAGCTTCGGCTCGGGCACGACCGCGACCGCCCGGGTCGCGGCGTTCGGCAGGAAGAAGAACCGCACCGACTTGAAGTTGACGAGCAGCGCGTCGGCGCCGACGTTGTACGGGCGCAGCCCCTCGCCGTCGAACTTTGCCGGGTCGTGCTCGGCGACGTCGAAGAAGCTGCGGTCGAGCACCAGGTCGCCGCGGATCTCGCGCAGGCCGCGCGAACGCAGGCCGCTCAGGAACAGCCAGAAGTTCTCGATCGTCAGCTTCGGGTCGCCGTGGCCTTTCAGCACGAGGTCGCCGTCGAGCACCTCGTCCTGCAGCCGGCCGAGGAGGTAGGCCTCGGTCTTCCACGTGTAGCCCGGGCCGAGGAGCTCGAGCGCGGCGAATGTCGTGACGAGCTTGATCGTCGAGGCGGGGTTCATCGGCCGCGACGCGTTGAAGATCGCCGTCGGCCGCGGGGCGTCCACGTCCTGGACGTAGAGGGCGACGCTCGAGTGCGGGAGCCCGGCGCGCGAGAGCGCCTGGGCGACCGGGGAAGGCAGGGCGTCGGCGAGCGCCGTCGATGCGCAGAGCGCCAATGCGATGGCGGTGAATCGCGACCTCATCGCGGGCGAGTATGCCACGCGGAAATCGCCGGATTGCCGGCCGGAACCCCCGGAGCTACTCCCAGCCGCGCCGCGGATTGAAGCGCGAGGTGCGCGCGAGCTGCTTGTACAGCTGCTTCTCGGTCTCCGAGGGGAACCCGGGCGTGATGATGCGCAGGCACGCCAGCAGATCGCCGCGGCCGCCGTCCGGTTTCGGCAGGCCGCGACCCGGCAAGCGGAAGGTCTGGCCCGAGGTCGCACCAGCCGGGACGTGGACCCGGAACGGCTTCTCGAGCGTGGGGATGTCGATCACCACGCCGAGGACCGCCTCCCACGGCGCGATCGGAAGATAGAACCAGGCGTCGGCGCCAAGCTGGCGGAACAGGTGATGCCGCCTGTAGGCCACCTGGACGACAAGGTCGCCCGGCGGACCGCCGTTGACGCCGGAGGCCCCGAGGCCTTTCAGGCGCAGGCGGTCGCCGTCGATCGCATGCCGCGGCACGCGCACGTCGACCGTGCGCGCCGAGGAGCGCGGGCCACTGTTCGTCGCGCGTTCCGGCTGGGCGACGGCGACGGCCACCGTCACGCCGCGGAT
>Ga0233417_10000670_pt1 | contig 10398 bp, 11 predicted proteins | sample Sed_MG_FD_189023 | JGI IMG/M metagenome (GOLD analysis project Ga0233417, IMG submission 189023) | Sediment microbial communities from Lake Towuti, South Sulawesi, Indonesia - Sediment_Towuti_2014_0.5_MG | ecosystem: Environmental > Aquatic > Freshwater > Lake > Sediment | place: Indonesia... | reverse complement strand
TGATCTGCAGCTCTACTAAAAGTTCCTGTTAAGTGAGGAATTACTTTTTCTGCCCTATTCCTATAACTTTTTGAAACCTTTATACTATAACCAATAAACTATTAATTGATTTTTCATAATTAACAGTTTTTATTGTTATTTTTAGGCCTGAAAATACATACTCTCATAGTGATAATTAATTAAAAAATTCTAATAATTATTTAGATCTATTATAGGAGTAGCTTAAGGATTTAAAGTAGTTATCTGGAGATCCAATATCATACCACCTCTTCGTTCCGTAATCAAAACCAATAACACTCTCTTTAGATTTAATTAAAGTCTTGATCGCATCTGTAACTTGTAATTCGTCCCTATGTCCTCTAGAAGTATTTTTTAGTGCATTAAAAATTTTTGGTTCGAAGATATATAGTGGAAGAATTGCTAAATTACTTTTGGGTTTTTTTGGCTTTTCTTCAACATCAATAATTAAATTTTTTCCATCATGACTTTTCATCTGGGCAATGCCATACCCTTTTAAAATTTTTTTCCTTTGTAACAATAAAGTGGCAACATTTTTTTTATAAAATCTATGAGTTTTTATCAATTCATTAAGAAAATCATAATTAGGAAAATATGCGTCACCAGCATGTAATAAGAAAGTTTCTTTTCCTACAAAATTTTTTGCTGATAGTAATGCATGACCAAAACCCATTGGAGTAGCTTGAGAAATCCAATCGATTTCACATTTTTCCATCTTTTTATAAACTCTAGTCAGAGTCTTTATGAATCTCCTATCCGCAGGCATGTTTCTTCTTTTCAATAATTCTATGTATCTCTCATCTGGGGTCAAATGTTCTATGATAGATCTTTTTGTTTTGGCACCTACAATAAAGCAAAATCTTCTAAACTTTTTATCATAAAGATTTTCAAAAATTATTTCTATTAATGGTCGTAATACCGGCTCTTGTGATTTATCCTTGCTCTTTTCATATAATGGCAACATTGTCTTAGGATTAGTTTTTGTATATGTTAGCAATCTAGTACCTAATCCTCCTGTAGTAATAACAGCGGTTTTCATTTGCATAAAATCATTAAAGGTACCTATAAAATTGTAATTGAATCATTACACATTCAACCTTTAATTACACTATCTTTAATGACTTCAGATAATGAAGATCCCAATTTTTCTTCCTTGGATAAACAATAATGATAAAAAAATAATGTTATCGAGTTTAAATTCTCCAAACCTTACTGATGGTCCAAAATTAGATGAATTTGAAAGAATATTTTCTAAAAAAGTTGGTTGTAAATACTCAATTGGAGTATCAAATGGAACAGCTGCTTTACATTTGGCATTAAAAAGTATGGGAATTACTTCAGGAGATGAAGTAATATTGCCTGATATGACTTTTGTGGCTACTGCTAATGCAGTAATTCTTTGTGGCGCAAAACCTGTATTAGCAGACATAGAAAAATCTCTTAACATTTCACCTGAATCAATAAAAAAGAAAATTAACAAACGAACCAAAGCAATAATCCCAGTTCATTTTGCTGGATTATCATGTAAAATGGATGAAATAATGTCTATTGCAAGAAAACACAATCTCATAGTTATAGAAGATTGTGCTCATTCGTTGGGATCTGAATTTAATGAAAAACATGTTGGAACTTTTGGAAATGCTGGATGTTTTAGCTTTTATCCAACAAAAAATATCACAACAATTGAAGGTGGTATGGTAATAACAAATTCTCAAGAAATTTCTAACAAAATTAAACAACTTCGAAATCATGGATTGACACGAAATCTAATTCAAAGAAGTAAAAATACAAAACCGTGGATTTATGATATTGAAGAACCTGGTTATAATTATAGACTTGATGAAGTTCGTTCGTCTCTTGGATTATCCCAAATTAAACGATTTGATATTATTACTAAAAAAAGAGTGAATGCAGCAAAATATTATAACAAAAAATTACAAAATGAAAGAGGAATTGAGGTAGTAAATCATGAATATGAGAATATACATGTTTATCATATGTACATAATTAGGATTAAACCAGAATTTGGAATATCTCGTGATTTGGTTCATAAAAAATTATTCAATAAAGGAATAAAGACAACAGTACATTACAAACCATTACATCTATTTTCAAATTTTAAAAAATTGAAACTTAAAAATGGCCAATTTATAGAATCCTCAAAAGCATATAAAGAATGTCTGACGATACCACTATATCCTACAATTTCAAAAAAAGAACAAGATTATGTAATAGATAATCTTTTGAAATTAAGAAAATGAAATTCCTTGTTACTGGTGGATGTGGCTTTATAGGAAGTAATTTTATCTATAGATGTTTTCAAACTCAGAAAAATATAAAAATCATAAATATTGATTCAATGAGTTTAGGCTCAAACCCAAAAAACCTCCAACAACTAAAAAATCGTAATTATAAATTTGTTCATGGAAACATCTGTAATAAGAGACTCATGAATGAATTGACAAAAGATATAGACGTCATTGTTAATTTTGCTGCTGAATCTCACGTTGATAGAAGTATTGTAGATTCAACGAAATTTATTAAATCAAATATTCTAGGAGTTCAAACTATATTAGAAATTCTTAGAAAGAAAAAATATATCAAACTAATACACATATCAACAGACGAAATTTTTGGAGAAATTACCAAAGGGACATTTAGCGAATTTGATAGACTTAATCCATCAAATCCATACGCAGCTACAAAGGCCGGAGCTGAAATGTTAATTAAATCTTATATCAAAACATATGATCTAAATGTTACCATTACACGTTGCGTAAATAATTATGGACCAAGACAGTTTCCTGAAAAACTAATTCCTAAAACTATAATCTCAGCATTAAAAAATGAAAAAATCCCCATTCATGGAAAGGGTACTGCACGAAGGCAGTGGATACATGTACAAGATCACTGCAATGCAATCCTGAAAATAATTTCAAAATCAAAAATCCCTTCAATATATAATATTCCAGGTAATTATGAAGATTCAAACATAGCTATTGTAAAAAAGATTCTTAAAATTTTACGAAAATCAAATGACCTTATCACCTTTGTAAAGGATAGACCAGGGCAAGATAGAAGATATGCAATTAGCTCAAAACTACTTAAAAAAGAGATTGGATTTCATAATAGTATCGAATTTAATCAAGGCTTAGCAGCCACAGTAAAATGGTATATTGAAAATAAAGATTGGTGGAAAAATCTCCAATTCAAAAAAATAACTGATCCAATGCCATGGTCCAACTAATTTCTAAAAAAATTCTAAAATTTTAATTTAAGCAGATTTTTAGAATTTCATTAGCAACACGTTTGGAACCATATCCATCTACAAGTGATTTTCTAATCGATCTGTGATGTAACTTATTTTGTATAAGGCATTCTATGTAAGATTGAATTTTTTTTGTAGTATTACTTTTAGGAAATCCTAAATTTAAGGCAATGCCTTTTTTTTCCCATTCTGATGCTGTCTTCAATTGATGTATATGTTGACATATGATTGCAAAAGGTACTTTTTTTGAAGCAAACTCATATGAAGTTATGCCACCTGAACAAATTCCATAATGTGACTGAGAAATTTCATCACACATATCTCTAGTTTCTTTTATAATAGAAACAGTTTTTGAATAATTTTTTTCAAAATTCCTAATTTTTTCCGTTTTAAAAGTAGCTGGGCCTAAAATTATTCTTACTTTAATTTTATTTAAATATTGTTCAATTGATTGGCAAAAAATTTCAGTGATATTATGTTCGTCATAACCACCAAAAGTTGCCAGAATAAAGAATTTTTTTTTCTTACTGTTCATTTTTTTACAACCCTCATCTAATATTTGGTATTTAGGACCCAAAAGACACTTGGTTTTAAATCGATTTGTGATTATTTTATTTCTAAACCCAATATATCCATTTACAACTAAATTTGAAGGAAAATCAATAACTCTTAAATCAGAAATTACCACAACTTTAGTAATTTTTCGTAATTCTTGTATGAATTTTTTTTTGATATTATAAGTATCTATAATTAATAAGTCAATTTTTTTGACTCGAATCAAGCTTTTAGTTTTTTTAATATCTAAAAATAAATTTGGATTTTTTATAATTTTGTGGATATTTTCAAATCCATTTTTACGAAGATTTTTATCAACTTCGCCATAATCCTCAATTAAAAAATGAATATTATGAGGATTCAAACTCTTTGCTAAATTTATAGTGCGAAAAATGTGCCCCATACCAAGCTCTTTTTTAGGTGCTCTTCCTCCAGAAGTTCTAAAAAGAATATTTAATCTTCGTATTTTTTTCATAATATTTAGACAATTCAAGAGGATTCAACGATTTAAAATTTAATAGCCAAATTAAAGAGACTGATGTGAGCACTTTTGGAAGTGAACTTAAGAGCAGTTAGGAAAAAGGATTGGGATTTTATTCTTAAATTACGAAATGAAGCCACATTTAGGAGGAATTTTTATGAACAGCATAATATTTCAAAAAAAGAGCATTACACATATTTGAAAAAACAAAATTTGAATCCTAATTTTCATAATTGGATTATACAATATGGCCAAAAAGATGCAGGCTATGTTAGAATTCTTGATAATGATATTAGTATAATCGTAGATAAAAAATATCATAACAAAGGTATAGGATCATCTACTCTTCGACTAATTGAGAAAGAGGCAAAAAAGCTTGGAATAAATAAGCTAATTGGAAGAGTCATGATTTCTAATAAAAGTAGTAAAAAGATCTTTGAAAAAAATGGCTATAAACTATTAATGTATTGGTTAGAAAAGGATATTCATGAATAAGGCAAGGAATTCTATTGAATGTACATGATTTATTTGATCTGAATGAAAAAGTCGTTCTTTTAATTGGTGCCTCAGGCGTTTTAGGCGTTCAATATGCTGAAGCATTATGTCAAGCTGGAGCATCTATTGTATTATCTGATAAGAATTATGATAAATGTAAACAACTTGAAAAAAATCTTAAAAAAAAATATTCAAATCCACTACTTTCAATAAAAGTAGATGTAACCAACCAAAGCTCAGTTCAAGACATGGTCAAAAAAACTCTACAAAAATTCTCTAAAATAGACATTCTTGTAAATAATGCTATTTTTCCTGAAGGAAAAAAAGAAAGATCATATTCATTTGAAAAATTCCCATTATCTCTTTGGAATAAAATTTTCTCAGTAAATATTACTGGTTTGCTAATTTGTTGTCAGGAGGTTGGGAAAATTATGACCAAACAAAAAACTGGAAATATAATTAACGTTGGTTCCATTTACGGTTTGGTAGCACCTGATCAGCGAATTTATGGAAAAAGTGGTGTCAATTCAACTATTGCTTATGCAACTACAAAAAGTGCAATACTTAATTTTACTCGATACCTTGCATCTTATTGGCATGATAAAGGAATTAGAGTTAATACACTTACTTTAGGTGGTGTAAAGATGGACCAATCTCCAGATTTTGTAAAAAGCTATTCCTACAAAACTATTGTAGGTAGAATGGCTGAAAAAGATGAGTATGTTGGGGCTTTATTGTTTCTGGCATCTGATGCCTCAAAATACATGACAGGTTCAAATTTAGTTATAGATGGAGGATGGACAGCCTGGTAAGTAAAATTTTTCAATTAATAATTATTAAAACTCATATTTTTCAAATATTCACAAAGTAATAGGTGATAACAAATTGAAATTAATAATGAAGAATACCAAATTAAATCCAAAGAAAATTTTTAATGGAAAATTAAAACCCTGCATAATTTGCAAGAAAAAAAAATTCAAGAATTGGGCTAGACTGAATTCTTTTCAGGCCAAAAAATGTTTAAACTGTGGTATGATTTCAGTAAATCCTACTCCAGAACAATACTTTTTAGATCTATACTATGAAGGATATTTAGAAGAAAATAAGAAAGACCGAAAATTATGGGAACAACGAAAAACAACTTATCAAATTGATAAGAATTGGATTTCCAAATTTATTGACCATGGAAAAGTTCTTGATATTGGATGTTCTGGAGGGCAATTCTTAAGTTATTTTGAACCAAAAAGATGGAAAAGATTTGGTGTTGAGGTAGATGAAGCTGCAGCAAATAATGCAAAAAAGAAATTTGGAATAAATGTTAAGGTAGGAAATATCACAGATTTAGATTTTAAAGATAAATTTGATCTTATTATAATGAGAGGTGTAATCGAACATTTCTCCAATCCCGTTAGTGTTTTTAAAAAATGTTCATCTTTGCTGAAGAAAGGAGGATATCTTTACATTACAGCCACACCAGCAGGTGATTCGTTTGCTTTTGATGTATATCGAGATAAGTGGCATCTTTTTACTCCACCGGGACATCTACATTTCTTTACCGTTCAATTATTGACAAGAATCGTTAACCAATATGGTTTAGAACTAATTGATTATCACCATCAATATACGGAAACACCTTATGCAAATACATTAAAAGACTACATGAAAATTAAGAATGACATTATTTTATTAAGTTCTCACAAAAAGGAAAAAGTAAAGACATCCCCTCCATTTCCAGGAAGTATGATCACAGCTGTATGGAGAAAAAAATAGTTTTTCTTTCATTTAGCTAAATCACTTTTTTCTTTTACATCAACAAGGTTTTTAGCCAAACATTTTCTCCACATTATATGATGAATCAACAAAATCACAGTATAGTTATACAAAATAAAAAAATTGGTTCTACTAGTGAAACTTACTTTATTGCAGAAGCAGGATTAAATCATAACGGAGATATTAAATTAGCAAAAAAACTCGTATACGAAGCTTATGATTGTGGAGCAGATGCAATAAAATTTCAAACTTATAAATCAGAAAATTTCTTAACTACTTCCAGTCAATACTATAATTTTTTTAAAAATGTCGAATTAAGTATTGAACAATTCGGTGAATTGAATGATTATTCAAAAAGTATAGGAATAACATTTTTTTCATCCGCTTTCGACATAGAAAGTGCAGATAATTTAAAAAGAATTGGCATTCCTTGCTTTAAAATAGCATCTTCTGATCTAACAAACTTTCCGTTAATCAAACATATTGCACAGATGAATATTCCAATAATACTTTCTACAGGATTAGCAAATTTAAAAGAGATTAAAGAAGCAATGGAAATCTGTGAATATGTTGGGAATAACAATATTGCTTTAGTTCATTCTGTAGCTAACTATCCTACACAACCTGATGAAGCAAATCTTTTAGCAATTAATACACTAAAAAATCACTTTGCTGTACCTGTAGGATATTCTGATAATGGTGAATCAGAGTTAGTTGATCTGGTTGCAGTTAGTATAGGAGCCGATTTAATAGAAAAACATTTTACACTTGATAAAAAATTACCTGGCCCAGATCATAGTTTTTCAATTGATCCAAAGGGGCTAAAAAAACTAATATCAGAAATTAGATTAATTAAAAAAATAAAGGGGAACGGAGAAAAAATTCCACAACCATCAGAAATTAAAAATATTCAAGCCATACGAAAATCACTTACTGCTTCTATGAATATTCATAAAGGAGATGAATTAACCCATGAAAATATTGCAATTAAACGGCCAGCTATTGGTCTTGAGCCAAAACATTATGAAAAAATTATAGGTAAAAAAGTAAAAAATGATATCTTAAAAGATTCTCCAATAAAGTGGGACGATATAATTGAATAAATTCTTAAACTATTTTGTATTGAAGAATTGATTTAATTACATATGAAATTTATTTTAAGTTGAAATGAAATCCCACAAGAAAATCACAGTAATGATTCAAGCTCGTACTGGCTCAACTCGATTTCCACGTAAAACACTCGCTAAAATTGAAAATAAACCAATGATATGGCACATTATTAATAGAGTAAAAAAAATAAAATCCATCGATCAAATCGCTCTAATTACTACAAGAAAAAAGACTGATAAAATACTTCTAAAAATTGCAGAAAAAAATAATATTTTCGGTTTTACTGGAGATACTCATGATCTGCTAAACAGACATTATCAATGCGCTCTGAAGTTAGATGCCGATCCAATTATTAGAATAACGAGTGATTGCCCTTTAACAGATCCTCAATTAGTAGAAAAAATATTACAATTTTACCTAAATCATAATTATGACTATGTAACAAATACTATTTCTCCTACATACCCAGATGGATTAGATGTAGAAATTTTTTCCTTTTCCGCACTAAAACGAGCAAATAGATATGCAACACTTCGTTCAGAACGAGAACATGTTTTTCCTTATTTTACAAAAAATCCAAAACGATTCAAATTATATAATTATGAAAATAAAACTGATCTTTCATATCTTCGATGGACGGTTGATCAAAAAGAGGATTTGAAATTTGTTAAGGAAATTTACTCTCGCATGAAACCAAAAACCATCTTCTACATGAAAGACGTTTTAAAATTGTTGAAAAAAGAACCGAAGCTTTTGACAATTAACAAAGGTATAAAACGAAATGAAGGATTTGCTAAAACACTAAAGTATGATCGTAAGATGAAATAATTTAAAATATTATCTGAAACAAACCAATATTTAAATACAAATTTTTATGTAATTACTCATTGACCATTACAAAAGCTAACTACAAACTTCCTGAAAAAAAACATATTGAATATGATGAAAAAACAAAAGAAAAGTTGGCAAGACAAAAATTTGAAGAAAAATCAATTAAAGCAAGAGGAGCTACTGGTTCTTTTATGATTTTTAGAGAAGTAGGACTAGAAGATGTTTTTGTAGTAGATGATCTATGATCTATTTTCCTTATTAACGAATTTTTATACTTGTAATACTATATTCCTTAGAATATAATGCAAAAGATATGCTCACAATGTAATAACTTCTTTGAATGTTTAGAAGATACCTCATGTAGGTGTGCATCTTTACCTCAATTAAAGAAAGAATGGATTGATACGAATGATTGTTTGTGTAATAATTGTTTATTACAAAGATATAGAAATAAACTAATTGGAACTGGATGATTTTTTTAATTAAATTATGAGACATTAAATAATGATAGAAATTTAAACTGCTCAATTTAGTGATATGTAAAATGAGTGAGAATTTTGAAAGATTACAAAAGGCAACATTCTCTCTAGTGGAACTATGGTTACAGAACTTTGCAAGGAATTTACCCTATATTTTGAAGGGTAAAAGTATCAAAGAACTTAGTGTGTTTGAAAATACTCCACCAAAAATGGATTTTTCACCAAAAGGAAGGGCGATTGTTATTGGTAAAGGTCCAAGTGTTAGAACTAAAAATCATTTAGAAATCTTAAACTCAAGTTCCTATCGAGATTGTATTATCTGTACTGACATAATGTTAATTGATGCTATAAAAAATGGAATTACTCCAGATAAATTTACAGAATATTATGTGCTAACAGTAGATGGCGATCCTGAACAAGCAGATTTCTATAATGATCCTCTAGTTCAGAAGTTTAGTAAGAAAATTAAGGTTGTTTTGTCTACTTGTACCTCTCCTAAAGTCATAGAAATTTGTAATAAATTTGGCTTAGAAGTGTTTTGGTTCAATCCGTTAATAGATGATTTTCGAAAAGAAGGATCCTTTAGTAAAATCATGAATATTATGACTAGAAGCGAAATTAATCCAAAAGGTGTTTCTAGTCTTCAAACTGGAGGTAATGTTGGAACCAACTCATGGATTTTTTCATGGGCAATACTTGGTAAATCTCCTATCGTTCTTATTGGTTTAGATTTTGGTTACCCTGCAAGTACTTCAATTGAAGAAACGCAACATTATGAACATCTTCTCAAATGTTATGATAATGATGTAGAAAGAGTAAGAAATGACCATAAAATTGTCTACAATAAAGAGTTTGATTGTGATGTATTAATTGATCCAATCTACGATTATTACCGTGAAGGATTTTGTAACTTAGTAAAACACACACCAAAATGGGTAAGAACCATCAATTCAACAGAAGGTGGTTCTTTATTTGGAGAAAGAATTGAATGTGTAAAATTCTCAGATTTTCTGAGTACTAATGGTTAAAATTTTAAAAAAACTCCTAATGAGCTAAGATGTTGAATTCGCCCATACTTTTTTAGCTCATGTATTTATATTAGTAAATTTGGGAACAAATCAGTTGAAAGTATTATTCATTCATCCCCCCGTCAGATTAAAGGGTGGTCCAGAAGACATCCCATTTGGCTTAGCAATGCTTGCGTCCATTGCAGAAGAAGAAGGACACCAAGTAGCCTTTTTAGATCTAAATGCTAACCGAGTTCCTCTACAAATTGCAGCAGAAGAAATTGCATTAGATAATTATGATGTAATCGCAATTGGTGGATTAAGTAGTCAGTATAAAGATATTTGCAGAATTATTCCAATTTGCAGAAAAATCCATCCAAATGC
>Ga0233417_10000668_pt1 | contig 10413 bp, 19 predicted proteins | sample Sed_MG_FD_189023 | JGI IMG/M metagenome (GOLD analysis project Ga0233417, IMG submission 189023) | Sediment microbial communities from Lake Towuti, South Sulawesi, Indonesia - Sediment_Towuti_2014_0.5_MG | ecosystem: Environmental > Aquatic > Freshwater > Lake > Sediment | place: Indonesia... | reverse complement strand
ATGGCATCCTCTTTCGGATTGCCAGCGTCCTTCTTCTTCTCTTCCCGGTTTGGCCTGTTCCTCATGCGCTCCCGACTACTACCAGGATGGTCCCGACGATTCCCGCGGCCGGGTCAGAATCCAAGGCCCGTTCGAGGTGACCGCCACGGTGTGCTCAAAGTGGGCTGAAAAACTGCCATCGGCCGTCACTGCCGTCCACTTGTCGTCCAGCACACGCACGGCCGGACTGCCGGCGTTGACCATCGGCTCGATGGCCAGCACCATGCCCTCCTGCAGACGGGGACCGTGCCCGGGTTCCCCGTAGTTGGGCAGTTGCGGCTCCTCGTGCATCTTCGTGCCGATCCCGTGACCGACAAACTCACGCACCACTGAGAACCCGTTCTGCTCAACCCACTGCTGCACGGCGGCAGAAATATCACTCAGGCGGTTACCCGCGCGCACCTGGTTGATCGCTCGGTCCAGCGATTCCCTGGTCACCCGCAACAACTTTTCCAACTCCGGCCGTATCGTGCCCACCGGCAGGGTGACCGCCGCATCGCCGAAATAACCCTCGAATTCGGCGCCATAGTCAATCGAGACGATGTCGCCCTCGCGCAGCTTGCGCGACGCCGAGGGAATCCCGTGCACCACCTCCTGGTTCACCGACGTGCATAGCACGCACGGATAACCCAGGTAGCCTTTGAACGCCGGCCGCGCGTTCAACTCAGCGCTGCGCCGCTCGGCAAATCCTTCCAGATCCATCGTGGAGATGCCCGGGCGAACCATCTCCCGCAAACCACTGAGCACTTCCCACACGACCAATCCCGTGCGGTGCATCATGGCCAGTTCGCGGCCGGATTTCAGAACGATGCTCATTGCGCTTTGGCCAGCAGCTCCAGGAGCGTGCGGGTCACGCCCTCGGGGCCCTGCATGCCGTTCAAATCCTCGAGTAGATTCTGCCGCCGGTAGTACTCGACCAGCGGCCGAGTCTGCCGGTCGTAAGCCGCCAGTCGCTCCGTAATGACGTCTTCCCGATCGTCGGCGCGTTGTTCGAGCTCGCCGCCGTCGTTGTCACAGCGCCCGGGGACTCGCGGCGGGCGGTCATAAACGTTGTAAATCTCGCCGCCGACCTTGCACGTTCGCCGGCCGGTCATCCGCTTGAACAATTGCTCCCGGTCCACCACGAAGTGAATCACCCGCGGCGCTCCGAACGACAGGCCATGCAGAATCTCCGTCAAGCGCTCAGCCTGGTTCAACGTTCGCGGAAAACCGTCGAACACGAACCCGTTGCGGCAATCCACGCGGCTCAGCCGTTCCTTCACCATTCCCAGCACAATCTCGTCCGGCACCAGCTCTCCGCGCTCCATGATCGGCCGAGCGCGGTTGCCGAGGTCCGTACCGCGACTCACGTGGTCGCGAAACATGTCTCCGGTGGAGAGGTGCGGCACGCCGTACATCCCGGCGACAATCTTTGCCTGCGTTCCTTTCCCCGCCCCCGGCGGCCCCAGAAAAATCACCGCACGGTTCAGGAGCCGTGGCGGAGCAGAAGCACCGCTAGCCACGGCGGCCCCGCAGCCTCCCCTTGCGCACAAAACCTTCGTAGTGGCGCATCACCAATTGCGCCTCAACCTGCTGCACCGTATCCATGGCCACACCCACGACAATCAGCAAGGACGTCCCACCGAAATAGAAGGTGACGTTCAACCCGTTCAAAATCCAGGGGGCCAGGTTGGCGTCAAACCAGCCCCCGCCCAGCCACGCCGGCAGGTGATGCAGCTTGACCCCGGCAATCATCCACTCCGGGATCAAGCAGACCAGCGCCAGATAACAGCCGCCCACAAACGTCAGCCGGCGCAGAATCTTGCTGATGTACTCGGAGGTGTTCCGTCCGGGGCGGATGCCGGGAACAAAGCCGCCGTACTTGCGCATGTTGTCGGCCAGCTCGGTGGGGTTGAACACAATCCCCACATAGAAAAACGCAAACAGCAAAATCAGCGAGACATAAATCAGCGTATACAGCGGCTCGCCCCAGGCCAGATTCTTGGCCACATCGTTCAGGAACTTGTTCTTGCTGCCAAAAAACAGGTCAATGGTGCCCGGAAAGGTCAGCAAGGAGCTGGCAAATATCGGTGGGATCACACCGCCCGAATTCACGCGCAGCGGCAAATAGGTCATCTGCCCGCCCATGACGCGCCGTCCCACGACGCGCTTGGCGTATTGCACCGGGATGCGCCGTTGGCCGCCCTCCACCAACACAATGAAGCCGACCACCACAACCATCAGCGCCACCAGGACCAAGATGGCTAGGGCGGTGAAGTTGCCCCACTGGTTGGTCTGAACCTTGTCCCACAGATCGCGGATGGCGCCCGGCAGGCCGACCACGATCCCCGCAAAAATAATCAACGACATCCCGTTGCCGATGCCCCGTTCGCTGATCTGCTCGCCCAGCCACATGATGAAGGCCGTGCCGGTGGTCAGCGTGAGCATGGTCATCAGCGTGAACCCGATGCCCGGGTTATAGACCAGCGACTGTCCCTCTTGGCCAGTGCGCTGCAAGGTCTGCGCAATCGTGAACGATTGGATGGCCGCCAGCACGACCGTCAGGTAGCGCGTGTACTGGGTGATCTTCCTGCGGCCGAGCTCTCCTTCCTTCTGCAGCCGTTCGAGGTACGGCAGGACCACGGTCATCAACTGCAGGATGATGGACGCGGTGATGTAGGGCATGATGCCCAGAGCAAAGATGGTCAGCCGTCGAAAATTGCCGCCGCTGAACAGGTCAATGATGCCCAGCACCGACCCGCGGCCCTGCTCGAAAAGCTGCTGCAGCAGGTCGGTGTTAATCCCCGGGGTAGGGATGTGCGCGCCGATGCGGTACACGGCCAGCAGCGCCAGCGTGAACAGCACCCGTTTGCGCAGGTCCGGCACGCGGAAAATGTTGGCCACGGCTTGGAAGAACCGGTTCATGACAAGACTTCGGTTTTGCCTCCAGCGCGGGCAATCTTTTCCTGTGCGGACTTGCTGAATGCCTGGGCCTGGACGGTGAGCGCCACTTTGACTTCGCCATCCCCCAAAATCTTCACCGGCCCACCGGAACGAACAATTCCCTGGGCCCGCAGGGTATCCGGGGTGACGGTTTCGCCGGTCGCAAACCCGCCGAGCGCGCCGACGTTTACGACCGCGAAGTCCGTCCCGAACGGATTGTGAAACCCGCGCTTGGGTATCCGCCGGTGCAGCGGCATCTGGCCACCCTCAAAGCCCGGCCGGCGAGAATATCCCTTGCGGGATTTTTGTCCCTTATTGCCCTTCCCGGCAGTCTTGCCGAGCTTCGAGCCGATGCCCCGGCCAACGCGCACCTTGCGGTGGCGCGAACCACGCGGCGGCTTCAAATTGGACAGATGAACAGCCATCGTCTCCTCTTTACTCGCTGACTTCCACCAGGTGCCGCACTTTCAGAATCATGCCGCGAATCGCCGGCGTATCCTGCCGCTCAACGACCTGGTTCATCTTGCGCAGACCCAACCCCCGGATGGTCTGGCGCATCCCGCGCGGGCAGCCGATGAAACTGCGCACCCACTTGATCCTCAACGTGCCCGATCTTTTCCCCGCCGTCATTCCCCGCCTCTTGTCCCTTTAAGCCTGCTCGGGAGTCTTTTCGGCGGCCGCGGCTTTGAGCGCCGATCCGCCGGATTTCTTCGAAGCCGCCGTCCTTCCATGCCCGGCCAGGTCTTCCGCCGATTTGCCGCGGATTTCCGCCACCTGGCCCGCATCCTTCAGGCGCAACAACGCATCGAAAGTCGCCTTCACCACGTTGTGGGGGTTCGACGTGCCGATGGACTTCGTCAGGACGTTGTGGATCCCGGCTACTTCCATCACCGCGCGCACCGGGCCGCCGGCAATGATACCCGTGCCATCGGGCGCCGGCTTCAGCAGCACCTGACCCGAGCCATAGAAGCCGACCACCTGATGGGGAATGCTCGACCCTTTCAGGTTGAGCCGAATCATATTCTTCTTGGCTTGCTCGATGGCCTTGCGGATGGCCATGGGGACTTCGCGAGCCTTGCCCATTCCGAAACCGGCATGCCCTTGCTGGTCGCCAACGACGACCAGCGCCGAAAAACTCAGGTTCTTTCCGCCCTTGACCACCTTGGTGACGCGGTTGATGGCCACCACCTGGTCCTTCAGATTGTTGGCGCTCACTTCGATGGGGCGCCGCACGGCCAAAGTCTCTCTGAGAATGTGTTTGGGCATGACGTTAGAACTTCAACCCCGCTTCCCGGGCCGCTTCGGCCAGCGCTTGCACTCGACCGTGGTACTTATATCCGCCACGATCGAACACTACATACTGCACACCCGCCTGCCGGGCACGCTCCCCGATGGCCCGTCCCACGGCTTTCGCAGCGGCCACATTGCCTCCACCCTTCATTAGTTTCCGCATCTCCTTGTCCCGCGAGCTCGCTGAGGCCAGGGTGCGCCCAGTACGATCGTCAATGACCTGGGCATAAATATGGTTGAGCGAGCGAAACACACACAGCCGCGGGCGCTCCGCCGTGCCCTCAACCCGCAGGCGCACTCGCTGGTGCACCCTCTGGCGGTGGGCGTTGCGCGATAGTTTGCGTACCGCTACAGTAGCCACGACTCTTCTCCTTAGGCTGCTGTCTTGGCAGCCCCGGCCTTGCCCGCCTTCTTCTTCAAGCGTTCACCCGTCAGCCGGATTCCCTTTTGCTTGTAGGGATCGGGTGGGCGCAGGCCGCGGATTTTTGCCGCGACCTGGCCGACTTGAGCTTTGTCGGCCCCGCTGACCACGAGGTGCGTGTTTTTCTCAACAGCGATTTGAATCCCCTCGGGGATGGGAAACTCAATGGGATGCGAATACCCCAGGCTGAACATCACGTTCTTGCCTTTCAATTCCGCACGGTAACCCACCCCGAAAATGTCCAAGTCTTTCCGAAAGCCCTGCGTCACTCCGAGGACCGCGTTGGCCACCAGCGCTCGCGCCAGCCCGTGGAGCGCCCGCTTCTCATCGCTTTCGCGGATGGCGTTTAGCACCCCGTCCTTCTGTTCGAAGCGAATGCCGGCCGGCACCGCGACCTGCAGCTTCCCCTTGGGGCCTTGTACTTCCACGCTTCCCGCGGCAAGCTGAACCTTGACCCCTTGTGGCAGGGGAATCGGCTTTTTCCCAATTCGCGACATCGTTTTGCCTCGTTCGTCTCCTTACCAGATCTCGCAGAGTACTTCGCCGCCAACGCGCGCCTGGCGCGCCGCCCGCCCGGTCATCAATCCCCGCGGCGTAGTCAAAATGCTGATTCCCAGCCCGCCCACCACCGGACGAATCTTCGACGCCCCCAGGTATCGCCGGCTTCCGGGCCTGGAGATGCGGCGCAGGCCCGTGATAACGCTGCGCCGGTCGGGAGTGAATTTGAGGAACAGCCGGAGCGTCTTGCGCGGCTTGTTGTCGTCCACAAGTTTGTAGGTGGAGATAAACCCTTCTTCCTTCAGGATGCGGGCAATCTCCGTCTTCAGCTTCGACGAGGGCACGTCCACCCTCGGGTGTCGCGCGCGGGCCGCATTGCGCAGCCGGGTGAGCAGGTCAGCAATCGGGTCGGTCTGCATGCGTCTCCTCTACCAGCTCGCTTTCAGCACGCCGGGGATTTCCCCGCGCAAAGCCATCCCGCGGAAGCAGATGCGGCACATCTGGAACTTACGCAGGTAGCCGCGCGGGCGGCCGCAAATGCGGCAGCGGTTCCGCTGGCGGATCTTGTGTTTCAGCTTCCGCTTCATCTTGGCGAATTGACAGGTTCGCGCCATCGTCACTCCCCTAGTTTCGGAACGGCACGCCGAGCAGCTTCAAAAGTTCGCGGCCGTGCTCATCGTTTTTCGCCGTGGTCGCCAGGGTGATATTCATGCCCTTGATCTTGTCCACGCGGGTGTAATCAATCTCCGGAAACACGAGTTGGTCCTTGAGGCCCAGGGTGTAATTGCCGCGGCCATCGAAGGCATTGGCCGGCAGCCCCTTGAAATCGCGGACCCGCGGCAGGACCACATTACACAGCCGGTCCACGAACTCAAACATCCGATCACCGCGGAGCGTGACACAGCAACCAATCGGCATGCCCCTGCGGATCTTGAAGTTGGCAATCGACTTCTTCGCCCGGGTAATGATCGGTCTCTGCCCGGTAATCTGTCCCAACTCCACGGCAGCCACGTCCAGCAGCTTGATGTTCTGGCTGGCTTCACCCAGGCCAATGTTCACCACCACCTTCTGAAGCTTGGGCACAGCCATCGGGTTGGTCCACCCGAAGCGCTTCATCAGCGCCGGCACGACGTCTTTCTGATACCGCTCCCGCAATCGGCTGATCATCGTTTATCTCGCGCTACGCTCATTTACTTATCAATGGTTACGCCACAGCGCCGGCAGGTGCGCACGTGCGTGCCGTCAGGCAACGCAGCTCGTCCCACTCTCGTATGCTTCCCGCAGCCCGGACAGACCAGCATCACGTTGGAAAGCGCGATCGGGCCTTCCCGATCCACGATTCCTCCCTTGATGTTCTTGGAGGGGTTGGGACGCGTGTGCCGCTTGATGATCATGGCGTGCTCCACGGTGACCCGGCGCTTGATCGCATCCACGCTGAGCACGCGGCCCACTTTGCCCTTGTCCCGGCCGACCATCACCCGCACCTGGTCTCCCTTGCGGACGGACGGCTTGATGCGGATCTCTTCGACAGTCCTCATAGTCACCACACTTCCGGCGCCAGGGAAACAATCTTGGCGAATTTTTTCTCGCGCAACTCGCGGGCCACGGGCCCGAACACGCGCGTTCCCACCGGCTCATTGGCCTCGTTGATCAGCACGGCGGCATTATCGTCGAAGCGGATGTACGAGCCGTCCTTCCTGCGGTGCTCCTTGCGGCAACGCACCACGACGGCGCGCACTACCTTGCCCGCCTTGATCTGGCTCTCCGGCGCCGCCTCTTTGACGGAAGCGGTGATAATGTCGCCCAAGCCGGCGATGCTCCCGGCATCGCCGCCCAAGGGCAGGATGCACATCAGCCGCCGGGCACCGGAATTGTCGGCTACGGTCAGCCAGCTTCGCATCTGGATCATTCGTGTGCTCCCGGTCCTCGTCCGGCGTCAGCTCGCCTTGGCGCTCTTGTCCACGATTTCGGCCAGACGCCAGCGCTTGGTCTTGGAGAGCGGCCGCGTCTCCACAATGCGCACCGTGTCTCCCGTTCGCGCTTCGTTCTGTTCGTCATGGGCATAGAACTTCTTGGAGACGCGGATCACGCGTTGATAGCGCGGGTGCTGCACGAGCCGGGTCACCTTCACAACAATGGTCTTCTGCATCTTGGCGCTGGTCACCACGCCCACCTTCTCCTGACGAGCGTGGCGCGCCGGCGCTGCCTTCTCCGTCTCAGTCCCCATGGCTCTTCGCTAGCTCCTGTTCCCGCCGCAAGGTCTGAATGCGCGCCAGATCTTTGCGCGCCTCGCGCAACCGCTTCAGAGCTTCCGCCTGCCCGGTGGTCAATTGAAACCGCAGGCGGAAAATCTGCTCGGTCAGTTCCCGCTGTTTCACGTCCAGTTCGCGGGGGTCCATCTCCCGCAGTTTTTCCACGCGCCGCGCCATTACAGCGCCTCCTCTCGAGCGACAAACTTTGTCAGGATGGGCAGCTTGTGCGCCGCCAGATCCATGGCCTCCAGGGCCGTGGCCCGGTCCACGCCGGCCATCTCAAAGAGCACGCGCCCGGGTTTCACCACCGCCACCCATCGCTCCGGCGCTCCCTTGCCTTTTCCCATGCGGGTTTCCGCCGGCTTCTTGGTGAACGGCTTGTCCGGAAAAATGCGAATCCACAGTTTTCCCCCGCGCTTGATGAAGCGCGTGATGGCCACCCGCGAGGCTTCGATCTGCCGGTCGGTGATCCACGCCGGCTCCAGCGCTTTCAGGCCGTACTCCCCGAACGACAGTTCGCCCCCGCGCCAGGCCTTCCCACGGCGGCGGCCCCGCTGCTGCTTGCGGTACTTCACTTTTTTCGGCATCAACATCGGTTCAGTATGACCTTCCCCGCGGGTCTAAATTTCAGCCGCGCGTGCAGGACGCTCCTCTTCCTTTCCCCGCCGGGGAATGTTTTCGCCCTGATAAATCCAGCATTTGACCCCGATGACTCCGTAGGTCGTGTACGCCTGAGCGAAACCGAAATCGATCTCCGCGCGCAGCGTTTGCAGCGGCAGCCGTCCCTGCAGGTACCACTCCTTACGGGCGATTTCCGCCCCGTTCAACCGGCCGGCCACACGAACCTTGATGCCCTTGCAACCGAAACGCAGTGCCGAGTCCACAGACTTGCGCATGGCACGACGAAAGGCCACGCGCTTCTCCAATTGCAGGGCAATGGATTCGGCCACGAGTTGCGCGTCCAGCTCCGGGCGATGCACTTCCTGAATGTCAATGTGCACTTCACGGCGCGTGCGTTTCTGGACTTCGCCCTTCAGCTTGTCAATCTCCGCGCCTTTGCGGCCGATGATGATTCCCGGACGCGCCGTGTAGATCCGCACCACCAGCTTGTTGGCCGCCCGCTCGATGTCAATCGAGCTGACACCGGCGGAGCGCAGCCGGTCCTTCAATTGCCGCCGCAACACAACATCTTCGTGCAGCAGGTCGGCATAATCTCGGCCCGCAAACCAGCGCGATCTCCAGGGCTTGTTGTACCCCCGCCGGAATCCCTAGGGATGTGTTTTCTGACCCAAAGGCTCCTCCTACTTCTTTGCTTTCGGTTTCCGTGCCGGCTTCTTCTTCCCGGCCAGCGCCTTGCGCGCTTTGCGAACCGCACCGCGCACGCCCTTCTGCGCCTCAGCCTCGGCTGCCGAAGCCGCCGCTCGTTCCTGTGCGGCCTCATGGTGCTCGGCCACCGCCACCACGATGTGGCTGGTTCGTTTCTGATACCGAAAGGCGCGGCCCATGGGAGCGGGTCTGAGGCGCTTCCAGCGCGGCCCTTCGTTCACAAAACAACGTGAGACATACAGCCGGTCAACGTCCAGCGACTCCCCGGCGTCTTCGGCCTTGCGCCCGGCATTGGCAATCGCGCTGCGCAGGACTTTTTCCACGTCTCGCGCAGCGCGCTTCATCGTATTCCGCAGAATCTGGATGGCGTCTTCGGCGCGCTGCCCGCGGATCAGGTCAACAACCAGCCGCGCCTTCTGCGGCGACATCCGCGCATGACGCGCCGCCGCAAGAGCTTCAATCGCTGCCGGTCGGGTTGCTTCCATCGCCATCGCCTATGCCTTTGGCGCCGCGGGAGCGGCAGTCGGCGCTGCCCCTCCGGCTGGTGCCGGCGCCCCCGGAGCTCCGGCCGGCCCCGCGGCCTTCTCGAGGGCGGCTTTGATCGCGTGGCCCTTGAACGTGCGGGTGGGCGCAAATTCTCCCAGCTTGTGCCCCACCATTTGCTCGGTCACATACACGGGAATGAATTTCTTCCCGTTGTGTACCGCAATCGTGTGGCCCACCATCTCCGGAACAATCGTCGAGCGGCGCGACCACGTCTTGATCACTTTCTTCTCATTCCGCGAGTTCATGCCCTCCACCTTGTCTTTTAGGTGGTCATCTACGAACGGGCCCTTCTTCAGCGAGCGTGGCATGGTCTCCTCTTACTCTTCCACTCGACGGAACTTGATCCACTGCGCCCGGCGGACCTTGCGAAAACCGCGCACCGGTCCGGGGACGCGATGCGATACCGAGCAAAACGGGCAGACAAACCGCGTCCCTTGGGCATTCGCAGACTTCTCCACCACGACTGCCCAACCCGGCTTGCAGAATCGGTAGAACACCTGCACCGGAGCCGTTGCCCCCGCGCGCACCGGCTTCGCGGCGGGCGCCGGTCTCCTGGCCGCCGCCGGCTTACGCCGCTGCGCTGCTCGCCGCTCCGCTCCTCTTCTCATTCTGGATGCTGCCATCATGGTACCCTCTCCCAACCGCCGCGCATCGGCTTCCTTGCCACTTCCACAAAGCTCTTCCCTACGGCTTGCGCCGCTGGACGATGAACTTGTCGCCTCGCTTGTTGCGTCGTGTTTTGGCACCCAGCGTCGGAAACGCCCACGGCGTCTGCGGGTGGTTTCCCTTGACGCGCCCTTCCCCTCCACCGTGCGGGTGGTCCACTGGATTCATCGCCACGCCGCGCACCGTCGGGCGAATACCCATCCACCGCGTGCGCCCGGCCTTGCCGTACGAAATGTTTTCATGGTCCAGATTGCCCACCTGACCGATCGTAGCCATGCAATCCAGTCCAAACTTCCGCACCTCGCCAGAAGGCAGCTTCACCAGCGCAATGTCGCCTTCCTTGCTGAGCAGTTGGGCCGCGCCCCCTGCCGACCGCACCACCTGGCCGCCCTTACCGGGGTACAGCTCCAGGTTGTGCACCTGCGTGCCGGGCGGGATGAAGCGAATCGGCAG
>Ga0233417_10000666_pt1 | contig 10419 bp, 9 predicted proteins | sample Sed_MG_FD_189023 | JGI IMG/M metagenome (GOLD analysis project Ga0233417, IMG submission 189023) | Sediment microbial communities from Lake Towuti, South Sulawesi, Indonesia - Sediment_Towuti_2014_0.5_MG | ecosystem: Environmental > Aquatic > Freshwater > Lake > Sediment | place: Indonesia... | reverse complement strand
CTCGATGCTCTGGGATGGAGCGCGCGGACGCTCGCAATTTCCAGATGTGCCTGGCGACCGCGGAGGCCCAGGTCGGCCGGAAGATCGAGCGCACGGAAGAGCGCTGACGGGGAGGTGCGGCGAGCCACCTTGTATCCCGTCTGGTGCGGATCTGTTTTTCCTACCGCCGATGCTAGAGTACGGGTGGAGGATTCAGGTTTGCCGCGCGGTCTATCCGTCTGTCTGATTGTGCTGTGGCCGATGCTGGCCCTCGGCCCGGCTGGGGCGGACGAGCGCCAGGCTCGCCCGTGGGAGTTGGTCGAATGGGAGCTGGCGGCACACGCGACGCTGTCAAACCCTTACGTGGAGGGTCTGCCGGAGAGTGGCGAGCCGATGCTTCGCGCCACGTTCCGGGGTCAGAGCGGAGCGGCCAAAGGACGCCGTCACGAGGTCACAGGTTTCTGGGACGGTGACCGCACCTGGAAGGTGCGCTTTGCACCGCCGGCCAGCGGGGACTGGGTGTTCGCCAGCGCGTCTCGCGATCCGGGACTGAACAACTTTCAGGGCACGCTGCACTGCACGGATTGGGCAGAGGAGGACAAGCGCGCTAATCCCACACGGCGCGGCTTCCTTTACGTGGCCAAGACCGGTCCGCGCGCGGGTCGTTATTTTCAACACGCGGACGCAACGCCATTTCTCTGGATCGGCGACACCTGGTGGGCCTGGACCAAACGGGAGATCCGCTTCGCGACCTTTCAGAAGCTGGTAGACGACCGGGAGGGCAAGGGCTTCACGATCGGCCAACTCTACCTGCCGGGAGACGCGGGCCTGCTCAGCGACAACTTTGACCGGCCCGACGTTGATTTGTTCCGCAAGGTGGAGGGGTTCATCGCCTACGCGAACAGCCAGGGCATCACCGTCTGGATTCACCCCTGGTGGACACGCAAGGAAATGTCTCGCCAGATCTCCCCGGAAAAACTCCGCCGCTGGTGGCGCTACGTCATCCATCGCCTGAGCGCCTACAACGTGATCTGGGTGCTGGCCGGAGAGTACAACATGCATAGTTACGGCGGGCTAGGGCTTGGGTTCTGGAAAGATTTGGGAGCGCTGATTCGCCGCGAAGACCCTTACGGGCGCATCATAGGCGCGCACCCAACACCCCCCGGCTGGCAGGGCGGAGCGGAAGCTCCCCAGTGGTCCACCGGTGAGGTGCTCCACAATGAGCCCTGGCTCGATTACAACCAGAGCCAGGTGGGGCACGGCCGCTGGCGGAACGAGATGATTCCGCGAGTCGTGGCCGCGGACTATGTGCGCAAACCCTCCAAGCCCGTAGTGGTCACCGAGCCCTGGTACGAATTCGTGCAAGGCAACCCAGCCGCGGAAGACATTCGTCTCGGCGCCTGGTCGGCCATCCTTTCCGGTGCGGCGGGGCACTCATACGGCGGCGGGCACGTGTGGTGGGCCCATGTACCGGAAGCGCCGGCTAGGCAGGGAAACTGGCCGCTCGAGCCGTCCTTCGATGTCAACACGCTGGATTACCCCGGCGCGGTTTCGATGAGCTTTCTTGCTCGTTTCCTGAAAAGCATCCAGTGGTGGACGCTGGAGCCGCGGCCTGACCTGGTGTTGGAATATCCGGATCCTTACTGCGCGGCGGTTCCAGGGGTCCGCTATGTCGTCTACGCGCGCTATGGAGGCGCGTCGAAGCTGGACCTCCGCCCGTCGAAAGCATCCGACGCGTTCACCTACACGTGGTATGACCTGACCGAGGGTAAGGAGTCCGCAACGGGTCAAGTTGCGGGTGGTGGCATTCGCGAGTTCCACACCCCGGAAGACTACCCGCGCTCACTGCGCTACAAGGACTGGTTACTCCACGTGACTCGAGTGCGGTAGCGCCCAATGCCTGGACCTCGACGGCTCGCCGCCGTTCGCTTCAGTTGATTCGGAGATCAGAAAACAGCGAAGTTCACCTGGGTTGTTGCTGCAATTGCCGATCGGTGGCTGAGTGTAAAGTTTACGCTTGATTTAGTAGGACTTACTCGTCAGCCCTTCCCTGTGCGCCCCAGGCCCTCCCCGCAATGTCTTTGAATTCATGGGATTACGCGCGGCATTCGAGTTGGCATCTCCCGTGCCTTTTCCCTAAGCGGTTGCGGCCACCCCGCTGATAGAGGGCGGCCCCAGAACGGTGATTCACCCATGGAAGATTCGAACACGCCCCCCATTCCGGCTAACAGCCAGAATCGAAAGATAACGATCTTGATCGTGGCGGTGGTCGCGCTGATTGCCGCCAGCGTATTCAGTTTTGTTCGCATCGGCGATCTGAAGGATGAGATAGCCGCGGCGCGCGGCGAGGCCGAGATGCGGTTCGCCACGCTCCAGAAGGCGGCCAGTGCAGAGAGTTTCGCGGCTGCGGAACGCCTGGAAACCCTGCGTGAAGAACTTGAGGCGGCACGGCGCCAGGCGACCGTAGCAGTCGGACAGGCCAAGACAGAGGCACAGAAGCACGCCACTCGTCTGGCCCAGCAACTGGCGGAAGAACAACGGAAGCAGCAGGAGATGTTAACGTCCGAGATCTCACTGGTGAAAGATGCCAGTAGCACGACCAGTGAGAAGCTGGATAATGTCACGTCGGAAGTGAGTGCGGTAAAGACCGAAGTCGCCTCAACGAAGTCGGAACTGGACCGCACCGTCGCAGACCTGAAACGCGTCACCGGCGACATGGGCGTGATGAGCGGCCTGATCGCGACCAATGGCAAGGAGCTGGAGGCGTTGCGCGCGCTTGGAGAGCGCAACTACTACGAGTTCGATCTGACCAAGAAGAGCCCTGCCATACGGTTCGCAAACGTGAACCTGAAGCTGAAAAAGGCCGACGCCAAGCGTAACCGTTTCACGTTGGAGATCCTGGCCGACGACAGGAAGGTTGAGAAGAAGGACAAGACCCTTAACGAACCGGTCCAGTTCTACACCTCTGGAGCCCGGCAGCCCTACGAGTTAGTCGTGAACCAGATCCACAAGGATCGCGTGGTCGGGTACCTCGCCACACCCAAGGTACAAACCGCCAGCAACTAACTGGCGCCGAGTTCCCGTACAATCTTCTTCCCTTAACCACGGCCCGGCAGCGCAAGCCGCCGGGCCGCTCTTCTGTTGGGGCGTCCAGCCGGTGCTACCCGGCGTCCTGCTACGCCTCTGTTCCTACTCCGATACGGAACAACCTTCGCGGGCTACCGGCTCGCGCGTGCCCTTTGCAGGTTCGATTCTGCCCATGAGGAGGTGCACGATCAGCAGTGCGCTGAGGTGGAAGACGCCCATCATGAGGAACACCGGCGTATAGCCGAAGCGGGTGATGAGGATGCCGGGCAGCAGGCCCGAGAACAGAAACCCTCCCAGGCCTCCCATCGCGCCGCCCATTCCGGTCACCGACGCAACGGCGGGTTTCGGAAAAACGTCAGAGACCGTCGTGAAGAGGTTGGCGGACCAACCCTGGTGCGCGGCGGTGGCAAGGGAAACCAGTGCGATGGCCAAGACCGGGCTGGGCGCCAGCACGGCCGTCGCAGCTATGGGCATGCAGATGGCGCACAGTGCCAGGGCGGTCTTGCGGGCGCGCCCGGGGCGCCAGCCGCGGCGGATCCAGTGTCCCGAAATCCACCCGCCGGCAACACTGCCGAAGTCCGCCATGAGGTAGATCACCGGGAGCGCCCAGCCGATCTGCTTCAGGTCGAACTTGCGCACATCGTAAAGGTAAGGCGGCAGCCAATAAAGGTAAAACCACCACACGGGATCGGTGAGAAACTTCGCGAGCGTGAATCCCCAGGTCTCCTTGTAGCGCAGAGCCTGGACCCAGCCCACGGAACGCGGCGCGTCTTCGGCGGCGTCACTCTTGATATAGTCGAGTTCCGCGCGGCTGATCCTCGCGTGGCGTTCCGGCAACTGGTACAGCAATAGCCACAGAATCAGCCACACGAAGCCCAGCCCGCCGGTGATCAGGAAACTGGCGCGCCAGCCGAGGTGGAGGTTCATCCACACGAACACCGGCGGGCCGACCATTGAAGCCACATTCGTGCCAGCGTTAAAGATGCCGGTGGCGAAGGCGCGGTCCTTCTTCGGAAACCATTCCGCAACGGATTTGATGGCCGATGGGAAATTGCCGGACTCGCCCAACCCCAGGACGCCGCGCCAGACGGCCAGACCGAGTCCGGTGCGTGACACCGCGTGCAACATTGCGGCCAGTGACCACCAAGCAATGGAAACGGCATACCCGATCTTAGTACCTGCCCGGTCGATGAACTTGCCCATGAAGATGAAACCGGCGGCGTAGGTGATCTGGAAAATGCCGGTGATCAGGCCATAGTCCTCCGTGCTCAACTTCAGATCTTCCCGGATCACCGGGATCAAGACCGAGAATACGATCCGGTCCAAGTAGTTGATGGTGGTGGCGAAAAACAGCAGCGCCAGCATGAGCCAGCGGTAGCGGGTCTGGCGCTCGCTGTGCGCAGGGGCGGCGAGTTGCACTCCGCAATTATAGTAGAGCCGTAACCGAAGGCGGCGCGCCTGGCGAGGGGTCTAAGGTTCCGAGGCGGCGCGGCGCAGGCGGTCCGAGACAGCCAGCCACTCGCCGTCCGACGGCGGCGCCTCCACCGCGATCCAGTCCCAGCCTTCCTCATCCAGTTGGTGGAGCAGACCATACAACGCGGCGGCGTAGGCCGCAGCGTCAGCCGGCATCGCAATCGACCGTTGCGCCTGCGCCCGGTGGCGCAGCCAGAGGTAAGCACCGCGTCCGCGCTCGGGGAGCGCGCCGTTGCTGACGAGGAGCAGAGGAGTGCGCGGGCTGTAGTGCCGGCGGTGCAAGCCGGGGGAAGCGTGGGCGCTCGCGCTCTGATCTTCGATGCGGCCACCCAGGGTGACCGGTCCAATGAGTTCTTCGATTTGAGCAGGCGAGACCATGCCAGGCCGGAGTAGAACAGGCTGTGCGCCGGCCAGGGACAACACCGTGGATTCGATGCCCACCTGTGCCGGGCCACCGTCCAGGATCAGGTCGACCGAGCCGCCCAGGCTGCGCCGCACGTGCTCCGCTGTCGTCGGAGACAGTTCCGTGAAGCGGTTGGCACTCGGCGCGGCGACGGGCACGCCGGACCGGCGGATCAGCTCGAGCGCCACGGGATGCGCGGGCGCGCGCACACCCACAGTCGGCAATCCTGCGGTCACCACATCCGGCACAGTGGGCTGTTTCGGAAGCACCAGCGTCAAGGGACCAGGCCAGAAACGCCGGGCTAGTATCTCCGCGGCGGTGGGCCAGACGGCCACAACCCGGCGTGCCATCTCCAGGGAATCCACATGAACAATGAGCGGGCTGGTGGAGGGCCGTCCCTTCACTTCGAAGATGCGCCGGACGGCCGCCTCGTCCAGCGCGTTTGCGCCGATCCCGTATACGGTTTCGGTGGGGAAAGCAACCAGCTTGCCGTGGCGCAGCAGTTCGGCCGCTTGCTCGATTAAGACCAGATCCAGCATTCCCGGCCGTTTATTCGGGCAGATCTTCCTTGCCGTCGCCCGCCGCCTTGCCCGTGCGTTTGAAAACGAGGTAGGCGTGAATCAACTGGTTGAGATCGCCGTCCAGCACTCGGTCCACGTCTCCGATGCCCAACTTCGTGCGGTGATCCTTAACCAGCCGGTAAGGCGCCAGGACATAGCTGCGGATCTGACTGCCGAAGTTGATGTCGGACTTGGAGGCCTCCAGCTTCATTTCCTCCTGGCGCCGCCTTTGGAATTCCGCTTCGTACAGCCGCGCTCTCAACTGTTTCATCGCCATGTCGCGGTTCTTGTGCTGCGACCGCTCGTTCTGGCACTGCACTACGATGCCCGTGGGCAGGTGGACCATGCGCACCGCGGAGTCGGTGCGATTGACGTGCTGGCCGCCCGCGCCTCCCGAGCGGAAGGTATCGACTCGCAAGTCTTCCGGGCGGATCTCGATCTTGATCTCGTCGTCCACCTGCGGATAGACGAAAACGGAGGCGAACGAGGTGTGGCGGCGCGCGTTGGCGTCGAACGGAGAGATGCGCACCAGGCGATGCACCCCTACTTCGGAGCGCAGCAGCCCGTAGGCGTTCTCGCCGTTCACTTCAAACGTTACGGACTTGATGCCGGCGCCTTCGCCGTCCAGCCGGTCGGTCACCACCGTCTGGAAGCGATTTCGCTCGGCCCAGCGCAGGTACATGCGCAGGAGCATCTCGGCCCAGTCCTGGCTCTCGGTGCCGCCGGCGCCCGGGTGGATGGTGACAATGGCGCTGAGGCTGTCGTTCTCCTCCGATAGAAGCGTGTCCGTTTCAATCTCTTCCAGGCGGCGCGCGAAGTTCTTGATCTCGGTGCCGATCTCGCCGGCGACCTCCTCCCCTTCGCGGGCCAGTTCAAAAAGTGTGTCGAGGTCGGAGGCCATGCGTGCCACCTGCTCATCCTCCGTCACGAGCCGCTCCAGGCGCTTACGTTCTTGCAGGACCTTCTGGCTTTTCTCGGGCTGGCTCCAGAAACCCGGAGCTGCGATTTGCTCTTCCAGGCGGACTAGCTGGTGCTTCTTGGCGGGACCGTCAAAGATAGCTCCGCACAACTTCCGATTGCTGGCGGAGCGTACCGTACTCTCTTTCGAGTTCTTCCAACGTCATATCTTCACTCTAGCAGAGGCCTTTTCTGGAACGTAGCCGGGCGAACCTCCTCGCCGCCCGGACTAAACTTAGTCCGCCAGTTCGAGCAGGTATCCCTGCTTGCCGGCATTGAAGGCCCGGGTGGCGCCCAACTGGTCCGAAGCGCCCTCGGCCTCGTGGATGTGGCCGCAGAAGAAGTAGTCGGGCTGATGCCGTTCGATGAATTCCCGGACGGCCTGGCTGCCGGCGTGGACGCCCACTCGAACGCGGTCGAGCAGCGTATTCTTGGGCGGGCAGTGGCACACCAGGATTAGCGGCCTCAAGCTGGCGAAGGGCGCGAGGCGCCGGGTCAGCTCGGCTTCGCTGTACTCGCCGGGAGTGTTAAAGGGGGTCGGGTTGGAATAGCCCAGCCCTGCGGCGTGGTACTGGCCGACGGTGAGGGTTTGCCCGTGAAAGGCGTTCAGCCCAAACTTGCGACAGAACCCCGAGATGGTGGCTTCGGACTCGTGGTTGCCGGGCAGGACGTAGACGCGAGCAGCACGCTTCGAGAGAATCATGCCGCAACGTTCCAGGCCTCGCTCCCAGCTCACGAGGTCTCCCGCTGCGAAGTAATAATCCGCTTCCATCTCCATCAGCCGCTCGAGCGCACGGTAGTCAGAGTGGATGTCAGAGAAGATCAGAAGTTTCATGGAAGCCGTGTGCTGCTCACAGGCCGCCTCCGATTGTACTATGGCGGTGATGCTGAACTGGCTGGTAATTGGAATCGGAGACATTACGACGAAGCGGGTGATCCCCGCGATCCAGGAAGAACCGCGCAGCGTATTGTATGGCGTTCTCTCGAGGGATCCGCAAAAAGGCAGTCGTTACGCCGCCCACGTGTGGACGGATCTGACGGAGGCGCTGCGCGACCCGGCCGTGGGCGCCGTGTATGTGGCATCGCCTGTGTTCCTGCATGCCCGGCAGACGATTGCGGCCCTGCGGGCGGGGAAGCACGTGCTGTGCGAGAAGCCGACGGCGATGAACTACGCCGAAGCGTGCGAAATGGCGCGCGTGGCGGCTGAGACCGGCAGGACGCTCGGCGTGGCCTACTATCGCCGCAACTATCCCAAGGTGCACCGGGCGCTCGCGCTGTTGAAGCAGGGCGTGATCGGCCGGCCGGTGCTGGCCGAGATCAACTGCCACGACTGGTTCAACGATGAAGCTCGCACGCGAAGCTGGCTGCTCGACCCCGCCCAGTCCGGCGCCGGCCCGCTGTTCGACATCGCCTCCCACCGTATCGACATCCTGAACTTCTTCTTTGGCCGGCCCTGGGCCGTCTCGGCCCACCTGGCCAACGTGGTTCACCGGAACCCGGTCGAGGACTGCGCCACGCTTCTCATTGAATACGACAGTGGCGTGCGAGGCATCGCAGACGTCCGCTGGCACTCGCGGCAGGCGCGGGACGAATTCCGCATCGTGGGTACGGAAGGCGAGATGGAATTGAGCCCGCTCAATGGCCCGCCCTTGTCCTATCCCGGAGGATCGGAGGAGATCCCAACGCACACCAACGTGCATTACCCGTGTGTGCACAACTTCGTGGAAGCTGTGCTGGACGGGGCGCCCCTCGCATCTTCAGGCGAGTCGGCCATGTGGACCGACTGGGTCACCGAAGAAGCCCTGCGACGCAATGCCACGCGCCTGGTCCGCTGAGACAGGCACAACCTGCGCCTGGCGCCGCGCTGAGGCGCCGGCTGGTCGTGCCGATTGTGCCGGTCTGAGTGTGGGCGTAATGTAGCAGCATGAAGTCGGATATGGATTCTCAACTGAGCCGCCGCGAGCTTCTGGCCGCTTCGAGTGGGGTGCTCATCCTCAAGCCGGAGACTGTTCGGGGATCGCGTGCGAATGCCGCCGTTTCGGTTGGCCTTGTGGGATGCGGGCGCCGCGGCCTCTTTGACGCGAGCCTGTTCGTCAAGACAGAGTACGCCAGGATTGTCGCCCTATGCGACATCTATGAGGACCAAACGGAGCGAGCCAAGCAGCAGTTCCCATCTGCGCAGGTTTACGCTCGCTACCAAGACTTGCTGGGCGCGAATCTCGATGCGGTGATCCTCGCCACTCCTCCCTACCAGCGCCCCGAGCAGTTCGAACTGGCGAGTGCCGCCCGCAAACACGTCTACATGGAAAAACCCGTGGCCGTCGACTCCGCCGGGTGCCGGCGGATGCTTGCCGCCGCCGCCAAGGCTGACCCTGCCAAGCGCATTTCCGTGGGTTTCCAGCAGCGATACGGGAAGGACTACCGGAAAGCCTACGGCATGCTGAAGTCCCGGCAAATGGGCGAGATCGAGATGATCCGGGCTTCTTGGATGGCCGGCGACCTGCCCTTGCGGAAAGGCCATGCGCCGGCGGAGGAGAGGATGCGCAATTGGGTTTGGTACCGCGAAACGTCGGGTGACATCGTCGTCGAGCAGGATTGCCACAACTTCGATGTCGTGAACTGGTTCATGGGAACCCATCCCGAGAAAGTAGCCGGCTACGGCGGGCGCCGCAGCAGAACCTATGGCGACATTCTGGACCACCTGACACTCAGCTTCGAATTCAGCAACGGCGTCCATTTCAGCTACAGTGCCAACCAGTTCTCCACGCGCGGATATCGTGACGTTGGCGAGACGTTCATCTGCCAGAGGGGTGCCATCCATACCTCACGGCAGGGCTACCGGTGGTTCAACAAAGTTGTGGACGAGACGCCGCTGGACAAGGGCTATCGCACCCCGACCCCGGAGGAAGAACCAGCGGAGGTCCACACGAAATACGACATTACGGAAGACGCTGTTGCCAGTTTCGTCGAGGGTGTCCGGGGCGGACAGGCTGAGAACGCGGTGGCCTCCGCCGTTGAGACCATGTACACCGCGATTATGGCGCGCCAGGCGATCTACACGGGTAAAGAAGTGACGTGGGCCGAGGTCCAACGCATGTGACGCCGGTGAGGTCGGCTAAGCGGTAGGCGGACGTGCCGCCCGCCAACTGTCCATTCGGCAGGCAACCTGTTTACTACGGCGTGTTCAGCGGTCCAACCGCGGGTCAAGCCAATTCTATTTGAGCGTGCCTTGTGCATGACTTCCGGGTGGGCTGAAATGCCCCCCCAAAGAGTTAGCCGCCGCCGCCCGAAAGGCGAAATTGTGGCCGGGCAGCCAAAACTCCGCCTCGGGTTGCGCCGATCAGGATTTCACGGCTGATTCAAGAAATCGTCGAAGTCACCCGGTTTCTCGGGGTGGAGCCGGACACCGGAGTTTGTGCCTCCCGGAATGGTGGCAAGCACGACCCCACCCGGGGTCATTACGACGATCTCCTGAGTGCCACTCAAGGTCTGGCCATCCGGACTCAATAGCACGTTGATTCGAACCTTGACGATGTTCACAAGGGCACCGCTCGCATCGAACTGGAAGAGGAACATCGTCTGGAGAAACTTGCGGTTGCCGACGCGCACCCAAACTCCGTGGTGTGAACTCTGTGTGCTAACGCCAGCGGAAGCGGTGGCGGTGCCATCCGGATTGAAGGTGATGAAGAGGGGCACGGGACTTTGACCAGGACGCTGCACTTGTAGGAGCCAGGTGCCTGATAGCTCCTGGGCTCCGCAAGAGTTACCCGGACACACTGATAGCACCCTGTCGGGATCCTGGACCTGCGCCATGCCCGCCGCCACTGTGATTACCGTGGCGGCAATGAGGGAAGCGAATCGTTGCATTGGAGGACCTCCTTTAGGTCTCAGCACCGAATGATAGTGCCTCGGCCGTACGACTTTCAATGGCGGGTGTGTTCTCTCTTTGTGGCGAGCATG
>Ga0233417_10000665_pt1 | contig 10421 bp, 9 predicted proteins | sample Sed_MG_FD_189023 | JGI IMG/M metagenome (GOLD analysis project Ga0233417, IMG submission 189023) | Sediment microbial communities from Lake Towuti, South Sulawesi, Indonesia - Sediment_Towuti_2014_0.5_MG | ecosystem: Environmental > Aquatic > Freshwater > Lake > Sediment | place: Indonesia... | reverse complement strand
TGGAATTCCCGAAGATTACGAAACCCTCCGGCGGTTTGGCGTCGACGTCAAGGGCAAGATCGTCATCGCCCGCTATGGACGCAGTTGGCGGGGCACGAAGGTGAAAGCCGCTCAGGAGAACGGGGCCGCCGGGTGCATTATTTATTCCGACCCGAGGGAGGATGGCTATTTCCAGGGAGACGTTTTCCCGAAGGGTCCTTTCCGGCCCTCCAGCAGCGCACAGCGGGGCAGCGTCATGGATATGCCTCTCTACGTCGGCGATCCGTTGTCGCCGGGATGGGCATCGGAAAAAGGCTCCCGCCGCCTTGCGCTGAGCGAGGGGGCCACCCTTATGAAAATTCCCGTGCTGCCCATTTCCTACGACGACGCCTCTCCGATCCTGGCAAACCTGGCAGGACCGGTCGCCCCAGAGGAATGGCGCGGGGCGCTGCCCTTCACCTACCACATCGGCCCCGGCCCTTCGACCGTTCGCCTGCGTGTCAAATCCGACTGGCAGACCCGCCCGCTGTACAACGTCATCGCCACGATGCGCGGCACAAGCCTGCCCGGCGAGTGGATCATTTATGGCAACCACCACGACGCCTGGGTTCATGGCGCCAACGATCCCGACTCGGGCGCGGCGGCGCTGCTCGAGACCGCCCGGGCGCTATCGGAATTGCGCAAGTCGGGCTGGAATCCGTCGCGCACGATCATTTTCGCCTTGTGGGATGGCGAGGAATTCGGCCTGATCGGCTCCACCGAGTGGGTAGAGAAGCACCAGCAGGAACTGGAGCGACGCGCAGTTGCTTACCTGAACACCGATTCGAACTCCAGCGGCGCTTTCCATGCCTCCGGGCCGCCGCTACTGGAGGAGTTCTTCCGGCAGGTGATGCGCGACCTCCGCCCGCCGGGCGGCGAGAAGAGCCTGCTGGAGACGCCTGCCCCGGCCGGCCCATCCTCTTCCAAGCCACGCGAAACCCAGCCGCCGGCCTTCAATGGTCTCGGGGCGGGATCTGATTACGTGGCATTCCAGCATCACGCCGGGATACCCAGCCTCAACTTCGGCTTCGGCTCGGCGGGCGGCTCGGGCACTTACCACTCGGTCTACGACTCGTACACCTGGTACACCCGTCACATTGACCGGGATTTCCTCTATTCCAATGCTCTCTCGCAGTTCACCGTGACCGCTTTGTTGCGGCTCAGCGAGGCGCCGATCCTACCCCACGGTTTCCAGGCCCTCCCAGCTTTCCTCCGGCGCGCCACAGGCGAAATTGAAAAGATCGCAGCCGCAAAGAACCAGAAGCTCGATTTCCAGCCGCTGTTGCGCGAAGTGGATACGATGACCGCGCTGGCCGGCGAATACGAGACAAAGATGGAGAAGGCCCGGCAACTACCGGGAGGCTCCGGAGAAGCCTGGCAAGAGCTCAACCGCCTTTTGGCTGAATCCGAGCGGAGACTCTGCCTGCCCGACGGGCTTGCCGGCCGCCCATGGTACAAGCATCCCCTGTACGCGCCCGGACTGTACACCGGTTACAGCGCCCGCCAGTTGCCCGGCGTGCGTGAAGCAGCCGACGCGGGCAACTGGGAAGAGGCTGCCCGCCAGGCGAACCTGCTTGCCGGCGTCGCGGGGAATTTTAACGGCTATCTTCGCGAAGTTCTCGCGGCCCTTGACCGGCGCCTTGCCGGTTCCAGCGGGCCAGGTAGTTCTCTGAAGCCATGATCTCCACTTCCTTTTCCAGCCCCGCCGTCCAGCGCTGAAAACGCCGTTTTCGCGCTCTACCGAGCATCTCCACGTTCCGTTCCGCCGCCAGCACGCGCAACCGCTGTTCCTGGATCTTTCCGCCCAACTGAAGCAGCTCCCGATCCAATTTCTCTTTCTGCCTTTGCGAATAGTCCAAGAAACAGCCCAACGCCCCGAGGTCGGTCCCAGCCACGGGTGTCTCGGCGGCGCGCTGCCGCACCTCCTCCCGCGCCTGCCTGGCGTCCTCGGCGACATCGTCGATCCGGCGCCGGGTCTCCGCCTCTTCATGCAGTAGTTCCTGAAGCTTCTCCTCGGCCAGTTCCAGTTGCAGGTTTCCGTAGTGCTCCACGCGCGCCAGCGGAAAACGGAACTTCTTCACCGGACCAATTCCTGCATCTGGCCCAGCGTCGCCGCCAGGTCCTGATGGTCCTCTGGTGCTTGCCGGAGGAACTGCTCCAGCCGGGGACGCAACTGGATGGCCGCATCCAGCTCGGGATTGGTTCCGTTTACATAGGCGCCGAGGTTGATCAGGTCTTCGGAACGGTGGTAGGCGGCCATCGCCTGCCGAATCCGCTGCGCGGCGCGTTGCTGCTGCTGGGTCGAGACTCTTGGGGCGAGCCGGCTCACGGACTGTAAAACATCGATCGCCGGATAATGGCCCGCCGCGGCCAGCTCGCGCGACAGTACGATGTGGCCGTCCAGGATACCGCGCACGGCATCAGTGATCGGCTCGTTGAAGTCGTCGCCTTCCACCAGGACGGTGAAAAGGCCGGTGATGGAGCCGCGGCGGAAATTGCCGGCCCGCTCGAAGACTCGCGGTAGCAGGTTGAACACCGACGGCGTATAACCCTTTTGCGACGGGGGCTCGCCGGCCGCCAGCCCAATCTCACGCTGCGCCATTGCCAAGCGGGTGATGGAATCCATGACCAGCAGCACAGCCGCTCCCTGGTCGCGGAAATACTCGGCTATGGCTAGTGACAGGAAGCAGGCCCGCACGCGCAGCGGCGCCGGCCGGTCCGAGGTGGCAACGACGACCACCGACCGTTTCCTGCCCTCTTCGCCCAGTTCGTTCTCAAGAAACTCCCGGACCTCGCGGTTCCGCTCGCCAATCAGCGCCACCACGCTGACGTCGGCCGAACTGTACCGCGCCATCGCGCCCAGCAGCGTGCTTTTGCCGACGCCGCTGCCGCCGAAAATTCCGATGCGCTGGCCCTTGCCGCAGGTGAGCAACCCGTCTACTGCCTTGATGCCCGTAACAAGCGGCTCACGGATCGGCTCTCTTTCCAGCGGTCCCGGCGGCCTTCCGTAGAGCTCATACGATCCAGCGGCAGGCGGCAGCACTCCGCCCGCCAGCGGCTGGCCGAAGCCGTCCAACACCTGGCCCAACAGGTGTGCGCCGACGCCCACTTTCGCTTCTTCGCTGCGCGTGACGATCAGATCGCCCGACTCGATTCCGCCGGTCTCCTCTAACGGCATCGACAGCACCCTTCCGTCGCGGAATCCGATCACCTGCACGCGGAGCCGCCGTCCGTTGCCGGCCTGGATCTCGCAGAAATCACCCACTGCCGCCGCCGGTCCCGCCGATTCGATCAGAAGTCCGACAATCTGCGTCACCCGGCCGGTCGCGCGGATAGTGTTGATGTTCTCCAGTGCGGTAAAGTACTTGCCAAGGTCCCAGTACATCGCAAATCCTTATCCGCTGCGGCGAATCAAGTCAGTGAATCCGCGCTCGATCTCCCTCAACTGGGTCTCCACCGATGCGTCGTAGTTCCCGCGCGCCGTCTCCAGCACCAGGCTTCCACGTTCCAGTCCGGCATCCGGCACCAACTCGACCCGCGGCGGAAACGCGATGTGTTGCAGAGCCCTTTCCACTGATGGGCGGTCCTCCGGGGAGATTCTTATCCGGTGCAGCTCCCTTGCCTCAATCTGGCTGATAGTAGCCCTCACCACCCCCTGCACTGCGTTCGGGTCGACGCTCAGTTCGCGGTGCAGGATACGCCGTGCGACCGCCACGGCCAGCTTCACCAGGTCCTCTTCCATCTGATGCCGCATCTCGCGGCGTACCTGCTCCATCTGCTCGATACTGGACGCCGCTCGCGCCAGGATCTTTTCCACCCGCTCGGCAGCCGACCTTGCGGCCGCGGCTTCACCCTCCTGATACCCGCGGGCCCTCGCCTGCTCCTCCCTCCGGGAAATCTCCGCCGCCAGGTTGGCTTGATCGCCGGGACCGGCGGCGTTGGCGCCGCCGCTCGAAAACCGCGACGCCGCGCCGGGGACGCTGCCGATGCGCCGCCATCGTATCTCCTCGATGGGCAACGACGCGGGTTGCTGGATGACCTTACATGACATACTGCTCGCCCACGGTGCCCTTCAGACTTAGCACCCCCTCGGCCTCCAGTTGCCTCACGATGGCGATGATCTGTTGCTGGGCCGCCTCCACCTCCTTGATCTTCACCGGACCCAAGGCTTCCATATCCTCGCGCAGCATTTCCGCGCCTCGTTGCGACATGCACTCGGTGAACTTCGCCCTCAGCTTCTCGCTCGTCCCCTTTAAAGCCATGGTCAACAGCTTCCGATCCACCCGCGCAAGTACTTCCTTCAAACCTGCGCTGTCGATCAGCAGGAGGTCCTCGAAGACGAACATGAGGTGGCGCACTGTTTCCACAAGCTGCGGATTCTCCTCTTCGATGTGATCGAGTATCTCCTTGCTGGTTCCCGAGTCAAGCCGGTTCAACATCTCCGACACGGCCCGGACGCCTCCGTAGGATTCCCGGCTGAACTCACCCAGCGCCTTGATCTTTTGGTCGATAATGCTGGCGATCCGGCCGACTACTTCCGGCGAAATCCGTTCCAGGTTCGCCATCCGCAACGCTACGTCGGGCCGCAACTCCGGCGGCAGGGAAAACAGCAGCGCGGCGGCCTGCGACGGATTAAGGTGCGACAAGATCAGCGCGATGGTCTGCGGGTGCTCTTTGTGGATGAACTTCGCAAGCTGTTGGGGATCGGCCCGCTGCAAAGCGTCGAAAGCGGCCGATTCGCTGCCCAGCGCGCGCACAAGACGATCCAGCAAAATCTTCGCTTGCTCCGGGCCATAAGCGTTCATCAGCAGCTTCCGGGCGTAGTCCATGCCTCCCTTCAAAACGTAATCGTGCGCCAACGCCATCTGGTAGCCCTCCTCCAGAATGGCTTCGGCCACCTCCGAGGTCACTGGGGTCAGCCGGGCAATCTCACGGCTAAGCAACGATGCCTCGTCTTCGTCAAGCTGACTAAGAATCGCCGCACCTGCTTCTTCGCCCAGGACGACTACCAGGATCGCGGCCTTGCGGAGGCCGGGGATCATGTTCGTCGGCTTCTCGGTGTTGGTGATCATAAGCGACGTCCGTGACGGCCGGCGCCGGACTCCGCCGATCGCCCGCCGTCAGACTTGCCTACGACTCGTTCTCGTTGATCCATGTGCGGATAAGCTGGGTCACCACAGTCGGGTCTTTTTTCGTTTCTTCCACCAGGTGCTTGGCCAGCACGTCTGCCTTCTTGGTGTTCACCGGCGGGAGTTTGAGGCTGTTCATGAGCTCCTTCTCTTGCCGGTCCTTAATCGCCGCCTGGTTGGCGATCTCCTGTTGCAGCCGGTTCTTGTACGACTGCCCTTCCTCGATCGCCGCCGTTGCACCGGCTGGCAAAGCCGTGTTTGCCTCCACCCTTCCGCCACGGGCACGGATCTTCCGCCGGCGCGCCAGGATCACCGCCACCGAAACCAGTAGCAGCAGGCTGCCCGCCCCCGCAATGACGAATAGCTTGTTCTTCCCGGTCAACAAGTCAGTGAGCCACACCGGCATCCCATTCCTCTCTCCAGCTTTAGGCTTGCCTGCGGGAGCCGGTTCCGGTTCCCAGCCCAATGTGGACTCGAACGGCAGACTCTCAACGATCAGTTGGTCACCGCGATCCGGCATCAAGCCGATCGCAGCGGCCACAAGGTCGCGCGTCACCTTGAGCCGCTCCGGCGGCGGCGGCTCGACGATGCGCTTCGTCTTGTCACCGGAGCCTTCGAATCGAACCAGGTGGTCGACCAGCACCGACACGGAGATCCGCTTGATGCTGCCTTGCGGCAGTGTCACCCGCCGCACCGTTCGGCTGCTCTGGTACGAAATGTTCTCGGTCCGCCGTGTAACCCCTTGGGCGCAGCTTGCCGGCCACGAGGTAGGCCGCGGGAGGTTTGACGCGACGCCCGGCACTCCCGAAGGAAGCGCGCCTCCTGAGACGTCCTCGGTCCTCTGCGAAGTCAACATCACCGATCTTGTCGGGTCATAGACCTCTTCGTTCTGTTCCCCACTGCTGAAGTCGCAATCTACGGTCACGCCGGCGCGGAATTTCTCCGGTCCCAGCAGCGGTTCCAGCGTAGTGTTGATCTTCGCTAGTAGATCCTTCTCCACCGACTTGCGATATTCCAGCGCGCCGTCGCTGAGCGCCTCGTCGTTCAGCAGGCTGCCTCGCCGCGGTCTGCTCAGGAGGTTGCCTTGGACGTCCATCACGGCCACTTGGTCGGCAATCAGGCCGTCCACGGCGCTCGCAGTCAAATGCTGGATAGCCACTACGTTCTGCGGGGTCAGGACAGTGCCTGGCCGCAGCTTGACCAGTACGCTTGCTTTGGCCGGCCGCCGGCTGTCCAGAAAGACGGAGTCCTTTGCAGGCGTCACGTGCACCCTGGCGCGTTCCACTTCCGCCAGCGACGCCACGCTCCGCTCCAGTTCTCCCTCCAGCGCCCGCTGATAGTTGATCTGCTCGGTGAACTCGGAAATACCCAGGTTGGCCTTGTCGAAGAGCTCAAAGCCGATCCGCCCGCTTTTCGGCAAGCCGGCCGAAGCCATTTGCAGCCGCACGTCGGGAACCGATGCTCCCGGCACGCGGATCGTACCTCCGTCCGCCGACAGCCTGTAGTCGACACCGCCTTCCTTGAGCTTGGTGACGACGGCGGCCGCGTCCTCTGAGGACATGCCGGCGTACAGCACCTGGAAGTTGCGTTCGTTGTTCCAGTGCACCAGGTAAGCGATCGCTCCCGCCACGGTCGCAGCGGCAACCGCGATCGTCAGTTTGTGCCGGAGGCTCAGGCTGTTCCAAAGCCTCTGAATCTGCTCGATCATTGCGTCATTCTTTCCGGGCTGCCGGCAGGCTCACCCGCCGCCGCACGATACCTACTGACCGGCGTCAGATCTGCATCCTCATAATCTCCTGGTAAGCATTGACGACCTTGTTTCTCACTTGCAGGAACAGGTCCAAGGCGACCTCGGCTTGTTGCGTCGCCATCGCCACGCGGTGTAGCTCTTCGTCTTCACCGCCGAGAAAGCGCGCCACGCTCTGCTCAGCCGATTGTTGGTACTGATGGACGCGCGCAATAGATTCCTGAAACAGTGCCGCGAAAACTTCGCCTCCTCCTTGCGGCCTTGCGACGGCGGGCGCCGGCAGACCCGTCGAGACCAGCGATCCCGCCGGCCCAAGGAATGAGACTGGCGCAGTCATTCCTCACCTCCCTCAACGCAATAGATCCAGGGAACGAAAGATCATGTCTTTGACCGCCAGCATCGCGCTGACATTAGCGTGATAGCCACGCGATGCGGCCATCAGGTCCACCATCTCCTCGGCCGGGCTCACTCGCGGAAAGGCCACGTACCCGTCCTTGTCCGCGTCCGGATGACTGGGCTGGTAACGTTTCTCAGGGTCGCGCTGGTCGACAACCACCTCGGTCACCTCGACGCCTTCGACGCCATCTGTCAGGCTTTGCTGAAAGGCCGACGCGAAAGGCGAGGTTTGCTCCGCGCTCATGAATACCGCGTCCTTCCTGCGGTACGGTCCTCCCTCCGGCGTCCGCGTGGTCTCGGCGTTGGCCAAATTTTCCGCCAGCAGCTCGGCGCGTGCGCGCTGTGCTGCCATCCCTGAAGCGCTTACCGACAACAACGAAAAGAGGCTCATGCGTTCTTGCTCTCCTGGATCGCCGATTTAATGGCGCGCAACTGCGCCTTCCACAGGTTCGCGGCGACATTGAAGCGCGCCCCGTTCTCCGCCAGCAGCCGGGCCTCCCGGTCCAGGCTCACGTTATTGCCGTCGTTTTTGTTTCCCAGGCCCCGGACCTCGTAGACATTGGGCGCAAATGGCAGGCGGCTCGTCTTGCCCGCCAAGCGGGCGCCCGGCTCCGGCTGGCTCATGAATTCGAAATGGAAGTCAATGTCCTTGGTTTGATACCCGGGCGTATTTGCATTGGCTACGTTGGAGGCGACCAGCTTCTGGCGCGCGCTCAGCAGATCCATGTAATCTGCCAGCCGCTCGGCAATCCTGTTCAGCATCCTGAGCGGGTTGACAGCAATTCGCGCGCCAATTCCCGAGACCCGGATATCAGGCGGAAAATCCCCCGAAACCCGCTCGCCGACGACAAAATTTTGTCGTTTGTCAGACTTTCGACAACCGACGGGGGCCGACAGTTCCCTTCCCGCCCGCTGGCGCCCGGTGGTAGATCGCCGGGTAGGCCCGTCTCATCTCATCGGCAACTTCCAGCGCCGTTCCAATTTGAATCAGCGGTCCCATTCCGATACCCGGACAAGCCCGCCCGGCCCTGTCCCATTCCCGCCGCTCTTCCACCAGTTCGGGCCAAAAGGGGTAGAGCCGGCACTGCGTCGGTTTTGCCGGATGGATCGCACAGCCGTTCCCTTGCAGAAAGTGGCATTGCGAGCCTCTCGGTTTCCGCAATCGCAGCAGGTGGCGCGTCCGGTACACGTATCGCCCCTCAAATTCTCCAGCGCTTAACTCCAAAAATTTCGCAGCCTTCTTCAAGTCCGTCTCGGTCAGGTAAACGAAGCCTTGAACCTGGCAGCAGTTCGTGCACCCGGGCTGGCACGCGAACCGGAGTGAAACCATAGTACGAACGTAGCCGATTTCTCATTGTCCTACAAACGTGCTGCTTTCCCCGCCCCGGAAACACTCTTACAATAGGAGTAGAATGCGTTGCCCTTCAGCCCAGCGTCCCGAACTATTCGGCTGCGACTGAAAGCACACCTCTCCTGTTTTCCTACAAGCATCCGCTGAAGAAAGGAGTGGAGTGTCATGTTGGAGCAAGCAGTGCAGGTTCGGCCCGACCTTCCTTCCCTGGTCACTTCCCTGCCCGGACCGAAGGCAAAAGCCGTCATCGAGCGCGACCGGCGATTCCTATCCCCGTCCTACACGAGGTCCTATCCGCTTGTTGCGGACAAGGGCGAGGGCGCCATCGTAGTCGATGTCGACGGCAACCGGTTCCTCGACTGCAACGCGGGAATCGCCGTTGTCGCCACGGGACATTGCCATCCGCGGGTTGTCCGGGGCATCCAGGACCAGGCTGCGCGGCTCATCCACATGTCCGGCACGGACTTCTTTTACGAGAATATGGTCGTGCTGGCCGAGAAGCTGGCCGCCCTGGCGCCGGGGACGGCGCCGCGCCGCGTCTTTTTCGGAAACTCGGGCGCGGAGGCGATCGAATGCGCCATGAAGCTGGCGCGCTATCACACCGGGCGCGATAAGTTCCTTGCGTTCCTCGGCGGCTTTCACGGCCGCACCCTAGGTGCGCTCTCACTCACCGCAAGCAAGACTGTCCAGCGCCGCCGCTTTGGTCCGCTCCTGCCCGGGGTCACCCACATCCCCTATGCCAACTGCTACCGTTGCGCTTACAACCGCCGCCCCAGTACCTGCGCCGTCGAATGCGTGCAAGTCCTCGAGGACCAGCTCTTCCGCGCCGCCTTGCCGCCGGAGGAAGTCGCCGCCATCGTTGTCGAGCCCGTTCAAGGCGAAGGAGGCTACATTGTCCCGCCGAGGAAATTCTTTGACGAGCTGCAACGCGTCGCGGCCAAACACGGCATCCTGATGATCCTCGACGAAGTCCAATGCGGCATGGGGCGCACCGGCCGCATGTGGGCGGCAGAGCACTTTGACCTCGTCCCAGACATTCTTGCCGTCGCCAAGGGGATCGCCAGCGGCCTACCCCTGTCGGCTACAATCGCCCGGACCGACCTCATGCAGTGGCCGCCCGGCGCCCATGCCTCCACCTTCGGCGGCAACCCCGTCTCCGTCGCCGCGTCGCTCGCCACGATCGAGCTGCTTGAGCATTCGCTGATCCAAAACGCCGCCACGCTCGGCCGCTTCATGCTCGGCCGCATGGAGGACTGGCCTGCTCGTTTTGCCCACGTTGGCCAGGTTCGCGGCCTCGGTCTGATGATTGGGGTTGAAATCGTCCGCGACCAGTTGACCGGGGAGCCGGCGCCGGAGCTCCGCGACCACCTCGTGCAACTGGCCTTCGAGCGCGGCCTGCTCATTCTTGGCGCCGGCCCAACGTCGATTCGACTGTCGCCGCCTCTGGTGCTGACCCGCGACCAGGCAGGCTTCATCGTCGATACTCTGGAGGAGTGCCTGGCCCTGCTCTGATTGGCAGCCGCCCCACCCGCCGCAGCCTCCTCGCGCCGGTCGTTCTGTTACGGCAAATCTTGCCTTCCACCGAACCGGTGGCCATCATGCGCCGGGCCGTCACGCTCGACGAATCCAACATGGCGGCCATGCGCGCCTACGTCTTCGATGTGGAGGAAGCGTACACCTCACTGAGCGGCGGCCGTTCCGTCGTCGAGCGGTCTTTCCGCTACGAGGTCAATCTCATTAGCGGCGCAATGTATTGGCGGCTCCTGGAACGCAACGGGCA
>Ga0233417_10000664_pt1 | contig 10433 bp, 12 predicted proteins | sample Sed_MG_FD_189023 | JGI IMG/M metagenome (GOLD analysis project Ga0233417, IMG submission 189023) | Sediment microbial communities from Lake Towuti, South Sulawesi, Indonesia - Sediment_Towuti_2014_0.5_MG | ecosystem: Environmental > Aquatic > Freshwater > Lake > Sediment | place: Indonesia... | reverse complement strand
CAGCTCCAATCCAAGTCGGACTGAAACCAAGCGGAATTGCAGGCGAGTTAGGGAAATCAGTCAGTTAAAGGGTTGTGAGGCCCGGCAAGAAATCCTGACGAAACTTGTGAACGCCCCGAATCCGGCCTTTCGCAAAACCCGCTTTGGGGGTGCCGATCAGCGCGAATCATCGAAACTGACGCATACTAGGCAGAAGGAGGGAACGCGGGATGGATTCCACTGGAAAACTACTTCTGAGACTCATCGATCCCTACGGGGATCCTCTGAAAGAGAAGCTGGACATCGATATGCGGAACCAGGAAATCACGGACAACCGGCGCTTCGGGGGGCTCGACGCCTCGACGAACCTGCTGCTGACCGGGCTCTCCGGTCCTCCCAGGAACCTGTATCTGATGGAGATCAACGCACCCTCGTACCTGCCGGTGCGCCGGTTCGTGACTACCAGCGGAGAGGAGCCACGCGAACCGAGAGTGGTGCCCCTGGCGATCAATCCGCGCAAAGTAGCGGCAGTCGTGTTCCCCGATTTTCGGGACTTGCCGCCGGCGGCACAAGCGCTGCTGGAGCGGAGTGGCGGCGTCGAGGGCCAAGCCGGCGTCACCGGCAACGCGCTCTACGAGCGGCTCGACACCATCCGGCGCGCGGGCATGCTGAACATCTTCGCCAAATGCAACCGCACGCGGTTGAGCAACGGTCGCACCGTGCTCTCCTACTTTCAGGAAGAGGTGTCTCAACTGCTGGAAGCGCGCGGGGACCGGTTCTTTGCGCAGGTGCCGAAAGAGTTGCGGGAAGAAACAAAGAATAGCGTGGCCGAGGAAATCTTTGAGCCTGCCTCGTCCGCGCTGCATACGCCGCCCAAAGGCTTCAGCGACGCGGGCAGCTTTAAGACCGTGGACCGCTACGGCAATCTGCAACTCACCTTCTTCGCCAAAGGCGATACCTGGCGGGCGGATATCGACATCGACGATGCCAATGGGCTGGAGCACGTCTTCCAGGTGCTGAGGAACACGCTGAGCGGAAGGCCAACGCACCCTTACGACATTCACCAGATCCTGCTCATTCACCAGGAACTCGATTCCGGCTACCGGCTGAAGACCCAGGCAGCTTGAACCGGCCCGCGGGGCCACACGCCGGACGGCACCGGCGCATTGCCGGGCCCCGGATTGCTCGCGAGACCAGGGAGGTTATCGCGGTCTCTCACCCAAGGTCTGCGAGAGCTTCCCAACGAAGCGCTTGATGATCAGCTTGGAGGTCGCATCGAGCAGGCGCTGCCCTACCGCGGCGATGGTGCCGCCGGCGTGGACTTCACCTTCGTAAGTGATATCGGTGCCCGTGGCGTCAGGGCTGAGGGAGAGCTGGCCATCGCCGCGTACGAATCCCACCCGTCCGGCGCCTTCGACGATCAAGCGGAAACTGGTGGGGAAAGCCTGATCAGCAACGCGCACGGAACCCTCAAACTGCCCCGAAATGCTGCCGAGCACCATGTGCATCTGCATCCGGTACTGATCCTCACCGGTCTTCTCCAGGCGCTTGCAGCCAGGCATGCACTCCGCCAGAACCTGGGGGTCCTGCAAGATCCGGTAGGCTCTCTCCTGATCCGTGGGCAGGTGGAAAGAACCCGCAATCTTCACGAGGACCGCTCCAGCGCGGCGGTGATAGCTCGTGCAGCGTAAACGGCGGCAACGTGCTTCCGGTAATTGGCCGAAGCGTGAATGTCCGAATTGGCTTCGACGCCATCGGCAATCACGGCCGCCGCTTTCTTGATGTCGGCCGCCGAGCCCGCCGTGCCTTCGAGCAACTGCTCGACCGCAACCGCCCGAAAGCCGATGGCCGCCAGCCCGGTGACGCCGACCCGGGCCATCGAGATGATTCCATCGGTCTTGCGCATGCGCGCGGCCACGCCCACCAGGGCGAAGCCGGAGGCCGGATTGCGCATCTTCTGGTAGCTGGCTCCGGTGCCGGGCTGCTCGGCCGGCACGATGATTTCGGTGACGAGCTCACCCGGTTCGGCAGCAGTGATGAGGGCGTCCACGAGGAACTCACTCAAGGGGAGCATCCGCTCGGAATCCTTGCTCCTCAAGCGCACCTGGGCTTCAAGGGCGAACAGCGCCGCGGGATAGTCGGCGGCCGGGTCGTTGTGCGCCACGCTGCCGCCCAGCGTGCCCATGTTCCGCACCTGCACATCGCCGATGTGCGAGGCGGTCTCGGCGAGCAGAGGGCAGGCGGCACGCAGCAGGGAGGAAGACTCGAGATCATAGTGGGTGGCCATCGCGCCCGCATGGATCGAACCGGAGTTGGCGGCGATGGATCGGAGTTCGGGGATCCTACTGAGATCCACCAACCTGCCGGGCGCGGCCAGCCGCAGTTTCAGTAAGGGGATCAGGCTACAGCCGCCCGCCAGGGGCTTCGCTTCCTCCTCCGCGAGCAACTCGAGCGCTTCCTGGAGTGTGGCCGGGGCCGAGTAATCGAATTCCAGTGGAATCATGCCTCCCCTCCTTTGTGAACCAGATTCCAAATTTTCTCCGGTGTGAGCGGCATGTCAATGTGGCGCACGCCCAGATGGGAGAGTGCATCGACCACCGAGTTGACCACCGCCGGCGAACAGCCGATAGTGCCCGCCTCGCCGATGCCCTTCACGCCGAGTGGATTGACCGGAGAGGGCGTGCAGGTGTGATCGGTTTCGATCCAGGGCACCATTGCGGCCTTGGGCACGGCGTAGTCCATCAGCTCGCCCGTCACCAACTGGCCATCGGCATCGTATACCGCCTGCTCGTAGAGCGCCTGGCCCAGCCCCTGGGCGATGCCGCCATGGACCTGTCCCGCCACCAGCAAGGGATTGATGACCTTCCCGCAGTCGTCCACCGCGACATAACGCTTGACTTCAACCGCGCCGGTGTCGGGGTCGATTTCGGTGATGGCGATGTGAGCGCCGAAGGGGAACGTGAAGTTCGACGGTTCCCAGTAGCGCGTAGCCACGAGACCGGGTTCGGTGTCGGGTGGAAGCTTCAGGGCGCGATAGGCCGCGGCCGCAATCTGGCCTACAGTGACGGTCTTTCCAGTCTTGTTGCAGGTGCACACGCCGCCGGCAAGGGTCACATCGTCCGACTCCAGCAGCATCGCACCGAACTTCTGGGCCTTGGCCTTCAAATCCTGGAGCGCGTAATAGACCGCCGTCCCGCCCACTGCGGTAGCGCGGCTACCGAACGTGCCGATGCCATACTGCACCAGGGAAGTGTCGCCGTGGAGCACCTGTACGTCGTCGAGCGCCACACCCAGTTCGTCCGCGGCAATCTGCGCGAAGCTGGTCTCCTGACCCTGGCCGTGCGGCGAAACTCCGGACATGATGGTGACCTTGCCGTCGGGTTCGATGCGCACGGTGGCGCTTTCCCAACCGCCGGAAGGCAGCGCGGATGAGGGACCCATGGCGCAGATCTCGCCGTAGGTCGAAATGCCGATGCCCATGAGCCGGCCTTGGCGGCGCGCCAGGCGCTGCTCCTCGCGCAGGCTGGCATATCCGATCATGTCGAGCGCTTTCTGGAGCGGCGCGCCGTAGTCGCCGCTGTCGTAACTCAGCCCCGTGCCGGTCTGGAACGGGAACTCGTCCTTTCCGACGAAGTTCTTGAAGCGGATGTCGGCCGGGTCCAGGTTGAGGGCGGCGGCCAGGATGTCCACCATGCGCTCGATCCCGTGCGTAGCTTCAGGCCGGCCCGCGCCCCGGTAGGCATCCGTGGGCACGCAGTTGGTGAAGACTCCCACGATGTCGGCCCGCACGTTGCGAAAGCGGTAGGCGCCGGGCGCCATGAGGACGGAGAGCGTAGGAATAGCCGGCGTCAGCAACTGGTGATAAGCGCCGCAATCCTGGATGATCTTCAACTTCATCCCCAGGATGGTCCCGTCCTTGGCGGCGGCCAGCTCAAAGAAGTCCACGTGACCGCGGCCATGGGTCGTAGCCAGGTAGTTCTCACGGCGTGACTCGATCCACTTGACTGGTTTGCCGATCTGCCGCGTGACGAAGGCCATCAGGCCCTCTTCGGGATACACATTCAACTTGCTGCCGAAGCCGCCTCCAACCTCAGGAGCGACCACGCGCAGCTTGTGTTCGGGCAGCCCGAGCATGCCGGCCACAATGGAGCGCACCAGGTGCGGCACTTGGGTCGAAGTGTAGATGGTGATGGTCTGGTCGCCCTGGCTCCAACTCGCCACCACTCCCCGGCACTCCAGGGCCGTCGGGATCAACCTCTGGCTAATGATCCGCTCCTTGACCACGACGGCGGCATCCGCGAAGGCTTGGTCCACGTCCCCGCCATCGTGATGGTAGGTGTAGGCGATGTTGTCGGGCCACTGGGGATGCACGGCGGGCGCGCCAGGCTCGAGCGCCCTCTCCGGATCGGCCACTGCGGGCAGGGGTTCGTATTCAACTTCGATCAGATCCACGGCGTCGCGCGCGATGTAGCGATCAGTGGCTACAACCACGGCTACCGGGTGCCCCACGTAATAGACGCGATCCGTTGCCAGCACCTTGTGCTCGGGAATGCGCAAGCCGGGCAACAGGCCTGCGCATACCACCGCGCCAATGCCTTTAGTGTCATCGCCGGTAAAGACGGCCACCACACCGGGGCGGTCAATCGCGGGTTGGGTGTTGAGGGCCAGGATGCGGGCCGCCGCGTGGGGGCTGCGCAGGATGCAGGCGTGATGCATCCCCGGCATTTCGATGTCGTCTACATAGGTCGCAGTGCCAGTGATCAGCCTGGGGTCTTCCTTGCGCCGGATGGCCTTGCCGACCAGGGTTTCGGGTTTCGTGACGGTGGTTGCCATGGGTCACGCTCCGACTCTCGCCGCCGCGGCCTTCACGGCATTGACGATGTGCTGGTAGCCGGTGCAGCGGCAGAGATTGCCTTCCAGGCCTTCACGGATTTCCCGCTCGGTGGGGTTCGGATTCCGGTCCAGCAACTGCTTCGCGGCCAGGATCATGCCCGGCGTGCAGAAACCGCATTGCAGCGCGTGCTCGTTCCAAAACGCTTCCTGAATCGGGTGCAAGGCGCCATTCGAGGCCAAGCCTTCAATGGTCAGAATCTCGCGCCCGCCGGCCTGCACAGCGAGCATCGTACAGGCTTTGACCGCTTTGCCGTCTACAATCACCGTGCACGCGCCGCAGATCGACGTCTCGCAACCGATGTGAGGGCCCTTGAGCCCGATGACGTCGCGGAGGAAATGGATCAACAGCAGGCGGGGCTCCACATCGGCCGTGTGCCGCTTGCCGTTGATAATGACGGAGATGGTTTGTCGCATAATCGTCACCCATGGGTTCCGGGAGTGTGCCGGGAGTCCCAGATGCGGTCTAGTATATATCAACGAAAGGAGCCTGACGTATCGCGCGCTGGGTGAGGGGAAGCCTTTCTCGACAGCCTCTCTCGCGCGTGAATTGAGCCGCAAACTTCCAGGAAACGTCAACGACCCTCGCCTGCCCCAACGCAGAAGGCCAGCCGATTCGCGACGGCGCCAGGCGCTACGATACGAGTCAGGGGCTGGATCTGCCTCGAGGGCAGTCCCGGCTACGGAGATCTACCTGGATGAAGCAAACGGTTCGAGTAATGACGTTCCTGGCGGCGGTGGTTTTGCCGGCTTTTGGTGATTTCGACGCCGGCAAGCGCGCCTGGGACAAGAAGAATTACGCGGCTGCATTCCGGGAGTGGAAGCCATTGGCGGAAGCTGGTGACGCTCGGGCACAGTTTTATCTGGGCGTCCTGTACAATCACGGCCGCGGGGTCAAAAAGAATTTTGAAGAAGCGGTGAAATGGTACCGGCTGGCGGCCATGCAAGGCCACGCCAAGGCGCAGTGTAACCTGGGCACCATGCACGGCAGCGGTCTTGGCGTGGTCAAAGACCCGGTGCAGGCCCAGATGTGGTTCCATCTGGCCGCTGAGTCCAAGGACGAAGAAGCTATCAAGAACTGCTCGGACAACCTGGCGAAGAATGCCCCCAACCTGACCCTCGAACAGCAAGCCCAGGCCAGGGAGATGGCACGCAAGTGGAAACCGGCGAAGACGGTGCGCTGACACCCGGCCAGGAGGATGAACCGGTTCGGATCCCCATCACCGACGTTTTCGATCTCCACAGCATTCCGGACCGCGACGTCAAGGCGGCAATCGAGGCCTACCTGGAAGAGGCGCTCGCGGCACAGTTCCGTTACGTTCGCATCATTCACGGCCGGGGCATCGGCGTGCGTCGCGAGATGGTGCGCGCCGCCTTGGAGCGATCGCCTTTCGTCGCCTCGTTTCAGGACGCCCCTGCCGAAGCGGGAGGCTGGGGAGCAACGATAGCCACACTGGTTCCACCCGGCGTCCGGCCTTGAAACACTCCGCAGTCTGGGAAGGTCGCGTAATAGAATTACGTAAGGATCACTTAGCAGCGCTCCAACTCGAGCTGGGATGTCTTGCCTTGGTGAAACGAGAGGTGGGAACATCATGTCTAAGATTCGGCGCAAAACACGTGCCGGCCGGAGCGCCGAGGGCTATTGGGTTCCGGGAAACCAGTTGACCTTCCTGATTACCAGCGAGGAGTCAGGAGGAGCCTTTCTCGTGGCGGAAGCTTTGGTTGCGCCAGGCGGAGGCCCGCCACTTGGCGTTTTTTGAACTATCAGGAGGAAGATTTCCATGAGTGGCGACACAGCGGCCGGTTTCCCGGCAAGTCATTTTCGTCCGGCTCTGACCGATTCCGGCGAGGGCTTTACGTTCACGATGCTCGGGACAACCATGCGTTTGATCGCCACCGCCGCCGGCACGGAAGGACGCTTCACTGTTTTCGAGCAGGTTACGCCACCCGGTTGGGGTCCGCCGCGTCACATTCACTCGCGCGAGGACGAGATCGTGTACATCCTCCAGGGCGCCTACGAGTTGTCGCTGGGCCAGGAGCGCCGTACGGTTTCCGCGGGCGCCTGCGCAATTCTGCCTCGTGGCGTTCCACACGGCTTTCGAAATGTCGGGCCTGCGGCCGGCCGGCTGTTGTGTTTCATCGCCCCCGGCGGACTGGAAGAGTATTTTCTGGCTGTGGGCAACTGCTCGCCGCCTCCCAGTCCCGCGCAATTGGTCGAAATGGCGAAACCTTACGGTTTAACTTTGCTGCCACCTGGAGCCTGAACCGCACATATAGCCGTACAGACCTACCAACAGGTGTGCGTCTTCGATCAGGTAGCGAACGTGAGGCCCACCGAGTCGCCAAGCATCCGATTCCGCTGATATGCTCGCGCACCTGGCCGTCGCCGCGAGCTGGCAGGCACGGGCGAGCCTTCTACGAGCGATTTGGTTTCGTGTCGGCTTCCACCGACCCGTACCACCTGTTCGTGTTGCGAGGATATTCGCGGTAATTTGGCAAGTATGGAGTCTGCCCGAGCCTGTGCTGCGCCGGCCGGCCTCGCGGATGCGGAAGCCACCTTCCTGGAGTCATATCCGGAGTACCACAGCACCCGCTTCCTGGACCAGTTGCGGCAAGACGATTATGCGCGCCTTGACGCGGCCGGGCGCGTCTACCTGGACTACACCGGCGGCGGGCTGTACGGGCTCTCGCAAGTAGAGCGCCACGCCGAACTGCTCCGGGACCACACCTTTGGCAACCCCCACTCCGGCAATCCCACTTCGCAGGCCACCACCCGCCTGGTAGAACAAGCGCGCCGCAAGGTTCTCTCGTTCTTTAACGCGTCTCCGGACGAGTACGTCGCGGTGTTCACCGCGAACGCCTCGGCCGCGCTCAAGCTGGTAGGGGAGGCTTATCCGTTCGGACCGGGCCACCACTTCCTGCTGACATTCGACAACCACAACTCCGTCAACGGAATCCGTGAATTCGCCCGCGCCCGCCAGGCCACCTTCAGCTACGTGCCACTGGTCTTGCCCGAAATGCGCATAGACGAAGCGGATCTCATTGGCCGCCTGGAGCGCCTCGCGCGCGTGGGCGGGCACAACCTGTTCGCCTATCCCGCACAGTCCAACTTCTCCGGAGTGCAGCATCCATTGGAATGGATTCCGCGGGCCCAGGCTCTGGGCTGGGACGTGTTGCTGGACGCCGCCGCCTTTGTGCCTACTAACCGGCTCGATCTAGGCCGCTGGCAACCGGAATTCATTTCGCTGTCGTTCTACAAGATGTTCGGTTACCCGACCGGAATCGGCTGTCTGCTGGCGCGGCGCAGAGCATTGGCGAAGTTGCAGCGCCCCTGGTTCTCCGGCGGAACCATTACGGTGGCTTCGGTCCAGGGCGACCAATACTTCCTGGCCGAAGGCTCTTCGGCGTTCGAGGACGGTACCCTGGACTACCTCAGCATTCCTGGCGTGGAGATTGGGCTGCTGCACCTGGAGGCTGCGGGGCTCGACCGCATACATACGCGGTGCCGCTGCCTGGCTTAGTGGCTCATCCGGGGATTGCTCTCCTTGCGGCACGCCAACGGGCAGGAGTTAGTGCGTCTGTACGGGCCGGCCGGCGGCCACCTGCGCGGCGGAACAGTGACGATGAACTTCTATGATCCCCAGGGGCAAGTGATTAATCACCTGCTGATCGAGGAGGAGGCTGGCCGCCACAACATCTCATTGCGCACCGGCTGCTTCTGCAATCCGGGTGGCGGCGAAGTCGCCCTGGAGCTTTCCGGAACGGAACTGGCCGGCTGCTTCAGCCAGCCTCAGGTGGTGGAGACACACAAATTCACCACCGACGACTTCCGCCTTTGCATCGATGGCAAGAGCACGGGGGCGGTCCGGGTATCACTGGGAATCGTCAGCAATTTCGCCGACGTCCATCGTTTCCTGCAATTCGCCCGGGAGTTCATCTCCTGATCGCGGCTGTGTGTGAGCCGTCAGCACTCCGCCATCAGCGGTCAGCCCAAGGCCAGAAGCTGACCGCTGAGAACGTGAGCAGAAATTGGTTTTCGGGCTGGTTTCCACAGCGCAAGTTGTTGAAACATGGTTGAGCGGAAGTGTTTTTTTGCGATTTTTGCTCACGTTCTGACCGCTGATGGCTGAAAGCTCCACCCTTAAAACGAAATCTCCCGCCAAAAATCATACAATGGGGTCCTATGGACTCCGCGCTCACTCTTCACCGGCTCCATTTCGCATTCACCGTCACGTATCACTATCTGTTCCCCCAGCTCACGATGGGTCTGGCGTTGCTAATCGTCGTCCTGAAGACCATGGCCCTTCGCAGCGGCAACGAGCACTACAATCACGCCGCGCGGTTCTGGGGCAAGATTTTCGCGATCAATTTCGCCATGGGCGTTGTGACGGGAATCCCGATGGAATTTCAGTTCGGGACCAACTGGGCCCGATTCTCGAAAGCCGCGGGCGGCGTGATTGGCCAGACGCTGGCGATGGAAGGCGTCTTCTCATTTTTTCTGGAATCCACGTTTCTCGGGCTGTTCCTCTTTGGCGAAAAGCGCCTGGGACCTAGGGGCCACTGGTGGTCGGCCTTTCTCGTTTTCCTGGGTTCGTGGCTTTCGGGCTTCTTCATCATTGCCACGGACGCCTGGATGCAAGACCCAGTCGGTCACAAGCTGGGACCGAATGGCGAGATCCTTCTGGACAGCTTCTGGGCTCTGCTGCTCAACCCCTGGCTGGGCTGGCAATACCTCCACAACATGATTGGCTCGGTGGTGACCGCCAGCTTCGTCATGGCCTCGATCGGCGCTTTCTACCTCCTGATTGGCAAGCACGAAGAATATGGGCGAACCTTCGTGCGGGTCGGCGTCACCGGAGGCTTCATCGCCTCTGTGCTCTTGCTGTTCCCCACAGGCGATGGGCAGGGCCGGAACATCGCCCGCTATCAGCCGGTGACCCTGGCCGCAATGGAAGGGCTGTTTGAATCCATCGAGGGCGCTCCCATCGCTATCGTGGGTCAGCCGGATACCCAGAAGAAGCGCCTCGACAATCCCCTGCTGATCCCGCGCGCGCTGAGCCTGGTCACCTACCAGCGCTGGATGGCCGAGGTGAGGGGCTTGGATGCCTTCCCGGAGGATCGCTGGCCCGACAACATTCCATTGCTGTATTACGCCTACCACATCATGGTCGGGCTGGGGACCATCTTTATCGCGGTCATGGCCGTCTGCGCCTGGAAGTTATGGAAGGGACGCCTCTACACTGCGCGGGCGTGGCTCTGGGTGTTGATGATGCTGCTGCCCTTCCCCTACATTGCCAACACCGCGGGATGGGTCACCGCCGAACTGGGGCGGCAACCGTGGGTCATTTACGGGCTGATGCGGACCAGCGAGGGCGCATCAATGAATGTTTCGGCCGGCAACACGTTGTTCACGCTGATCGGGTTCATGGGCATGTATACTCTGTTGAGCATTCTGTTCCTGTTCCTGGCCGGCCGGGAAATCAATCACGGCCCGGCGCCGGCGGATCACTAGGAGGCCACTGTGGAAACTCTCTGGTTCTGGATTGTCGCAATCATGATGGCCG
>Ga0233417_10000663_pt1 | contig 10436 bp, 7 predicted proteins | sample Sed_MG_FD_189023 | JGI IMG/M metagenome (GOLD analysis project Ga0233417, IMG submission 189023) | Sediment microbial communities from Lake Towuti, South Sulawesi, Indonesia - Sediment_Towuti_2014_0.5_MG | ecosystem: Environmental > Aquatic > Freshwater > Lake > Sediment | place: Indonesia... | reverse complement strand
CGAGTATCTCTCCCGACCCGACCCTCCGTGGTTTACGCCTGGTAGATGAATCCGACATCCGGGAACGAACACAAGCAGCGCTCCCATTAGACGTGGTTTTCCCGGTTCTCCACGGGACATATGGTGAGGATGGCACATTGCAGGGGCTGTTAGAGATGGCGGGAATTCCATACGTGGGCGCAGGCGTCTTGGGCTCAGCTTTGTGTATGGACAAGGGAGTCTTCCAGGATGTTATGGTTGCTAATGGCATCCCTGTCCTGGAGACCTTGGTTGTCTTACGCAGCGAGATGAACGCGGATATGGATGGGCTCCTTGCGAAAATCGAGAGGACAGCGGCGGGATGGACAGCCCGACCAGAATTTGCTTCTCAGGATGCTTCATCCTATCCCTTATTCATTAAGCCTGCCAACCTGGGTTCTTCTGTGGGCATCAGCAAGTGCCGCAACAGATCGGACCTGGTAGAGGGCTTGATTGAGGCATCACGCTACGACCGCCGGATTATCGTTCAACGTGGTATCAACGCGCGCGAGATCGAGGTCAGCGTGCTCGGGAATGATAAACCTCAGGCTTCGATACCAGGGGAGATCATCCCTAGCCGAGAATTTTATTCTTATGAAGCCAAATACCTGGATAATACTTCTCAGCTGCTCATCCCGGCTCCCTTATCGTTTGAGATCAGTGAGGAGGCGCGTGCATTAGCTATTCGAGCCTACCGGGTAACGGACTGCAGCGGGATGGCTCGCGTGGATTTTCTGTTAGAAAAGGAGACTGGGAAGCTCTATGTAAGTGAGATTAACACCATTCCTGGCTTTACTAAAATCAGCATGTACCCGAAGCTATGGGAAGCTAGTGGATTGTCATATCCAGGGTTGCTCGACCGCCTGGTTGAGCTTGCTTTGGAACGCCAGGCAGATAAAGAACGCACGGAACATCGTTTTCATACTGGATAGAGGATAGATTACGATGGCTCGGTTAACCCGCAAAAGAGAGGCAGATCGATCTGTGAGCACTCGTCCTCGGCGAGTTAAGAAAGCGCGCAAGTCGTTATTCCCGTTTGCTGGGAAAACAGGGGCTAGGCCCGTTCATCTTCCTCCTCCAGTCATGGTTCGCAATGTTGTCCAAGATGCACCCACCCAGGAATCTCCGACTAAAAAACACCGGCGACGGTATGATGTGGCTTTGGGTATCCCGGGAGCAGAAGTCCGCTTGCCCTCTTTGCCTGCCCTCCGGCTGAGCTGGCGGATCTTATCGGCTTTGTGCGCCATCATTTTAGCCGGGTTATTGGTGCTGGTTTGGAGCAGACCGGAATTCCGAGTTACCGAGGCAGAGATAGTCGGCCTGCAGCGCATCTCGCCTGCTGAGGTCAATACGGTGATCGATCTGGCCGATACTCCCATATTCATGGTTGATCCAAAGCAGATCCACCAGGTTGTTCAAAAGGCCTTTCCAGAAATGGCTGCCATTACTGTAGAAGTGGGTTTACCGGCTTCAGTCATCATCACGGTTGATGAGAGAGTCCCCGCCCTCGCCTGGCAGGAGGATGATCGTGAACTGTGGATCGATGAAGATGGTGTCGCTTTTCCAGCTAGAGGCGACTCTGCAGGTTTGGTCAAAGTGAAGGCGAAAGGATTCGCCACTGCACCCATGCCAACCTCTACAGATAGAGAAGAAATATCTGTAGAGTCCGAGCTCGCCCCGGTTGAACTCGCTCTCCCTGTTCCTTATATAGATCCGCAGATAGTATCGGCTGTCCAGACCGTCAGTGCCTATATGCCGAAGAACACCAACCTTGTTTATGATTCAACACACGGATTAGGGTGGCGGGAAAAGAGGGGCATTACAGTGTATTTTGGGAACTATGTTAAGGATATCGAGTTGAAGTTGAAGTTTTATACGACAATTCTCGATCGTTTGAAACGAATTGGAATAACACCATTAATAATCAACATAGAGAACATACATGCACCCTATGTCAGAGTGGAGCAGTAAGGGCATGGATACATCAATCATTGTGGGTATTGACGTCGGCACAACCAAAATATGTACTCTCGTGGCGCGAGAAGAGGCAGTGGATAAGTTACGCATCCTCGGTGTGGGCATCGAACCTTCCCAAGGCATCCGTAAGGGGGTGGTGGTGGACATCACCGCCGCCTCACAGGCGATCTCGCGTTCTGTAGAAAAGGCAGAGAGAACCTCGGGGCTCGAAATTACCTCTGCCCTGGTGAGCCTGGCTGGCTCTCATGTCTCTTCCGTAAATAGCCGGTGAGTTGTGGGCATAATTGGCCATACCATAGACCTGGATGATATTGCCAGAGTTATAGATTCAGCGCGGGCGGTGGCGATCCCTCACAATCGGGAAATCATACATGTCATTCAGCGTGGTTTCACCATCGATGGGCAGGATGGTATCCGTGCACCTCTCGGTATGCATGGGTACCGTTTGGAAGTGGAGACGCATATTATTACAGCCGCAGCCGCCACGGTCGAGAATCTCCGCCAGTGTGTGGCTGCCTCAGGAGTAGAGGTTACTCAGTTTGTTCTTAACCCTCTTGCTTCGGCCGAGGTTGTGTTGAGCGAGACTGAAAGACAGATGGGCGTTCTGATCTGTGATATGGGTGGCGGAACAACCGATATAGCCATCTGTATCGATGGCGATATTTGGCATACCGCTGTGTTAGCGGTTGGAGGCAATCACATCACTTCTGATATCGCTCATGGCTTACGCTTACCAGTATCGCAAGCAGAGGAAATTAAGTTGCAACATGGGCATGCCCTGCCCGCCGAAGTCGGGGCTGAGGAGTATTTCTCCATCCGGCCGTTTGGAGAAGATAAAGCTGCCCAGATCAGCCGCCAGGAGCTTGTCCAGATTATTGAAGCCCGTGTGGAAGAGATTTTCGGGATGGTGTTGCAGGAGATCAAGCGCTCTGGATACGATGGATTACTTCCGGCAGGCATGGTTTTGACCGGTGGTTCCAGTGCTCTGCCTGGTATACGCACCTTGGCCAGCCGGGCATTAGGTTTGCCGGTACGGCTCGCTCAGCCAGAAAACTTGGTCGGAATGGTGGACCGCCTGAATTCCCCGGCATATTCCACCAGTGTGGGTTTGCTACGTTGGGCTGTGCTAATGAATGAAGCTTCCCCTCAAGTGGTGAAGCAGCGGATCAGTTCATCAGGAGGTGGAATGACCTGGGAAAAAGTGAAAGATATTCTAAAACGGTTAGTTCCCTGATTGGAGTTATTCATCCATATTAGGCGTTGTCCTCGCTGGGTGCAATTAATTTATATCATGTCGATAAGAGGTGAGAATGCAGAGAAAATACACAGGTAAAGTGCACAGAGAATCCATTGAAAAACAATCTCAAGAGGAGGAATACATTATGTCAACAACATCACAGAACCAACCATTCCAAACCGAGTCCTTTGCTCAAATCAAGGTCGTCGGTGTAGGAGGCGGTGGTTGCAACGCCATAGATCGGATGATCGAGGAAGGGCTCCAGGGTGTCGATTTTGTGGCTATCAACACAGATGCCCAAGCCCTGATGCAGTCAAAGGCCCCTATCCGCGTCCGTATAGGTGAGAAGCTAACCCGCGGCTTAGGCTCAGGAGGTAACCCCGAACAAGGGAAAAAAGCTGCTGAGGAGTCAGCGGAGGAACTGTACTCGGTGCTGAAAGGCGCGGATATGGTGTTTGTCACCTCTGGAATGGGTGGCGGAACCGGAACCGGTGCCTGTCCCATCATTGCACAAATTGGTAAGGAGGTTGGTGCCCTGACCATTGGTGTGGTTACTCGCCCGTTTACCTTCGAGGGATCACGCCGAATCCAGACTGCCGAAGCTGGGATCGCAAAGCTAAAGGAGCAATCGGATACATTGATTGTCATCCATAATGACCGCTTGCTCCAAATCGTGGATAAGCGCGCCAACCTTCAGGATTCGTTCCGTGTAGCAGACGATGTCCTTCGCCAGGGCGTTCAGGGTATATCGGAATTAATCACCGTCCCGGGGCTCATCAACCTCGATTTTGCCGACGTCCGCACGATTATGTCTGAAGGCGGCGCCGCCCTGATGGCGGTGGGTAAAGCCAAAGGTGAGGATCGTGCCCGTATCGCCGCTGAGATGGCAATCTCCAGCCAGTTATTAGACATTACTATCGATGGAGCGCGCGGCATTCTGTTCAATGTCACTGGAGGACCAGATTTGACCTTGTTCGAGGTGAACCAGGCTGCTGCTATTATCAAGGAAACTGCTCATCCTGATGTCAATCTGATCTTCGGCGCGGTAATTGACCAGAACTTGCAGGATGAGGTGCGCATCACGGTGATTGCGACTGGCTTTGAGAGAACCGGCGTGCCACGCCACCTCCTTGAGACGCCGAAACCACGCAGCGAACCGGTGCAGGTGGCCTCTGCCCGCCCAACTGAAATGAAGGATCAACAATCCGTCGCTGCCAAGCAGGTGGTGGATTTCCAACCCAGAACGTTCAATACCGAGGATCTGGATATCCCGACCTTCTTGCGTAATCGGGTGTCATCCCGATAGTACGCAGATGGGTAGTGGTTGGTTTGAAATTAAATAAAACCTGATGAAACCGGTCTCCTCCTCCCGGTGGTTCCAACCTGTTTTCAGGCCTGTCCATTGTTCACGACTGCCTTCGCGCGACTAATGTGACAGGAGAATAGGGCTTGGGGTCAAGTCAAATCTCGTCCCCAAGCCCTGGATTCTTTTCCTGAACCGAATTTTTTAAGATTAGAATGTCCATTCTGCCCTTGCACAGATATTCTATATATGCTAGAATGTAATCCCCGGATGCACACAGGTACGGGGTTGTGTTTTGTATACCCCCATATATGGCGGCAACATTTGTTCTAATATCAAAGGATTGGGATGCGCTGTCCTTATTGTAAGAATGAGCAATCACGAGTAGTTGACACCTCTCATGACACACGCGGTGGCGTGCGTCGTAGGCGGGAATGTGAGCGTTGCGGACAGCGCTTCAGCACTTATGAGCGACCTGTTATGGCCACTCCTCTGATCGTCAAACAAGACGGTACCCGTGAAGAATTTGATCGCGATAAATTACTCCGGGGCATCCGGATTGCCTGTGCTAAGAGGCCTGTTTCTGCCACAGATATCGATCGTCTGGTGGGCGAGATAGAATCTGCCCTACAGGCTCTGGGTCGGGCTGAAGTCTCTTCGAGGGTTGTGGGTGACATGGTCATCGCTGGATTGAAAGACCTGGACCTTATCGCCTACATCCGTTATGCCATCGTTTATTTAGGCTTGGATGACCTGGGGGCTATCCGGGACGAGATTAACCGCATTCTTGAAGGATAAGTGATATTCGTTATTGGTTGTAGGGGAGAACTCCGAGTTGATAAATTTTTTTGTTGGTGCCAGGAGGATAGTACATGTTGCCGAGGACAGCTTCAAAGGATAACAAGCATGGCTTGCTACCAACACCTCCGGTTCCTGATGAGTTTGGTGAGGTGGAATTGAGTGAGAATGCTCGTCAAGTTTTATTGCGGCGATATGTACGCCGTGATCCAGACGGAAATCCAGCCGAGTCAGTAGAAGGGATGTTTTGGCGGGTGGCATATCATGTAGCCAAAGTAGAAGAGGACTGGGGGAAGGATTACCTGGAAATCGCCGGTGATTACTATAATTTATTATCCAGCAAACGCTTCTTTCCTAATTCACCCACCTTTACCGGAGCTGGCACTCCTCTTGGACAATTAGCAGCCTGTTTTGTCTTGCCAATCTCGGATGATATGGGACGTGACCCGGCTGGAATATTTCAGACCTTACGGGATGCCGCATTGATCCAGCAGACTGGCGGTGGAAATGGTTTCGGTTTTTCGCGTCTGCGACCCAAGGGCAACCTGGTCAGTTCGTCTGCGGGACAGGCCACCGGTCCGGTTGGCTTCCTGCGCGTATATGACCGCGCCTTCGGTGAAATTGCCCAGGGCGGTACACGTCGTGGGGCAAATATGGCAGTGCTCCGGGTAGATCACCCGGATATCGAAGAATTTATCACTTGTAAAACGGATGAAAATGCAATAACGAATTTCAATATATCCGTCGGTGTGACCGATGCTTTTATGGAGGCTGTCCAGCGTGATGATTGGTGGGAGCTGCGTTTCCCCAATGTCAGTGATCCCCAATACCGGAAGTTTAATGGCACCCTGGAGCAGGCAGAGGCATCTGGCATACCCATTAAAACACATAAAAAAATTAAAGCCAGGGAGCTATTCTCAAAAATTATCGAGCAAGCTCACCATAACGGTGAACCGGGGATTTTGTTTCTTGATGCGATGAACCGTTCCAACCCGGTACCTCACCTCTACCCCATTGAGGCGACCAACCCTTGTGGTGAGCAAGCCTTAGGACCCTATGAAAATTGTTGCCTTGGATCAATCAATCTCGCTCAGCATTTTGGCCCTGATGGCAGTGTGGATTGGGATAAATTACGAGAGAGCGTTCATCTATCCACTCGTTTCCTAGATGATGTGATCCAGGCGAACGCTTATGTTCCCGCCGTCCCTCAGCTCAAAGAGGCTGCTTTCAACGCTCGTCGGATTGGTTTGGGAATTATGGGTCTGGGCGATCTGATGTACCATACCGGCATCCGTTATGGCTCTGAGGAAGGCCAGGAATTTGCGTCTCAGGTGATGGAATTCATCCGTTACCATGCCTTGTTGACGAGCATCGAGTTGGCTAAGGAACGCGGTCCCTTCCCAGCCATTCACGGCAGTCTTTACGATCCCGAAAACATGAAGTGGATTCCCCCGAGGCCTATCTTGCCTTACCATCATCATTGGGGAAGGCCTGCCATCGATTGGAATTCTATCGTCGAAGGCATCTGCCAGTACGGTATTCGCAATTCGGCCCAAACAACCGTTGCCCCAACAGGAACAATTGCCACTGTCGCTGGCTGCGAGGGATATGGCTGCGAGCCGGTCTTCGCCCTGGCTTATGTTCGCCATGTAAATGATAATGGCAATGATTTACAACTTGCCTATGCCAGCCCCTTATTCGAGAGGGCTCTGATTGATGCTGGAATAAATGAAGAATTGCGTGAGCATTTGATCCAAAACGTCATGGCACATGGATCGTGCCAGGATGTGAGTGAAGTACCAGATCATATTCGACACACCTTTGTGGTTTCTCAGGATATCAGCGCCGAAGAGCATGTGCGTATGCAGGCTGTCATGCAGGCTTTTGTGGATAATCAGATCTCAAAGACGATTAATTTCCCTGCCGATGCAACCACAGAGCATGTGGCTACTGCCTACCGGTTAGCTTGGGAATTAGGATGTAAGGGAATCACGGTATATGTTACAGGTACTCGACAGAAAGTTGTTTTAGAAACTCAAGCAACCGCCCAAAAGAAACAAAAACAGGTAGAAGAATCCCCACTTGAGATGCCTGATACACTGGTAACAGCTTCATCTGGCTTGAAATCACCTTCCCAGATGCCCCTTTGGCAGGAGACTAAAAAACCAAGACCGGTCAGTCTGCGCGGTTATACTTTTACTATCGGCACCCCCTTAGGAAAAGCTTTTGTTACTATTAATGAGAATGGGGAGGAGCAGCCTTTTGAAGTCTTCATTAATACAGCCAAGGCTGGCTCTGATACCGCTGCTGTGTCTGAGGCTATCGGGCGCTTGATCTCTTATATTTTACGTCTGGCATCTCCAATCATGCCAAAAGACCGCCTCAAAGAAGTCCGCCTCCAGTTGGCTGGAATTGGGGGTGGGCGATCCTTAGGCTTCGGACCGAATCGGGTGCGCTCCTTGCCGGATGGGGTTGCCCAGGTGCTGAGTCAGTATCTCGAAATGGTTGAGATGAAGGATGAGGAATCCACTGAACAAGCCGGCAGCAATGGAAACAATACTCCGGACAAGCCCTCTTCTCATGAAGATGAGTTAAGCCAGCCACAAATTGAACAGTTAAGCTTCACCGTTGGTGATCTATGCCCTGAGTGTGGTCAGGCAGCCGTGGTAAATGAGGAAGGCTGCCGCAAGTGTTATGCTTGTGGCTTCAGCGAATGTTAAGGCTCTTGATTCGTGTTTTTCTCCCAAAGAAGCTTGGTTGATTTATGCCCAAACGGCTCATTATCGTCGCAGGTAATATTGGCTCCGGAAAAACATCTCTGACTGAACGCCTGGGAGAACGTTTAGGCTGGTTAACTGCTTTTGAATCGGTAGCCAATAACCCTTATCTGTCCGATTTTTATGCAGATATGCACACCTGGTCATTTCATTTGCAGGTGTTCTTTTTAGGACATCGCGCCGAGCAATATCTCGAGGTAGCCAATTCTCCTCAATCAGCAATCATGGACCGTAGTATATATGAGGACGCGCATATTTTTGCGCGTGCGCTTCACCAGTTGGGGAACATTACTGAGCGTGATTACTATTCTTACCGCCGCTTGTTTGATATAGTAGTATCCCGTTTGCCCCCACCAGATTTGCTTATCTATCTACGTGCCCCAGTCGAGGTTTTGATATCACGCATCCACCGCCTGGCGCGCTCAATTGAGAGCGGGATCACTCGAGAATACTTGTCCTTGCTCGAATCGTTTTATGATGATTGGATGCAGGTCTTCGATGTCTGTCCGGTTCTTACCATTCGCACTGATGACCTGGATTTTGTCCATAAATCCAAACACATGGACATCGTGACCCAGCGCATTCAGGACAGGCTGGCAGGAAAAGAAGACGTAGTGTTTCCCAATAATTTACACTAAAAGTACAGAATAAAATTGTGCCTGCAAATATTGACAATTCAGCAGGCGTGATTTAATTTTCAAACGTTGTGTTTTGGTCTAGCTAAGAAAGATTAGTACGAGAGCTGTATTGAGGATCAGGGCTAACATATACAGCAATCCAAACCGGCGGTTATGGACGAAGGCTCCCCCCACAAAATACAAAGGCCAGCCAGGGGGATAATTCTCAGGTTCATGTTCGGGTTTTGGCTTTGTAAACATTGGCCAGATTTGTCGAAGGGAAGGCAATGCCAGGAAGACAATCAATAATACGGGGGTGTACGTTCCCCCTCGGAAAGAAGAGCCGACGATGGTCAGAACAACCACAAAGATGTACTGAAGTAAAAACATCGCCATGACGGTGTAACGCCCGGCTTTTTCTCCAATCAATACCGGCAGGGTGTGAATACCCTTTGTTTTATCCTCTGTGAATTTATCAATGTGTTTCCCAAAGATCACAGTCGTGACGCCCAAGGCATAGGGTAGGCTGGCGATTACAACCTTCCAATCCCACACCTCTGTGATTACATAATAGCCACCACCAATCATCAGCGGACCCCATACAATTAGCACCGCAATTTCACCAAGAGCAATGTACTTCAAGGGATATGTATAGAAAAGGACGAAGAATATCCCTAAACCGAGCAAAATCAATGCCAGGGTACCTCCCTGGATAACCAGGTAGAGCCCGGCAATCAAGGCGATCAACCCGGTCACGGCTGTGTAAGTGAGTAATTGGCGCTTGGAAAGCAAACCATGCTCTAAAGGCTGAGGACCATATTGGGCACGAAAGTAGTTATCTTTGTCAACCCCTTTGACATAATCGGTATAGTCGTTAAACAGGTTGTTCGTGGCATGTGCCATTATTAACCCAATCACCAACAACAGCCAATTCACAAAGTTAAACATCCCATTCTGAATCGCCAGAATACCTGCAATAGCTCCCGAGATGAAAGTCATGATCAAAACGACAGCTCGGGTGGAGATCAGCCATTTTGAGACGATGTCCAGGTGATCCCATTCCTCTTTGCTGACTTGGGGGATGACTTGAAGGGCTTTCCGCCACATGGATACATTCATTGTTTGCCTCCAGCTTTTGGTGTTTATTAAACCGAGGGGCTATTATATCTTAGGATGGATATCCATTCGATACTGTTTAAGGATTGATTAAAGATTTTCAGGGGATTGAGGCGGGATCGGATTTCATTACCTGAAATTCTAAAATAACCGGAAAGTGATCCGAGCCAATATCGGGACCGAGCTTCCGATTTAGAACCTTTATCCCACCTGACACGAGGATATGATCGATTGGTACGCGCAACAAAGGATTCTTGCGGGGCCAGGAAGGCTGTAAGCCCATTCCTCTTTGGCTATTTCTCAGTCCGCTGATTACCAGTGTCTCTCGAAAATAGGGAGACCATGGTGTAATGTTTAAATCCCCCAGTACAATCTTGTTTCCCGATTGACCAGAGACGTATCTGCCGATGGCAACCAGTTGCTGGTTGCGATTTATTGACTCTTTTAGGCTTTTCGGTGGCGGTGGGTGCGTTCCTATAACGATGAAGGGAGAGTTCTCCAATTCCAGATGGGCTACGATAGTGGGGACATCTTCTTCACAAAAGTATCGTGTTTCCACCTGATGGATGGGGAATCGGCAGTAGAGTGATAGC
>Ga0233417_10000662_pt1 | contig 10441 bp, 13 predicted proteins | sample Sed_MG_FD_189023 | JGI IMG/M metagenome (GOLD analysis project Ga0233417, IMG submission 189023) | Sediment microbial communities from Lake Towuti, South Sulawesi, Indonesia - Sediment_Towuti_2014_0.5_MG | ecosystem: Environmental > Aquatic > Freshwater > Lake > Sediment | place: Indonesia... | reverse complement strand
GACATCGACAAGTGACCGCCACGCGGAGAAGGACTCGGTTCAAGTGTGATTCGGCGGAGCCTTACGAGTATGGCAGAACCAGGTAAGGTGCTCAGAGGCCGCGATAAGCCTGGCCACGCGGCCGGAGGGCAAGCACCTTAACTTATGCGCTCGGCGGTATCCACCGAGAAGAGAATGCGCCAGGAGCCGACCCGGGTCTTACGAAGGCCTTCCCTACCCTCGACCCAGTCGCTCAAAGGGCTACTAAGGGGGTCAGTGGCTAATTGTTCGAACCGGGCGATGATGCGCCGCTGGAGATTCCGGTCCAGGCGGAGGAGCTTGCTTTTGATAGGCGCGGCGATGAGCAGCCGGAAACTCACAAGTTGAGTTCACGCTTCAGGTCATCCAGGGTGGTCGATTCGCCCCGGCGGATCGCTGCCTCGCCCTCCTGGACCTCGGCCCAGTCTTCTGCGGAGAGTGGCGCCTCGTCGGCCTCATCGATGAGGAATTCCAGAAACCGCTGCGCCACCGGGCAGCCGGATTCGGGAAGACGCTCAACCAACTCGTGCAAGTGTTCCCTTGCCGCCATGGACTTAGTATATCGCCAGGCGGGCGAGGGCCGAACTGTCCGGGATCCGATCAGATCCGATGATCATGGCAACTGACCTTCGCGAGCGTTGCGCCGCGTTGCCAGCGCACCCCGGTGGCATTCATTCGACCCGACCTCTCCTATTCCGGCGGGTGGGCCCGGTTGGCCTAAGAGGATTGAATAGGGTCGGCCTGGCGGCCCGAACTGGCACAAGCCGATACGTGGCCGCGCCGGGCGCCTCAGAGCGTTTTCAGGTAGGCGATGATGTGGTCCTTCTCTTCGGAGGAGAGGATCTCGTCATAGGCTGGCATGCCATTGCCGCCTTGATTGACCACGGCGCGGACGTTTTCCTCGGTGGGCTTCTTGCCGTTCTTCATCTTGTCCTTCTTGAACAGCCCGTTGAGGTTCGGCCCCATCTTCTGTTCGCCCCCCGCTGCGTTGTGACACACCGCGCACTGTTCAAACACTTCCTTGCCCTTCGCGGCATCGCCGTCGGCGGCGCGTGCGGCTGGCACCAGACAACCGGCCAGCAAGCCCAGAACAGCCATGCCAGTCGCGGATCGCGTCGTGATCACGATCGTACCTCCCAAGTCCAGGAATGAATTATGGCAAGCCGGGCAGGAGAACTGCCCCTTGGACGCTACTTTTATTCTACAATCTGCGCGTGCGGCCCGTCACAATTGTGTTTGCCAAGGCGCCCGTCGCGGGCCGCGTAAAGACCAGGCTGACACCCCCGTTGACCGCTGGTCAGGCCGCGTCTCTGCACACGGCGCTGGTGTGGGACCTGCTGGAGCGGCTACGGGAATTGGAGGGTACGGATCTCGAATTGCATACTGACGGACCTCCGGACGCGTGGGCGGACCTGGGGATCACGTCGCGGCTCCAGGTGGACGGAGATCTCGGCGAGCGCATGCTGCACGCCATTGCGGAAGCACTCGGGGACGGGCGCCCGGCCGCCATGATCGTGGGCGGGGATTCACCGGACGTGCCGCTGGCGCATCTCGAAGGACTGCTCGAATCACCATTCGACGTGGCGCTGGGCCCGGCTCGCGACGGCGGCTATTACGCCATACGCTGCCGGCGCCATGATGCCGGGATGTTTCGTGGTGTCAAGTGGTCGTCAGCGGCGACACTGGAGCAGACTCTGCGGTCGGTGCGGGAGTGCGGCCTGAGCGCGGGTCTGGGCGAGCCCTGGTACGACGTGGACGACTACGCCGGCTTGGAACAGATACGTTCGAGCGCGCACATCCCGCGGCACACGCTCCGCTGGCTGTGCGAGAATGGCTGGCTGCGCTCGCGCGAGGCGCGCTGAGGACCGCGCCTTGTCACCCGGCACTGCTGCGATAGCGTAGACTTCGAGAGAGGGAACGGCATGCCTTACTGCACCAACTGCGGCTCACAGACGGAAGGGGAGTTCTGCACCAACTGTGGAGCGCGGGCGGGAGCCGAGCCGCCGGCTACAGAGCGTTTGCCGGCTTCGCAGGCCCCGATGCCTGCCGCTGGCCCGGTCGCTCGACGGAAGGGCGGGCCGTGGATGTGGGTTCTGTTCGGCTGCCTGGGGGTGCTCATCATCGGCGCCATCATCGCCTTCTCGACCGGGCTGTTCATCTTCCACAAGGCCAGGCAGGCGGGGGTGGATCCGGAACTCATGGAGAAGAACCCTGCTCTTGCAGTGGCGAAACTCCTCGCTGCCGTTCACCCCGATGTCGAGGTCATCTCCGTCGATGAAGACGATGGAGTGATCCGGGTGCGTGACAAGAAATCCGGCAAGATTCTGGTGGTGGACCTGGCGGAGGCACGCCACGGCCGCGTGGTGTTTCAGGACGAGGAAGGCCGGAAAGTGGAACTGCACGGGGAGGGAGAAGGCGAACAGGGCACCCTGGAGATAAGGACACCGGAGGGGAAGACGAAGTTCGGCGCCGGGCGGCCGCCCGACTGGATCCCCGAGTACCCTGGCAGCCGGAGCGACGAAACCTTCGGCATGTCTTCGGAGCAAGGCCAGGCGGGAGTCTACGGATTCAACACGGAGGACCCTGTAGAGAAAGTCGCGGCTTTCTTTGAATCCGGCCTCAAGGACAAAGGGCTGGACGTCACCAGGAGCAGCGTTCAGACCGATTCCCAGTCAATTGTGTCGCTCACGGCGAAGAATTCTGGTGACCGCCGGAGCGCTACGGTGACCATCGTCCCGGCGGACGGCGGAGGATCGAAGGTCAACATCGCGTTCCAGTCGAAAGAATAGCCTCGCGGCTGGGGCCTCGCATGGTCGAGCGGCAGAGGCTGCTGGAGAACCGGTGGAGCTCTGAAAGCCGACAGACAAGGATGCTCATCGCACCATACTGCGAGGGCGCAGGCTGGGTGTTACGTGGGGGTCCCGCTTTCGATCATGTTCAGCAGGGCGGCTTCATCGATGACCCGAATGCCCAGAGCTTGAGCCTTGTCAAGTTTAGATCCGGCTTCGGCGCCGGCCACCACGAAGTTGGTGTTCTTGCTCACCGACCCTGTGACCTTGCCGCCTGCCGCCTCGATGCGCTCCTTGGCATCCTCGCGGGACAGGCTGGGAAGCGTGCCGGTAAGGACGAAGGTCAGCCCGGCAAGCGGGCCGGCTTTCGCTTTCTTGCGGGCCTGCTGGAATTGCAGGCCGTGCTTCCGAAGCCGCCTGATGAGTTCCCGGTTGTGCTCCTCGCGGAAGAATGCGTAGATGCTGTGAGCCACCCGAGGGCCGACCTCTTCCGCTTGCTGGAGCGTCTCCATGTCCGCGGCGGCGATCGTGTCCAGGCTTCCGAACGTATCCGCGAGGATGGCAGCCGTGCGCTCCCCGACGAACGGTATACCCAGCCCGGAGAGCACGCGCGCCGGGGGCTGGCGGCGGGAGTTGCCGATGTTGCGGAGCAGCTTCTCCGCTGACTTCTGGCCCATGCGCTCGAGTTCAACTAGCCGCTCCAGCTTGAGCTCGTAGATGTCGGCGAGGCTTTTCACCAGGCCGCGCTCGACCAACTGGTCCACCAGCGCGTCACCGAGACCGTCGATGTCCATGACCGCGCGCAGCGCGAAGTGGCGAATCGATTCCTTGAGGCGCGCGGGACAGTTGGTGTTGATACAGCGGCTGGCGGCCTCGCCCTCCTCGCGCACAATGTGCCCGCCGCAAACCGGGCACTGGGAGGGCATGCGAAACGGGCGGCGGTTCTCGCCCTGGCGGACCACCCGCACCACCTTGGGGATCACGTCGCCGCTGCGTTCCACCAGGACGCGGTCGCCGATCTGCACACCCAGGCGCTCGATCTCGTCCTCGTTGTGCAGCGTGGCGCGCGACACAGTCACGCCGCTCACCAGGACCGGCTGTAAGTGCGCCACGGGAGTCAGCGCGCCCGTGCGCCCCACCTGCACCTCGATGTTCTCGACTGCGGTTTCCGCCTGGCGCGCGGGGTACTTGAAGGCGATGGCCCAACGGGGGGCTTTGGCGGTCAGGCCCAACTCGCGCTGCTGGACAACGGAATCGACCTTGATGACCACGCCGTCGATCTCGTATGGCAACTGCTCACGCTTTTCCAGCCACTCCGCGCAGAACTCCCGGACTTCGTCCAAATCCGCGCAGAGGCGCCGGTTGGGGTTCACTCGAAACCCCATTTCATGCAGCGTCTCCAGCGATTCCCAGTGACTGTCGAAGTGGGGGCGGCCGTCCACCAGCAAGTAATACGCGTGATAGTCGAGGCGGCGGGAAGCGGTGATAGCCGGGTCTAGCACGCGCAGAGCTCCGGCGGCGGCGTTGCGGGGGTTAGCGAAGCGAGGCTGGCCCTGCTCCTGGCGCTCTTCGTTGAGCCGCTGGAAAGCGGGCAGGTTCATGATCACCTCGCCGCGCACCTCGAACTCCCGGAGACGGCTTTGCACCCGAAGAGGGATGCTGCGAATGGTGCGCGCGTTCTCGGTGACGTCTTCCCCTTCGACTCCGTCGCCGCGGGTCACCGCGCGCTGCATCAACCCGTCGCGGTAGTGCGTGGCCATAGAGAGCCCGTCCAGCTTCATCTCGGTGACATAGCGGAAGCGGCCCGCGCCCAACGCCTGGCGGACGCGCCGGCCGAACTCGGCGAGCTCGCCGTCGTTGAGGGCGTTATCGAGACTCAGCATGGCGCTGGTGTGAGCCACTTTGACGAATCCCTCGCGGGGCGCGCCGCCGACACGCTGAGTAGGAGAATCCGGCGTGAGGAATTCGGGATGTTCGCGCTCGAGTTGCATCAGCTCGCGCATCAGGGCATCGTACTCCGCGTCGGTAATCTCGGGCTGGTCGAGCACGTAGTAAAGATGCTCATGGCGCCGGAGTTCCTCGCGCAAACGTTCGATCCGCTCTTTCGGGTGGCTGGGCATGGGGATATCCCATCTATAATGGTATTCGCCGAGGGTCCAAAGCGTATCCCGACTTACAAGAACGCGGTCCTGATTTACAATCCCGCCGCCCGGCTGGTTCGCCGCCGGTCGGAAGTATACCTCCGGCGCTTGGTGGATAGGCTCCGCGCCCATGGCCACGTGGTTCGGAGCCAGCAGACCCGGGGCCCAGCCTCGGCCGCCCTGATCGCGCGCGAGGCCAGTGACGCGGGCGCGGACCTGATCCTGGTGGCGGGCGGCGACGGCACGGTGAACGAGGCGCTGGGCGGGATGGTGTACTCGGCGGTGCCTCTGGGCCTGATCCCCGGCGGCACTGGCAATGTGCTGGCCGCCGAACTGGGTTTGACTGTGGATCCCGAAGCACTGGCCGACCAGTTGAGCCGGCTGGTGCCCCGGCGCATCGCGGTGGGCTGCCTGCGGGCGGCGCAGGCCGCTCCGCGCTATTTTCTGCTAATGGCCGGCGTCGGGTTCGACGCGCTCATCGTCCGCCATGTTAACCCCGAACTGAAAGCCCGCTTGGGCAAGCTGTCCTATTGGATCACGAGTTGGGCGCACATCGCCCGGCGCCTGGTCGAGTTCGAGGTAGAGGCGAGCGGCAAGAGCTATCGAGCTTCCTTCGCACTGGTCAGCCGGGTGAGGAACTATGGCGGGGACCTGGAGATCTGCCGCGGGGCGAGTTTGCTGGAAGATGAGTTCGAGGTGGCCCTTCTGGAAGGCGAGTACGCCGTCCGCTATCTGACTTACTTCGCAGGGATCCTGGCCGGCAAGCTGGCCAGCGTTCGCGGCGCCAGACTGCTGCGAGCCCGCAGTCTGCGCTTCAACGCTCCACCCGGCCACCCGATCTACGTCCAAGTGGATGGGGAGAAAGCGGGGCAGTTGCCGGCTACCATCGAACTGGCGCCCGGGGCAGCCACGCTTCTGATGCCGCAGTCGTATATTGACAGGGTGAGCGGCAGCCACGCGGGGCTGGCGGCAGTCTGATGTCCGCCTTGATTTCGACGCTCCGCCGGGCCTGGCGGCTGGGAATCGCCACAGGGTGCCATGGATAACGTCACCCACACCCTGACCGGCCTTGCCCTGGCACGGGCCGGTCTGAACCGCTGGTGCCCGCATGCGGCGGCGCTCCTGATGCTGGCTGCCAATGCGCCGGACATCGATGCGATAACAGTGGCGGCGGGGACTGTCTCCTATCTTGAGTACCATCGCGGCCTGACGCACTCGATCCTCTTTGCTCCCGTGCTGGCGCTTCTGCCGGTATTGGTGGTCAATCTCTGTGCGGGCAGGCGAAGCACTTTTCTCCCGAGTTATGCAGTTTCCATGGCGGGGGTGGCTTCGCACGTCCTCATGGACTGGACCAATGTCTACGGGGTTCGCCTGTTCGCTCCCGTCTCCTGGGAGTGGATGCGGCTGGACATCACTCATGTGATCGATTTCTGGATTTGGGCCGTTCTGCTGCTGGCCCTTGTGGGCCCTCTCCTTTCGCGACTGGTGAGCATGGAGATTGGCGCGCGGGCATCCACCGGAGCCGGCTGGAGCCTATTCGCGGTGTTCTTTCTTCTGGCTTACAGTGGCTTCCGGTACCTGGCGCACGACAGGGCGGTTCACGAGATGGATCAGCGCATCTACGACGGACGGCGGGCTGAGCGGATCGCCGCCTTTCCCAGCTTCACCAATCCCCTCGCCTGGGTGGGCCTGGTGGACACGGGACCCAGTTTCCTGATTTTCCAGATTGACCTCCGGCAGGAGTTCGACCCGGCCAGCGGGGAACAGTACTTCAAACCGGAGAAAGCTCCGCCATTGGAAATCCTGCGGAAGACCGAGGCCTTCCGCGTATATCTGGAATTCACCCAATATCCCCTCTGGCGCATGATTCCGTTAGACCGGCCGGAGGGCGCTGTCCGTGTCGAGGCGCTGGACCTGCGTTTCGGCCTGCCCTCGGAGCGCCGCTTCATTGCCACCGCCGTCCTCGATGGCCAATCGCGGGTGCTGCACTCCTCGTTTACGTTCGGACCGTTCCGGTGAGATGAGCGGGTTTGAGTGCTGCGGGCAACCGCGCCTGGGCACTACTTCTGCTCGTGCATCTGCTGCGAGAGGTAGTTCTCGATTCCCATTTCCTTGATGAGATGCAACTGGGCCTCGAGGAAGTCGACGTGGTCCTCTTCGTCCTTGACCAGGCGTTCGAACAGCTCGCGCGAGGCATTGTCACCCGCCTCGATGCAGATGCGCGCTGAAGTGTTGTACTCGCGCACTGCGCCCAGTTCGAGGTTCAGGTCGTTCTCCACCTGTTCCTTTACCGTCTGCCCGACCTTGGGTCCGAGGGAAAAACCGATCTTGGGAGCGCCATCCAGGAAGAGGATCCGTTCGATCAAGGCCTCGGCGTGCCGCATTTCGTCGATCGATTGTTTCTTGACGTAGCCGCTGAGCCGCTCATAGCCCCAGTTCTCGCACATCTCCGCGTGAACCATGTACTGGACGATGGCGGTCAGCTCCGCCTGCAACGCCAGGTTCAGCCTCTCGATTACCGCGTCATTTCCTTTCATCCGTGTTCACCTCGCTGCAAGGAAGCTCGCCGCTTCCTTTTTTAGAATATGTCTAAAATGAGCCCGGGTCAATCCGGCTCGGCGGCATCTTCGGGGCCCTCCTCCAGCCCTTCCAGCAGGTCGTCCGCATCTGAGAACCGCCGCAGGGCTCCGACCGAGACTGGGTGGGAGAAACCGGCCAGGCGCAAGCGCCGGTAAGCGGAGGCCGTCTCCTTGGGGCCGCTAAGCCGGAGTGCCCCACCCGCCGGGGCGTAGCGTCGCCGCAGATGCTCTTCGGCAAGCTGCGCCTCGTCCGTACCGGCGTATGTTTCGCCGACCGCTTGTTCGGCTACCACAGCGTGCACCCGCCGCTTGCGCAGATCGGAGAGCACCCGGGCGCGGCCCAGGCGTTGATCTTCTTTTCTGAGCGCGGCGAAGTGCTCGGCAAAGCGCTGATCGTCCAGGTAGCCGTACTCGGCCAGCCGCTCCAGGACCGGTTGTACGTCGGCGGCGGAAGCAGCCTTGCGCTGGAGTTTGTCGCGCAATTCGGCCAGGGAGACGGCATGGCCGGCGAGCACTCGCAGGGCGTAATCCCACAGTTTCGCCGCTTCCAGCTTCTTGTCTCCGCGCGCCGCCATCAGCCTGATTCTCTGATTCTACTCGACGCCCGTGTGATACTATTCAATAGCTGTCAGACGGATGGTTCCACAGGAGGAGTTAGCGATGTCTGAAGATCGAGGCTTCCTTTACTTTTTCCTCGGGGTCGGCATCGGCGTCGCCATCGGCGTGCTGTTTGCCCCCAAGTCCGGCGAAGAAACCCGTGGCTATCTGCGGGATAAGGCCCAGGAAGGCAAGGACTACCTGTCCAAGCAGGGCACATCCCTGCGCCAGGGCGCGGAGGATCTTCTGGAGCGGGGCAAGACCGCAGTGCAACGGCAAAAGGATCAGCTTGCTGCGGCGGTCGAGGCCGGCAAAACAGCCTATCGTGAGGCAGTCGGCGGACCGCCGGAGGCCGAGGGCTCAGCCCCGTCCGCCTAGCCCAAATCTCGCCATTCTCCGAGCCGATGGATCAAGACACCCTGTTCCTGTTGCTGTTGGCCGCTGTCTCGGTTTCGGCGGTGGCCATCGTGCTCCAGCTCATCGTGCTGATCGCTTTCTACCGCACATCCCAGGCGGCCAGCGAGAAAACCGCGCAAATGGCCGAACAGGCCAAGGAGATCATGAACCGGGTGCAGGCCGACCTCTCGCCTCTGGTTCGCCGCATCACCGAGGCAGCGGGGAGAGTAGCCGAGACCGTTCACAAGGCGGGGGCGCTGGTAGACTCGGCTAGGGTCAAGGTGGAGCAGTTCGACGTGGCGGGCCTCAAAGCGGAATGGGAGGCGGGACTCCAGGAGGTCCGCCAGCAGGTGCAGGCCACGGCCGAGCGGTTAGACGCGGCAGCAGCAAGAATATCCCACTTGCTAGAGGTCGTGGAGGCTGGTTGGGGGCAGGCCAGCGAGACGTTGGGGGCGATCTCGACCACGGCCGGTAAGGCCACAGTGGCGGCGCAAAGATCGGTGGAATTGGTGGAAAGCGCCAAATCCGTGGTGACCCGAGTGGATGGCCTGCTGGGCGACGCCACTTCTCGCGCCAGGCTTCAACTGGACCGCGTGCAGATGGCTGTGGACACCACAATTGACCGCTTCGAGCAGGTCAGCGTCTCCCTCGACCGAGGCATCCTCCAGCCGGTTCGCCAGGTGAACGGGGTGCTGGCAGGAGTGCAGGCTGCGATCGCGCACTTGCTGCGAGGGAAGCGCACGAGCGTGGCACAGGCCACCCACGACGAAGAGATGTTTATCTGACCCACGGCGCCAGGCAGCGCGCGCAACGGCTGGATGATTGATATTCACAGCCACGTTCTGCCCGGGCTGGATGACGGCTCGCGCTCGCTGGAAGAGAGCGTGGCGATGCTGGAGTTGGCGGCCGGTTCGGGCACGACCGACATCGTGGCCACGCCCCACGCCAACTACCAGTACCCCTTTGATCCCGCGCTGGTGGATGGAAAGATTGCCGAACTGCGGGCGGCGGCGGGGACCGCCGTAAGGATTCACCCCGGCTGCGATTTTCACCTCTTCCGAGAAAACATCGACGATGCGGTCCAGTTCCCCGCCAGGTACACCATCAATCACGGCAAATACCTGTTGGTGGAATTCGAGGAGTTCATCGTGGGGAAAACGCTCCACGTGGCTCTTGAAAGGTTGCAGAATGCAGGTCTGATCCCCATCATCACGCATCCCGAGAGAAACTCCATTCTGGCCCGCCGGCCGGAGGATATCCAGGTCTTGGTGGACCAGGGCTGCCTGGTTCAAGTGACGGCACAGTCATTCACCGGCCGGTTCGGCCGGGCAGCACGGCGGACCGCCGAACGATTGCTGGAGGTGGGGCTGATCCACTTTGTAGCCAGCGACGCGCATGACACCGACGACCGGCCGCCCGTGCTCCGCCCGGCCTACCAGTGGGTCGCTACCCGCCTCAGCAAAGAGAAGGCCGATCTGCTGTTCGTCCAAAACCCCGCTGCCGTGCTTCAAAGCGGGAGCATCGATCTGCGAACCACGCGGGAGCCGGGGCGGTTGCGCAAGTGGTACCAGTTCCGGCGATAGCCCGGCGTGGAGGCGCGCTTCTTACCCCAGCCGCGGATCCTTATGGCCGTCCCGAGGGTCCGGCCGCCATATACACTGGGACTGTGAGGGGTCTTCTCCTTGTCGTTGCGCTGCTGCGACTCGCGGCCGTACTGCACGCCGGCGAACTGGCGGACCTGGCGACCAGGATTCGCGAAAGCGGTCTGGACCCTGAGGCCTGCTACCGCGTGCGTGAGGTCAATCTGTTTCGCGAGGACCTGCGCCTCTATCTGACCGAGGGTTATCTGATCTTTGGGCGGCCCGTCAACGGCGTCCGCCTGGCGGCGGTGTTTGTGGCGGAGACCGAAGGCGGCGATGCC
>Ga0233417_10000661_pt1 | contig 10443 bp, 8 predicted proteins | sample Sed_MG_FD_189023 | JGI IMG/M metagenome (GOLD analysis project Ga0233417, IMG submission 189023) | Sediment microbial communities from Lake Towuti, South Sulawesi, Indonesia - Sediment_Towuti_2014_0.5_MG | ecosystem: Environmental > Aquatic > Freshwater > Lake > Sediment | place: Indonesia... | reverse complement strand
ACCGCAGTGCCCAGGTCGTGGGGGATACCCGCCGCGTTGCGATAGTCCACCGCACGCCGGCCGTTCCAACTCTTAAAGACCGCCTCGGTCGCCAGCCGCAGTTGCTCCAGCGGCTCCTGGGGGAAGTCGAAGCCCTTGTGTTGCCTGACAATCGCCTTGAAGGTCTCGGTCAATTCGCGCCAATCGTCGGCCGTCAGGTCCGTGTCGGAGGAGACGCCGCGCTCCTTCTTCAGATCGGCCAGCGCCTCTTCAAAGGGCTCGTCGGGGATACCCAGCACCACGCTGCCGAACATCTCCACCAGGCGGCGATACGCATCGTACACAAAACGCTCGTCGCCGGTCAGTTCGGCCATGCCCCTGGCCGTCTCATCGTTCAGGCCGATGTTGAGCACGGTATCCATCATGCCCGGCATGGAGAACTTGGCCCCGGAGCGGCAGGAAACCAGCAGCGGATTCTTGGGGTCGCCGAACTTTTTGCCGGTCTTCTCTTCGACGCTTTTGAGCGCCTCCAGCTCTTGCTCCCACATCCCCTCGGGGAACTGCTGGCCGGCGGCCAGGTAGGCATTGCACGCCTCGGTGGTGACGGTGAAGCCAGGCGGCACCGGCACGCCGATGCGCTCCATTTCGGCCAGGTTGGCGCCCTTTCCGCCCAACAGACCCTTCACGACGGACCAGTCCGTGCCAACCTTTTTCTCGGCTTCGCCCAGCTCTTCGAACAAATACACCCACTTGTCTGACATTGATACTGTCCTCCTCTAGGAACAGAATAAGTGCATCCTCACTACACAGCACGCTCTCCGCCCCAGGGTTCAACTGCGAAGACCGGTCGGCAGAGAGCATCCTGGCTATTATACAGGCGGGCAGGGGTTTTGGCAAAGTCTGCCGGCTTTGTGGATATCGGCACAGCTCTGGTTTCTTTCCTCCCCCTGCCTTTTCGGTTATAATCCCCTCAGTGACCAGTCCCCCTGCGGGCTTGGTGCGGCCCGCCTGGAAATGGAGCCATCGTGCCGCGCGTCTACGTCGCCCTTGACCTGGAGACCACCGGCCTGGACCCGGAACGTGACGCCATCATCGAGATCGGCGCTGTCAAATTCCGCGGCGAAGAGGTCCTCGAGACCTTTGAAAGGCTGGTGAATCCCGGCCGCCCCATTCCCCTCAAAATCCAACAACTCACCGGCATCACCCCCGACGAGCTCAGACACGCCCCGCCCCTGGCCAGAGCCTTGCCAGGGCTATCCCGCTTGGTGGGCAGCCATCCCATCGTCGGCCACAACGTCGGGTTTGACCTGGGCTTTCTGCGCCGCCAGGGTCTCTTCCAGGCCAACCCCGGCATCGACACCTTCGAGCTGGCCGGCATCCTGCTGCCCCACGCCGCCCGCTACAGCCTGGGCAGGCTGGCCGACGCCCTGGGCATCCGCCTGCCGGCCACCCACCGCGCCCTGGACGATGCGCGCGTCGCCCACGCCCTCTTCATCGCCTTGCTCGACCAGGCCAGCCGGCTGGATGTCTCGGTCATCCGCTCCATCAACAGCCTGGCGGCCGAATCGAATTGGTCGCTGCGGCCTATTTTCGCGGACCTGGAGGGCGCCCGCGCCCGCACCGCCTTTACCGGCAGCCTGGGCCAGCAACTGGCCGCCAAGGGCATGTTGAAGACGGACGAGGGCGGGCGCGGACTCCTCTGGCACCCCGACCAGGATGAGGAGCGGGAGGCGTTGCGTCCGGCAGTTGCCCCACGCCCCATCGAGATCGACCGGCTGGCGGCCATGGTGGAGCCAGGCGGGCTCTTCAGCCAGCACTTCCCTGGCTTCGAATTCCGCCCGCAGCAGGTCGACATGTTGCGCCTGGTGGCCCGGGCGTTCAACCGGGACGACCAGCTCATGGTCGAGGCCGGCACCGGCACTGGTAAATCCATCGCCTACCTGCTGCCAGCCATCCACTGGGCGACCCAAAACGGCCAGCGCGTGGTTGTCTCCACCAACACCATCAACCTGCAAGACCAGCTCTTGACCAAGGATATCCCCGACCTGCAGCGCATGCTCCCCTTCGAGTTCCGGGCGGTGGCTCTTAAGGGGCGCAGTAACTACGTCTGCCCCCACCGGGTGCGGCAGATGGAACGCCGCGGGGACCTGTCGGAGCTGGAGCTGCGCGTGCTGGCCAAGGCACTGGTGTGGATGCCCAGCACGCTCACCGGCGACAAGCAGGAGCTCTTCCTGCCCAACGCCGCCGAAAACGCCATTTGGGGACAACTCTGCAGCGACCCGGAGCTGTGCCCCCCTGATCGTTGCCGCCGTGAGAACTGCTTCTTCCACCGCGCCCGCCAGGCCGCCGAGCGCGCCCACCTGATTGTCGTCAATCACGCCTTGCTGTTGGCCGACGTGGCCGTCGCCAATCGCGTGCTGCCCGATTACCAGTACCTGATCATCGACGAGGCCCACCACCTGGAGGATAGCGTCACCCGCCAGCTCAGCTTTGAGGCGGACCAGCGTTCCCTGGAGCGTCTGCTCGCCGAATTGAGCCAAAGCGTGGGCGTGCGGCGCTATGCGGGCTTCTTCCACACCGTGGCCCTCCGCTGCCGCGGTGCCATCCCCGAGGCTGCCCTGTCGGAGGTCCAAAACCGGGTCGCCCTGGGGCAGGAGGCGGTGGATCAGGCCCTGCGCGCCCTGTACGATTTCTTCAACACCGTCACCGCCTTTGTGAACGACCATGGCCCACGCGGCAGCAGCCAGTACGACCGCTGCCTGCGGCTCACCTCGGCCGTGCGTCGCCAGCCCGCCTGGGACCAGGTTGAGATCACATGGGACAACCTGTCGCTGGGCCTGGGGCGCGTGGAGGCGGCCCTGGAAGCCCTGGGCCAGTTGCTGGAGGACCTGGACACCTATGATGTGCCCAACTTTGACGAGTTGTGGAGCCAACTGGTCAGCTACCGCGTCAAGGTCCAGGCCACCCGCGCCCAACTGAAGACCATCCTCGAGGTCCCGCCTGGAGCCGACCGGGAGAGCGGCAATACCATCACCTGGGTCGAGGCAGACGCGGCGGCGGGGACCGTCTCGCTGCACGCCGCCCCGCTGCACGTGGGTGACCTGGTCCGCCAGCACCTGCTGAACGCCAAAAAGGCGGTGGTGCTCACCTCGGCCACCCTGCGCACCGAGGAGAGCTTTGATTTCCTGCGCGAGCGCCTCAGCGCCTGGGAGATGGGCGAGGCCGCCGTCGGCTCCCCCTTTGACTACGAGAGCTCCACCCTGCTCTACCTGCCCACCGACATCCCCGAGCCCAACAGCCCCGGCTACCAGGCCGCTGTGGAGAACGCCCTGGTGGAACTGGTCCAGGCCACCCGCGGGCGTACCCTGGTGCTGTTTACCTCGTACAGCCAGCTCAAAACCACCGCCAGTGCCATCCGTGAACGCCTGGCCAACCAGGACATCCTGCTGTTCGAGCAGGGAGACGGCGCCTCGCGCGCCCAGTTGCTGGACAGTTTCAAGACGGTGGAGCGTTCGGTGTTGCTGGGCACCCGCAGCTTCTGGGAGGGAGTGGATGTCACCGGCGAGAAGTTGAGCTGCGTGGTGATCGTGCGCCTCCCCTTCGCCGTGCCCTCCGACCCCATCTTTTCCGCCCGCAGCGATACCTACGAAGATGCCTTCAATCAGTACTCCCTGCCCGACGCCATCCTGCGCTTCCGTCAGGGCTTCGGCCGACTGATCCGCACCCGCACCGACCGCGGCGTGGTGGTCTGCCTGGATCGGCGCGTCCTCAGCAAGCGCTACGGCCAGGCTTTCATCGACTCGCTGCCCACCTGCACCCCCATGCGCGCGCCTCTCCACCAACTTCCCCTGGCCGCCGCCCGCTGGATTGACGAAGGGCATATTTGACACCCTGCCTCAGCGCAACGTATAATCAAGTGTTAGTCTAAAGCACGAGAGATACATTCAAGATCTGAGTATGCGCCTGTTCATCAACTTTCGCACGTGCCTCTCCAGCAGCCCGAACGGTAGCCGGCACGCCGATCCCAACCTAATGACCCACCCTCCTGGTGCACGGCCCGCCTCGTCAGAGCCTGTCTGAGACGATATGTCTTCAGCGTGGTACGTGTTTACATTTCGATTACTACCAGGAGGAAATTCACCATGATTGACGTAACCGATCTGAGAAAAGGGGTAACCTTCGAGCTGGGCAGCGACCTGTACCGGGTGCTCGACTATAGCCATATCAAAATGGGCAGGGGTAACGCCACCATCCGCGTCAAAGTGCGCGATCTGCGCAGCGGGGTGACCTCGGAGAAGACCTTCAACTCTGGTGAGCGGGTTCAGGACATCCGCCTGGAGAAACGAGAGGTGCAATACCTCTATTCCGACGGCGACCTGTACCACTTTATGGACACCGAGACTTACGAGCAGCCGGCACTGAGCGCCGACCTGCTGGGAGATGCCGTCCATTACCTCACCGATGGCACCACCCTTTCGCTGCTGACCTACGATGGGGAATCCATCGATGTGGAGATGCCGGTGACGGTTGAATTGGAGGTGGTCGAGGCCGAGCCCGGCTTTGCCGGTGACACCGCCCAGGGCGCCACCAAAGAGGTCACCGTCTCCACCGGCCTGAAAGTGCAGACCCCCCTCTTCGTCCAGGTGGGCGACGTGATCCGCATCGACACGCGGGACGGCGGCTACCTTACCCGCGTGTGAGCGGGCCAGGAGGAAATCACACAGCAGGGGCGCAGGCGGGACGGCCTGCGCCCCCGGAATTACAAGGAAAGCCTTATGCGGACACCCGCCGGCAAAGAATGTCACTTCTACTACGCGGACTTTAACCGAGGCCGGAACATCCAGGAGTGCCGGTTGATCGAGCGCAACCGCGAGTCCCCCCCGTGGACGCCCGGCCTGTGCCAGACATGCCCGGTGCCCGAAATCTTAATATCCAATGCCTGCCCGCACATGGTGCTGGACGGGCGCGTGGCCAAGCGCCTGCTAGGCCTGGTGCAACAGGTACAGGTGAGTGGCTGGTGCAGCGAGTATTTCCTCGAGGTAGACCAGCCTGCCGTCGGCTGCGGCCATTGCCACGAGCATCGCAGCGGCCCATCTATTCTGGACCTGCCCCAAGGGCCGGACACAGGCTAAGCCGGCAGCCGCCCCCGCCAGAATGGTCCCAGTTCCGCGCCAGCCCCTATACCCCCAGCTCCCCCAGCGCCTCCACCAGGGTGTCCATGCCCCGCGTCACAATTTCCATATCGGCCTGCAGGCCCATGTGCCCGATGCGGAAGACTCTGCCGGCCAGCGGGCCGTACGAGCCCGCCACCACCATGCCACGCTGGCGCAAGGCGGCATCCAGGCGTCCCCAGCCCACCTGCTCGGGGACTTTCACCGCCGTCACCGTGGGCGCCGAGGTGGCCGGGTCGCGTGGAAAGATGGCCAGGCCCATCTCTTGCAGGCGCTCCCGGCAAGTGGCAGCCACCTGGCTGTGCCGGGCAAAGACCACCTCCAGTCCCTGATCTAGCAGCAGGCCACACGCGGTGTGCAGGCCAGCCACGGCGTGCCAGTTGGGCGTGTAAGGGAAGTAGGCATCCGCCAGGGCTGTGCGGAAGGGGGCCAGGGCATCATAACCCTGGTAGCCCACCTGCTGGATCACCTCCCAGGCCCGCTCACTGACGCCCACGATGCCCAGGTCGGGCAGCGAAGAGAACACCTTCTGCGTGCCCCCCAGGCACAGGTCGATGCACCACTCGTCGGCCTTCACCGGCGTGCCCCCCATGCTGGAGACCGCGTCCACATAGTACAGGGACACCTCGTACTGGCGCACCAGCGCCCCCACCTCGGCCGCCGGGTTCATGATGCCGGATGGCGTCTCGCAGTGCACCAGGGTGACCATCTTGGGCCTAAAGCGACGCATGGCTTCTGCTACCCGCTCCAGGTCGGTCGCCGCTTCGTCGTATTCAAAGCCCACGGTTTCTACCTGCGCGCCGACGGCGCGGGCCATGTCGCCGATACCATACCCAAAGACACCCGTGGCAATCGCCAGCACCTTGTCTCCCGGCTGCAGGCAGCTCTTCAGGGCTCCCCACAAAGCCACCATCCCCTCGCCGCTCATCAGCGCCACCTGGCCCTGGGTGCCCATGATCTGCTGGAGTTGAGCCTGCGTGTCGGCATACAGCTTGAGGAACTCCGGCTCCAGATCCGCCGAGCCGTAATCCGCCTGGTAGGCGGCTAATACTTCCTCGTACACTGCCGTGGGGCCAGGCACCAGCGGAATCTCGTAGGTTTGCATCTCAATCCCTCCCGAACTCGAAGGCGATCATCCAAACGGAGACAGGATCACCACCGCCACAATGCTCACCACCACGCACACCAGCATCAACACCAGCCCGATGGTGATGGCGATGAACATACGGCTGTCCACCGCAGCCTGGCGCTTTGCCGCCGTCCCGGGCGGGGCCCCTGGGGCAGATTCTTGCGACGTGGCCTCCAACGCTGGTTGGCCGGCCGCCGCAGCCGCTCGCAGAGCGGCCAGCCCTTTGGCCGCCACCTGGTTTTCCGGGTTGATGGCCAACACGTTTTCCAGGCAAACCACCCGCTCCGCGTCGCTGTCCACTACCCCGCTCAGCCACAGCCAGGCCCGTTCATTGCGCTCGTCGGCATCCAGCACGGCTTCCAGCAGCAGTCTGGCCTCCTCCTTGCGCCCCGCCTTGGCCTCGCGGATAGCCTGGTTCAAAGCCCCATCTACATCCATACTCCAGCCAACCTATCCGCCCCGCGCACGCCGCGCCTCTCGCCGCCTCTGACGTTCGGCCCGGGCGTCCTCCGCCCCGCCTTGGGGGTCCAGGGAGCGGGCGGCCATGATCCAGGTCATGCAATTCTGGTCTTGACCCAACAACAGGTCGGCGGCCGAGACAGCCTGCCTGATCTCCGGCTCGATGGGATTGGTGATGGCCGCCGTCAGGCCGTTGGCGATCATCATGGATAGAAACGTCGCGTTGAGGGCCTTGCGCCCGGGCAGCCCGAACGAGACATTGCTGGCGCCACACACGGTGTTAACCCCCAACTCCTCCCGCACCCGCCGCGTGATCTGCATGGTCACCGCGCCGGCCCCTGGCATGGCCCCGGCGGGCAGCACCAGCGGGTCGATCAGCACGTCGGCCTGGGAGATGCCGTGATCCATGGCCCGCTCCACGATCTTTCTGGCCACCGCAAAGCGCACCTCGGGGTCCTGCGAGATGCCGCTCTCGTCGTTTGAAATCCCGATCACAGCCGCCCCATATTTCTTGACCAGGGGCAATACGCTCTCCAGCCTTTCCTCCTCCCCCGTCACCGAGTTGACCAGCGCCTTGCCCTCCACCGCCGTCAGGCCGGCCTCCAGCGCGGCCACGATGGACGAGTCGATGCTGATGGGCACATCTACGGCCGACTGGACCACCCGGATCGCCTCGGCCAGGATAGCCGGCTCGTCGGCCAGCGGGATGCCGGCGTTCACATCCAGCACGTATGCGCCCGCTTCCACCTGGGCGATGGCATCCGCGCGCACCCGCTCAAAGTCCCAGGCAGCCATCTCGGCCGCCAGCAACTTGCGCCCGGTGGGATTGATCCGCTCGCCGATGATCACAAACGGCCGCCCGGGACCGATCACCGCCTTTTTCGTCTTGGATTCGAGAATAGTCTCCACGGGCTAACTCCTTGAGGGGCTGGCCTGAGTGTGGCTAGGCCAGCGCCAGGTCGGTAATGCGCGGCAATACCTCGGCCACATCCGCGTGGATCACCACGTCGGCCCGGTAGTCGAGGTGGGTGGGCTGGTAATTGATCACCACCAACCTGGCTCCCTGCCCCAGCGCCACCAGGGGCAAGTCGGCTGCCGGCTCCACCTCCAGCGAAGAGCCGGCAACCAGCACCAGGTCGCTGGCGCGGGTATCCTGCCGGGCCGCGGTCAACACCTGCAGCGGCAGTTGCTCCCCAAACAGGATGGCGTTCGGCTTCAGCACCCCCCCACACGCGCAGTGAGGCACCCGCCCGTGGACCACGAACTGCTCGATCAGGCTGTCGGCCGGCAGCACCCGGTAACAGCGGATACAGGTCGCCTCCCGGATGTGGCCGTGCACCTCGTGCACCCGCTGCGAGCCCGCTCGTTGGTGCAGGCCGTCGATGTTCTGGGTGATGACCGCCCACAGCCGCCCAGCCGCCTCCAGGCGAGCCAGCGCTACGTGCGCCGGGTTGGGCTGGGCCTCCAGCATCACCCGGGCCAGCGGGCGGATCCAGTCGTAGAAAGCCTGGGGGCGCAGCCGAAAGGCAAACAATGAGGCCACCGCGAAGGGGTCCACCTGCGTCCACAAGCCCGCATCAGGGCTGCGAAAATCGGGTATCCCCGAGGCTGTGCTCACCCCCGCCCCGGTCATAGCCACCGCCTGCCTGGCCTGGCGCACCAGGCCCGCCGCGCGGCCGATCAGATCATCCAAATCGTGCATACACACCACACCTGCCACCCCAGAGGCGAGTTAGAAACCCGCCCTGCCTGCTGCTCCACACGGCTCACAAATCGAATAACCTCGCCTGCCTGGCCTGCAGAGGTGGCACCTCTCCCCCGGCCACCCGGTGCGCCCAGCGCGTTGTCTCCGGCAGGCGATGCCCGCGGCAGGCCGTCAGCACGTAGCGCAGGCTGGTTTCCAGGTCAACCCGGTGCCCAATCGACACATACACCGGGGTCACGCCCGGGCGGGTGCGCAATACCGCCCCCACCACCTCGCCCCGGTCTACCAGCGGCGTGTGGCTGCCCGGCTCCTGCCCCGGCTCCTCGTACTGCCCACACAGCCGGGACTTGGCGCAGCCTACGCTGGGCAGATCCGTCAAGACCCCCATGTGGCTGGCGATGCCCAGCCGCCGCGGATGCGCCAGCCCCTGCCCGTCAAAGATGAGCAAATCGGGCGGAGTGCCCAGGCGCGCCAGTGCATCCAGCACCACCGGCCCCTCCCGAAAGGCCAGCAAACCGGGCACGTAGGGAAAAGTGACCGGCCGGACCGCAATCGCATAGTCCACCGGCGCCAGCCCCTCCAGCTCCAGCACCACCACCGCCGCGCGGGCCACCTCCCCCCGCACGCTCACGTCAATCCCGGCCAGCCGCCTCACCTGCCCCAGGCGCGGCTGGCGCTCCACCTGCGCCGCCAGCTTGCTCTGTACCACAAAAGCCTGCTGCGGCGACAGATCCCAGCCGTGAACGCTTGCCACCTGCCCGCTCCTCGCCGTCCTGTACCCTAGCCGCCTATCGGGGTCCCGTCGCCCGGCCCGCTTGTCGGCGTCCCTTCGCCCGACCCAACGCCCACCAGGGGCTAAACTACCGGCTCCGCGCCAAAAACCAACCCGCCCGCCCCCTTACCCAATCGGCAACGTGAACCGCAACGTGCTCCCCTGGCCGGCCGTGCTTTCGGCCCAAATGCGCCCCCCGTGCGCCTCCACCACCTGCTTAGCGATGTGCAGGCCCAGCCCCGTCCCCCCCGGCCGCTCCTCCCCCTCGTCCGGCACCCGGTAAAACTTTGAGAATATCAATTCCAGCGAGTCGGCCGGGATGCCGATCCCCGTGTCGCTCACCTCCACCAGGATGTCCCCATCCTGTTGGCGGGCCGCCAGGCATACTTGGCCACCCTCCGGGGTGAACTTGATGGCATTGCTCACCAGGTTGCTCACCACCTGCTCCAGCCAGTCCCGGTCCCCGGTGACCATGGGCAGGCTGGCCGGCAGCTCGGCTTGTAGCTCAACCCCCCTCCCCTCCGCAATGCTATGCAGCTTCGACAGCGTCTGCCGGACCACCTCTACCAACTCCACCGGCTGGCGCTCCAGTTCGAACAGGCTCGATTCCAGCCGCGAGATATTCAACAGGTTGTTCACCAACTGGCCCAATTGCTCCGCCTGCCGCCCGATGATGCGGATAAACTCTCGCTCGGTGCCCTCGTCGTGCACCTGGCCCTCCAGGATCAGCCGGGTGAAGCCCAGGATGGAGAAGAGCGGCGTGCGCAGCTCGTGCGAGATGGTCGAGAAGAACTCGTCCTTCAACTCCTCCACCTCCCGCTCCTTGCTGATGTCGTGCACCACCCGCACCTCGCCGATGCGCTGCCCGGCCTCGTTCTTGACGCCGCTGGAGTACACCCGCAGGATGCGCGGCCGCAGCGCCTCGCCCAGCGGCCCCACCCGCGGGATCTCCACCTCGCGCGCCAGCACCCCCGTTCGCTCCTTGACCGTGGCCGGCTGGCAGATGTCACGCAGCCGCGCGTCCAGGTCCGGGTCGCTCACTCGCTGCCCCAGGATCTCCTTCTGGCTCAGGTCCAGCATCATGGCCATGGCCGGGTTGCAGCTCACCACCACCCCACGCCGGTCCAGCATGAGCAACCCATCCGCCATATACCGGATGATGGCCTCCGTGCGCTGCTTCTCCGAGAGCACCTCCGAGAAGAGCCGGGCGTTCTCAATGGCGATGGCC
>Ga0233417_10000660_pt1 | contig 10455 bp, 7 predicted proteins | sample Sed_MG_FD_189023 | JGI IMG/M metagenome (GOLD analysis project Ga0233417, IMG submission 189023) | Sediment microbial communities from Lake Towuti, South Sulawesi, Indonesia - Sediment_Towuti_2014_0.5_MG | ecosystem: Environmental > Aquatic > Freshwater > Lake > Sediment | place: Indonesia... | reverse complement strand
TCGCCTGCCACGCACGCTTCGGTCCGTTCGCCCCACTCAAGCGCGAGGATATCCAGGACGTCACTAAGAATCGTCCGATGATCGCAGCCGTGGTGTCGGCCCACACAAGACATTCCTATGAACCGGAGCGCAAGGTTGGCCTCAGCCGGTGCACCGAGTGCCACATGGCGAAAGTCGCCATCACGGCCGTCGGTTACGACATCTCAACCCACACGTTCCAGGTCATCAAACCGGAGCAGACGCTGGCCACGCAGAAAGACGGAGGAATGCCAAACTCATGCGCAGTGCGCTGCCACCGACCGATGGCGCCCCTATGGGGACTGTCTGAAGACAAATCGGCCACAAACTGGACCGAATCCTCCGACCAGGAGCTTGCCCTGTTCCTGCAAGTCTTCTACGGTCCGGAGGGCCTCTGGTGGAAGACCAAGAAGCCTTGATCTACTAGACTTTGGGGCCTTCGCTGTCAGGCCGCGTCCTGCATCATCTGGACGACAACCTTTTCCACCTCCTTCGCGACCGGCTCCATTGTGACCCGTATCGGGCGTGGTAGGATGCCTGACATGCGTATCGCAAGGACCTTGATTGTTGTAGCGGTGTTCTCCAGTCTGTGCGCCTCCCCGCAGACGCTGGACATTCATTTCGTGGACGTGGAGGGCGGACAAGCCACCCTGATCGTGACGCCGGCGAAGGAATCGCTCCTGGTGGATGCCGGCTGGCCCGGTTTTGAAGGAAGGGATGCAACCAGGATCGCGGATGCCGCGAAAAAGGCCGGGCTGCGCCGTATCGATTATTTGCTGGTGACGCACTATCATCGCGACCATGTCGGCGGCGTGGAGCAACTGGCGCAGAAAATTCCCGTTGGAACCCTGGTGACCCACGGGCCGAACACGGAGACAGGCAAGGGCGCCGACGAGATGAACGCGTTGTTTGATCGAGCGGCCGCAAAGTCGAAAAGCCTGGTCGTGAAACCGGGCGACAGAATCCCTCTCAAGGGCGCTGAAGTAGTTGTTGTGGCCGCGCGCGGGGAAAAAATCGCGAAGCCGCTGCCGGGCGCAGGCGGCGCCAACGCAAGCTGCGCCCAGGCCAAACAAATGGATGTCGATAAAAGCGAGAACGCCCGCTCGGCCGGCTTCCTGCTGACATTCGGCAAGTTTCGCTTCCTGGACCTGGGCGATCTAACCTGGAACAAGGAGTTGGAGCTGGCCTGCCCGCAGAACCTGTTGGGTACTGTGGACGTCTACCTGACGACTCACCACGGCATGAATATTTCTGGGCCTGCTGAGTTGGTTCATTCGCTGAGGCCGCGCGTGGCCATTATGAACAATGGCGCGAAGAAAGGCGGATCGCCGGAAGCGTGGCAGGTTGTGAGGCAGTCTCCCGGCCTTGAGGACTTCTGGCAGATTCACTTCGCCCTGGCCGGCGGGAAGGAGAATAATACGAGCGAAGACAAGATCGCCAACATGGAGGAGGCCTGTCAAGGCTACGGTCTCAGCTTGTCGGCGAAAAAAGACGGCAGTTTCTCGGTGCAAAACGGGCGCAACGGAGTCAAGAAGGAGTACAAACCTCGCAAAGGCTGATGCGGGTCCCTTTTCTGCAAGTAGGGGCGGCCTACCAGGAACTGAAGACGGAAATCGACCACGCCTATCACCGGCTGATGGAGTCGGGTTGGTATCTGTTCGGTGAAGAGCTGGCGGGCTTTGAGAGAGAGTTCGCAGCCTACTGTGAAGCCCCATTCTGCGTCGGCGTCGGCAACGGTCTGGATGCGCTCACGCTGCTTCTCAAGGTGTATGGAGTGGGGCCGGCGGACGAGGTGATCGTCCCGGCCAACACCTACATCGCGACGTGGCTGGCCGTGACGCACGCGGGCGCCAGGTTGGTCCCGGTGGAGCCCGAACCGAGGACGTTCAATTTGGATCCGGCCATGGTCGAGGCGGCTATTACGCCCCGGACCAAGGCGATTCTGCCTGTTCATCTCTACGGGATGCCCGCCGATATGGACCCGATTCTGGAGATAGCGCGGCGGCGCGGCCTGGCCGTGATCGAGGACGCGGCCCAGGCGCACGGGGCGCGCTACAAAGGGCGCCGGGTGGGCAGCCTGTCGGACTCCACCGCCTTCAGCTTCTATCCGACGAAAAATCTAGGAGCTTTCGGCGACGGCGGCGCCGTTGTGACGGCGAACATGGAGATTGCCCGGCATGTACGGGTCCTGGGCAACTACGGCTCTTGGGAGAAGTATCACAACGAGATGAAGGGGCATAATTCACGCCTGGACAGCCTGCAAGCGGCGTTCTTGCGCATCAAACTGGGGGTCCTGGACGAATGGAACCGGCGCCGGCGGCGAACCGCCGAACGCTACTTGAGCGAACTGGCGGGACAGGAAGCGCTTGTTCTCCCGGAGGAGCCATGGTGGGCCGAGTCGGCCTGGCACCTGTTTGTCATCCGGCACCCCGAACGCGACAGGCTCCAGGCCCACTTAAGCAACGAAGGAATCGGGACGCTGATCCACTATCCGATACCTCCGCATTTGTCGGAAGCCTACGCAGACATGGGCTGGAAAAAAGGCGCATTCCCGGTGACCGAAGAGATGTCGCGAACGGTGCTGAGTCTGCCGCTGAATCCCCAGATGGCCACCGAAGACGTTGACCTCGTGGTGGACGCCGTGCGGAGTTTTCACTGTTGACCGGCGGTAGAATAGAGGATCGCATTCCTCATGACGAGGTCGAATCTCGGATACCTGCTGTCGACGCTGATCCTTCGCGATTTCAAGGTTCGCTACCGCAACATGTCGCTCGGGATCTTCTGGTCGTTGCTGAACCCGCTTGTGATGATGGCGGTGCTCAGCTTCATATTCACGCGGATCTATGCGTCCGAGAGCGGCAAGAATTACCACTTGACTGTTCTGACGGGCCTCGTCGCCTATAGCTTCTTTTCGCTGGGTTGGTCGTCCGGCACGGTTTCGATACTGGCGAATGCGAGCCTCATCAAACGGGTGCCGGTTCCGCGGGAGATCATCCCCCTGGCAACCGTGCTTGCCAACGGGATGCACTTTCTCATCCAGGTGCTGCTGCTGCTGGTTCTGGTCCTCCAGGCTGGGATCCCGGCGAACGGGATGTGGGTCTGGCTGCCCGTCGTCCTGGTCCTGGAAGCGGTGTTCATCTGCGGATTAAGCCTGGCCGCATCGGCGCTGGACGTCTACTTCCGCGATGTGCGTTACATCGTCGAGTCGACGAACCTGGTAATGTTCTGGCTGGTCCCGATCTTCTACAGTTTTGCGGTCATCCCGGAACAATACCATTGGGTCTACCAATACAACCCGGTGGCGGCCGTTGTGATCCTTCTACGAAAGATTCTGCTGGAAGCCACCATCGAACTGCGAACCATCGTGAATCTCGCGATTCTATCCGCCGGTGTGTTTGCGGCCGGGCTCTGGATTTTCCGCAGAATGAAACCTCGCTTCGCTGATTACCTCTAGCGATGCCCTGCGTCGAATTCCAAGGTGTTTCAAAGATCTACTCGCGGCAGTCCCGCGAGTTCTTCTGGCGCTTTCTCGCGGAGGCGTTCGGGGGAAAGAAAGCGGCGCCGTTGTACGCGCTAAGCGGGGTTGACTTCCGGGCTGAAAGCGGCGAAGCGGTCGCGGTGGTCGGACGCAACGGCGCGGGCAAGACGACGTTGCTGAGCCTGGTGGCCGGGCTGACGGTTCCGGAAGCCGGTCGAGTGAGCGTCGAGGGGCGCGTCTCCCCGCTGTTGGAGCTCGGTGCAGGTTACCATCCGGATCTCACCGGGCGCGAGAACGTCATGATAAACGCGGCGGTGCTCGGCCTGAGCCGGGCGGAGTCGGAGCGCTGCTGGGACCGGATTGTGGATTTCGCCGAGCTTCACGACAGCATCGACGAGCCCGTGCGGACTTACTCGCAAGGCATGATCATGAGACTCGCGTTTTCGGTCGCGGTTCACGTCGACCCGGACATCCTGCTTGTCGATGAGGTGCTGGCGGTGGGCGACGCGCCGTTCCAGTCAAAGTGCATCGAGCGATTGAAGGAGATGAAACGTCAGGGCGCAATTCTGTTGTGCGTCTCGCACGTCAACCCTTTGTTGCGGGAAGTGTGCGACCGGGCTCTCTGGCTGGAGAACGGCAGGCTGAGACAGCAGGGTCCGGTCGAGGAAGTGCTGGTGGAATACGAACAAGCTAGCGGTCAGCTTTCAGCCATCAGCTAACCGCTGAAGGCTCAGAGCCCGATATAGCGTGCATAAAGGCTGCGGGCCAGTCCGGTGTCGTTGGTTCCCTTGATGATTGCCCGGCCGTCGGGAAAGACCGTCATCTCGAAGCGATCAAAAAAGAAGCGGAGCGCGAACTCATTCACGCGCACTGTCCCCAGCGGACGGAGCTGTTCGGCAAGGGCGGCGACATCGATGGGGCGGGTTCGCTCGTGAATCTGCACCGCGTTGCGCCCGCAAAGGCTGATGGGCGCCCGGTGCTTGCCCCCCAGGTGGGAAAAGATGCGGCGCCCGCAGGCGAGGCAATCGGCCAGCGGTTGCGGCTGCTTGATCTGCCGTATGACGCCCGTCCAGACATCGGCAGTCGTGATGCGGTGCGCGACCGCGGACGGGTTGCCGGATAGGATCTGCAACGCCGCGCTGACTTGAACAGCCGCAATCAGGGCCGGGACTGTGTTCACAACGCCTGCCGTTTCACAAGTAGGCTGGGCGCCCGTGGGCGGCTCCGGGTAAAGGCACTGCAAGCAGCAGGTGCGCCCCGGCAAAACCGGCATGGTGATACCGTAGCTGCCGACAACGGCGCCGTAAATCCACGGCACCCCTTTGGAAACGGCATAATCGTTGATGAGATAGCGTGTTTCGAAGTTGTCGGTGCCGTCCAGCAGGACCTGGTAATCCTCCAGAAGGTCGCCGATGTTGGCTGGCGTCAGGTCGGCGATTTCGGCGATCACTTCGATGTCGGAGTTGATGGCGCGAAGCTTGCGGGCGGCGGCGATAGCCTTGGGCAGAGCCTCGGCGGCGTCTGATTCGTCGAAGAGCCACTGGCGCTGGAGATTGTTCAACTCGACGTAATCGCGATCAATGATGAGGACGTGGCCTGCCCCGGCGCGTGCGAGCGCCGCCGCTTGGAACGAGCCAAGGGCGCCACAGCCGATGATGGCGGCGCGCGAGGCAGCCAGGCGCCGCTGGCCATCTTCGCCAAGCGGCGTAAAGCGGACCTGGCGCGAGTATCGGTCCGATGGTGACATGCGCTGATCCCAGCGTAACGCAGGCTCGCCGCGGTTACGGCGAAGAAAGACGGTTGAGTTGATATCATGGCGGCGATGGCGCGCGGCGGGATTCCCGCGGTACTGATGTTCGCCGTTGTGCTGACGGGACCACAGGCTGCCCGTCTGGCGGCATCGCAAAGCCTGGAGGGCAAGACGATTCGGTCGATCGAGTACGTCCCCCCTCAACAACCGCTCCCGCAACAGGAGCTGGCGCAAACCGTCCCGCTGCAACCTGGCTCTCCGTTGAATCTGGAACAGGTTCGCTCGGCGATCAAGGCGCTCTACGCGACAGGGCGCTTCCAGGACGTGGTGGTGGAGGCCGGCGAGATCGCCGGCGGTGTCGTCCTGCGAATCGTGACGGCGAGCAAATGGTTCGTGGGCACCGTTGAAGTGGACGGAGTGTCCGAGCCCCCGAACCAGGGACAACTTGTGGCGGCGACGAAGCTGGTGCTTGGGCGGGACTTTCGCGAGGAAGAGCTCGGCGAGTCGGTTCGCAGCCTGGAGGAAAAGCTCCGGGCCAACGGCTACTACAACCGCCGCGTCACCCCCGAGGTGACCTATGAGGCGGCCCCCGGCCAGGCGCGGGTGCGGTTTCTGGTCGAGGGCAAGGATCGTGCCCGCTATGGCCGCCCGGACGTGCGGGGAGTGCCGCCGGCGGAAACCGGAACTGTAATACGAAAGACGGGCTGGCAGCGGGTCTGGGGACTGCTTGGCTGGCGCGAGGTCACCGAGACGCGCACCCTACAGGCGATGGAGCGCATCCGGCGGCATTACGCCGGGCAGGATTATCTTCTCAGCCGCGCCGAACTGAAAGACGCTCTTTACCTGGACGAGACGAACCGCGTGCGGCACGTGATCGAGGTGGAGCGCGGCCCCAAGGTGCGAATTCGCGTGGTGGGAGCAAAGCTTTCCCGAAGCAAGCTGCGCGACCTTGTGCCGGTGTACCTGGAGCAGGCGGTGGACCGGGATTTGTTGACGGAAGGGTTGCGCAATATTGTCGCTTACTTCCAGGGCCAGGGATATTTTCGTGCGAAAGTCCGCATGGAGACCGAAAAGCCGGCCGGCGGCGGCGAAGTCGTAACCTACAAGGTGGAATTAGGCAGAAAGTATAAGCTTGTGCGCCTGGAAATCAGAGGGAGCGAATTCTTCGATGTTCAGACCATCAAAGAGCGTATGTCGATCACCGCTGCCACCAGGATCCGGTACCGGCAGGGGCGTTTCAGCGAGGAAATGCTCGCCGCCGACGTTGCCAACATCGAGGAATTGTACCGGTCAAACGGCTTTCGGGAAGTGAAGGTCTTGCCGCGCGTTGTCGAGGCATTCGATGGCAAGCCGGACCAACTGGCAGTGTACGTGGATATCAAGCCGGGCCCGCCGTGGCTGGTTTCGTCACTCAAGATCTCCGGGGTCAGCGAACAACGGGTGGCTGAATTGAGAGAGAGGCTCAATTCGGTCGAAGATCAGCCGTACAGCGATGCGAATGTCGCGCTGGACCGCGACCAGATCCTGGCTTACTATTACAACCTGGGCTATCCCTCGCTAGACCTGGAATGGAAGATTGAGCCGGCCGGGCAGCCTCGCCGGGTCAATCTCGAGTTCGTCATCAAGGAGGGCGAGCCGCGTTACCTGCGGGAGTTTCTGGTCAGCGGCTTGAAAGCCAGCGATCCGGGGATGGTGCGCGAGCGGCTGCAACTGAATCCCGGGGAATCTCTGTCGCAGCGGCGGCTGATCGAAAGCCAGCGGAAACTGTACGACCTCGGCGTGTTCGCGCGCGTCGACATGGCGCTGCAAAACCCGGAAGGAGAGGAGGCCAGCAAGTATGTGCTCCTGCAACTGGAGGAGGCGAGAAGATACTCGCTGAATTTTGGGTTCGGGGCCGAGATCGCGCGCATTGGGGGAGGAACGGCCACTTTCGACGCGCCGGCCGGAGCGCCCGGCTTCAGCCCGCGAGTGAGCCTTGGGCTTACGCGGGCTAATATGTTTGGCGTCGGACACACGGCCGGCGTTCAGGGACGGATATCCAACATACAGCAGCGGGCCCAGATCACCTACCTGGCCCCGCAATTCAAAGGCAGCGAGAATCTTGCGCTGATCGTGGGCGGGTTGTTTGACCTTTCGAAGGACATCCGCACATACACCAGCCGCAGGCTGGAAGGCTCAGTGCAATTGAGCCAGCGCTTCCGGCGCGGCTATACGGTCCAGGAACGGTTCGCGTGGCGTCGAACTCAGATATCGGACCTGAAGATTGATCCCTCGCTCATCCCCGTCTATTCTCAGCCAAGCCAGGTCGGGATCGTGTCGGCTTCGTTCATTCAGGAACGTCGTGATGATCCGGTGGACTCTACGCGAGGCCATTACACCACGGCCGACTTCGGGGTGGCCAGCCGGCTTCTCGGATCGCAAAGCGATTTCACGCGCCTTCTGGCGCGCAACAGCTCCTATCACCGCCTGGTCCCCAACCTCGTGCTGGCTCGATCGGCGATTTTCGGCTGGCAGCAGAATTTCGGACAGACGCGGCTGATCGAAGGAATTCCGTTGCCCGAGCGTTTCTACTCCGGCGGCAGCAGCTCGCACCGGGGATTCCCGGAGAACCAGGCGGGGCCTCGCGACCTTTCGACGGGCTTTCCGATCGGCGGCAGCGCCCTGCTCATGCACAACCTTGAGCTGCGTTTCCCGTTGTTGGGAGACAACCTTGGCGCGGTGCTATTCCACGACATGGGCAACGTGTATGCGAAGCTCGGTGACATCTCCTTCCGGTACAAGCAAAAGGATCTCCAGGATTTCGGCTATGCAGTCCAGGCGCTCGGCATCGGCTTTCGCTATCGCACGCCCGTGGGGCCGCTGCGGCTGGACTTGGCTTACGCTCCCAACTCGCCGAGTTTCTTCGGCTACGAAGGCACTTTGGAGGACCTGATTGCGGGTACAGGCCGCCAGGTTGTTCAACGTATCAGCCGTTTCCAGTTCCACTTTTCTTTGGGGCAGACGTTTTGACGCCGGTATGCAGACTCCGGAAGGTGGCGGCCGCGGCTTTGCTGATCTACGCCCTTCAAGCCGAAGTCCTGGACCGGGTTGCGGTCACCGTGGGCCGGCACGTCATCACGCAGAGTGAGATTATCGAGCAGATTCGGGTGGCTGCTTTTTTGAATGATGAAGAGCCGGACCTGAGCGCCGCTGGAAGGAAGAAGGCATCGGAGCGCCTGGTGGAGCAAACTCTTATCAGGACGGAGATGGCGCTGAGCAGATATCCGGAGCCGTCCCCAGCGGCAGTGGAGAAGACACTGGCCGAGGTGAAGCGAGTGAGACAGTTGAGCGACGCAGCGTTTGCCGGGATGCTCGCCAGACATAAACTCACCGAAGAAGTATTGCGAAGAAACCTGGCGAACCAGTTGATGATTCTGCTCTTCATCGATTACCGGTTCCGGCCGAGCGTTGCCGTGCCTAACCAGGACGTGGAGAAATACTACCGGGAAAGCTTCGTGCCGGAGTGGAAAAAGAGCAACAGTCAGGATCCTCCGGAGCTGGATGAAGTTTGGGACGGGTTGATGGAAAAGCTCAGGGACCAACGGACCGACGAGGCGTTGGAGGAGTGGTTGCGGGAAGCGCGCAAGACAACGCGGGTCACCTGGGTCAAGGAGGCATTCCAGTGAGCCGTCTCCGTAAACGCTTCTTGCTGCTGGGAACCGTGATGACCCTGGCGGTCATCGCCGTCGGGCTCGCTGTTGCCCTGTTGCGCTCATCCTGGCTGGCTGAGCACGTTCGCCGTCGCATCGTTTCCGAGCTGGAGACGGCGACCGGGGGCCGGGCGGAGGTGGCGGCCTTCCGATTCGATTGGCGCGCGCTCACCGCAGACATCGCCGGACTCGTGGTCCACGGCCTGGAAGACAAGGACGAACCGGCTCTGTTCGAGGCCGGAAGCGTGACGGTGAGATTGAAAATCGTCTCCCTCATGCGCCGTGACATCGACCTTGCCGCGATCCGTCTGGATAGTCCCCGGCTCTACCTGAGGATCGACGAGAAGGGGAATAGCAACCTGCCCACGCCGCGCCGGCCCAGAAGAGACAAGCGCGCCATGGAAGAGTTTCTTTCGCTGGCCGTGGACGAATACATCATCCGGCAAGGAGAGGTGCGATACAACTCCGCGCGAACGCCGGTGGATGCCGAGGGAAAGAACCTGGCGTTGAAAATGACCTATTCCGCCGAGGGTCCGTCCTACGATGCCATGCTCGCGACGGATGACTTGCGAATTGCCGCGCCGCTGTCTGCTCCCGTGCGTCTGGGACTGCGCGCCGATTTCCGGCTGGACAGCGAGAGCGTCGAGGTGAGGAGGGCGGACTTCTTGCTCGCCCGGTCGAAGCTGACGGCGAACGGCAGAATGGAGAATTTTGCGAAACCGGCGGCGCGCATGGAGTTCAACGGCGATCTGGCCGTGGAGGACTTGGCGGGTCCGCTGCGGTTGCCGCTCGCGCCGGCCGGTCGAGTGAAGGCCTCTGGAACAGCCCGATTCGGTGACGATTCCTCCTGGAGCGTCGCGGGCCGGGTGGAGGCCGCCGGTCTGGCTCTCAAGCGCCAAGGCGTCGTGCTGGAGGGTATTCGTGGGAGCGCCCGCTTTCGGGCGACACCGCCGGGCCTTGAGATCGGTGAAGCGGACATCGAGGCTTTGGGGGGCAAGTTCCAGGGAAGTGTCTCCCTCGAGAACTGGCGAGAACTGCGATCGCAGGGGCAATTGACGGATTTGCCTTCCGGCGCGCTGGCGGCGGCCTTAGGACGCGAGTCTCTCCCGGTAAGCACGCGTATCAGCGGTCCCCTGGAATTGGAAAGCGCCATTGACGGGCGCAGCCTGCAAGACATACGCGTCAAGGCGGACCTGGTGTTGACGGAAGGCGAGGGGGAATTGCCGGTGACCGGCGCCATTCACGCTGTGTACGCGCAGCGCACGGAAGAGCTGGAATTCAGCGAGTCACACCTGGCGCTAGGAAGGAGCCGCGTGAACTTTCACGGGGAACTGGAACGGGGAATCCGCTGTGGTGTCTTTAGCGCCGACCTCGGAGACTTTGCTCCGTTGTTGAAGGCCGCCGGCGCGGCGCCGGCTGATCTGCCGTTCGCCTTGGAGGGCGGAGTGCTGCGCTGGGACGGTATTCTCTTGGGCGCTCTGTCCAACCCTGAGATCGAGGGGCGGCTGGAGGTTGGACCG
>Ga0233417_10000659_pt1 | contig 10456 bp, 8 predicted proteins | sample Sed_MG_FD_189023 | JGI IMG/M metagenome (GOLD analysis project Ga0233417, IMG submission 189023) | Sediment microbial communities from Lake Towuti, South Sulawesi, Indonesia - Sediment_Towuti_2014_0.5_MG | ecosystem: Environmental > Aquatic > Freshwater > Lake > Sediment | place: Indonesia... | reverse complement strand
CCAGGTAAGTGGGCTCAGCTTCGACGAGCTGGCATTTCGGGCTGGTGAAATCCAGTCGTTGTTTTTACAGAATTACCGCCAGCCCATAAGCGACACAACGGCCGAGCAGTTGACAGCACAGACAGAAGGCTGGATCACCGGACTGCTGCTCTCGACCCAGGTGCTTCAGAAGAATATCCCCGGTCCATATGCTGAACACCCCTCCGGCGTGGGGCTATATGACTACCTGGCCCAGCAAGTGCTCGATCAGCAGCCCGCCGTGGTACGTGACTTCCTGCTGCGCACCTCGCTTTTGGAGGAGTTTGACGCAGAATTGTGCCAGGATGTTTTCGGGCCGGCTAGCTATCAAACGGGTGAAGCCTGGCAGGATTTGGTGGGGATGGTCTTGCGCCAAAACCTGTTTGTGCTGCCCGTCGGTGATCGCGGGAGCTGGCTGCGTTATCATCACCTGTTTCGAGACTTCCTGCAGGCCCGCCTGACGCAAGAGCGGCCGGAGGAGAAAGCGCACATTCTGCGACGCGCAGCGCATGTGTACGCTCAACGTGGGGAATGGGAAAGAGCTCACGAGCTCTACCTGCAACTGGGTGACCTGGAAGCAGCCGCCGATTTGATTGAAACGGCCGGGCTTTCTCTGGTGAAACGCGGCCGTCTGCTTGCCTTGGAACGCTGGCTGGATGCGCTTCCCCCAGGGCTGCTGGTCTCGCGCCCGGGGTTGCTAGCCCTGCGCGGGGTGGTAGCCGTCGACCTGGGCAAGGTGGACACCGGCCTGTCCCTACAGAACCAAGCCGAGGCAGCCTTCCGCGCGGCGGGAGATCAGCCCAATCTCGCCCGTACTTTGGCGCATCGCGCGGTGCCACAGCGATTGTTAGGCAGGTACCAGGCATCCCTTGCCGATGCGGAAGAGGCCCTGGCCCTATCGCAGGACGACCAGAACCTAGCCGATGCCCGGGCCGAGGCACTCAGGGCCAAAGGCATGAGCCTGTACCACCTGGGTCAATTGGATGAGGCTATCCACTGGCTGCAGGAATCGCTGGCAGCCTATCACGCAATCGATGATCAACAACGTGGAGCGATGCTCTTGATGGAGCTGGGCATGGCCTGCGAGCGAGCCGGCCGTTACGACCTGGCCGCAACGCACCACAATCGTGCGCTTAGCCATTGGCGACAGATTGAGAACGTGGTGCAGCAGGCCAATCTTCTCAACAACCTGGGCGTCGTATATCATCTCAAGGGGGACTATGAACAGGCCTTAGCCCTGCTAGAGGAAGCGCTGGTCTGCGCCCGCCAAAGTGGATACACGCGCCTGGAAGCGGCTGCTCTAGCTAGTATCGGCGATCTGTACGCCAACCTGGAGGCCTCGGACGCCGCCTCCATCGCCTACCGCCAGGCACAGGAAATTGCCGCGCACATTCAGGAACGATTCCTGCTCGTATACCTGAGCCTGGTTGAGGCAGCCTGCGCCCGCCTGAAAGGAGAACTGGGGTTGGCGCACGAGCTGCTTGGGGAGGCAGAAGAGCTTGCCACTCAAAGTGGATCGACCTATGAGCAAGGGCTGTATCACCTGGAGTCAGGCCAGTTGGCTCTGGCTCAGCACAACCCGTCGGCAGCCATTACACACTTGGGGAAGGCAGCCAGGTGTTTCGACGATGGCGGCCAGCGAGTTGAGGCAACCCGGGCCCATTTGTACCTGGCTCAAGCCTATCGTGCTGGGCGGGACGAAAGGAGCACGTCTGAGCACCTGCAACGAGCCCTGCAACTGGCAGCCGAACTCGAGTCTCACCACACCTTGGTAGTTGCCGCGCGCGATGCCAAGGAATTGTTGGCGGATTACGAGCACCATGCGATGCTTGGCCGGCCGGCAAGTCGGCTGCTCCATGAAGTGGTGAGATTCGAGAGAAACATACCTGGCTGGCGCCGCCGGCTGAGGCAGCAGGCAAAGCTGGCCCCGCTGGCCTCTCCCAAGCTGACCATCCAGGCTATGGGAAGGGCCCAGGTAAGCGTGGAGGGCAAGTTGGTCAGCAATGCTGCCTGGCAGGGTCAGGCGGCGCGCGAACTGTTCTTCTACCTGCTGACCCAGAGTGATGGCTTGACCAAAGAGAGTGTTGGAAGCCTCTTCTGGCCGGAATGCTCGTCCGCGGAAGTGAAGTTAAAGTTCAAGAACGCCATCTATCGGCTGCGGCAAGCGGTAGGCCCTGAAGTAGTGGTGTTTGACGAAGACCGCTACTATTTTGACCGGGGACTGGACTACGAATATGATGTAGAGACCTTTTGGGCCAGGCTAGCTCGGGCCGAGAAAGTGAAGGCTAACAGCGAGCGGATAGCTGCCTACCAAAACGCTGTCCAGGCGTACGGAGGCCCCTACTTGCCGGAGGTAGGGGCAGATTGGGCGTCATGGGAGCGGGAGCGCCTGAAGCAGGCATACCTGGAAGCGGTGCTTAGGCTGGCAGAGCTTTGCCTGGAAACAGAGGACTACCGCCCGGCTTTGGACTATTGCCAGCTTGTCTTGGCCGAAGACGATTGCCTGGAAGAGGCACATCGTTTGGCTATGCGCGCCCACGCTGCGCTGGGCAACCGGGCAGCAGTTGTGCGCCAGTATGAGCGCTGTCGGCAGGCTCTGCTCAGCGAAGTCAGCATGCCACCCTCGTCGCAGACCACGGCACTATTTGAGATGCTGACCCGCTGAAGACGCGGCATCAGCATTCCTATTCTAGGGGCAGCCCAGGAGAAGCAAACCCTGAGCTGCCCGGGATTGATCGCTTAACAAGAAAGCGGGGTCGAGGCAATTCGGCTCCGCTTTTCCGTTGCCCGTCATGAGCCCATTTTCGAACCACTTCCAGAGCCTGGTTCTTGCTATACTAAGTCCACGTTTCAGTCGCTATATGTAAAGGAGAAGACACATGAAGCGCAAACTTCGCAACGTCAGGCTGGCCATTGGGCACATGGACCACCGGCAGGTCCAATTGGGATTGGTAGTCGTCACGCTGGTCCTCTTGGTGATAGGAGCCAGCGCACCATCGGTAGGTGGCGGCCACTAAGTGAATGCTGCTCCTGCTGGTAGCCGTGGGGGCTGGCTTGCTGGCTGGCCTGGTGAGGGCCCGGGCTGCGGGACGCCACCTTGAACCACCTCACCTGCGCTTGGCCTGGCTGGTGCCAGTTGCTTTCCTGCCCCAGTGGCTTGCCTTTCACTGGGCGGTGACGCGCGGCTGGGTGGGAGATGGCCTGGCAGCGGCCGCACTGGTGGGTTCCCAGGCGCTCCTCCTGCTCTTCGTTGGGCTCAACTGGAGTCAACCCGGTTTCTGGATACTGGGCCTTGGATTGGCCCTGAACCTGCTGGTCATCGTCCTGAACGGGGGGCTGATGCCGGTAAGCCCAGAGACGTTAGCGCAGTTGCTGCGGGATGGCGCGCCGCGTACCTGGCAGGTTGGTGACCGCCTGGGGTGGAGCACTGTGCTGCCAGTAGACGCGACACGGTTATGGTGGTTGTCGGATCAGATCTTGCTGCCCGACTGGTTCCCGTACCGGAAGGCGTTCAGCGTAGGCGATATCCTGGTCGCAGCCGGTGCCTTCTGGCTGCTCTGGACGCTTGGGGAAGACAAAACACATTCAAGGAAAAAGGAGCTTCTAAGGTGAGACTAATACCGATGTACTTTCAAGCTGCCACTGGCACTGCTGAAACCTCGAGAAATGGCAAGGAATTGAGTCGACTCGTGAGCGCAGCAGTCATTAACCGCGCCTTTTGCGACACGCTGCTGGCCGACCCGGCTACAGCTATGGCCGCGGGCTTCAATGGCGAGCGATTTGACCTGACCAGCGAGGAGAAGGACCTTGTTCTTTCGATTCAGGCTACGTGCCTGACCGATTTCGCTCGCCAGCTCAGCCAACAGAGAAACGGCCACCACGGCAAGGATCTGAGTTATGGCGGCAATGGAAGTGGCCACAACCACGGGCACATTGAGCCCTTTATGCCCGCGGTGAAGCGAATGGAGCGAGTGTGACAGACTCTAAGGTTCTGGCGTCCCTGGCACACCACGTGGCCGAAAAAGTGACCGTGGCGCTGATTGAGATTTCCCTGGCGCGTAAGTCAACCGTCTCGGAGCGGGATTTCGCAGATGCGGTTGAGCGAGCCGAGTTGGCCTTGCTCCAGGTACGGCACCCGCTACAGCAACTAACCACAGAACTGGCCACGATCGCGGAACAGGAATGAGGATTGGGGCGTGGTGACTAGACCTCCTGTCTGGAAGCGAATCTAACAGGAGGCCTAATGGGGTATTTCGTATTGTGAAGGACAGGCGGCCTGGTTGGGTCTGGCAGCCCTAGTCCTCTTCTTTAATTTCCTCTTCGGCCTTGCGCCGACCGACCAGCTCAGGCTCAGCCGACACGGCGGCCTCCTCAAGCTCTGCCTCCTCAGCCGTCACCCGCGGTGCTTCAATACGAGCGACCACCGAATCAGGGTCGGACAAGATCGCAACTGCCGAAGGCACCCGCAGATCAGCCACGGTCAAGAAGTCGTGTAGCTCAGTTAGCGGAGATAGCTCAACCTCAATAGCGGAGGGCAGATCACCCGGCAGACACTGCACCTCCACGGTGTTCAGTCCGTGCACGAGAATCCCTCCCAGGCTTTCGACGGCCGGTGCCTCCCCTATCAGCACCAGAGGCACTTCGGCCGTGATCTTCTCGGTCATCACTACCTGATAGAAATCTACGTGCAGGACATGGTGGCGAAGGGCGTCGCGCTGAACCTCGCGAGCCAATGCCAACACAGGCTCCTTGTCTCCAATGCGGAGGGAAATCAACTGATTTTGGCCGGCCTTGGCCAATACCTTCTGCAGCCCCTTGGCCTCAAGTTGAATCGGGGTCGCCACAGTCCGGCTGCCATACACAATGGCGGGCACGTAGCCCTGACCCCGCAACGCATTCAACCCCCTGCCAGTCTGGGTACGGGGCTCTGCCTTTAGTTCGATCTGCTCCATAAGTAACAAATCACTCCTTTTCTCAAACGGTCCTGGCAAACAAAAGAGCGTCGCTCAGCGCCGAGACGCTCTTGCAGACACATACCTGGCCGATCTAGCATATCATTCTAGCTGACTTCTCAGATTTCGTCAAGTCACTGCGCGGTGCGGATTCAAAAGTCTAGGCGGATCTTGGTCTGCCACGCGGAGCCTGGCCTCCCTTCAAGGCCAGGTACATCTGCTCGGTATACTCCTTCACCATCCGCCTGGTGCTGAAAACCGGCGCAATACTTCGAATCGACTCCTTGACGAACTTCAGCCAGCCCGAGGGGGTACCTTGATCGTCGCGTTCGTAGAACAGAGGGATAATCTCCGTCTCGAGGCTTCGATACAGCGACTGACTGTCCTCACGGTCCTCAATAGCCGGGTCGCTCTGCTCTGCATCCCGCCCAACAAGCCAGCCATTAGCGCCATTGTAGCCTTCCACCCACCAACCATCCAGACCGCTGAGATTGGGAACGCCATTCAAGGCGGCCTTTTGGCCGCTGGTACCGCTTGCCTCGTTGGGACGGCGCGGCGTGTTGAGCCAGAGGTCTGCGCCTTGCACCAGATAGCGGGCAGCATTGATGTCATAGTTCTCAAGGAACACAATGCGCCCAGCCAGGCCCGGCTCTTGAGACCATTTGCTTACCTGACGTATGAAATCCTTGCCAGGCTCATCGGCGGGGTGGGCTTTCCCCGCAAACACAATCTGCATCGGGCGGTCCGGCTGGTTTAGAATAGATTTCAGGCGCTCAACATCCTGGAAGAGCAGAGTTGCCCGCTTGTAGGTCGCGAACCGCCGCGCGAAACCCACTGTGAGCGCGTGCGGATCGAACACAGCATTGGCGCTGTCCAGTTGCCATGGCTCAGCCCCCAGGCGGCGCAAGCGAGCAGAGGTCCGCTCCCGTACAAACTCCACCAGCCGTCCACGGAGCCTTTCACGCACTTGCCACAAGGCTTGGTCTGGTATGAACGCGATGGCTTCCCAGACAGCCGGATCATCCAGGTCCTCAATCCAGCCTTCCAGCAAATACTCGCTAAACAGAGCCGCAAGTTCAGGGGCCAGCCAGCTCTGGGTATGGATCCCGTTGGTGATGGCTCGAATGGGCACTCGGTCCACCGGGCGGTCCGGCCAAAGAAAGTGCCACATCTTGCGGGAGACTTCGCCATGCAATTTGCTGACCGCATTGTACCGGCCGGCCAATTTGAGCCCAAGCACACTCATACTGAAAGAAGGCCCCCACGGCTGATCCTGACGGGCAATATTCAAGAATTCCTCTCGGCTGAGAGCCATTTCCTCCCAATATCCGGCGAAGAACCGTTCCATCAGATCGAACGTGAAAACATCATGTCCCGCCGGGACCGGAGTGTGCGTGGTGAACAGCGAAGATGCACGCAAGCGCCGGGCAGCCTGCTCAAAGCTCATCCCAGACTGGGCCAACTCTCGCAGCCGCTCCAACAACAGAAAAGCCGGGTGCCCTTCGTTGCAGTGCCACACCGAGGGCTGAACACCCAGCGCCCGCAACACTCGTACGCCACCGATTCCCAGCACCATCTCTTGCGACAGGCGCATTTCCTGGTCGCCGCCGTAGAGCCGGGCTGACAAGTGTCGGTCAGGCAGTGCATTGGGATGGATATCTGTATCCATCAAGTAAATGGGAACACGGCCCACCTGGATCTTCCATACTTTCGCATATACGATCCGCCCCGGCAGTTGAACTGCGACCACGATTTCTCGCCCATCTCGGTCAAAGGCGGGCAAAGCAGGCACCTCGGCAAAATTCAGCTTTTCATAGATGGCCTGTTGGCGGCCATCAGCGGTGATTTGCTGCAGAAAATAACCCTGCGGATAAAGGAACCCAACTCCGATGAAGGGTAGCCCCAGGTCGCTGGCTTCTTTGCAATGATCACCTGCCAGAACGCCAAGGCCACCCGAGTAGATAGGAAGCGCCTCATGCAGGCCGAACTCTGCCGAGAAGTAGGCAATTTGGCCGTTGTTGAAGTCAGGGTAGTCGCGCCTGAACCACGTATCTGCGCCAACCATGTAGGTATCGAAGTCAGCCATCACACTGTGATATTGACGCAGAAAGCCAGGCTCCCTGGCCACCCGGTCAAGCGTGGTCTGGCGCACCTCACGCAGGAAGCGCACTGGGTTGTGGTAAACCTCTTCCCACAATAGAGCATCTATAGACCGAAACAAATCTGTTCCCTGCGGGTGCCAGGCCCACCACAGGTTATACGCCAGCTCAATTACACGGGTAATGGGCTGCGGAATAGGGGTGAAACCGGAGGCCATGGTGATTGTATCCAACGGCATTCTCTCCAATGTTGAATTGTGTGCGATGCTCGATTCCGTTAAACTGGTACTAGCCGATGAGAGTGCCGATGTCGGTATCACTGCCAGCAAGGGCAGACGCAACACGGCCAGGGATTTCGCCGGATATGATGTGAACCTGGAGCGGGGGTTGGGCCAGCACCAGATGGTACATGTCACGCACTTTGCTGAACATGCCACCGGTCACATCAGTACCGTGTGAACCGCCCAAGGCAGCTTCTACCTCCGGCCAGTTCGCCTGCCCGATCTCTTCGTAGCGCTCTGCATGCCGGTCGCGCAGAGGGTCGGCGTTGTACACACCGTCCACAATTCCAGCCAAAATGATACGCGTCGGCTGTAGCTCACGCGCAATGTTCTCGAACAACTGCTCAGTCGAGACGATGGTGAAACTCTGGAGAGCATCCACGGCCACGTCCCCGTAGACCAGCGGGACCAGGCCCGCCTCGAGCACCTGTTTCATAGGGTGAGTGTCAAAATACATCAGAGTCCCCTTACGGCAGCGCGCCGAAGCTGACGGCTGGAAGCTCACTGCTGGCACGCCTTCTGCCAGCAGCAAGTCAGTGACAAGCCGGTTCAGGCGCGCGGCGGCAGCCGCCGTCTCGAAATAGCCACGCCATGTCTCCCGGGAAGCCATTCCCGGCTTGCCAATAGGTCCGTTATGCGCCTCGTACTTGGCGGCCACCACGTGCCCAAAAGAGCCCGAACCGTGCCCCAGAACCAGGCGCAGCTCGGGCCGATCATCCAGAGCTTGCCGGACCTCTCGACCAAGGCGGCGGATCACATCTTCGCGGGCGGTAAAGGGACGGTTCTTGTCGGTAATCACCGAGCCACCCAGTTTGAGCAATATTAGTTCTGGCATAGTTATCTCCATTCGCAGCCTTTAGCAGCCGTTGGTCAGGAAAAGCGTATTCATGGCCACGCTCTACCCGCCAAGATTTACCGCTCCTAAGACGTAGCGATGATGCGCCCAGATCAGCTTGAGCTGCCACGGAATGGGTGCCCGGTCAAGCCAGGCGTAGCGCATGATCTGGTCGCGCAAACCTGGCTCTTGGTCCAGGTAATACACAATAGTACTCCATGTCCAGCTATCGCCGGTGAATTGGGCTTCGAGCTTGCGACTCCTGATGCCCAGCCTTCGCAGAAATTCGGCGGCGGGCATAACCGTATCCGGCCAAGGCGGCACATCCAACACCCCTTGGTCAACCAGGCGCACACCTGCCGCATGCAACACTCGCTTGATGCGTGCCATATGCACCCAGCGCTCATCCACCGTAGCGAAGAACTGGCGGTCGATCAGGTACTTGCGCGCCAGGTAGCCTACCTGAAGGCTGTTGGGCATGGCCACAAAGACCAGATTGCGGCTGACGCGGGCCAGTTCACGCAACAGGGCCTCCGCATCAGGCAGGTACCACAGGCCAGCCCACTCCCAAACCAAGTCAAAGGCATTGTCCTCGAAAGGAAGGCGGCCAAAGTCATCGTGCAGCACAAAACGAGCCGGCAGGGCCAACTCGCCCCAGATACGCTCGACCCCGCGCAGCCGGTCGGCGATACAATCTACCAGAGTCACCTGGCAACCCCGCTGCGCCAGGCGCACGCTATTGATGCCGGTGACGCCGGCCATGCCATATAACGGGGCTTCCAGCACTGTGCGGATGGTATACTCGTCCAACAGATGATCCAAGTAGTCATTCAGGACGAAACGCTCGTACACCACGCCCAGGCCTTCGTTGTAATCAGTCAGGTGTCGCTTCCAGGCAGGTTCAGGCATAACAGGGTCGCATTCTACCCTTTGCCGCTACGTCGTGCAAGTGGCAGTACTGGCGAAACGGGCGAGAAGATAGGCCACTGAGCCTTCACCCCAACGCCCTCAGTGTTGCTCCAGCGGCCGGGGTGGGTTGACAGCCGTGCCTCGCGGCACCAAGCGAGTCGCCCCCAGAATGGGACGCCCGCTCTTCTCGTAGAACGCCTCAAGAATGTCCTCTTCCAGGCCATACGGCTGGACCAACCGTCTGAAGTCATTACCGCGGTCGAAAATGATTTCGTCCGGCGCGCGCCACAAGTAAATGCTAGTTGAGGTATTCAGGAATGGCTGCAAGCGGGCTGCGAAATCAGTGTCAGTCTCCCACTCATAACCGAAGGCCTCAACCGGCCTGACCTTCCCTGATGAGAGAAAGGCCACCGGGGCGGCAATACCCCAATCCATGGCTACCACCGGCGCCCCCAGGCGATCATCCTCCATCAGCCAGCGCGCCAAGTCTTCCACCGCATCAGAGTGAGCCCCCAGGCCGCCGCTGATAGCTAGCGAACGGTGATATCTTACGTCGGTGATGGCATCACCGATCCATGTGGTGCCCACTGCCACCAAAACGAGAACCAAGGCCAGGTTCACCCGCTTCGACTGCAGGCGTGCGCCGCTGCGGCGAACAAACAGGTCAGCCGCCGCCGCGATGGCCAGGGCAGGCCAGGGCGACAGAATCGCAAAGTGGGTCACCCACAGCGCCGACACTGTGGCCCAACTGGTCAGGATCACCCCCCCAATGACAGTGAATGGAAACAGGACTCTTCGTCGCTCCGGCCGCGGAGAGCGAGGTAGCAACCAAAGGGTGGTCCCCATCGCCACCAGAAACAGTCCAGGGCCCAACCAGTTGGCGTGGGCTTGACCCAGATACCAGAAGTGGCTCCCGGCTAGCGCCGCCCCGAATTGCCTGAGTCGCTCCAGCAAGTTTGGCAAGACGGCGAGGTTGTCGATACCGTAATACGACGTCGTCAGGTTGTCCGAAACGCTACGGAGCGTGCCGCCTGTCTGCAGATTGTAGATAATCAGGGGCGAGATGCCCAGCAGAAAACCGAGCGTGGTCGAGCCAAGTAGACTCGTCGTCAAGCGGGAGCGAAGATATCGCCATCGGTCGATGTTCAGTAAGAGCACCGATAGTCCCAAGGCAATGCTCAGCCACAGGAAGAGAAACTTTGCATACAGGCCCAGCCCGAGCAAAAACCCACCCACCGCCGCATACCATGGAGCGCCAGTCCTCCACCAGCGTAACCACACCAGCCCTGAAGCCAATCCAATTGCGGCTGTGACTGAAGTCACGAATACACCTTGCCGGCTCCAGAATATGAAGGTCGGGCT
>Ga0233417_10000658_pt1 | contig 10474 bp, 10 predicted proteins | sample Sed_MG_FD_189023 | JGI IMG/M metagenome (GOLD analysis project Ga0233417, IMG submission 189023) | Sediment microbial communities from Lake Towuti, South Sulawesi, Indonesia - Sediment_Towuti_2014_0.5_MG | ecosystem: Environmental > Aquatic > Freshwater > Lake > Sediment | place: Indonesia... | reverse complement strand
CCGCTGCTCGTCTCGGTGCGGAGCGGGGCCGCGATCTCGATGCCCGGGATGATGGACACGGTCCTCAATCTCGGGCTCAACCGGGCTGCCGTGGAAGGGCTCGCGGCGGCCACCGGGAACGCGCGCTTCGCGCTCGACTCCTACCGCCGGCTGATCCAGATGTACGGGGAGGTCGTCGACGGCGTCGACGGGAGCCGCTTCGAGCAGGCGCTCGCCGACCTCAAGGCAGCTCGAGGAGTGGTACAGGACGTCGATCTCACGGCCGACGACCTGCGCGAGCTCGTGGACGCGTTCGAGGCGATCTACGAGGACGGCACCGCCCGTCCGTTCCCGCAGGATCCCCGCGAGCAGCTCCGCCGCGCGTACCGGGCCGTCTTCGAGTCGTGGGACGCGCCGCGGGCGCAGGTCTACCGGCGCACGTACGCCATCCCGGACGACCTCGGGACGGCCGTGAACGTCGTCCAGATGGTCTTCGGGAACCGCGGCGAGCGCTCCGGCACGGGCGTGTGCTTCACGCGCGATCCCGCAACCGGCGAGCGCAGCCTCTTCGGTGAGTTCCTCCTGAACGCGCAGGGGGAAGACGTCGTTGCCGGGATCAGGACGCCGGAGCCGATCGAGGGCATGCGCCAGGCCCTGCCCGAGGCCTTCGACGAGCTCGTCGACACGCTCGACCGGCTCGAGGCCCACTACCGCGACATGCAGGACATCGAGTTCACGGTCGAGGAGGAGAAGCTCTACCTCCTTCAGACCCGCACGGGGAAGCGCACGGCTGCGGCGGCGCTCCGCATCGCCGTCGAGATGGTCGGCGAGGAGCTCATCTCGCGGGAGGAGGCGGTGGCGCGCATCGACGCCGGCCAGCTCGACCAGCTCCTCCACCCGCGCATCGACCCGTCCGCGGAGTACGACGTCGCGGCGAGAGGCCTGAACGCGTCGCCCGGGGCAGCCGTCGGCGCGATCGTGCTCGACGCGGACGCGGCCGAGGAGCGCGGGAGCGCGGGCGAGGACGTGATCCTCGTCCGCTGGGAGACGACTCCGGACGACATCCACGGGCTGATCAAGGCGCGCGGCGTGCTGACCGCGCACGGCGGCATGACCTCGCACGCCGCCGTGGTCGCGCGCGGGATGGGGAAGCCGTGCGTCGCCGGGTGCGAGGCGCTCTCGATCGACGAGCGCGCGCGGACGGTCTCGATCGGCGGTCAGGTCCTGCCCGAAGGGGACGTGATCACGATCGACGGCGGAGAGGGCAATGTCATCCTCAGCCCGGTTCCGCTCGTGCCTCCGGAGATCGACGAGAACTTCGAGACGATCCTCGGCTGGGCCGACGACCACCGCCGTCTCGGCGTCCGGGCCAATGCCGACACCCCCGAGGACGCGGCCAGGGCGCGCGAGTTCGGGGCCGAGGGGATCGGGCTCTGCCGGACGGAGCACATGTTCATGGCGGAGGACCGGCTCCCGATCGTCCGCGAGATGATCCTGGCCCGGGACGAGGAAGAGCGCCGGGCCGCACTCGACAAGCTCCTCCCGGTGCAGCAGGGGGACTTCGAGGGGATCTTCGAGGCGATGCACGGGCTCCCGGTGACGATCCGCCTCCTCGATCCACCGCTCCACGAGTTTCTGCCGCCGCTCGAGGAGGCCACCTCGGAGGCGATGCGCGACCGGATCCGGCAGCTCCACGAGGCGAATCCGATGCTCGGCACGCGCGGCTGCCGGCTCGGGCTCCAGTACCCGGAGATCTACGAGATGCAGGTGCGGGCGATCGTCCGCGCGGCCCGCGCCGTCGCCGAGCGCACCGGCGACGCTCCGCTCGTCGAGATCATGCACCCGCTCGTCGGCTTCCGCGAGGAGCTCCACCGCCTGCGCGAGCTCACCGAGCGCGTGGCCGTCGAGGAGCCCTCGGTCGAGTACCGCTGCGGGACGATGATCGAGCTTCCGCGGGCGGCGCTGCGGGCTGACGAGATCGCCGAGGAGGCCGACTTCTTCTCCTTCGGCACGAACGACCTCACCCAGACCGCGCTCGGGTTCTCGCGCGACGACGCGGAGGGCAAGTTCCTGACGCACTACCTCGAGCACGGGATCCTCGAGCGGAACCCGTTCGAGGTGCTCGACGAGGACGGCGTCGGCGATCTCATGCGGATCGGCGTCGAGCGCGGGCGTGCGACGAAGCCGGAGCTCAAGGTCGGGATCTGCGGCGAGCACGGCGGCGAGCCGCGCTCGGTGGCGTTCTGCCACCGGCTCGGGCTCGACTACGTCTCGTGCTCGCCGTTCCGCGTCCCGCTCGCGCGGCTCGCGGCCGCGCAGGCCGCGCTCGCCGAGGCGGGCGTCACGGCGGTCGCCATCGGCGGCTGACCTTGCTGGAGCTCGATCACGTCTTGATCGCCACGCTGGACCTGGCGGCGACGTCGCGTGCCCTCGAGTCACGGTTCGGGCTTCGCTCGATCGAGGGGGGAAGCCATCCCGGGTGGGGCACGCAGAACCGCATCGTGTGCCTGGGGAACACCTACCTCGAGCTGATCTCGGTCACGGAGCCTAGGATGGCGCGTGCGAACGCGTTCGGTCGCTGGGTCGAGCGCAGAAGCTCGACTGCGGGCGCCTTGCTGGGATGGGCAGTCAGGACCGACCAGATCGGCGATGTCTCCGGGCGACTCGGTATCGGTGTCGAGTCGGGCTCGCGAGCTCGTCCCGACGGGTCGATGCTGCATTGGCGCCTCGCAGGGCTCGAGGAAGCCGCTTCAGAGCCTTCGCTCCCGTTCTTCATCCAGTGGGAAGTCGGGTCCGTGCACCCGGGACGGGCGTCAGCCGCACAGGGCCGGATGGACGAGCTCCAGCTGACGGGGAACGTCGACCGACTCTCGTCCTGGCTCGGCTCGAGTGCCCTGCCGGTCACGATCGTCGCCGGCGATCCCGCGGTGGCGAGCGTGCGGATCTCGACCACCGGCGGGCGCTCGATCCTGCTCGATGACGGGTGAAGTGACGGGTCGCGCTGAACGAGCGCATCTGAGTTCCTGCATCCTGTAGCTGACCGATCAGCCGAGAGAGGGGAGGACGATCGTGAAGAGAGCGATCGCAACAATCGTCGCGCTCACGGGGTTGGTCTGGATGACCGGGAGCGCGCTGGGCGACCCATGGGACTTCGTCGGGACGAACGCCGTCGCGAGCTTTCCGGTGAACGGCGGCGGATATCCGGTCCCGCCGGGAAGGACGAAACCCGATCCCGGCACGTGCCGGCTCGGCAGCTACGAGTCGAACCGCTCGGAGTCGTGGATCGCGGTGAAGCCGGGTACCGAGGACCTCGTCGGAAACTCGAAGTTCTTCTTCGAGACCTTCAGCACCTTCTACATGTTCCATCTCGGCTCGTATCGCATCCTCGACGGCGTTCCGGTCGACAACAACCAGGTGCAGGGCTACGACTGCATCTCCACCGGCACGCAGGAGATGCCGCCGAGCTGGACGAACAACACCGATCCGAACGTCGACTTCGACACGAAGGGTCGCGCGTACCAGACGACGCTCCCCTTCAACGCGTTCTGGGAAGGTGGCCTGCACCCGAACGGCGAGATCGACGTCTCGTACTCCGACGACATGGGCCAGCACTGGGTCCAGGGGAACGGCGGGAGGCCGCTGGAGCCGCCGAACAACCAGCTGAGCCTCGCCTTCGGCCACGTGGAGGACAAGCAGTGGATCGCCGTGAACCACATCCCCGGCAACCGCTTCCAGGACCACGTGTACGCCGCATGGGCCGTCTTCAACGGCTCCGCGATCAAGGTGCGGATGGCGGTCTCGCGGGATCGCGGCCAGACGTTCGCCAAGGCGGTGACGATCGCCTCGCCCTCGCAGGTCGGCTCCGGCGTCACGTACGTGTACCCGGCGATCGACGCGATCGGCGACGTGTACGTGGCGCTCGTGTCGTTCCCCCCGAGCGGAAAGCCGTCCCATATCTACGTCGCGCGCTCGACCGACGACGGGCGGAGCTTCGGGCCGTGGGTGTCGGCGGCCACGCCGGGCATACTCCCGGCGGCGGGCCTTCCGAACACGCGCTTCCGCGACGGGATCACCGAGAGCTTCGCGGCCAGCCCGACGCATCCCGGGCACGTGTACGTCGCCTACGAGGACTGGGACGGGATGCAGATGGACGTGAAGCTCACGCAGTCGACCGACGGAGGACGGACGTGGTCGGAGCCGGAGACGGTCAACGACAACGTCGACGCTCCCGGCTCGCCGACGGATCAGTTCCAGCCGACCGTCGCGGCGGGGCCGGACGGCGCCGTGGCGATCGCGTTCTACGATCGCCGCCGCGCGTGTCCGGACGACCCGAGCATCCTGCCCCCCGACGTCGGCCGGACGAACTTCTGCATCGACACCACGCTCCAGGCCTACAAGGACACCGGCTCGGGTGCGGACGCCGTCGGAGGAAACGTGCGGATGTCGGAGTTCACCTGGGACCCCGAGCAGCCGGGGCAGCACGTCGACGGCATCTCGCAGTACCCGTGCGCGGGACACCGGGATCCGTGCCCCGACGGCCGCGGCTTCATCGGGGACTACTTCGGCCTCGCGATCTCCGGGGAGAACGTCTACGGGCTCTTCGTGTCGACGCACTACCCGTCGACCGTCGCCGCGGACGAGGGTGGCCCCGTCTACTACCAGCAGCAGGTCCTCGCGACCGTGCCGCGCTCGACCTTCGGAGGCGGCTACTGAGACGACCCTCGCGTGGACCGGGCGCCCCCTGGCGCCCGGTCCACGCTAGGTGACGCTGGCCACGGCTAGCGCCACGCTGACGAGTCCGACCGCCGCGATCGAGAGCGTGGCGAGCGCCGGCTGCCGCCGGAAGCTCGTGAACCCGAGTGCGCAAAGCGCGCCTCCGATGAGCCCGCCGACATGCCCGCCGACCGAGATCCCGGGGAACAGGAACGTGATCACGAGGTTGAAGACCACGAGCCCCATCGCCTGGCCGCCGAAGACCCAGATCCGGCGCGCCTCGAGGACGAGGGCGGCGCCCATGATTCCGAAGATCGCCCCGGATGCGCCGACCGTGGGGACGTTCGGCGACCAGATGAGCGCGCCGGCGGATCCCGCGAGCCCCGAGACGAGGTAGACGAGGGCGTAGCGCCAGTGGCCGAAGTACTCCTCGAGGGGAGGGCCGATGAACCAGAGCACGAGCATGTTCATGCCGACGTGGTAGATGGCGCCGTGGAGGAACATCGCAGTGACGAGCCGGTACCACTCCCCTTCCGCGACGCCCACGACCTGGCCGGACGAGTCGATCGCGCTCGAGATCAGCACGCCGTGCTCGTAGATCCAGCCGCTGTTTGTGCGCGTCAGGTCCGCGCCCATCAGCAACTGGAGCACGAAGATCCCGACGTTGACGGCGATGAGCGCCTGCGTCACGATCGGGCCCCGGCGGGTGAGCGAGAGGCTCCTCGGCCGAGCGATGCGCCGCGGCGTCGTCGGTTTACCCGACGCGCTCGCGTGGTCGGGGCAGCGGATGCCGACGGGCCCGAACGTCATGCAGTCGGGACAGATGCCGCGCCCGCACTCCGTGCAGGAGACGTACGTCTCCCGCTCCGGGTGCCTGTAACACCGTAGAGGTTCGTCCACCGCGGCTAGCGTACAGCCGTGCGCGTCGACGTCGTGTTCACACCCGACGAGGCCGGAGAGGCCGCGACCGGAGTCGTGATCGACGTCATCCGAGCCACCTCGACGATCTGCCAGGCGCTCGACGCGGGCTTCGCTCGCGTCTACTGCGCGGCCGAGGTCGAGGAAGCGCGCGCCCTGCGAGACGAGCTGGGCGAAGGTGTCCTCGGCGGCGAGCGGAACAACGTCCTCATCCCCGGGTTCGACCTCGGCAACTCGCCTCGCGAGTACGTCGACCCGGCCGGGGAGACGCTGGTCCTTTCGACGACGAACGGTACGCGGGCGGTAATCGAGGCCGCGCGGCGCTGCGAGCGGGTGCTCGTCGCCTCGCTCCTCAACCTGTCGGCGGTCGTCGAGTCGGCACGCGCCCCCGCGGACGACGTGCTCGTCGTCTGTGCCGGCGTCCAGGGCGCGCTGGCCCTGGACGACGCGTTCGTCGCCGGCCGGATCGTGCAGCTCCTCGGCTGGGAGCGCACGGACTCGGCGGAGGCGGCGGCCCGGCTCGTCACGACCTGGAGCGGGGCGGAGGAAGCGTTTCGCGCGTCGAAGAGCGGCCGTAACCTGCTCGAGAACGCTCCCGAGCTCGAGGAGGACATCTCGTTCTGCGCGCGCGAGAGCGCGCTCGACGTCGTCCCTCGACTCGCGGCCATGCGGAACGGCGCAGCGGAGATCACGCTGTGATCGTCAACCGGGATCCGAAGGCGCGCGGGCCGTACACGGCGTTCGCGGACGTCGCCGGGGCCTACGAGCGCGGACGTCCGACCTACCCGGATGAGGCCGTCCGCTGGCTCGTCGGGGACGAGCCGTGCGACGTGGTCGACCTCGGCGCGGGAACCGGGAAGCTGACGCGCGTCCTCGTCGGGCTCGGCCACCGCGTGACTGCGGTGGAGCCGCTGCCCGAGATGCTCGAGCACATCGCGGAGACCGCGCCCGGCGCGTTCGGGACCCTCGGGAGCGCCGAGGTGATTCCCCTGCCGGACGAGCACGCAGACGCCGTCACGTGCGCACAGTCCTTCCACTGGTTCGACCACCCCGTTGCGCTGCCCGAGATCGCGCGCGTCCTGCGGCCGGGCGGCCGTCTCGCGCTCGTCTGGAACGTGCGGGACGATAGCGACCCCTGGGCGGCCCGACTGTCGGCCATCATCGGCAACGAGGCCGTGCGGGACTGGGAGGACTTCCCGGCGGTGCTCGAGACCGGCCTTTTCGGGCCGGTCGAGACTGCGGAGTTCTCCTTCGAGCAACAACTCGACCGGAACGGGCTCCTCGACCTGGTCCTCTCGCGGAGCTACCTGGCGAAGCTCACGCCAGCCGAGCGCGAGCCGGTCCTCGAGGCCGTCGGTCTGCTGTACGAGGACACGGCCGGTCCCGACGGCGTCCGCCTCGCGTACGTGACCGAGTGCTTCCGGACCCGGAAGAAAGGAGCGGGCTGATGCTCGAACGGCTTCCCCGCCGGCTGCTGCACCTGGAAGGACTCGTCGTGCTCGTCGCGGCCGTCGCCCTCTACTTCGACTCGGGCTACGGATGGCTCGCCCTCGTCGTGCTCTTCCTCGCGCCGGATCTCTCGATCCTCGGGTACCTGGGTGGCCCGCGGCTCGGCGCGCTCTCCTACGACGTCGTCCACACGTACGCGCTCCCGGTCGCGCTGGGCGCGATCGGCGTGCTCGCAGGAGCCGAGACGGCGATCCAGCTCGCGCTGATCTGGCTCGCGCACATCGGTGTGGACCGCGCCCTCGGCTACGGACTCAAGTACCCGACCGGCTTCAAGGACACGCACCTGCAGCGCGTCTGAGCGCTACGCAGAGACGAGCACGCGCATCTCGTCGACGCGCCCGTGTGCTTCCGTACGAGCAGGCTGGGGGCTCGTCTCGCCACTCGCGAGGTAGAGCGTGATCGCCTCCACGACGGCCTCGCGCAGCTCGTCGAGGTCGTCGCCCGATGCGAAACACCCGGGCAATCCGTCCACCTCGGCCCAGTACGAGCCGTCCTCCTCGTGGACGAAGACGCGGAACTCACGCTCGGGCATCGCGGTCAGTCTAGACCTGCCTGCCGTCGAATAGCCGCGGTCAACCCCTTGCCGTACGTTCTGCCGCCGTGGTGGGAAGGGTGATCGGCCGATGTCCCTGTTTCTCCATCTTCACGACGTGCTTGCCCCTCTCGTCATTCGCCATCCGTGCTGCTCGAGGAGCTGACGCGCCGTCCGCTGGTCGAGCAGCTTGGGAGACACGTCAACAGGATCGCGGCAGCTGTATCCGGCCGACAGACGTTCCTCGAGCCACGTGCAGTCGAGACAGGGCTTCGCCGGACGATCTTCCGGGTCCCGCTTGACAGGGGAACAGGTGTTCGTATAGAACATGTGTTCCCATGATCGCGTGCCTCCTCATCCCCGGGTTCGAGCTGAGGGCGGCGCTGCGAGCGCGCCCACGGCTCGAGCTCGAGCCCGCAGCGCTCGCCCCGGAGATTGGGGCCGAGCCGCTTCTCGGGCCTGTGACCGCCGCCGCGGAGGCGGCCGGGGTGAGGCCGGGGATGCGCCTGGGGGAGGCGCTCGCGACGTGCCCCGCGCTCGTCCTCGTGGAGCGCGACCCGGCCGCGGTCGAGCGGGAGTGGGAGGGGGTGCTCCGCCGCCTCGAGGACGCCGGCTTCGCCGTCGACCCGGTGGAGCACGGTGTCGTCGTCTTCGAGACGCGCGGCGTCGAGCGGCTCTACGGAGGCGTGCAGCCCGCGCTCGAGCGGGCGCTCGCCGCCGTGGGCGCCGGCTGGGACCCGCGCCTCGGGGCGGCCGGGCGCCGCTTCACCGCGCTCGCGGCCGCGAGCGTCGCGCGGCCGGGCCAGGTCCTCGTCGTCGCCCCGAAGGAGGAGGAGTCGTTCCTCGAGCCGCTTCCGCTCTCGCTGCTCCCGCTCTCCTCGGAGCGGTACGCGGAGCTCGAGGGGCTGGGGCTGCGCCGTCTCGGGGAGCTCGCCCGCCTGCCGAGCGGCGCGGTCGCCGAGCGGCTGGGGCCGGACGGGAGGAAGGCGTGGCGGCTGGCCCACGGCGGCCGCAGGGCGAGGGTCCGCGGGCGCAGGCCGGCGTCCGAGCTCGCCGAGGCGCTCGTCTTCCCCGAGGCGGTCGGCAACGAGCTGACCCTGCGCCGGGCGCTCGCTTCTCTCCTCGAACGCCTGCTCGCGCGTCCCGAGCGAGCCGGTCGGCCGTTCCGCAAGGTCGCGCTGGCTGCCCGGCTCGTCGACGGCGGCTCGTGGCGCCGCGCGCTGACGCTTCGCGAGGCAACTGCGGAGCCGGCCAGGTTGCGCGCGGCGCTCGGGCCAAAGCTGGCCGAGCTTCCTGCGCCGATCGTGGAGCTGCGCCTCGAGGCGGTCGAGCTCGCCGAGCACGCGGGCCAGCAGCTCGCGCTGGTCGAGCCGGCGGGTGAGGAGGCGACCGCCCGCCTGCGCGAAGGCCTCCGGCAGGTGCGGGCGAGCACGGGGACGGGGTCGGTGTGCGCCGTGGTGGAGGTGGCGCCGTGGTCGCGGGTTCCCGAGACGCGCGCGCTCGTAGTGCCGCGGGACGTCTGAACGCGCCGCGGCCGGCGCTCGTCGAGGCAGGGCCGGGCGGGGTGCCGAGGGTCGTGAACCGCGAGCAGGTGACGCTCGTGCGCGAGGAATGGCGCGTCGTCGACCGCTGGTGGACGGAGGAGCCGGTCGACCGCCGTTACTTCGAGGTCGTCCTCGAGAGCGGTCGCAACGTCTGCGTCTACCGGGATCGCGAGGCGGGATGCTGGTTCAGCCAGAACGCGTGAGCAGGCGTTCGGAGCAGTCAGTCGACGTCGAAGATGTCGTGTCGCTCGAAGAAGGCCCGGTCCGGCTCGATTCCCTGCGCACGGAGCTCTCGGAGCTGTCGGCGATATTCGACGAAGCCGCCGGGTGTGTGCAGGTTGAGCATCCTCGCCGGCTTGTCGCTCACGTTCCTGAAGAAGTGGACGGCGCCCGGCGGTGCGAGAACGTACGCGCCCTCGGTTGCGCGGAGGACGTCGTCGCCGACGTGGAACTCGAGCTCGCCGTCGAGGATGTAGAACGAGTCGCTCTGCCCTTTGTGGAAGTGGGGATCGACCCCGCTGCCCGGGTCGAACGTGATCTCGAGGAGCGAGAGCTCGGGACGATCCGCCTTGACCGTGCCCCTTCCGGCTTCAGCGACATCCGCGTCGGATGCAGGCCTGCCGCCGTCGTCGGGAGGCGAGAACGTGTCGCCGTCCGTGGCGTCGAACGCGATGCCGTCCCGCCGGGCGCGGGCAAGTCTCGCGTAGTAGTGCCCGGGAGCGTGGATGTTCAGGTGCCGGACGCCCTCGGGCCCGATCTCGAACCCGTGAACGAGCCCGGGCGGCGCGAGGACGAACGCGCCGGTGGTGAGCGTGCGGACCTCCGTCCCGAGGTGGAAGGCGAGCTCACCTTCGAGGACGTAGAAGGAGTCGGCGTGCTGTCGATGGACGTGAAGGCGCGCGCCGTGCTCGCCCGGAGCGTAGGAGGACTCGGCCAGGAAGAGCTCGTCCCGAGCTGCCTTGATCCTGCTCGACCGCGACGGCTCGTCCACGAGGATCTCGCCCTCGCCGGGGAGAAGCGCGATCGGCTCGTCCACTCAGATCGCCTGCTCGACCAGGCGCGCCCACTCGCCCGATTGCGAGGCAGGAACGAGCACCCACTCCCGCATCACACGTCCCATGCCGGGGTCGAACAGCTCTGCGCCCGGGATCGCGAGCGCCTGCTCGCGGGCTGCCTCGTCGGTGAGCTTGACCGTCAGCCCGCCGTCCTTCCAGGAGCCGGCGACGACCTTGCCGTTCTCGCGCTTGAGGCACGGCATCCCGAACATCTTCGACTCGTG
>Ga0233417_10000657_pt1 | contig 10475 bp, 8 predicted proteins | sample Sed_MG_FD_189023 | JGI IMG/M metagenome (GOLD analysis project Ga0233417, IMG submission 189023) | Sediment microbial communities from Lake Towuti, South Sulawesi, Indonesia - Sediment_Towuti_2014_0.5_MG | ecosystem: Environmental > Aquatic > Freshwater > Lake > Sediment | place: Indonesia... | reverse complement strand
ACGGCCGCGGGAAGACCACTTCTACTTCGGCTGAGGTGCTCGAGGAGCTGGCGGCCGAGCACCCGATTGCCGCTAAGGTGCTCGAGTACCGGCAGCTTGTCAAGCTGAAGGGCACATACGTGGATGCGTTGCCGGAGCTGATACGGCCCGAGACCGGCCGCCTGCACACGAGCTTCAATCCCGCTGGCGCGGCCACCGGGCGCCTGTCGTCGTCGAACCCGAACCTGCAGAACATCCCCATCCGCACCGAACTCGGCCGCGAGATCCGCGCTGCCTTCGTGCCGCGCGAGGCCTGGACGCTGCTGGTGGCCGACTACTCGCAGATCGAGCTGCGCCTGCTGGCGCACATGTCGCGCGATCCGCTGTTGGTCGATGCGTTCCGCAACGGCGAGGACATCCACACGCGCACCGCCGCCGAGGTGTTCGGGGTGCCGCCCTTGATGGTCACGCCGGAGCTGCGGCGCAATGCCAAGGCGGTGAACTTCGGCATTATTTACGGGCTCAGCGCGTTCGGGCTCTCGCAGCAACTCGGAATTCCGCAAAGCGAAGCCCAGAAGTACATCAAGGATTACTTCGAGCGCTACGCCGGCGTGAAGAAGTTCATCGATGAGACCATCGAGGAGGTGCGGCGCGCGGGCTGCACGCGAACTTTGTTCGGCCGGCGGCGGCCAATCCCGGACATCAACAGCCGCAATCCGAACGCCCGTGGCTTCGCCGAGCGCACGGCGGTCAACACCCCGCTTCAGGGAACGGCCGCCGACTTGATCAAGCTGGCGATGATCCACATCGAGCGGGAACTCTCGTCGCGGCGCCTGCGTGCGGCCATGCTCCTCCAGGTTCACGACGAACTGTTGTTCGAGTGCCCGCCGGAGGAACTCGACGAAACGGCGAGGATGGTGAAGCGCGAGATGGAGAGCGTCCACAAGCTGGACGTGCCGCTGGTGGTGGACGTGGGCGTGGGCCCCAACTGGCGCGACGCAAAATAGAGAAGATTTACCACAAAGACACAAAGACACCAAGGGATATCGATATGCCGAAAGGCAAGCTCGCCATTCTTCTTCTGGGCTCCGTCGCCCTGCTCATTGCGGAAGAGAAATCCAGACTGCTGTTCTCCTTCGAACACGGCGAGGACCTCTCGCAGTTACAGTTGGCTGGGGTTCGCGTCTTCCGGTCGCAAGGCGAAGCGGCAGACGGGCGCTACCAGTTGGTAGTGAATTTTCGGAAAGACGGCGAGCCGCGGCTTACGCTTCCGTCGGGAGCAAAACCGTGGGACTGGCGAGAGTTCGGCGCGGTGACGCTGCACGCCAGAAATCCACAAGAGGAGGCCCTCGCATTCACGATCGAGGTGAAGGACGCCGCCGGCGCGCAGACGAGGGGAAGGGCCACTATCCGGTCCAGGGCAGCCGTGGCCTTCGCCCTGCCCCTGAATGTGCCGGATCCTCTCGAGATGGGAATGCGCGGGGAACCGGCCATCCCCGGTTTCCGCCTGGCCGCCGCTGACCGCCGCAAGATCGACTTGTCCCGTGTCGCCTCCGTGTCGATCTTCCTCTCGAAACCGGAGAAGCCCCGCAGGCTGCTGCTTGACAATGTGCGCCTGATCCCCGGGGTGAGCTACGAGAGGATCGTGGACAGGCTCGGGCAGTTCGCGCTCGACAACTGGCCCGGGAAGATGCAGTCCGAAGATGAGTTGCCCAAGCGGCGGGCCGCCGAAGAAGCCGAACTTGCCAAGTCCCCGACGCTTCCCGACCGGGATCAATACGGCGGCTGGACCGCCGGCCCGAAACTCGAATCCACCGGCTTCTTCCGGGCCGCGAAGCATAACGGCAGGTGGTGGCTGGTGACGCCCGAAGGTCATCTTTTTCTCTCCTTCGGCGTGAACTCGCTCAACACCACCGAGGGCGACACGGTCACCGAAGGCCGTGAGTCCATGTTCCGGTGGCTGCCGCCGAAAGGAGATCCGCTGGCGTCCCACTTCCGTGTCAACCGCGAATGGGAGGCGCTCGGTCTGAAGATCAAGCACCATCTGGGCCTGGCGTTCAACTTCTACTCCGCTAACCTCCAGCGCAAATACGGCAAGGACTGGTTCGAACCATGGGCACAGACCACCCTGGCCCGGATGCGCGCATGGGGCTTCAATACCATCGGCAACTGGTCCGACCCGCGTCTGTATGAAGCAAAGAAGGCGCCGTACGTTGTCACCATTGATACCTGGCCCGCGGCTTCTCCGGATGCCAAGGCTCCTTATGCCGTTGTCGCCAGCGGAAACGACTACTGGCGAAAGATGACGGATCCGTTCGACCCCGCCTTCGCCGCCGCTCTGGACCGCGCCGTCCGGGCGGAGGCGTTACCCCGCCGCGACGATCCGTGGTGCCTCGGCTACTTCGTTGACAACGAGCTTTCCTGGGGCACGATGCGCGACGAGCGAAGCCGGTTCGGGCTTGCCCTCGGCGCGCTGGAACTTGGCGCCGGCTCGCCGGCCAAGCGGGCGTTTGTGGACCGGCTCAAATCGCAATACGGCGAGATCTCGATCCTCAATGACGCCTGGAGCACGAAACTCAACTCCTGGCAGGCTCTGCTCGACACGCCCTTCAAGCCGCCGGAGAAGATGAACGATGCGATGAAGGAGGATCTGCGCGGGCTCGTCAAGGAGTTCGCCCTGCGCTACTTCCGCACGGTGCGCGACACGCTGAAGAAGCACGACCCCAACCATCTCTACCTCGGCGCGCGGTTTGCCTGGTACACGACCGAGGCGGTCGATGCCTGCGGCGAAATCTGCGACCTCGTGACCTTCAACATCTACCGGCCCAGAGTGGTGCGTTCCGAATGGAAGGTGCTGGATTCGATCGACAAGCCCGTACTCATCGGCGAGTTCCACATGGGAGCGCTCGACCGCGGCATGTTCCACACCGGCCTGGTCGCGTCGGAAGATCAGGCGGACCGCTCGCGCATGTACCAGGAATACGTGCGCAGCGTGGTGGACCATCCGCTGATGGTCGGCTGTCACTACTTCAAGTACGCGGACGAGCCGCTCACCGGCCGGCCCGGGGACGGCGAGAACTACAGCATCGGCCTGGTGACCGTCACCGACACGCCGTATCCGGAGTTCATCGAGGCGGCCAAAGCCGTTCACGCGGAGGCGTACAAGCGCCGCGCCCGCTGAGAAGAAACCACCAAGACACCAAGGGCACCAAGATGCAGACCCGGCCTTGGTGTCTTGGCGCCTTGGTGATTTATCATAACTCCACCATGAAGAGACGTTTGTTTCTCCAACTGACGCCGGCGGCGGCGCTGGGCACGAAGCTGGAAGCGCTGGCCGAGGCGCCGATGCCGATGGCTACGCTCGGCAAGAGCGGCCTGCGGGTCTCCCGTTTCTGCCTCGGCGGCTACCACGCGGCGATGCACGGCGAGGAGAACGCACTACGGATCATCCGGCGGGCGTTGGACCTCGGCGTCAATTTCTTCGACAGCGCCCACCACTACAACGACGGCCTGAGCGACGCGGTGTACGGGAAGGCCTTCAGCGGCGGGCTGCGGCCGAAGGTGGTGCTGATGTCGAAGGCGCAGCTCCGCGATCGCGAGAGCGCAATGCGCCAGCTCGAGGAAACGTTGAAGCGGATGCGGACGGACCACCTTGACCTCTGGCAGTGTCACGAAGTGAGCACGCACGAGGAGGTAAACCGGATCGTCGCGCCCGGCGGTTCGCTCGAAGCGTTCGTCAAGGCCAAGGAACAGGGCAAGGCCCTGCACATTGGATTCACCGGCCACCACGACCCATCCGTTCATCGGCGTTTGCTCGACGCCTACGACGGATGGGAAACGGTGCAGCACCCCGTCAATCTGATCGACCCGCACTATCTCAGCTTCATCCGCGAGGTGCTGCCTCACGCACGCACGAAAAGGCTCGGCGTCATCGCGATGAAGACGAACGCAATGGGCAACATCCACAAGCAAGGGATCGCCACCATCCAGGAATGCCTTCGCTTCGCGTTGAGTCACGACGTGGACACGGTCGCTTCCGGCGTCGAGACCGTCGAGCAGCTCGAAGAGAACGTCCTCACCTTCAAGACGTTCCAGAAGATGTCCCGGGACGAAATTGCCGTCCTGCTGGCGCGGACGGCGAGAGGGCCCATCGGGCCGAAGGTCGAGGACTACAAGAAGAGCGCGTAGCGCCGCTGCCTACCTTGGGCGCAGCATCGCTCGCGCCGGCGCGGCGTCGGCGCCGGCAAGCCGGAGCGGCAGACAGACAAGATCGTACCGGCCGGGCCTGACCCTGGAGAGGTCCAGCCCTTCGATGATCCATACCCCGGCCGCGAGCAGGATGCGATGCGTCTCGGCGAGGTCTTTGTGGAGTCCTCCGATGGACAGGTAGTCGATCCCGACGGCGCGTACTCGGCGGGCGGCAAGATACTCCGCCGCCTCCTTGGAGAGGGAGACGAAGTCCTCGACGAGGGTGTCCGTTTGCCAGTAGCCGGCTGAGCCTCGGGTCCTGAACAGCAGTCGCTCTCCGCGCCGGATCCGATGCTGGAGCAACTCGCGCGGCTTGATGGATTCGGGATCGCGGATCTGGATGACTCGAGCTGGACCGTTCGTTGCTTCAAGCGGCATCGCGTCGATCGGGCAACCCGCCGCGAGGTAGTGCAGCGGCGCGTCCACGTGCGTGCCGGTGTGGGCGGACATCGCCAGCACGGTGAGATTGCAGGAGCCGCCCTGTTCCAGCGAGACCGCCCGCTCCACCACGACGGGGGGATCGCCCGGCCAGCGGACCATGCCGGCGCGGATGGGCACGGAAATATCGATCCAGCCGCGCTCCGATATGGGGCGCGTCATCGCGAAATGATCGGGCGCAACGACCGGACGTAGATGTTGCGGTACGCCACCGGGCCGTGGTCGCCCTGGAGCATCAGCGGGTTCAGCGGCGCCTCGGGGATGTTCATGTGCGCCCGCGTCGGTCCATCCACTTCCACGTCCTTCTGGACCGAGAGGCCGTTGTGCAACACGCGAATGAATCGGGCGTTCTCGGTTTTCTTGCCGGCGGCGTCGAAGCGCGGCGCACGGAACCAGATCTGGAACGACTGCCACTCGCCCGGCGCGCGGCTCGCGTTGCGCGACGGCGCCGATCCGCCGACGCCCTTGTTGTCGATCCAGCGGTGGTAGACGGCGCCGCAGTCGGAGGTCTTCATCGGTTCGGTGGAGCCCCAACTGTCAAACACCTGGATCTCGTAGAGTCCCTGCAAGTAGACGCCGGAATTCGAACCTTTGGAAACGAGAAACTCCAGGTAGAGCTCGACGTCTCCGAACTTCTCGTCCGTCACAAGGTTGACCGTGTTGCCCTTGAGACCGTTCAAAATGCGGTCGCCGGGCCGCGGAACGGGGAACAGCCTGGTCGGGCCAAGCAGTCGCTCCCAACGCACGCCGGCGGTTGTGATCCACTCATGCGGCCTGCCGTCCTGTCCGTGCCAGCCGGTGAGATCTTTGCCGTTCAACAGCGGCCGCCAGCCCTCCTCCAGGAGGAACGGGGGATCGCCGTGGGCCTCGCCATCGTTCAGCTCGATCCCGGACTGCCCGGCGAGCGGCGCCGCGATCAGAAAAGAGAGCACCAAAATGCCTGCGCGAAACATGGCAACATTGTAACCCGCGATGGTTCACCGCACCTGCGGCTCGGGGTTAGAATAGGGCTGGATTCATCCTGCGCGGCAGCGGAGGTTTATATGCCCGTCTACGTTTTTCTTTGCCAGGAATGCAAGAAGGAATTCGAGACCGTGCTCCGGATGTCCGAGCTCGAGAAGGGCGGAGTGAAGTGTCCGAAGTGCGGAAGCGAGAAGGTTGAGCAACAGGTTGCGGTCTTCGCGGCCGTCACCTCGAAGAAGAGCTGACCTCGATTCCAAGACTCAGCCTGTCCGGGGAAGTCCTGACGAAGGTCGAAGAAATCCGCGCCGACAACCGCAGCGGCGCGGCGGCGCAAGCTCAACGCGCGGCGCGCGCCATTCTGCTGCTGGCGGCAGGCTCCGGGGGCAGGGGCCTGCCGCGGTTCCGGCGGGAACTGGCCGCAACGTGCAAGCGACTTATCGCCGCGCAGCCGGCGATGGCGCCCCTTGTTCAGCTTGCCAATGACGTGCTCTGGGCCGGAGACGCGGCTCGCAGCACGGCCGAGGCGGTGGAGCGCGTGGGCCAGGCGTGCGAGGGCTTCCGGCAGCGGGCGGATCGCGCGGGCGCGGAGATCGCGCGTCATGCTGCGCGGCTCATCCCGGACGGCTCTACCGTCCTGACCCACTCGGCCAGCGACACGGTGCTGCGGGCCCTGGTGCTCGCGCGGGCGCGCAACAAGCGCTTCGGCGTCATCTGCACCGAGTCCAGGCCAGTGTCGGAGGGGCGGGCCATGGCGGCGAAACTCGCCGCCGCGCGAATCCCAGTCACGCTGATCATTGACGCAGCCGCAGCTATTCACCTGAAGCACGCGCGGATCGTGATGGTCGGCGCGGACGCCGTCTCGCTCGGCGGCCTGATCAACAAGGCCGGGACGGCGCTTCTCGCGGCGGCCGCCAGCCGGCTCCGCAAGCCGGTGTACGCCTTATGCGACTCGACGAAGCTCGTGCCGCCGGGCTATCGTCTTTCAGCCGAGGCGCCCAAGGATCCTCGCGAAATTCTCGGCGAGAGCCTTGCCGGGGTGAGCGTTTCGAATCTCTACTTCGACCTCACCCCGCTCGACTGGCTCACGGGAGTCGTCACCGAGGAGGGGATCTCGACCCCGGCGGAGATACGGCGACGCCTCCGGCGCCTGCGGTGTCACGAGTCGCTGCGACTGGCTCGGCGACGCGACTAAGATCGGCTCACTTGACGGCGACGGTCAGGTTCGCCTGGCTTTCCACGCCACCGATGATGATCACCACCGGAACGTTGCCCGGCGTCACGCCGGCAGGGATCTTGGCATTCACCTGGAGCACGCCGGCAACCAGGGTTGGCGCGCCGCCGGCGTATTGGACATCGAGAACGTCGATGCCGCCGATGCGCACACTGACGGGCAGGCGGACCCGCGGCAGCGGCAAGCCGACCAGCGTGCCGTTGGGAACGGCCGGATCCATCAAGCCGGCGCCGGTGGCGAAGATCTGCACCACGTTGCCAATCGACTCCGGATTGTCCGCCGAGTTGACCGAGAAGTTCTGGTTTAGAATCGCGCCCGGCCCCTGACCGGTCGCGTCCAGGGCAAAGATCCCCGGCTTCGCCGGCACGACCGGGATTGAGACGGAAGCGGAGCGCTTGCCGCGATATTCCACCTCCACCTGCGTGCTTTCCTTGCCGGCGATCTCGTAAGGGGCCACCGCGCTGACTTGTTTGTCCCAAACGTAAACCAGCGGCGCGGCGATGCCGTCGAACAGAACGCGCGTTTCGGCAAGCAGGCTGTCAACCTTGCCACCGGTGACGGTAAGCCCTGTAAGCATAGCCGGTCCCATTCGGCTTCCGAACAGGGTCAGGATCTCGCCGGGTGAAACGCCACCCGAGGCATAACTGGCGGCGTTGACCACGCCCGCGGCGGTGAAGCTGGGCGGCTGATCGGCCAGCAGCGACTCCAGCCGGATCTCATTGCTGACGAGACAGCGGATGTCATTGCCCGTGGTGACGATCGAGAAGTACGATTTGCGGCTGCCGTCCAGAGGCGAGTTCAGATCGAAGAAGCCCGGCTGCGGCTGCGCGCTCGACGAGATCGGGTGCGGCGTATCAACGATCTCCAAGGTGGTAAAAGTGCCGATCATCATCACCCTCCCAAATGCCCGGTCGATCGTGACACCCGGATTGGAGTGCACCGTGTAGGTGAGATGGGTGGGCGTTTCGAAAGCCGGATCCGCGACGAAGAACGGCACACCCTTGGAGAACGCTTCCTCCTTGGTGGCTATGACAACAGTGCCGTCGCGTTCGGCCAACGCAGGCTGGCTGATGCCGTTCGGATCTACCTCGTGCGTGAACACGCCGTTGGTGATGCGGAAGATGCGCGGCTGCCCGTCTGAAGTCCGGGCTTGACTGACACGGACCGTCACGTTGTAACCACCCCAAAGGGCGGCATGAAGTTCGCAAAGAGCGAACTCCCTGACCGAAATGCTGCTGACGATCTGCGTCACCACCTGCGAGATCTCTTCGAACGAAGTTTGGGCAGGCAGTGGGCAAGCGAGAACAATGCAGAGGGCAAGCGCGCATCCCGCCGTGCGCCTGACGAAGAGCTTCAAGAGTTGACTTCCCATGTATCCTCCTCCGGCCAACATTCCCGGCCGGTCACTTCACTGAACGACAAGGTTGGGGAAAACGGACGTTCAGGCTCGAAACCCCTCCGAGTATATACCGGGTCGCTCTCGTGTGCTCAAGTATTTCTGCCTTACGGATCCGGAGGGTTCGGGCCCGGCTCGGTGGCTTCGATCAGGCGAAGGGTTTCCCCTTGGACTCCAGCGCGGCCCGCAGCAGGCCGATTGCCTTCTGACCCATTCCGTGCAGACGGAGGATGTCGGCGCAGGCGGCCGGAGGCGGAGGGTGGCTGGGCCAAGGAGTATGCCAAGCGGGCGAATCCGGGGCCACCCGCCGCGGCCGAGCCGGCAGGGTGCGTGACGCATCGGCCCCGCGGGGGGTACATGCGTGTTGCATGGTCTAAGTTATTGATTCTATTGTCAAAGATCGGGGTGCGTGATGCATCCGGGGCCATTCTAGGTCAAGATGCGTCACGCCGAAAGGCGTACCGGCAGGGCAGGTCGGGGACCTGCCCCACTCATGGAGAGGGTAGCACGGAACTGGATCCGCACAGTGATGAACTCGTTTCTTTTGAGTGAGTTAGGATATGTCACCGGCCGAAGACAACTGAAACAACTGAAGCAACTGCGGCCCAGTGGACAAAGAAGGCGGCTGGATGTAAACTGATGGACATCTGGGCGTCAAAGTGGAGATTCCGGCTGGTATTGTAGCGTCCCCAGTGGAGACGGAAAGATTATGCACACAACCGATCAGTTTCCGGCACGGGTACTGCTCGCGCTCGTCCTGATGACGATCGCTGTCGCACCGGCGGCTGCCGGAGCGACGATCACGGTGGTGATGAGCGAACTAGACAATCCCCGCGGCCTGGCCTTCGGACCCGAAGGGGCGCTGTACGTGGTGGAAGCGGGTCGCGGCGGCAGTGGCCCGTGCGCCTTCCTGCGCGGCGAGACGCGGTGTTACGGCCCGACCGGCGCGCTGACCCGGCTCTGGCGCGGCACGCAGGAGCGGGTCGCGACCGGCCTTCCTTCCTACGCGAATGCTGGCGGAGAGGCAACCGGCCCGCACGACGTCTCGTTTCTGGGTCGCGGCGGCGCTTACATCAGCATCGGCTTCGGAGGCGATCCCGCTGCCCGCGCCGGCTTCGGCTCGGTCGGTGCGTTGTTTGGGACCCTCATTCACGTTGCGGCTGGCGGACCCTGGCGGGTGGTTGCCGATGTCTCGGCGTACGAGGCGGCTGAGAACCCGGGGGGTGGCGCAATCGACTCCAATCCCTACGGCGTTCTCGCGCGGCCGGGAGCTCGCATCGTCACGGACGCTGGGGCTAACACGCTCCTCAGGGTCGCGGCCAACGGCGACATCTCTGCGATCGCTGCCTTCCCGTCGCGCCCCGCACGCCCGACCGATTCCGTTCCCACCGCGGTTGCGATGGGTCCGGATGGCGCCTATTACGTGAGCGAGCTCTCGGGCGTCCCGTTCGCGGACGGGGCAGCAAGCATCTACCGCGTCGTCCCGGGCGCCCCTCCCGAAGTCTTCCTGTCAGGCTTCAAGACGATCATCGATCTAGAATTCGGGCCTGACGGGAGCCTGTACGTGCTCCAGTATGCCACCGGCCCCGTGTTCTTCCCAGGGCCGGGCGTGCTGATCCGCGTCGCGCCGGACGGGACCCGCACTGTGGTGGCCGGGGGCCTCACCTTTCCGACCTCCGTTGTCGTCGGCCCGGATGGAGGGATCTACGTGTCGAATCGCGGCATCTTTGTCGGGACTGGCGAGGTCTTGAGAATCGAGCCGTAGCGGCCGCTGAGCCGGGCGACGCGGCTTGAGGAGAGTTACCGGAGCCGTTTGACCTTGTAGCGCTTCGGACAGCTACAAAATCACTTACAGGGGCAAAAGTTCAGGATCGATGACCGGCATTCCTTCGGCTGCGGCAACTTTGCACACGACCTTGTCGGCGGCCACAAGATCTTCCACGGCGCCGCCGCGATGCTGGCGGTGACGTCCAGCACGATTTGCTCAACGGCTGCCGATCCCACCTCGGCGTGATAAAACTTCGCAACGGCACTTGAATCCAGGAAGCGGCCTGCCATTACCGGCTGTCGCGCTCCGCCCGGATATCGTCAGAGAGCTTGCCGGGGATCTTTGAGAGCACCTGTCTGATTTCTTCCAGGCTTGGCGCCGGCCCCGACGCGGCGACCTCCTTCTTGACCTTTTCCATGTATTCTTTGTCCAGCCAAGGCTCGGCAGGATCG
>Ga0233417_10000655_pt1 | contig 10482 bp, 6 predicted proteins | sample Sed_MG_FD_189023 | JGI IMG/M metagenome (GOLD analysis project Ga0233417, IMG submission 189023) | Sediment microbial communities from Lake Towuti, South Sulawesi, Indonesia - Sediment_Towuti_2014_0.5_MG | ecosystem: Environmental > Aquatic > Freshwater > Lake > Sediment | place: Indonesia... | reverse complement strand
GCGTTACTTGCTCGGCGGAGTGAATTGGACGTTCCGCCGCATCGTTGAGCAGGTCGCTGAGATTACCGGGCTGCGGCCCCCCATCTATTCGCTTTCTCCGCCAGTCGCCCGCATCAGCGGCCGTCTGGCCCGCAAGCTTCTGCCGCTGGTTGGAGCGCGGTTCGAGATGGACGACACCACCATCGAAATGTCGGCCTACTTCTGGTACTGCAACTCCGGCAAGGCCGCCGCTGAGCTGGGCTTCCGGACCAGAGATCCCCTCCAGACGCTGCAAGAGACGGTCGAGGACCTCCGGCGGCGCGGCCTCTGATGAGCAGCCCGAAGACGGCCGTCATCGTCAACCCCCATTCCGCGAACCGGCGCACCGGCAGGCGGTGGCCGGCCGCGGCCGGGCAACTCCGCGCCGCCATCGGAGGCTTCGACACGCTTTTCACCGAACGGCCGGGGCACGCCTCCGCCCTTGCGAAGCGGTTGGCCGAAGCAGGCTTCACTCGCATCATCGCCGCCGGAGGCGACGGCACCGTCAATGAAATCGTGAACGGTTTGCTCGACCGGAATGGCGAAGCTCTGAACCCCGACGTCGTTCTGGGCGTGTTGCCGCTGGGCACCGGCGGCGATTTCCGCCGCAGCCTCGGGCTGGCCAGCCTGTCGGCTGGGATCCAGGCAATAGCCACAGGTGACATCCGGCGGATCGACGCCGGCCGTGTCGCCTTTCGCACGCACGCCGGGAACGCTGACCAGCGCTACTTCGCCAACCTCGTCAGTTTCGGCATGGGCGGCGAGGTCGCGTTGCGCGCCAAGAACGCTTTCGGCATCTTCGGCGGCAAGGCGGCTTTCCTCTACGCTACCGTCTCGGTGTTCCTCAGCTACCGCGCCCGGCCGGTGCGGCTGCGCCTGGATTCGGACATCGAAGAGCGTTCCTTCCGGGTCCTGAATGTAGCCGTCGGCAATGGCCGCTTCCATGGCGGCGGAATGCACGTGTGTCCGCGCGCGGCCCTCCATGATGGCTTGCTGGAAGTCACGGTCATCGACGCCTTGGGGATGCTCACCTTGCTCAAGGACCTGCCGGTGCTGTATTCGGACAATATCTACCGGCACCCGAAAACGCATCACTTCCGCGCTCAGCGGGTAACGGCCGAATCGGACGAGCGCACCAGTATCGAGGTGGACGGCGAGCCGCTGGGCACGCTGCCCGTGGAGATCTCGGTGCTCCCTGGCCGCCTCCGCCTGTTCAGCAAGACATAGCCGGCCAGGACCGGTTCATTGGTGGGCCGAATATTGCGGCTGCGGCGGGTTGAGCTGCACTTCGATGGTCTTTTCCTCTTCCATGACCTCGAAGGTCTGCCCGAAAGTCTGGTACCCCTTGGCGATCACCTGGACGAGGATCTTTCCTTGCGGGATCGATGGAACCTTGGCGATGCCCATCTGGTTGGTGCGAAGCTGCCAGTTGCGGACGACTTGCTTTCCGAACTTCTTGATCGACCGCCCCTCGACGAATTTCACCACGACCGCGGCGCGCTCGACCGGTTTGCCGTCCAGGTTCTTGACCTCCACCTGGAGCCTTGTCACCGGTTCGTCATCGGCGGTCAGCGGCGCAAGCCAGGCCAAAGTTGTCAGGAGGCAAAATGCTCCTCTCAGCACCATGTCTTCATTATGACAAGAGACAGACCCGGCTTCTTGCTGCCGGTTAGCCGAGCTGCTCGGGCGGCTTGGCGAGCATTGGCCGCAGCGCCAGGTTTACCACCACCATCGCCACCGAGAAGGCAGGAAGCAGCAGCAGAGCGGTCTTCAGCCCGGCTGGGTCGGTCCCGGCCACCTGGCCGATGATCGGCGAGCTTACAACAAGGCCGATCCAGCCACTGGTGATCACGATTCCCATCGCCGTCGCCGTCATTTTGGGGAAGGCGTTGCCGACCATGGCCAGCGTCGTCGGGAATACCGGCGCCATCGCCAGGCCCGCGCAGAACACGGCAATCCCCACGGATTTCGGATCGGAGGTCTGCAACATGACGTAAGTGGTCGCCGCCATCAACACCGAGGCCGCCAGCGTGACCGTCTGCGCCGGTATCTTGATCAGGATCGGCGCCACGGCCACGCGGCCCAGCAGCAATCCAAGCGCGAATCCGAACGACAGCGTGTTCATCGCGGCTTTCTCGTCGATATTTTGCGCGATCAGGTGCTTCGGCAACCAGTTCCAAACTCCGACCTCGCAGGCGACATACAGGAAGAGGAACAGCGCCAGCAGATAGAGCACCGGCCTGCCTAAAACCTGGCCCGCTTCGGCTGCCTTGAATCCGCGCTCGCCGCTCGGCGGCGGAATCGGCGCGGCCATTTGTGCCACCAGCGTCACCACCGTTAGCACCCCCATCAGGTAGCACAGCCGGATGGCATCGCCCCCCAGCATGTTGGCATAGATCGTTGGCGTCAGGAAGCCGCCCAGTCCGAAGAACAGGTTCAGGAAGTTCAGCACGGTCGCGCGCTTTCCCGGGTTGATGTCGCTTACCAGGGCGTTGGCGCCCGTGACGATAATGCCTCCGCCGAGCCCCAGCGTCAGCATCAGCGCGGCGATCATCGCGTAGCCGGTGGAACTCGGCAACCAGAACAGCGCGACCGCTACCAGCGACAGGCCCAGCACCAGGCCGGTTTTCTTGCCCTTGTTGTCGATCAGCGGGCCGACGGAAATTGAGGCGATTGTCAGCCCCAGACCTTGCGCAAGCGCAATCCAGCCATTCTGCTCCGGCGACAGCGAGAACTTGGCCGACAGCGTCGGCAGCAGCGTGCCCAGCGTGGCCGCAATCATGCCATAGACGAGAATCGCGAGTACCGCCGCAACAATCAGCATTCGTGCCTCCAGGGCCGCGCCGGTCTATTGGTTCAGACTAGTCTGGTGTCCCGCGCGGACTGCAATCTTATCAAATCCGGTTGCTTGAACTGTCGCGCAATTACGCAGCCGCTATTCCGGAGTGTCCTCGAGCGCCACCAGTTGGATTCCGCGAAAACGTGCAAAATCGCGATCCAACGAGAGCAGGCGGGAAACGCCCTGCTCGCGACATACGGCGACAATTTGGGCATCGAATGCTAGGTTCCCTCGAGCGTCGGCAGAGCGTACCGTCTCGCGGTATAGCGCAGGATAGCGGGCGCCGGGGGCCAGGACCCGCAACGTCGGACTTTCCAGCAGCCCGTCCAAGGCCGACAAAGCCTCATCGAGGGTCGAGGGAGGATGCAGGACTCTTGGATGGGTTACTACACGCACGAACTCACCCAGGCAGAAAACTGGAATCGCCCAGGGAGTATTTCCCTCAGCAAGGTGGCGCAGCCATTCCAATGCAAGCCGGTGATGGGGCAAAGCCCTGCGGTGAGCATAAACGAGAACGTTGGTATCTACGGCAATCACAGCCGGCCATCCATACGGTCGAGCAGAGAACTCCTATCCGTCAGGTCGACGCCCGGTTGAAGCCCGCCTCGGACCGTGGCCCAACGGAGCCGGTATGGCCTGCCGGCTCGAGTCTCGCGTGCCAGCGCTTCGCGCAGAGCGAGTTCGATCATGGATGACACAGTTCGGCCCTGCTCCGCTGCGCGCTGCTTGACGGTACGCATCAAATCATCGTCCAGGTTGAGGGTCGTCCGCATATCCGCATATTAATATAGCAGATATCTGCCCAGGCTCCCCGTGTGTGCTACACCGCGGACGACCGTGACTGTACCTACAACGAACAACATCGACCTCAAAGACTATAAAGACTGCTTGCCCCCGATCAAACCGAGCCGTTGCAGATCGCCTTCGGTCCAGCGCGCCTGGACCTCAATCATGCTTGACAGAGCCTTCATCCCGAATGTGTCCCCTGAGCGGCTGAAAGCGACGGTCACGCGCCGGCCGTCCGGGTGGACGTACCTGTGGTGGCTACCTTTTTGCCTGCGAAACGAGAATCCGTCCTGTAGCAATGCCCGTGTAAGTTCCCGCGCCGTCAGATTGCGAAGCCGGGCATATGGAATCGTCATCCCGTCACACGGTGACAGCTACACGAGTCTCGGCGCTGACCTCCACATCCCCCGCCGGTCCCTCCGGGATCGGAATTCCATCCTCACAAAGTTCATCAACAACCATCTCCACTAGCTCGCGTATCCGCTCCATGGCGTCTTGCTCAGTATGTCCCCAGGTGGCGGCTCCGAAATGTTCCAATGCAGGGCAGCGTGCGAACCAGCGCTCTCCGTCCGGCTCCACAACAACTTTGAAGCTGTAGGTTTTCACCGTGACACCTTGTCCTCATGGTAGCTCATGCGTTTGTTCTGCCACTTCTTACCGCCCCGCCGGGGGCTTCGGAACCTCGTCGTAGCGCAGCGAGCCGCCCTTCAGCCGCAGCAGGCCGCCGCCGCTGCCGTGGCGCTCCAGGCGCAGGTCGCGCGGAACTTGCGCGTCCATCTTGTCGAACAAGGCCTTCAGGCGCGCCACCACCTCGGGATTCGCCGCCGCGACGTCATGCTGCTCACCCCGGTCCGCCTCCAGGTCAAACAGCATCATCTCTTTCGGAGCATCGCCGGTCTGCACGCCTGGATACTGGTTCGGGCGCGGCTGCTCATGCTGCGCAAGCAGCGTCACCCCGTCCGGACCGCGCTGGTCGACCCATCGTTTCGCCGCCTCATCGTCCAAGTAGGCGAACCCCGGCGCCGGCCGCCGCACGTGCAGCTTCCACTTTCCCGACCTTATGGTTTGAAGCTGCGCCGCCGACATCGAGTACAGCGCCTCGTGCGGCGTTTTGGCGCCACCGGTTGTCATCAGCGGCCAGATGTCGCGGCCGTCGATGACCCTGCCGGCCGGCGGCGCCGCGCCGGCGAGCCGGCAAAAGGTCGGCAGGACATCGATTACCCCCGCCATCTCGCGGCAAACACGGCCGGCCGGGATACGGCCCGGCCAGCGGGCAATCATCGGCACACGGATGCCGCCTTCCCACGAGCTCGCCTTCATCCCCCGCAAACCCGCCGTCGAACCGCCGAACCACGGGCCGTTGTCCGAGGCGAAGATGACCAGGGTGTTGTCGTCCAGCTTCAGCGTCTTCAGTGCGTCCAGCAGCCGCCCGACGTTGTAGTCCAGCTCGCGAATGACGTCCGAGTAGAGGTCCCCGGGCGTCTCCGGCGTGTAATAGTCTTCGGAGGCCGCCAGCGGCTTGTGCGGCATGGCGTGCGGCAGGTAGACGAAGAAGGGCCGCTCGCGGTTCTGCTCCATAAACCGGATGGCTCGGTCCGTGTAGCCGCCCGTCAGGCGCGTTTGAACGACAGGATACTCCTCCACCTTCTCGTTGTGAACAATCTGCACGGGCCGCATGTCGTTCGAGTACAGAATTCCGTAGTACTCATCGAAGCCTTGCGTGCGCGGCAGGAACTTCTCCGTGTGGCCCAGGTGCCACTTGCCGATGCAGATCGAGGCGTATCCGGCCGGCTTCAGCGCTTCGGCGATCGTCACCTCCGACGCCGGCAAGCCGATGTCGTTGATGCCGCCGTCCGGCGCCGGGTTGAACACCATGCCGCTGCGGAACGGATAGCGGCCGGTCAGCAGCGCCGCCCGCGACGGCGCGCAATACGGCATGGGCACGTAGAAATCGGTGAAGCGAACGCCTTCGCCCGCCATGCGGTCCAGCCGCGGCGTGCGGTGCGCCGCCGCGCCATAGCAGGACAGGTCGCCGTAGCCGAGATCGTCGGCGTAAATAAGAATGAAGTTCGGCTTGCGGCCCGCCTGGCCGCGGAGCAGGGCGGGAGCAACCGCCGCCGATGAGAGAAAGTTGCGCCGGGTCAACATGCCAATCCCTAAAAGTAGAGCTTCAGGCCCAACTGCATCACGCGCGCCGGGGCCGTCCCGCTGATCTGGCCGGCGACCGGATTGCCGATGGCGGCGTTCGGCGTCTGGAAATTGGCCCGGTTGAATGCGTTGAACATCTCCCAGCGGAACTGGAGCCGGCGCTGTTCCGAAATCGGGAACTCGCGTTGGATGCCCAGGTCCACGTTGAAACTTCCCGGCCCGATCAGGATGCCGCGGCCCGCGTTGCCGAAATTGAATTGTGCCGGCGTCGCAAAGGCGCCCAGGTCGAACCAACGGTCGATGGTTCGCTCACCCTCAGGCAGGTTGCCGTCGCGGATGCGGTTGGGGCGGTCGCCGCCTCCGCCGGCCGAATTCGACACCGCCGCCGCCAGTCCCGGGGTAAAGCGCTCGCCGCTCGACATGCTCCAGATCCCGGTCAGGTTCCAGTTGCCGGCAATCCACGCTCCAGGACCTGCCGTCAGATAACGGCGTCCCTTGCCGAACGGCAGTTCCCAGTTGTGGTTGACGACGGCGACGTGCCGCCGGTCCTCGGGCATGTTTCCCCACTCGCAACGGTAGCAGCGGAAGTCCTGCGGCGGTCCGTTGCCGCCGCCGTTGATCTGGCCCGCGTTGGCCATGTACTTCGACCACGTGTACGCCAGCGAGGCGGTGAAGCCGGCCGAATAACGCTTCTCCAACCGGGTTTGCAGCGAATGGTATTTCGCCGCCCCATAATTGGTTCGATAGTTGAGGTTCACCAGTCCCGGGTTCACCGCGAAGTACGGCCGGCGCGGGCCCTGCGCTCCGGCGCCCGGCACGGACTGGTTCAGGTTGACAACCGCGATCAAGCCGAGCGTCCGGGTGCCCACATAGCTCACATCCAGCAGCATGTCGCGCACAATCTCGCGCTGGACGCCGAAGCTCCACTGCATGACGCGCGTGGATTGCAGCGCGAAGTCCCAGGCGTTCGGGCTGCCCGATGAGAGCGCGGCGGAATCGGCGCGATCGGGCGGTTGCGGCGTTGGAAGCCCATCGGAGAGGCGGATGGGCGGCCGCCCGTTCTGATCGGTGGCCACCACCTGCGCGAAGAAGAACGGCAGGTTCTTGTAAAGCTGCCCGCCCCCTTGTCCGGCCTCGACGTAAGAGACGCCAAAGCCGCTGCGCAGAACGGTCTTCCGGTCGCCGGTCAGCAAATAGGTCAGTCCCAGGCGCGGCGAGACGTTGTTGGTGTCGAGTTGCCGGAGCCGGCGATTGACGCCGCCGCCGGAAGCGATAACCAGCTTCGCGGTATCGAGGTTCAGGTTCGACCAGCGGTTGTAAACCTCGTGCGGCGGCGCCTGGAGCTCATAACGCAGGCCGTAGTTCAGCGTAAGACGGTTGGTCATCCGCCACGTGTCATCGATAAACGCGCCGAAATTGAAAAAGCGCATCCCGAATGTGCCTTCCAGGATGTTGCGGGTGATCGAGTCCGGCACACCCAGCGCGAAATCGGCGAGCGCCGTCTGCGCTCCGGCGGTCCCGATCTGCCGTGTGAACTGGCCGTTGAAAGTGTACTGCCCCCGCGTCGGAAAGGCTGAGAATCCGTTGAAGCGGTGGCGCACGTAGACGCCGCCGGCCTTGATGGTGTGGTTGCCCCGCGTCCAGGTGAAGACGTCCTCGTACTGGAAAGACGTCGTCTGGCTGTTCTCCGGGAAGGTGGAGTTGTCGCCGATCACCTGGTAGCCGGTGACGGTCACCGCCGGCAGCCCGCCCGCCTTATCGTTCACGTTGATCCCCGGTATGCCGATGGCCGTGGCCGTCGTGAACTCGTTGTTGAGCGGGAGAATGTACTGGCTCCAACGGACGACGCCGAGCCGCGCCTCGTTGATCATCGCCGGACTGAAGACCTTCACGTAGTTGAATGTGCCGGACTGGTTCCGCAACGGAGTCGTCGTCCCGGTGCGCACGCCGTCGGCCGAAAGGAATTCGCCGATCGGCACGCCCGGATTGGGCGCCACCGCAACGAGGCCGGGCGTGATGAGATTCGTATCGTCGAAGCTGTACTTGAAGAAGAGCCGGTCGGCGTGGCCGGCATTGTGGTCAACCCGTGCATCGAACTGATCGGTGCGCTGTTTGATGTTGGGGTTGATCACGTAGTTGCGCGTCGCGGCGTTCGAACCCGGCGCCGGCAGCAGGTCCGCCAGCCGCACGGCCGGCGCGTCAAGACGGTTGCGCGGAATCATGTTGCCCGGGAAAGGCGCGCGCACTTGCGTGTTGTTCGGCCCGGGAACCAGCGTGTACGGATCGTAGATCGCCGGACCCAGGCCGCTGAAGTCGCCCGTTCGGATCATGTCGCGCTGGGCGAGAGTGGGAATGGTCGAAACGGTGTTGAACGGCTGGCGCAGCCGGATACCCTGGTAGTCGCCGAAGAAGAAGGTCTTGTCGCGGCGAATCGGCCCGCCGAAAGTACCACCGAACTCGTTGCGCTGGAACGACGGCTTGGCCACGCCCAGCCGGTTATTGAAGAACGTGTTGGCGTCGAGCGAGGCATTGCGCAGAAATTCATAAGCACTACCGCGGAAACGATTGGTTCCCGACCGGGTCTGCACGATCGTGATCGCGCCCGCGGCGATGCCGTACTCGGCCGAATAATTGCTGGTCAGAACGCGCATCTCCTGGATGGAATCGACCGTTGGCACCATGATGAGCGTGCTGAGCCACAGGTTGCGATTCACCATACCGTCGATGAAGTAGGAGTTGTTCTGCGCGCTGGAACCGTTGACCGATATGTTGACGTCGCCGCGCATCGCGTAGGGGGAGGAAGTCAGGTTGCTGCTCGACCCGGCGTACGCCCCCGGGCCCAGCAGCACCAGCGAGGTGAACGTGCGGCTTTTCAGCGGCATCTCGATCATCTGCTCGTTGGAAACCAGCGACGACACCATCGCCGTCTGCGACTGCAACAGCGGCTGCGCCGCCGTCACTTCGACCGTCTGCTGCACATCCCCCACGGTGAGCTGCAAATCCACGGTGACGGCGTCGGCCGCCGTAAGCTGAATTCCCGTGCGAACGAGTTTCTGAAAGCCGGGCTGCTCCACCCTCAGGCGGTAGGAGCCGGGCGGCATCGCATAGGCCACGTACTGTCCCAGCGAATTGCTGACCGCCTCGCGGGCGAAGCCTGTTCCCTCGTTTTCCAGGATGACCTTGACGTTCGGAACCACCGCGCCGGCCTGGTCGGAAACCACGCCGGCGATCGTGCCGTTCACGCCCTGCGCCGCTAGCAGCGCGGGAAACAACAACACGCACAAACCGTCGAGGAACGCGCGATAAACGCTGCTACGATTTGAATACATGGCAATGTCCATTATGCTCCTGCTGGCGCTGCTCCAGGCGGCCCCCGATCAGCGTCTCACGCAACACCGCGTCACGTCGCAGAACAGCCCGGCTCCCGAGCCTGGCGCGGAAAAACAAACCATCCCTTCGCTGGTGGAAGGGCTGCGCGGACCAAACGACTGGTGGAAGAAGCGGCGGCCCCAAATCCTTGCCCACTGGATGAAGATCCTCGGCAAGCTCGAGCCGGAGGGCAGGGACAAGCAGTGGTTCGGCGACATCCGCAAGGTTCGGATTGTGGACAAGCAGGACAAGGGAGAGTACACGCGCATCCGCCTCGATCTGCCTATCGAGCAGGACTTCTATCAGCCGCACCTGCTGCTCGTGCCGAAAACGGCCGAGACAAAGAAACAACGGCTCCCGGCAGTAGTCTGCTGGACCTCCTCGACACCCGATTATCAGATGCCGGAGCAGTGGTGGGGCGAGTGGCTGGCAGCGCGCGGATACGTCGTCCTCACAAGCTGGTCGTTCATTCGCAACTACCGCGATGGAACCGCAGCCCGAACCGGCGCGGCCGAGAAGCTCTACGAACGCTTCGGCCGCTGGCTACCGATGGCGAAGATGGTACATGACGCCCGCCGCGAAGCCGCGTACTTGCGGTCGCTCCCTTACGTGGACGGCAAGCGTCTTGGCTTCATCGGCTTTTCCCTGGGCGCCAAGGCGGCCGTCTACGTGGCTGCCTTCGCCCCCGACTATCAGGCTGTCGTGGCGCTGGATCCACACATTGCCGTGAACGGGGGGACGAACTGGTATGCGCCGTGGTACCTGGACTGGCTGCGGCCGTGGCCGCAAATCCCAACCCCTGAACATACGGTCCTCAGTTTGCTAAACACCGACCCGAAACGGCCGGGCTTCGAGCATGACCACCACGAGCTGATGGCGCTGGCCGCGCCGAAGGCGTTCCTTCTCATCGGTGGAAGCCAGGCGGAAGACACCGGCGGCGACTCAGACGACTTGCAGAGCTGGGGGTATTTCAACAGGGCCAAAGAAGTCTATGCGCTGCTCGGAATGCCGGAGCGGATTGCTTTCGCTTCGACCGGCGACGGCCACCAGGCGAACGGCCCGAACATCGATCCGGCCTGGCAGGGCTGGTTCGAGCGCCGGCTGGGCGGCCGGTGAGCCGGGCTGCAATGGCGCGGATCTTCATCAGTTACCGGCGGACCGACACCAGCGGATACGCCGGCTTGTTGCACGAGCATTTGCAGGATCATTACCCCGGCGAGGTTTTCCTGGACCGGAACACGCTGGAGGACGGAGCGCGCTGGGACCAGCTAATTGCACAGGAGCTGGAATCTTGTTCCGCCCTGCTGGTGGTGATCGGGCCT
>Ga0233417_10000654_pt1 | contig 10485 bp, 11 predicted proteins | sample Sed_MG_FD_189023 | JGI IMG/M metagenome (GOLD analysis project Ga0233417, IMG submission 189023) | Sediment microbial communities from Lake Towuti, South Sulawesi, Indonesia - Sediment_Towuti_2014_0.5_MG | ecosystem: Environmental > Aquatic > Freshwater > Lake > Sediment | place: Indonesia... | reverse complement strand
CGGGCGCGTGGGAACGGATGGGCGAGCTGCTGCTCGAGGCCGGCAAGCCTGGGGAGGCGATCCCGCACCTGGAATGGGCGATGGCCAAATCGCCGACGCCGGCGAACCGCGTGGCGCTGGCGACTGCGCACCTGCGCGCGGGGCACGCCGACAAGGCGCAGCCGCTGATCGAGCAGGCCCTCGCGGCCGAGCCGCAGAACGCCGAGCTGCGGATGATGTACGGCCGGGTACTGCGCGACCAGCGGAAGTTTGGTCCGGCGGCGGCCGAGTTCGCCAGGGTAGCGAGCCTGAAGCCCGACTTCGTCGACGCCTGGAACGAGCTTGCGGGCATGCTCATCCTGCTCGAACAGCACCCGCAGGCGCTGGCGGCGCTCGATCGCTTGAAGGCGCTCGGGCAGGAGACGCCGGCGCACCACTACTTTCGCGCCATCACGTTCGATAAGATGGGCCAGCCTGAGCTGGCGCTCGCCAGCTACGAGAAGTTCCTGTCGCTGAGTCAAGGCCTGCATCCGGACGAGGAATTCAAGGCCCGGCAGCGGGCGCGCATCCTCAAGAAGGAGCTGAGCCGGAGATGAGGGGCGCCTTTCCGGTTTTCGTTCTCACGAGCCTGCTGCTGGCCGCGCCGGAAACGCCCGCGCAACTGGACGTCGTGCGCGCCGAGCCGAACCTCGAGAAACGTTCGCGGAAGGCGCTGGCCGTGGCGGAGAGCAGGCTGGAAGCGGCCCGTAACGCCTACAAGGCCGGCGACTGGGAGTCGGCGCTGGCGGCGCTCAAGGAAGTGGGTGAAGCGGTAAGACTGTCGTTGGACTCCCTGAAGCAGACCGGCAAGCGGCCGCGCAGGCATTTCAAGCACGTCAAGCACGGTGAGCTCAAGACCCGGGCGCTGGTCAGGAAGCTCGATGACTTTATGCAGCGGATGAGCGTCGAAGAGCGGGAGCAGGCGCGCCCCGTCCGTGACGCGGTTCAGAAGGTGCATGATGAGTTTCTGGGAGGGGTGATGGGTACGGAGGAGTGGAAGAGCCCATGAACGTGCTGCCGGCGCTTGCCTTGTTGCTGGCCGCCGCGCCGCAGGTGGCCGAGCGGGATTTTCTGCGCGCGGACGAGGTCGACCAGATCCGGCTGGCGCAGGAGCCGAACATGCGGCTGGCGCTGTACGCGCAGTTCGCGCAGCAGCGGCTGGATCTCGTCAAGGACCTGCTGTCTCAGGAGAAGCTCGGCCGGAGCGTGATGATCCACGACGCGCTTGAGGATTACACGCTGATCATCGACGCCATCGACACGGTCGCTGACGACGCGCTGAAGCACAAGAAGCCGATCGACGCCGGGATCGCGGCCGTAGCCGAGGCGGAAAAGAAGATGCTCGAACTCCTGCGGGGCATCGAGCAGAGCGCGCCGAAGGACATCGCCCGTTACCAGTTTGTTTTGCAGCAGGCGATCGAGGCCACCGGAGACAGCCTCGAACTTTCCTTGCAGGACCTGGAGACGCGGGCAGCCGACGTCGAGGCGCGCGAAGAGAGGGAAGAAAAGGAGATGGAAGGCATGATGCAACCGAAGGACCTCGAAGAGAAGCGCGCGGCGGAGAAGAAAGCGGCCGAGGAGCAGAAGAAGAAGAAGGCGCCGACGCTTCGCCGGCCGGGCGAAGTGCCAAAGGAGAAGAAGCGGGTATGACGCTCTCCTACCAGGCGCCGGGGCTGGTTCTCGGCCGCGCCGGCGGCGGCACGGCGGAGCAGGTGAAGGACCTGCAACGCGATCTGAGGCGGCTGGGCTACCTGGCCACGGGAATCGACGGGGATTTCGGCCGGCTGACGGAGCGGGCGGTGAAGGCGCTCCAGTACGACCTGCTGCACAACCGCGGCGAGGGACCCGACGGCAACGCGCCGGTGAGAGTGCGCGACTACAACCGGTCGCGGGTGGCCGGGATCAGCGGCGTGGTGGACCAGAACCTGGCGGCCTGCATCGCGGACATGCTGGCGGATGAACGGTTCCTCACGGTTCCTTCCTGCGCGAACCCGCGAGAGGAAAACGACCGCGTGTCGGAACTGGCCGCTCAAGAAGCGAGGCCGGCGGGCGCGCCGGCGCCGTTCCTGGCGGCGATTCTGAAGCGAGAGAGCGGGCTGCGACACTATCGCGAGCCGGAGCCGGATAATGACGACAGCTTCGTACTGGTTGGGCTCGACCGCAACGCCGCCGAGCCGGAGGCGGTCACGTCGCGCGGCTTCGGCGTGGGGCAGTACACGCTGTTCCATCATCCGCCGGCGAAGGCCGAGTTCGACGAGTATGTCGCCGATGCCGCAAAGAACCTGCAACACGCGGCGCTGGAGTTGCGCGACAAGTTCGACCGGTTCGTGAACGGGAACACGCCGGGAACGCGCGCCGACGACCGGCAGGCGGAGTTCGGCCGCGGCCCGCTGCGGGTGTGCAAATACGCGCCCTCCGATCCGCGGTTCTTGACTGACTGCCGGCGGTGCCTGCAAGAAGCGGGAACGACGGAGATCCGAGCGGGCGTCACCCGCTTTTATGAAGGCGCCAGGCCGGTTTACGAGCCGACGCAGTACCACCCCGAGAGGCACTACGAGGGCGTGCCGGTGCGGGCCAGGATCGGCTGCGACTGGCCTTACGCCGTGCGCCGTTACAACGGCGGCGGCCTGAACTCGTATCATTATCAGACGAAGGTGCTGCTCAGCGTTCTCTAGCGGGGCGCCCGAAAACCGGGGACAGCCCGCATGTTTCCCGTGAAACGTGCGACCTGTCTCCTGGGAGGAGTGATGGTTCCGAGCTGGGACGAATACTACCTTGGCATCTGCAAAGTGGTGGCCGCGCGGAGCAAGGATCCGAACACGCAGATCGGCTGCGTCATCGCGGGGCCCGCGCACGAGATCCGCACGACGGGATACAACTCGTTTCCGCGCGGTATCCGCGACGACGTCCCGGAACGGCTGGAACGGCCCGGGAAGTACCTCTGGATCGAGCACGCCGAGCGCAACGCGATCCTGAACGCAGCCCGCACCGGCACCGCGCTCGAAGGCTGCACGATCTACGTCGAGATCATGCCATGCATGGATTGCGGGCGGGCGATCGTTCAGGCCGGCATAAAGGAAGTAGTGATTTCAGCGGCGCGGATGGCGCAGTATTCGAGCGACTACTACAACGAGCACTTCGGAATGGTGGAGGTGCTGTTCCAGGAAGCGGGCGTCAAGGTGCGGAGGGTGTAGAACAACCGCCGGCGGCGCAAGTCGTCAGGCAATCCCCTCGGGCCGCGACAGGCGCTTCGGTCCGAACACAACGATCACGAGCAAGGCCATTGCCCAATTCAAAGCCAGGTCCACCAAAACCGGCGGCGCGGTTGACGACAGGAACAGGCCGGTGATGGCGATGGAGGAGTGAAACAGCAGGGCGGGCAACAGACTCCCCTGCGTGTTGTTGTAGACCCACGTGAACAGGACCGAGGTGGCCATCAGGCCCAACAGGGTCCAGCCGAAGAATGTCCCCTGCATGGGATGCCCCTTGGTCAGCCACAGCGGCAGGTGCCACACGGCCCAGATGACCCCCAGGAGCACGCTGGCGCGGAAGGCACCTTCCTGGGCCTGCATCCGCGGCAGAGCATAGCCTCGCCAGCCGATCTCTTCGCCCATCGAACTTCCAATCAGCGTTTGCTGTAGAAAGACGAAGGGCAACAGCAGAAACGGACTGACGTTCGACAATTCCGGCGGTAGCGGGTAGAGACTGGCGAAGGGCGGCTGCGAAAAGTCCGGGGCCGCGCCTCCCATCCAGACCGCGATGCCCGTTTTCGCCAGCGAGAAGACGACGGGCCACAACAACGCGAACAAGTACCACTGGATGCCGACCCGCCAGATCAGCAGGCGCCCGAACAACTGCTTGAGACCAAGCCTGCCTTCATACCGAGTGACCGTGATGACCGCCGCAACGAAGGGCCCGGACACGCCGGCGAGAGTGCTCAGAGCGGACGGGAGCGGGAAGGAGATGCGGCCTTGGGAAGCGAGCGCGGCAGGTACCCAAAAGGCCCATGAGATCGCTACGGTCAGATTGAAGAAGAAGATCAGCGAGCGCTGTTTCGGTGGAATGAAAATCGGTGCAGGCATGGTCCGCGTGGCCGCAAGGATACCACGTGCGGGAGGTGTGAACGACTCAAGGGTGTGGCCCTGCTTCGATCAAGAGGTCAGGGCCGGAGGCGCCGGCCGGCGGGCCGAGATGGCGCCGCAGAGTCAAGCCCAGCTCGGCGGGCCAGGCGAACTCCTCCCAGCGCCGGACAATCTGGCCCGAGGGAGAGATAAGTAGCAGGGCTGGGCTGCGATGGATGCCCAACGATCGTCGGGCGCTCTTGGCGGCCTCCGCAGTGAGAAGAGCGATGGCGCCGAGGTCCCAGTCGTAGCGGAGGTTCTCGAGATCCTCTCCGGAATCCTCGACGGCGAGGGCGGCTTCCAGATTGTGCTCACCGTATTGCGCGAGCGCGGCCTGGAGGAACACGACCTGGCTTCGGGAAAGCGCGTCGGCGCGCCCGGCGAACAACAACAGCAGCCACATCCCTTCGCGCCGGCTCAGCGAGACCGGATCGCCGCCGAACGCGGCGAGCGTCAGTTCCGGAGCGAGCATGCCGGCCAGAGGCGGGGTCGCGGATTCGACGGCGCCAATGTCGGAGCCTCCGCCGTGTGGAAGGCGGACCCCGAAGGCGTCGCGCTCCGGCATCTCATCCAGGCGCAGGGCGGAATCGATCAAAGGCGAGCCGGCGCGCGGGCGCAGAAGCGCATCGAGCGCGGGGTCGGCGAGGCGCTCGCTCGCGCCGGGATCGGCGGCGCTGCGGTATCGCTCGATCCCTTCGTACTCGCGGCCGCCGTAAGACCACCTCGGACGGCCGCGCCCGCCGTACCAGTAGACGTTGTTCTCGAAGCGGAAGCTGCGGCTCGAATGGATCATGCTCGGAACAGCCGAGTAGATGACATTGCTGTGGAAGAGGTTGGCCCTGCCGCCGGTGAAGTCGGCTTGGTCCATCTGGACGGCGGGCGCGTCGATGGGCGGGTTCCAGTAGAAGGTGTTGTTGTGGACGAGCACGCCGTCGAGCGAGCCGCCTTCCCAGGTGGAGATGTAGAAGTCCCCCTGGCGCATGGCGAGCTTGGGACTGCGGCCGTTGTTCACGCAAACGTTGTAGCGGACGACGCTGTTGGTGGTCACTTCGCCGCCGGCGCCGAAGACCGAGGCGCAGTAGCCCTGGGCGTCGTGCCCGTAGTTGTGCTGGACGATGTTGTCGTCGTTGCCCCAGTCGATGTCGTACACGCCGCCGTCCACGCCGGGCGAGTCGATGAAGAAGCCCTCGGTGAGCTGGACGGTGCAGGCGCGGCAGCGCCAGGTCCAGATGCCGTTCGGCGTGCCGATCTTCTCCACCGGCTGGAGGCCGGTGAGCCAGGCCGCGCTCTTCTCGATGAGCCCGTTCTCCACCTGAAACAGCACGATGCCGTCGCCGTAGACGTGGTGGATAATCGAGTTGCGGACGGTGACGTTGCGGATGCGGTTGTCGCGTGAGCCGCCGCGAACGATGATGCCGGCCCATTGCGTCGTGCCGTAAGCGGTGACGCCGTCGATGAGGATGTCCTCCATGCGGAGTTCCTCCGGGGCGAGGACGGCGATGAGGCCCGAGGACTTGGTCTTCGCCATGCCGCCGACGTCGTGCACGACGACGTTCCGGATCTGGAAGTGACGGAGATCGCCCTTCACGCCGCTGATATAGATGCCGTAAGGGTTGCCGCCGGCCAGCTCGATGTTCTCGATGAGCCAGTGGCTCTGATCGAAGAGCTTGAGGGCGGCCTCGGCGTCTCCTGCTTCGATCACCGGCAGCGGGCCGGTGTCGTACGCGCCGATGCGGATGGGTTGCTGCTCGTCTCCGGAGCCTTTAGGCCAGAGCGAGCCGGGGCACCGCGTGCCGCGGCGGAGAAGGATCGAGTCGCCGGCCGAGAAGGTCCTGCTCGAGATCTTGTCGAGCGACTTCCAGGCCTCTTCCGGCGCGGCGCCTTCGGCGTCGTCTGAGCCGTAGGCGCAATCGACGTAGTAGGTCCCGGCAGCGGCCATCGAGGCGGACAGGAGAACGAGCACGGGAAGCATCGGATGGTGCGTCATACCGCTGTCATCATAGCTACAGCACTCTCAGCCGCTCCACCGCCGCCAGCGTGCGATCGAGCACCTCGCGAGGTTCAGGGACGTCCACGCGCACGACTTCGATCGGGCCGGGGCCGGTGGGACGCCAGCGGTCGAACATGCGCGGCGAGGCGAAACCGGCAAAGACGCTGACCAGCGGCGTGCCGCAGGCCGCCGCGGCGTGCTGGCCGGCGGAGTCATAGCCGACATAGAGGCGGCTGGCGGCGATGATCGCCGCGAAATCCGCGAACGGCCCCTCCCAGGCGCGCACGCGATCAGGCCCCAGCCCGGTGGCCGCGATGGCCCGGTCCACTCTCGCGGCTTCTTCTCCGCCCGCGCCCCTGTCAACCAGCACCAGCGCATGGTGCCGCGCCAGCGTCTGGAGCAGCTCGGTTTCAAAAGGGTCGGGAATCCGCTTGGCAGGGTTCTCACCCACCCCGAAGCTCACGGCGATCAGCGGCCGCCCGCCAAGATCCGCCGGGCCCGACGTCGCCACGTACGCTCGCGCGTCGGAGACTCCGAACGTTTCCGCCAGCCATCGCCGCGTCAGCATCGTCAGCGACTCCTTCGACTCGCCGCCGTAAGCCCGGCTCTCGAAGAAGAAGCAGTTCTCCTCCGGGCCGAGCGGCAGCAGACCGAGCTGAGTCAGGCGGGAGTCCGGATCGATCATGATCGTGCCGGGACGCCGAGCCTCGTCGCGCAGCGCCGGCCAAAGCGCCAGCCGCTCGCGCAAGATTCCAGAGCGGCTGTACGGGATCGGCAGGCGGCCAACGCGGCCGTCGGCCACAAACAGGCCCTGGCTTTTGCCTCCGCCCGCGAGCACAATCTCGGCTTCGGGAAACCGGCGTTTCGCCGCGTCCAGAACGAGGCTGGTGACTGCGATGTCGGCGCCGAGAGTGACCCGCGATAGCACAAGCACACGGCGCGCCTGTTCGCTGCCACCCGCAAACACGCGGGGGCGCCGGAGACGCCCATAGCGCGCCAGCAAGGAATCCGCCTCCAGTTCGGGCAGGACGGACGAGATCACGCGACAGAACATCTCCGCATAGCAGTCGCAGAGCCGCGGCTCGAACGGGTCTGCCAGACCCTCGGCGAGGATCTGGAAGAGGGCCCGCGTCCCTTGCTGGGCAAGTTCAAGGTCTTCGCTCCCCGCGGCACGTACCAACTCTCCGAGCCGCTGCGGCGGACACGGACGCCCGTCCAGGCAGCAGGCGAGGATCTCGAGGGCAGCTTGAGTGCAGTTCAAGGCGAGCAATCGAATCCCGTGCGGTCTATCCGATTCTACTGCCCGGTCGACAGACTCGCAAAACCGGCCCGGGCTGGCGCCCGTTCTACCTCAGGTGAGCGAGGTCCGCTCACACAGCGGGCAGGCATCCAAGGCAAGCCTGAGCTTGCGGAGGAACCGCATCCGCCTCTCTCGCCTTCTTTTTTGCAGGCTCAGGTGGATGGCCAAAGCCGCCCCGATGGCAAAGGAGATCAGAGCTGTGAAGGTATCCATCAGTCCGTGCCTCAGAACGCATATCGGCGGTTCCCGCGCGCGACTACAGGGGGCCGCCGGAGGCCACTGGCCCCTGTTGATTTAGTCAGCCGCTGCCGGAGGAATTCTCCCCAATCGTAGACAAGAAAAAAGAATAGGCTCGCCAGCCCCGGGCAGTGGGACCGGCGAGCCGTGGTACCGGCATAGAAACCGGCAGGAGGAGTGAAACCAAAGAAAATTGCGTTATGAAAGAACTCGATTGCAGAAAGTCCTTCAAAATCTGCAACCTAACCGAAGTTAGCACCTTCCTAGGGAAATGTGAATCTTATCTTTAGGGCAGCGAAAATAGGACTATAGTACCAGTACCACCCACAGCAAGGGGGATACACCGGTCCTGTCACACCAGGGTCCAAAGGCTACCCGGAGCGCCTCCAAGCGGAGGTATTATAATGGGTTTGACCCGCCGCCTCCGGAAAGCGCCGTGAAGTCATGAGATTGCCCGACATCCTGGCCTACTCCAGGGCTGATCGGATTACGGCCCTGACGACAGCCGGGTTCCTGATCGCCACCGTCGCTTTCGCCCACTATCTGTTCCAGCCTTCGGTGTCCCTGGGCTTCCTGTATCTGTTCCCGATCATCATCGCCTCGCTCCACGTGAGCCGGAAAGGCATCTTCCTGCTGGGCGTGCTCTGCACCCTGCTGCGCGAAGTCTTCGGGCCGCTCCAGTGGGATTGGGGCGTGGTTCCCCGGTCGGTCATCGGGCTGCTGGCGTACTCGGGAACCGGCTTGTTCGTTGTCGAACTGGCGCGGCGCAGGCGGCTGGCCCTGCGGCACGTCGCCGAACTGGAGGAAGAGAGCAAGCGCCGGGAGGAAGCCGAAGCTCAACTGAAGGTGCTCATCGAGACGAGTCCGGCGGCCATCCTCACCGTGGACGGGGAGGGAAGGATCCGGCTGGTCAACCAGGCGGCGCAGCAGCTTTTCGGCTGCGACCGCGCGGCGCTGGTCGGCGAGAAAGTGGCTGACTACCTGCCGGCGCTGGCCACGGTCCCGCAGGCGGGGGATTTGGACCATGTCCTGCGCACGACCATGGAATGCCGCGGAAGACGCCGGAACGGAGAGGTCTTCCTGGCGCAGGTATGGCTGTCCACTTTCAGCACCACCTCCGGCCCCCGCTTGGCGGCGATCGTGCTCGATGCCTCCGAGGATTTGCGCGATCGCGAGGAGAGCGCGCTTCAGCGGCTGATGGTCAGTTCCCGTGTACTGGTGCGGGCGGTCTCGCACGAGATCCGCAACCTGTGCGCCGCAATCGGAGTGGTCCACGCCAATCTCAGGCAGGTGTCGGGGATCGCGCGTAATGAGGACTACCTGGCGCTTGGGAGCCTTGTAGAAGGTTTGGGCAAACTTGTGTCGGCGGAACTGCGCCCTTCCTCGGAGAGCGGTCTGGCCGAAGTGGACCTGCGCGATGTGCTGGATGAGTTACGCATCATCATTGAGCCTGCCTACCGGGAAGAGGAGGCAACCGTCCGCTGGGAGATTCCGGAGCGCTTGCCGAGAGTTCTGGCTGACCGCCACGGGTTGCTCCAGGTCTTCATGAACCTGGCAAACAACAGCCAGCGGGCCTTGCGGGAGTCCCCGCAAAAGGATCTGACCGTATCGGCGAGTTGCGAAAAGGCCAGGGTGGTGGTGCGGTTCAACGACACGGGAAGAGGCGTGGAGAAGCCGGATCAGCTTTTTCATGCGTTCCACCAGGCTTCCGATGGAGCGGGTCTGGGGCTGTACCTGTCGCGGGCGCTGGTGCGTGCCTTTGCCGGGGAACTCCGGTATGAGCCGCAGGCGTACGGCTGCTGCTTCGCGGTGGAACTGATCCCGGCGACACCGGCGGAGGCTGCCGCGCCATGACGCCGCAACCGGCCGCCAAAGTCCGCATCCTGCTGATCGATGATCATGCGTTGTTCCGCGAGGGCCTCGCGCGCCTGCTGGCGGCCGAGCCGGATTTCGAACTGCTCGTTCCTTGCGCAAACGTCGATGAGGCGTTTCGCGTGCTCGATACGGCGCAGGCCGACTTCGTTCTGCTCGATTACGACCTCGGCCCGGAGCGCGGCTCGCGTTTCCTGGTGCAGGCGCGCGAACACGGCTTCGACGGGAAGATCCTCATCGTTACGGCGGGCGTGAGCGACAGCGAAGCGGCGGAACTGCTGCGCCAGGGCGTCTCGGGCATTCTCATGAAGCACAGCCCGCCGGAGCTTCTGGCCAAGGCGATCCGTAAGGTGATGGAAGGGGAGGTCTGGCTCGACCAGCGGCATCTTAAAGCGGTATTGAGCGAACAGCACCTGGCCGAGGAATCCGACCGCACCCGCCGGTTGTCCGAGCGTGAGCGCGACGTGCTCCGCGGCGTGCTTCGAGGACTGGCCAACAAGGAGATCGCGGCGCGGCTTGAGGTATCGGAGAGTTCGGTCAAGGCCACCTTGCAGCAGCTCTTTCTCAAGACCGGCGTGCGCACGCGCAGCCAGCTCGTGCGCGTGGCGCTCGAGCAGTACAGAGACTACCTGTAAGAGGCAAGCGCCATCACCCCTGCGGCGCCTGGATTGGCATCGAGCGGACCCGCCTGCCCGTCGCGTCGAACACCGCGTTGGCGATCGCCGGCGCGACGGCGATGATGGGAGTCTCGCCCGCCCCCGCCGGCTCCAGGTCCTTGCGGTTCAGGAGAATGATCTCGGTTCTTGGAACGTCCCGGAACCGCGGCACGCGGTAGGCTGCGAATCGGCCGTTGGTCAACCGCCCGCCTGCGAACTGGATCTCCTCTCGCAGGGCCGGGCCGAGGCCCATCATGATGCAGCCCTCCACTTGAGCGCGCAAGCAGGCCG
>Ga0233417_10000653_pt1 | contig 10485 bp, 12 predicted proteins | sample Sed_MG_FD_189023 | JGI IMG/M metagenome (GOLD analysis project Ga0233417, IMG submission 189023) | Sediment microbial communities from Lake Towuti, South Sulawesi, Indonesia - Sediment_Towuti_2014_0.5_MG | ecosystem: Environmental > Aquatic > Freshwater > Lake > Sediment | place: Indonesia... | reverse complement strand
CACAAGCCGCCTTCGAGGGTCGCACAAAGATCAACGACCACGACATCGCGCTTGCCGCCGAACTGGCTCTCCCCCATCGCATCAAGCGGACTCCCTTCCAGCAGGCGGAGATGACGACCGAGCAGTTGCAGGAGCGCATCGAACAACTGGCAGGTCAATCCGTGCCGAGCGAAGCGGAAGACGAATCCGAATCCCAGCCGGGCAAACCCGAGGAAAAAAAAACTTAAAACTCGAAGATGAGCATGAGGAAGGTCCGCAGGAGGGCAAGCCCGAACCGATGCCGCAGGATGTGTTCGCCAACACATCCGCGAACTGGTGGGAAGGCGGACAGAAGGTCAAGCCGGGCGAGAAGTTCCAGCCCCGTAAGTTAAACACGCCGCTCGATAAACTCGCGCGCAAACACGCGGGGCGACGTTCGCTGACCAAGACCGAGCGCAAACACGGACGCTACATCAAGGCGCGTCCCGCCGGTGAAAAGAAGGACGACATTGCCTTCGACGCCACATTCCGCGCCGCAGCTCCTTTCCAAAAGAAACGCGAGGAGAAACGGAAACGACTTGCGTTCGCCATCGAGTCATCGGACTTGCAGCGCAAGATACGCGTGAAGCGAGTGGCAAATCTCGTTCTTTTTTTGGTGGACGCTTCGTGGTCAATGGCAGTTGCCGAGCGCATGAACGCGACCAAGGGCGCGATCCTGTCCCTTTTGACGGACGCCTATCAACGCCGCGACCGAGTCGGGTTGATCGTCTTCCAAAAGGACCGCGCGACGCTTGTTTTATCCCCAACCAACTCGATACAACTTGCACAACGCGCGCTGATGGATATCCCCGTCGGCGGCAAGACTCCGCTTTCGGCGGGCTTGTTCCTCGCCGCAGATGTTCTGCGGCAGGAAAAAGTCCATCACCCTGATGTGGAGCCGCTTCTGATCGTGTTAACCGATGGCGCGGGAAATGTTTCCATTGGGGCGCTACCGCCGCAGGAGGAATCCTATCGCTTCGCGGAGTTGATCGCGCACGAGAAAGTAAAAAGCGTGGTCATCAACATGGAACATGCCGCCTTCGACCAGGGACTCGCCCAGCAACTGGCGAACCACCTCAAAGCGCCATGCTACGCACTAAGTGAATTGAAAGCCGAGAATTTGTACCATGCCGTGAAGGATGAGATGGCGAAGCCGATGAAGAAGTAGACTCGAAAACGAAGTGACGGTCACCTGGCTCCCTTTGTTTCTCTACGGGAGTGCTTCGTAAAGGTGACCGTCACTTTTTACACAGGGTTTATTCCATTTTCCCTTTCAATAACTCCTCCACCATAGACTCGGGCACCTGCACGGCGATCATCTCCCTGCGCACGGTGACAATACCCTATGATGCCAGACCTTCGGGCCACGGATCCAAACCCGCTTTTTTACCTGCCAGTAAAAGGTCCCGATCAAAGGCGGCAAAAGTGACCCTGGCATCCAAAACTTCCTGCCACATTAACGCCGCGGCGAGATGGAGGGAGTCGTAACCGCGCAAGCCATATTTCCAGGCAATGTCGCTTGCTCGTTCAATTGTCCCTGCGGTAACGCGCAAGCGGGTAAAAGACTGCCAGTGATCAAGAAAATCTTCCCGGATTTCGGCAGCCAACGCCGAAGAAACAACGTTCATCCGAACCGCCTTTTGAAAAGCGGCAGATATTTCGACCTGTGTAATCACGATACTTCCATACAGATGATCTGGTTCATTGAACAAGGCAGCAACCCTGTCCGAATCAGCCCCCTGCAAATACCTTTTTATCATCGCGCTTGTATCAAAATAAATGATCATCGCCGATCTTCCAAAATGATATCCGACATCAATTTACCACTGCGATTGACAACCTTCGGCTGATAAGATTTCGGCCTCTTGCCATTCCACTCCGCCAGCCCTGCATCCACCATAGCCCAGATGCGTTCTTCGATGGATTGCTGCGGAGGGATGAGTTGCGCAACGACATTTCCGCGCTCGGTAACGATGACCGTTTGACCCTTTTTCACGCGGCGGATATATTCGCTCAGTTTGTTTTTTAGTTCGCGGGTTCCAACTCTTACTTCACTCATGGCAACTCCTTTATGTAGCCACATTATAACATAAGTAGCCACATCAAGAAGTGTTATCTTGCATTCCCCCTTTTTCCCTCCACCAGCATGGAATATGGTTAACGACAACGGCACGCTCGAGCCCGACGACGATTCCCCGATTGGCGATGAAGGCAATTACAATATAATAGGCGAGTTGCAGGGCGTAACGGTATCGATGTGGATTGAGATAGGATAAAACCAGATGTATACTGGCTGATAAAAAGAAGGAGATTGGATCATGAATCCCATCGCGCTGGCATTGATCCTTACAGGAACCTATCTGTTCCTGAGGGGAATATCGTTGTTCCGCAAAGGTAAAACTAAAACTGGAACCTTTTTTTCGATCATGGGGCTGGTTGCAATTGCCATCCCGTTTGTAGTCACTTATTTTCTCACCAGATAGATCACGCTGCTGCTGGACGATCCCGACGCTTCCCCTCATAGTGGGGTGCTTGACAATTATCAATATTGGAATCGATTCGGTTTATTGAATCGTTCCATGTCTGTTTATCTGCGTTTTCCTGATCAATCGGTTGCCGGTAGAAATCCCACGCAAGGGAAGCCACAAGCAACCTTACCGATAGAATATTTCCTGAGTTCACGCCTCCATCAAGCATGGATAGTCGCGGCGCATTTCCGGGAACACGCCGCGATCATTTTTCAAAGACCGGATTACAGGTCCTCAACCGAAAGCCAGTCCGATTACCTGACACCCCACAAGTGGATGTTCTTATCGGGCCAGCCGACAGTTGCGATCAGCGTCCCGGTGGGTGAAAACGCCACCGCGCAACGGGCGGCTTTATATCCTTTGCCTGAACAGACGCCATCGACTGTTACAGACGTGCCGTCGGCGACATTCCAGATCCGCAGGGAATTATCAGCCGAGATGGACGCCAACATCGAACCGTCTGCCGAAAAAGCCATGGTATCAATCGCACCGGTATGACCATTGAATTTCTGGGTAACGTTGCCGTCAGAAACCTGCCAGAGCCTGATATTACCGCCGCCGTTTCCGGAGGCAAGGATCGAACCATCCGGGGAGAAAACCATCGCAGTGTAGCGATTCTTGTTTATATCATCTGGGTCCTCCAAGATGACAGGCTGGTCGGAACTTGTCGCGTACAGTTTTAAGACAGTCCCTATCCCAATGACAAAATGTTCGCCGTCAATCGAATAAGCCATTGAGGCATCCCATTCCAGTGTTTGGATGATATCGTAGATTTTTTGGGGGTTGCCGCTTCCCACATCCCATAATTGATAGTTGTCATAAGAAGTGGTGCTGAGGTGAAGGACCATTGGCATGTCCTTTGGAGGGAACACGTACACCAGCCCCTTAACACCCGCCTTGCTCGCCAATGATTGATCGGAAGCCTTCCATTGCAGAATTTCCGATCCCAGACAACCGTACCAGACTCCGTTCGTACAGGTTGCAATCTTTATATACTCATCTTCATAAGAAAAACTTGAGAGCGTGCCTGGTATTTCGATGGTATAAGCCAGCGAAGAATCAGCCAGGTTCCAAACTTGGATTTTATTACTACCCAACAATTCCTTCCAAAACGCCTCTTTTGCCAGACCGGACGCCAAACTATTCCCATCGGCGGAAAATGCAAGCACATCCGAAGTGAAGCCTGGGTCCAATTTAGTCAACAATTCCAGGCGGGACATATTATCCACCGTGATCTTGGTGAGGGCAACGGGCGTCTGTGAAACCATCAACGATTGCGGCGTAGGGGTGGGCGTCAGGGTGATGGTCGCAGTGGGGACCAGGGTAGCGGTGGATGTAGGTTGCGGAGACTCGGTCATGGTCGCTTCGGGCAATAATCCTGCGGTCGAAGTCGGCGTCGAGGCAGTTTCACCTGCCCCACAGGCTTGCAGGCTGACAAGGACGATACTGATGAACAGGCAAGTAACGATGCGATTTTTGTTCATGATAGGTCTCCCTTTCGTTAAGCGAACACATAAGGATGCAAAAACATAGATATATAGTACAACTTTCCAAACGATAATTCAAGTCCTTTTTGTAATTTGTTTCCATAACCAGACCCTGAAGGTTTTCCCCCAATAATAGTCATTGATTTTACAGGAACGCCTCTGTAACAATTTTGTTTTGGCCTGCAAAGGGATGTCAGCAGTGAAACTCCTGCAATAAAAGGACATGACCCGCCCTAGCTTTGGAGCGGGTTATGGTTGCTTTATGGAACCGATTTGGTTCAACTTTGCGCGGCGGGCAAAGGACTCTTAACGCGCGGCAACAGGTTAAGCGCGGGCGCGATCAGCATGATAAGCGCCAGCCACAGCCATGTGATCAGCGTACCCAGAAACTCGGTTTTCCAAGCAAGACCGTGTCCGGTGGGGAAAGAACTGTCATGTAAAAGAGCCTTCCCCACTGCGGCTATCAGCATGGACAGAGCCATTCCTCCTTGCAAATACAGGAATCTCTTCAACGATTCAGGGCTTCGCAAATAAAGCCAGCCGCCAGCCGCAAGGCTTGCCAACGACAGGAACATGAATGGCTCTTCATTCTTATATTCGTTGTATGAAATGAACAGCACAAACGGCATGGCTCCATAGATAACAAATGAGAGCAGGGTCCAATCGTCTTTGAGCCGCTGGTGGAATGGATGGAACAACGGAACCAATCTCGATATGACAAACAAAAGGAACAGCAGGAGAATCATTCCCATCCAGAGCAGTCCTTCTTGGGTAAATGTGCTGAAAAACCATGGAGCCTTGTACATCCAAACGACCCCCCATTTGTCCATCAAACTGTTGAAGAGCAGGAGGCTGACGATTGGCAAAGGCAAGCCCAAGTATGGCAGGAACCAGCGCGGCAAGCCTTTGGCAGGTCCGAGCAGGAACAAACCAAGCACCAAGGACCAAAAAGCAATGACAAAGGCTACCTGTGACCACAATGGGAAGGTTATATATTTGCCGAGATAACCAAAAAAGACCATCGCCATTCCAAACAGGAACGGCGCCAGCGCAGTGAAGGCTTCGGTCCACGAACCAGGCACAAAATCGAAGCGTGAGGCGAACTTTCCAGTCATCTTTGCCTTTCTCCTCTCCCGCAGGTGTTCGTACAGGATCGCTTTCGGGAGTCCCATCAGTTCCCTTAATACCGCGAGTGCAACTTCCCCACTCCCTGACTTGATCGCATGTTCAAGCGATAAATTGAAAACAGCCTGCAATTCCCCGCCATATTCTTCCTGATAACTCCGCGGATAGAATGTCAGGAGCAAAACATAGAACCGGCGCAGGAATTGCAAATTCACTTCCATATCGCGTTATCCCTCTGATGAGGATACCTGTGTCGAAACGCTTGACCAAGGTAGGAATTTGATCCCAGGTGGTATCAGCATACCAAATGCAAACCATCCCCACAGAATAGTAGTGTGCTTTACCTCCGCCACAACAAGACCCTGATCGATGGTGAAGGGCCAATCCTGGGTTGGGATAATGATCGCCTTGCCTATGGCGACGATGAACATAGTCAACGTCAGCGAAATGAATAACGACCAAAAGCGTTTCCATTCGCCGTTACTGCGTACATAAAACCATGCTCCCGCCGCCAAAACAAGAAAAGCGAGAAACATGTAAGGCTCCTCGCCCACATAATCATCGAACGTCATCCACAAGGCGAATGGCACAGCGCCATACAGGACGAAACACAGTTGAGTCCAATCGCTTCTGAAACGCTGGAATGTTGGAGAGACTCTTGCCGCTATAGCCAACACAATTATTCCAGTCAACAATCCATACCAGAAAATACCATCCCACAGGATATCAATAAAAAGCAACGATTGGTCGCGGAGATTCTGAAACAACAAATAAATTGGCGTGCCAAAAATGGCGGACAAGAGATAAACGCTGAGGATGGCGAATAGAAACCCAAGATAAGGCAGTGACCAGCGCGGCATTCCCATTTTCACGCCAACAAAGAGCAGGATAAGAAACAAGCCAAACAAGACGAGCACAAGGACAGTCCCTGCCGTGCCAGAGGTGGTTCCCATCCTGCGCAGGTAATTGAGCAATGGTGTAACCCCACACGCCAGAAAAAAAGGCAGTAGAGCCGTTAGAAATTCCTTCCACGAGCCGGAAGTAAATTCAAAATAAGAATCGAATCTCCTTTTCATCTTTGCATTTCTCCTCTCCCGCAGGTGTTCGTACAGGATCGCTTTTGGCAGCCCCCTCAATTCACGCAACACAATTTTTGCGGCTTCAAGACTCCCCTCTTTCATCGCGTCCTCAAGCGACAGATGAAAGACTGCCTGCAATTCCTCGCCATACTCTTCCCGATATGTTCTCGGGAAGAGATACAAGAGCAAGCCGTACACCTCATGAATGAATTTCATGCATGCCCAAATATCAAACTGTCTGCAAATGATCTTTTGACCACGGCAACAGGTTGAGCGCAATGGGGATCAACATGATCAACGCCAGCCACATCCACATGATGATCGTAGCCATCACTTCAACTTTCCAATACGAGGGATCAATATGGACAAGCCAATCCTGCATCGGAAGCAGAAACACCTTGCCCGCCGCGCCGATGAACATCGAAAGTGTCAAACCGCCAAACAACATCATGAACTTTTTCCATTTGTCTTCGCCGCGCAAATAGAACCATGCCCCCAGGATCAAGATCAAAAAAGCCAGCACAATGAAGGGTTCGTCATTGCGATATGCGTCAAAGGTCAACACCAGGGCAAAAGGCACGGCGCCGTATGGAACGAAACAACCAAGGGTCCAGTCGTCTTTATATCGCCGGAGCGCAGGAATGCTCCTCGTCAACATCACGAAAAGAATTACCACCAACAGTAACCCAAACCACCAGGTACCCCCAAACATGAAATCTCCCATTGACACATAAGGCTCGTAAAGTCTTGGAAGCCGTCTGCGAATCAATTCCAGGCTACTGGAAGCCATCCCCACACTGAAGATAGCCGCCGTAAAACCGATATACGGCATGGACCAACGCGGCAAGCCCGTCACAAGCCCGATCAGGAACAGGATTCCCAGACAGGCAACCAGCAAGATTCCGATTCCATTGACCACTGGACTGCGAGGGATCAATAGTCCTGAACTTGTCAGCACATTCATCAACGGCAGGATAAATCCCATCCAAAAGAAGGGGACCATTGCAGTAATGAATTCGCGGCGCGAACCGTACGTGAAGTTGAAATGTGAACCAAACTTCCTGAGCATATGAGTTTTTCTCCTCTCCCGCAGGAGTTCGTAAAGAATCGCTCCTGGCAATCCGCTCAATTCACGAAGCGTCAATCCCAGGGTTTCCAGCCGTCCTGCCTTCCATGCGTCGTCCAACGATAAATTGAAGACCGCCCACAATTCATCGCCGTATTCCTCCCGATAGGTTCTTGGGAACAAATACAAAAGGATCGAATAAAAACGTCTCACACTCCATCCTCCCGCAACCGCAGGCGTGCCTCCTTGACCATGCCCTGCAACCGTACCGTTTCGGCTTCGAGCACGCGCCGGCCCAGGTCGGTCAACGCGTAGGATTTGCGCGGCAAGCCGGGGCTCGTGTCTTCATCATCGTCGTCGAGTCGTTCGATCAGGTCCTGATCCAACAAGCGGCCGATCGCCGTGTAGAGCGTGCTCGTGCTCAAGTTGACACGTTCCCTGCTCAGGTCTTTGACATCTTTCAGAATGGCATATCCGTGCTTCCTGCCGGGAGCGAGACTCAGCAAGATATAAAAGGTCGGTTCGGTGAGGGGAAGGTAAGAGATTGGTTCAACAGGCATGACAGTCTCCCAATAGTCATTTAGCGATATATCGTAACATGACATATATTACATCTTTTTCTCTACCCTGTCAATGGATGGATTAATGGTATCCTCGCAGACGTGAATCCCATCGCCTCCATCCTGGACCGTTTCCCCGCCCTCGTCATTGACGGCGCGCTCGCCACCGAACTGGAGCGCCGCGGCTACAACCTGAAGGACGAATTGTGGTCGGCAAAGATTTTGCTGGAACAACCGGAAGCGATCAAACTACTTCATTACGATTATTTCAAAGCCGGAGCGGATTGCGCCATCACCGCCAGTTATCAAGCCACCATCGAAGGATTCATGAAACGCGGCTCGAACAAATCAGAAGCCATTGACCTCATCAAGAAATCCGTGCAACTCGCGGTCGAAGCGCGGGATGAATTCTGGTCGGACGAGTCAAATCGCGTTGGGAGGGCAAAGCCGTTCGTCGCCGCGTCTGTGGGACCTTACGGCGCGTTCCTGGCAGATGGTTCCGAGTACCGCGGGGATTATGGACTCACGGAAAAGGAACTGATGGATTTTCACCGTCCGCGTATGAAGGCGCTGACCGAAGCAGGCGCTGATATCCTTGCCTGTGAAACGATCCCCACCCCCATCGAAGCGCGGGCACTGGTAAAACTTTTAGGCGAGTTTCAATCCGTCCATGCGTGGATCAGTTTCAGTTGCCGCGATGAAGCGCATGTCTGTGAGGGAGAGAAACTCGAAGAGTGTATCCGGCACGTCGAAGCGAGTCCGTTTGTGGACGCGGTCGGCATCAATTGCACGTCGCCGAAATATATCCCGTCGTTGATCCGTGAAGCAAAGAAGGCAACGAACAAACCGGTGCTGGTGTATCCCAACTCGGGCGAGACGTATGACGCCTCAAGAAATGACTGGGATGGGCATCCCGTGTATACATCGTTCGGCGAAGAAGCCAAAGTTTGGTATGAAGCGGGTGCCCGGCTGATCGGCGGCTGCTGCCGCACCACGCCGGAAGATATTCGCGTCATCGCAAGTTGGGCGCGTCGTCCGCGTTGAACGAGAAACACAACCATGGAACCATCACTCAAAAAACGTATCCTATTGATCATCGCCGTGACAGCCATACAGGTGATCTATATACCCACAAGCCTGTTCATGAGGGGCGGCATCGAACCCAAACTTCCCTGGGATGTTTTTCCTCTTCAAGTGATCTGGGTCATCCCGTACACGTTATGTTATCCGCTTTGGGCATTTGCCATTGGATGGCTGATATGGAAAATGGATGAGCGTACCTTCCGCAAAGCCATCGCCGGACTCTTCTTTACCTGTTCGCTGGGCGTTTCCATTTTTCTGTTGTTCCCGACCTATGTAGTTCACCCGGTCATCCCGGGGACCGATATCCTTTCAAAACTTCTGCTTACATTAACCATTGCAGGCGGCGATTATGACGCCCTCCCCAGCGCCCATATTTACATCACAATGATCCTCGCCCTGATGTACAGCGGCTGGTACCCAAAACAAAAATGGCTTTGGGCATTGATCGTCATCATCATTTCGCTCTCCACGCTGTTCACAAAACAACATTACATTCTGGATGTGCTCGCCGGATATATCACCGGCTGGCTCGGCTATCGCTTTGGGATCTGGTGGCAGGCACGGAGCATCAAGCGGATGAGACCGGCACGCATATAAAATCAGGAGTGAACATGAACGAGCCAAAAATCACCCGGCCGAAATTTCCAAAGGGATATGTGGACAACCCCGCCTCCTTCCTGACCTGGGACTGGGTCGCCGCGCAATTGACCGAGTCCAAACACTACTGGCTGTGTTCCGTCCGCCCCCCTTCGTCTGGTGCTCAAGGCGGGAGACCGCACGTTGTCCCGCGCTGGGGCGCGTTCATTGATAACAAATTCTATTACGATGGCTCGCCGGAGACGCGTCACGCGCGCAACATCATGGAAAATCCGCATGTCTCGCTTCACCTCGAAAGCGGAGAGAAAGCCGTCATTCTCGAAGGCATCTCCCAACCAGCAGGGAAACCCGACCCTGAATTCGCACACAGACTCGCCAAAGCCATCGGCGATAAATATGCGGCGCTCGATTATTCGCCCGAACCCAATCAGTGGGATGAAGGCGGGTTGTATGTATTCACTCCGCGCCAATGTATTGCATGGTCGAATTTCACACAGAACCCAACAAGATTCATCTTCGAATAAGCAATGAAAATAAAAAATCGTGAGGCATTCGAGCGTCTGATCGCTGAAGCTTTGAGGCAGGAATTCTCCGGCTGGGATTTTCATTATATTGCCGAGAGATGGAAGGAAAGTTCCTTATCCTGGGATTATCCACAGATCGTTCGGGAGCATATCAAACCCGAGATTTACATGCTGGATATGGATACCGGCGGCGGGGAGGTGTTGTCTTCCCTTCAGCCGTTGCCGCGTCACACCTATGCAACAGAGGGATATCCGCCAAATGTCCCTGTTGCAAAGGCGAGACTTGAACCGCTTGGCGTAAAAGTCGTTCAGCTTTATGGGGACGATCCCCTGCCTTTCGGGGATGGTCTTTTCGATCTTGTGACCAATAGACATGGTGCATTCATCGCAACCGAACTCCATCGAACTTTGAAACCAA